>Ga0335074_10008296_pt1 | contig 14439 bp, 14 predicted proteins | sample Lox_Sample_23_FD_206715 | JGI IMG/M metagenome (GOLD analysis project Ga0335074, IMG submission 206715) | Soil microbial communities from Loxahatchee National Wildlife Refuge, Florida, United States - Lox_Sample_2.3 | ecosystem: Environmental > Terrestrial > Soil > Wetlands | place: USA...
CGCAGTTGTTCCGCGGAAAGGGAAATCACCTCCACGGTCGAGACACCGTATAAGCGGGACTCCATGACAGAGCGTGTACCCAACACGCCGACCCGTCCTATGCCAATAGCGGAAAAATGCTCCTCCAGTGCCGTCAGCGCGCTGATCAGCGGCAGGCTTGAGATGGAAGCGAGGTCCTTTATGCAGAAATGCGCGCCCATCGAACTCAGAGCAACCGCCTCGCATCCACCCGCCTTCAACCGATCGATATATCCGGCGAATATCGCAGCCTGGGCAGTAGACTCGCCGGCGTCCAGATGCCGCACCAGCTCGCGCGCGTCGGCGTTCGCGATGGTCAGCTCTAGCCGCCTTTCGGCCTGCGCATAGAGTTTCACGAGCGCGCGGTAATAATACTCTGTCGCCGCCGGTCCGATCCCGCCAATCAAGCCAATGTGCATGCGCTTTGTCTATCCAACTTCATGATCCATGTCTCGGGCGTGGTCTTATCGCGCGGCCGGACAGGCGCTCTCTATTTCATGACCGAGGGTGTCAGCGCTTCTTGTCGAGGAACGCGCGTACCATGGCGACCGTGGCGTCGGGGTTCTCTTCCATGATCCAGTGGCCGGATCCAGGGACCACCGCGGCTTCGACATCCGTCGCCGCGAAGCGCATCACCTCTGCCATCATCATGCCGAAGGATTTCTCGCCCCCTACACCAAGCACCGGCATATCAAGCTTGCCGGCCGCGACAAATGCCCTGTTGTCGATTGCATCCTGGTCGAAGGCGGCGAACTGCGCGAAGCCTGCATGCATGGCGCCGGGCAGGGCATAGAGCGCTGCGTAGTGGGCCCGTGCGCTCTCGGTGAAATGCGCGGGATCAGCGGAGAACTCGTTCCAGAACCGGTCAAGATAAATGCGCTCCCGGCCAGCCACCAACCGTTCCATGTCAGGCCCACCAAAACGGAAATGCCAAAGCAGGGGGTTCTTGAGGATATCTTCCCACGGTCCCACTCCGGGCAGCGGTGCGTCGATCAGGACGAAGCACCGAACGCGATCCCGATATTGCGCGGCGAACGCATAGCCAACCATGTTACCGATATCATGCGTCACCAGATCGGTCCGAGCGATCTTCAGCGCATCCAGCAGGCCCGCGATGTCGTGCCCCTGCGTCTTCTTGTCGTAGCCGTCAGCCGGCCTGGTCGAGAGCCCCATGCCGCGCAGATCCGGCACGACTACGGTATGGTCCCGCGCGAGCTCGGCCGCCATCGGGCCCCACATGTCGCCAGTTTCGCCGTAGCCATGCAGCAGCAGCACTGCCGAACCGTGCCCACCGCTGCGGACATGCAGCGTGGTGCCGTTTGTCGAAATGTCCTGGATGCGGAAGCTGGCGGGAAAGGGCGGAATCGGTGGGCTATCAGTCATTTCGGCTTGCCTTTGCTCAGATTCGCAGCCCCGACACGACTCCGCCACACCAGGAGCAGTTTTCTCCTGGTGTCTCAATGCTTTGCGGGCGGATTCCGCTGATGTAGCCCATACCCTGGCGGCGATTTTTCCTTTGACGCGCATTCTGGGCCGCGGGCGGCGCGCCGGACAAGCGGTATCAGCGGCTAACAAGGCGTCGGCATCAGAGCCGGCGGCGGTCCTGGCCGGGACCGAACACCCTCAGCACCCGTACGTCGCCGGCGGTCTCATCGCGGCCCGTGTCAGGGTGGACGCGGTACATCACCCGATAGCCGCCGGCGCAGGGCAATTCACGCACACCCGGATGATCGCCGACCGGCCAGAGACAAGGATGCTGCCGGAGCCGCCTGATGTCGGCGCGGATCGCCGCCAGCGTGCGGCGAGCGCGCGGTCCTGATCCCGGCTGGCTCAGCCAGAGTGCCACGGCATCAAGCTCTGCCAGCGCCTCGGGCGCATAGATCAGAGCGCGTGCCACCCCGGCAGGCGGATGTGGTCAGAGTGGTCGGGGGTGACGCGGATAAGGCACCGGCAGCGGATGGTCAGTGCCGAGGCTGTCGATCCAGGCGTCCACCTCGGCCTCGGTCGCGTAGCAGCCGGCAGCGAGCGAGGCGTCGGCTTCGGCGATCCTCTCGGCCTCCCAGGCAAGGCGAGCCTGCTGTTCAGGTTCGGTCTCAACGGTGGGTTTGGCAACGGGTGCGGGCTGCGTCATGGGCTGAACGTAAGCCATCGCCTGGCGATCTTGTAGCGCGATGTAGCCGGAGCGCCAGAGAAACGCCAAGCTGGCGCCAGACCAGCGACAAAGGAACGCCAGAGAGGTTTTGTCCCTATGGACCAATGCACCCGTGGTGACGATGGCACCGGTAACGCCGCCGTGAGGTGAAAACGAGCCCGGCCAAAATCACCAGGGGTGCATTGGTCCATATCGCCCACACTCACGGCGTCACCACGGAACCACGACCCCACCGCGACGGCGTCGCCACAGAACCAAAAACGACGTCATCGCAGGGCCTCGCCCGACCATCTCGCCAACGCTGCACGGTCACGGCCCGGCCGTGCTTCGGACATCTGGCGGACGTGGACCGGACGTCAAGTTTGGGGTCTTCATACACCATTGCACTCGCGGTGCCGGCCAAGACCGGGGCCGCCAGGGAAGTGCCACCCGGCACCGGCGGCCGCTCGCCGACACCCAAGCCCCCTTATCCGTAGATGCCGACGCGACCCTGGGTGTCGATGGCTACGCCGAAACCAAGCGGGATGTGAATGGGGGTAAAGGGATTCCCTACGCTACCAGCAAGACCGATTTGCAACGTGTCGGTGCCGTAGGGATCAACCGGATTGAGCGGGTCGTTATCTGCGTATGCATATACAGTCTATCCGACATATCGGCACCTATAACTACTGGAGGTAGTGCGTCATTTTGAATTTTCGCTGGGGCCATGTGCCGGCGGCCCCACAGCAACGCGGTCTGGAAGGCGTCCTATTTCTTGGAGTGTTGTAAGGGGTGGGTCTGGTGTTGATATCGATCGGTCGGCCTGGAGCCGTAAGCTACTTCTGACGACAATTCCGTTTTCAGTTCAAAGAAAGTGACCTGGCACGGGCGATCAATCAGCGGTGTAAGCGCAATCCGGATCGGCCCATTGTTCATGATCTCAAGCACGATAGGGCCTTCCCACCCTGGCTGAATCCAAGGCGCTGTCTGATGCATACTAAGGCCGACGCGAGCGTAAGTACTGCGTCCCTCCACCAGAGCGATCATGTTCCTTGGGACCCTGATCGACTCATGGGTCATAGCCAACACGAATTCTTTGGGCGCAAGGGGGTATTGTTCAAGATTTCCGTGCTCATCCCGCTCCTTCAGAGTCTTCGTGTTCCAGAGTCCCATCTTACCAACAAGGCCGAGCCCGTCAGCGATAGAGATGGAGGAAAGTCCGCCGATAGCCTGCAGTTTGGTGAACTGGAAACCGAGGCGTAAATCGACCGATGCCTCTCCCCACTGTTTATCCTCCAGATCAGGTAAGAACCCGATATGTCCGGCTTCTACGGCGCTCCGGATATCGACCTGCGATAAGATCATCCTCCCTCACTCCGCGACCTTCTTCAGGCGATCGCTTTAACATTGCGCTTTGCCCAATCCGCGGCGAACTCCGCCAATCCGTTTGTGGAGAAGTATGAACCAGAGAGCATTACTGAAAGCGAAGTGGGAGTAGACTCCCGGACAATCGCTTGGATGGTCTTGTTCTGCTCAACAATGTCCCTTTCCCGCACGAACCCCGATACAGGTCCGCTTTTTGTAGAAACTTCGACAAGATATTCCCCTGGAAACGCCCCTTGCTGGACATTGGCGGGAACAGCTACCGCATCGCCCGGCTTAAACTCTGGCATTGTGGCCTCCTCCTCTTAGGGGGTGTTCTCAGAATTTCACCGTGGATCAAACCGCAATCGATTCGCACCAAGTCCAAATGGGGAACCCGCAATCGATCCACAGATATGTCAACCATACAACAGGCCAGCGGTTTTGAGAAACAGATAGCGAACACAATATGTTGCGAAAAAATTTGGGGAGGCGCGGATATCTTGTGGTATACTTACTGCCAAGCAGTCGCGGAGTCGAGAGAGTTGCCGAAAGGACCACGGGGCGAGCGCCGCCTCGCCGACGTGGTCGACACGGCCGTGAAGGTCATGCGGATCGCCACCGGTCAGGAACCGGATGATCGTGAGGACGCGCCATCGCTGACACCAGGACAGCAGCTCGGAAGGCTGGGCGGCGCGGCTCGGGCAAAGAAGCTCAGTCCTGAGCGGCGGAAGGAGATTGCGCGGAAGGGGGCGGCGAAGCGGTGGGGTAATACCTAACAGTCGTCCTCCGGGGGGGCGGAGATATGCAAGCATTTCGCTTGACGCCAAGCCACCCGGCTTGCCAACCGGGTGCAGATGACCACGGACGGCCACAGGGCTTACCTGGATGCCGTTGAAGATGCGTTCGGCGCGGATATCGATTACGCGCAGTTGGTGAAGGTCTATGGGAAGCTGCGGAGCCTGCGGGGCAGTACTCGCTTGGCGTGTGCGTCGGTGCAGAGAAGCGTCGAGTTGAGGGCGCCCGGGCCCGAAGCATATCAGCACTAGCTACGCCGAGCGCCAGAATCTCAATCTGCGGATGGGAATGCGTCGCTTCACCCGTCTGACGAACGCGTTCAGCAAAAAGGCCGAAGCGCACTATCATATGGTCTGTCTCTACACCGTCTGGCACAACTTCGTCCGCGTCCACAAGACGCTGCGGTGCTCACCGGCTATGGCGGCTGGCTTGTCTATGACCCTGTGGCGCATGGACGACATCGTGAAGCTGATCGACGCTGCCGCGCCGGAACCGAAGGCTCGCGGCCCCTACAAGACGAAGGCCCGGATGGCGGCGGAAAAATCAAAATGACGCACTACCCTACTGGAGCAACATGCGAACTACCTCAAGCACCGCTTGGTCCGGGTGCGATCGACAACGAGCGCAGCCTATGGCCGCCCAAACTGATGCGGTTCTCGCGCCGACACAACTTGGATTTTCGGGCCGTCCGGCTGCGCCGCACGCCGTCCAGCTTCAAGGCGTCGGCGCGTAGCGGGTAAACACGTAGTCTCGGTCTTTCGCAGGCGCGTGGCAGGGGAAGCACTTTGCGTGCAGCGCCTCGTCGCCAGGTTTGCCGTTCGTGAAGTCGGCGAATCCCCAGCCACCGGAGGCGCCATACTTTTTCGAGTCCTTGACCATGAATTGAACGTTCACGGCGGCTCCGGCAAAGGTGGAGTGGAGACCGGCGCCCGGAAAACCGGCAGCCAGGGCTTTATCGTCCGCGTCTGAGGAGTCTTCGTTCCAGTGCACCGCCGCGATCATGGCGCCATCCGGGAACGGCAAGGTCCCGTCGCGGAAGGCCTTGACGGCAAGCTCGTTGCCTAATTCGGCGCGCAACTGCCTGAGCGCGGCGCCACTCCCTGTCAACTGCTTGCCGGTCAATCGCTTGACCGAGATCAGGTGCCAGTCACGATATCCGTGAAGATACTTTATCCCGTAGATCGGCGCGGCCTCGCCATCCGGTTGGCCGGAAACAGGAACCGTGGAGCCAACCGCGCCTGCCAGCGCGCCGACTCCGACCAGCGCGAAAACAATCCGCCTCATGACCTGCTCCTCCCTGTTGGTGACTGGATCACCCGCGAATGCCGGCACTTCCCGGCCCGGTCCCGTCAACCCGGTTTCGTCACCGCTACGGCCGCGTCAGCAAAGACCTTCGGCACCTGCTCCGGTAGGGGCGATTGATACCATCCGCCTTTGACGCTGACTCTCGGAGCGTCGTAGGGCGGAAAAGCGAAGCGCATTCCGCCGGGACCGAGCGTCAGCAACAAGGGCCACCGGCATGAGATGCTCGCGAGCCCTGGGCGGCGCCACACGCCGTCGGCCCAGCCTGAGCCCCGGACTGACGCCGGCTGACCCGCCACTCCCCGCCCTGATCTTGGTCAATCTCCTTGATGATGGCTTACGGAGCCGGAAGCTGCACCGATGGGCACTCTCCACGCTTCGCGATCCCCAGGTCGGCAAGGTCATGAACAGTTACCCAGAGGATGACGATTTTCCTTGACAGCCATCCCCGATCCGTGCTTTATTACCTGCGTGCCCGACCCCACCACCGCCCCGATCGCTACCCCCCAACCCAAGCCCACCCGGCCCATGCCCGCGCGCATCGGTCAGGTCCTCGGGATCCTCCGCACGCTCATCGCCTACGGCAACAATCTCGCCGAAACGCTCGAAAACCACGCCTCCCAACCGCACCTTCTCCCGTTCTTCGGCTTCGTCGCGACAATGTTCCGCAGCAAGGACGTCGCCCAGATCCTCGCCCGAATCAGGCGCGGCCTGCTCCGCGCCGCTCTGCTCGAAGAAAGGCTCCGCAAGCGCGCCGACCGCGGGCGCGACATCCAGCCCGTGCGCATCCGCGCGCCTCGCCAGCGGAAGCCGCGCGCCGCCAAACCAGCCGCATCGCTGGCCCACGACCCGCGCCTGCCGCCCACCGACCAGCAAGTCGCCGCCCAGGTCAGGCACCGCTCGATCGGCGCTGTCCTCGTCGACATCTGCCTCGATCTCGGCATCATAGCCGGGCAGATGGATCCGGCCTCGTGGAACGAGCTGGGCCAGGCGCTCTCCCTCTACGGCGGCGATCTCACCAACTTCGTGGTCGGGCGCCAGCCCCGGCCGCTTCCCCGCAGCCGACCTCGCGAGTCCAGCTTCCTGTCCGTTTCCATTCCGGGGCAGACCGGCATGATGGTTCCACCGTGGCCGGCGCCACCCTCGCCATCCTCAGCCCTCGCCAGCACCGGCCCGCCCTGAACGGGAGAGTCGCGTCCCCCCGACAACTGACGACCATCCACTGACCACTCTTGTCGGGGCCGGCGCAGGGCGAGCCCCGCCCTGGTGATTCGCCGTCGGTCCGGCGAGTTTGTCCAGTGCCCGGTTCTAAGGTTTACTACATAATTGCGGTCAAGCAATAGACTTCAGTCGCCCGGGAACCCACCCTATACCGCCGGCCCGGCTTCCGGCAGCGGCAGTCCTCCGGCAACCACGCGGGGCGCAAAACGAGGCCTCGCTTTGCGGGAGCGCAACGGCGGCCGCGAACCCCCATTGACCTGCCCCACCTCCAGCCTCCGTTCACCGTCCGCGCCGGCGATAAGCCGCCCGATCAGCGCCTCGTATCCTGTTAAAGTATCCCCCAGCGCCAAATGCCTCGCCGCGTAGTTCCGCGCATTTTCGCGCAACCGCCGAGACAGCGCCCCGTCCTCCAGCACCTCCTGGATCCGCCGCGCCAGCCCCTTCGAGTCGAAGAACGGAGTCAGCACCCCGTTCCACCCGTCCTCGATGAACTCGCGGACCGGAGGCGTATCGCTGCCGACAACCGCGCACCCCGCCGCCAGCGACTCACGCAGCGACCACGAAGCGACGAACGGATATGTCAGATAAACATGCGCATCGCTGCGCCGAAGCAGTTGCAGATAGGTCTGGTAACTGACCCGCCCGGGGAACACCACCCGCTTCGGATCGACCACCTTGCCCAGCTCCGCGCACATCAGTTCGCGCCACGTCCCACGCGGGCATGGCGCCCCATAGCTGACGCCGTCGCCGCCGACCATGACGACACGAATATCCTTGCGAGCCCGCAGCAGATGCGGCAGCGCCCGCATCATCACATGGAAGCCCCGATACGGCTCCAGATCCCGCGCCACATATGTAACCAGCTTGTCCGACTTGCCGATCTTCATCCCGCCGACGGTCAGCTCCTGCCGCCGGCTCTTCGGATCTGGCTTGCACGTGTCCAGATCGACGCCCTCGGGCAGCAGCGTGATCCGCTCCTGCGCCCACTGCGGATAGGTCGAAAGCTGCCAGCGGGTGGGCGTGAAGCCGTGCTGGCCCAGATTGAGCGCCAGCAGGTTGGTCGCGTTCTTCGCCCGGATGCGTGGATAATCCGCGACCGCGGTCGGGAACTCGGGATCGAAGCCGACATCCACGTCCTTGATCTGGTAATAGAACTCCATGTAGCCCAGCAGCGGCGCGTTCGGCCACACATCGGGCAGGTTCAACAACTCGCCCCAGCCGTGATGGCCGATGATGATGTCAGGCTCGAAGCCCAACGCTTTCAGCCGCGCCCCGGTGACCGCCACCGCCTCGGCGCGCCGGCCGGCCGCATCGAGGTCACGTGCGACGATATGAGTCGTGATCGCGCTGGGCGGCGGCACCACATACGGCACCTTGCGCACGCCCGACAGGTGATTCCCGTTCGGCTCCGTGATGAATACCACGTCGTTGTTTCGCGACGCCGCGAGATGGCGTGCGATATGCAGGAACTGTCCCGGAAAGTTCTGATGAACAAACAGGTATTTCACCCGCCACCGCCCCGCACTCTGTGTGCCGACACTGGCCGCCACCCCGTCATGCCCGTTCCCCTAACGTCACGCCCGGCCCCGCCACGTCACGCCCGTCCCCGTCACGCCCGGCCCGCCACGTCACGCCCGTCCCCGCCACGTCATGCCCGGCCCGCCACGTCATGCCCGGCCCGCCACGTCATGGCCGGCCTTGTGCCGGCCATCCCCGGCCCTTCTGGCACGCCCGCACGCATCGTCGTCAGCGGGCCCGCCGCGGTTTGCGGGTCGCCTCGACCGGCTTCGGTCCGGTTGTCCGCGCTGCCCCCTTGGCGCCGCTCGCGCCGTTGCGCCGGTGCAGCACGACCTGGAATGCCTCCAATCCCGCCAGGCTCGCGGCCTCACAGGCATCGCCGGCTTCGATCGGCCCAACCGAGGAACCGTCAACGAAGGTCGCCGAATAGCTGCACTCGTGGGACTCCGCCGCCCCCCCCTTCAGCCGCACCCGCAGGCCAAGCACCGGCAGGGCCATCCCCCGGCTGCCGCAGAACTTCCCGCCGTCTGCCCATGGCGACAGCCAGCCGCGTCCCAGCACCGCTTGGTACTCGATATCGGTGGCGGCGATCTCGTCGCGCGGCGTGATCCCGAACCCCTCGATCCACAGCTTGGAGCCGCGCACGCCAACCCACTCCCCGAACTGCCCGCCGACATCACCGGTACGTTGCACATGCGCCACCACTTCGGCCTCGGCCGGTACGGCGGCCAGTGCCGGAGCAGTCCCGGCGACGGCAGTGGCGGGTTCCCCGCTCAGCCGAGTGACCTGCAGTTGCGGCGCAGCTTCGGGCGGCGCCCCCGGCGCCTGGTAGATCGTCACCAGCACGTGCGCCGGCCCCTCGGCAACCCGCACCAGCGCGCCGTCGCCGCCATTCATCCAGCCGTCCTCGCGGAACGTGCTGATGCGGACCGCATCGGGGCGCCGCAGAGGTCCAGGCGGCAACGAAATCCGCACCCCGGGCAGGCCATTCGCGCCGGCCACCGGCGACCCAGGCGGCTGGAAAACGGCAAACAGCCCAGCCTCCAGCATCATCAGGTGACCGGAGACCTTCAGCTCCGTCATGCGACTTTGCGGCGCCGTGGCCACGTTCGGATTCTGCTCGGGTCGGCGGGCGACCGCTCGGGCGGCTTCAGCCATACGGATTTTCTCGCTTGTTCGACGTTGGATAGTCACCGGGACGATGGACGAACGCAGGCACTCTAAGGTCGTGTCTATTACTTCATTCTTGAGCCTTGAGCGACGGCACTGCAAGCAAAGCGTTATTAATTGCCGGCGCAGAAAGCCCAAGCGGCAGCAAGAAGCCACGCCCGCTACGGCGGATCCGCTCGGCCGGCGCACCGATATCGAAAGCGGCGACGCGCAGGCCTGCGCGCCATGCATCGGTCAAAGCATAGCACCACGTCTCCGGCGTGATCGACGGAAGCAATGCCAGCCCCGCCTGCTGCGCCCGGATCAGAGTTATCGCTTCCTCCGCCTGAAACTCTCCGGTAACAAAGACCCGACCGTTCGCCATCAGCCGCCGATCGTCGATCGTGTGTCCGACGACGATGAATTCCAGCGGAAGGTCGCGCGCCGCGGCATCGCGCGCGCAGGCAAGCAGCACATCGTAGCCCTTGGTGACGCCGATCGCGCCAATAACGCAGACGCGGCGGCGCCCACGTTCCGACGAAAGAGCTCCAGCGACCGGCGGCAGCGCGCCATCATCCTCATGTGGCACGACCACCGGACGAAGCCCGGGGAAGTGGCGGCAAAGCCGCATCGCGGCGTCCTCGGATGGCACCACGATGCGTCGTGCGCCGCCCAGCAGGCGAGCCGAACGCCGGCCCAGCGCGGCGACCGAGATCGGCTCTTCCAGCGCGCTGCCGGCGTCCGCGACACAGGCCTCGCACGTCGCCACGTCCGGCTCGCCGCAGTAGCGCCGGTCCGGCCCGATCAGGATCGCCCGCGGACAGAACCAGATGTAGTCATGCACGTGCACCTCATAGGGCAGCGCGAGCGCCGCCATCAGGCCGTAGATTGCAGGGGGATGGCCGATGATGTGGTGCAGCTCGAGTAAATCAGGCGCCTCGCCCCGCAACAGTCGTTGCAGGGCCGATAGTTCGTCCGGCAGCGTGTAGCGCAGGTTGGGGTGGCCGTCTTCCGCTCCGTCGCCGACCACCACCCCTGGGGCGGCTCCATCGGTCCGATCCGGCCGCAGCACGATCGTCCGCCGGCCCGCGGCGCGATGCACCGTGCAGGATTCGACAACGCGTCGCTCGATGCCGCCGCCGTCGGCATGGGTGATCAGGATGACCGCGGCGCTGCCGCGCCGCCGTGCGGCCCGCCAACGCTGAAGGTCGAATCGGCGAAACGGATCGGCCAGCCGGTCGGCGGCGATCCAGTCGGCGATCATCCGGTCATAGCCTGGATGCAGCCGGTTCAGAATGGCTTCGTTGCGTTGCCGTAGCGCCTGGCCCGCCGGGCCAAACGAGCGGCCTCCGGCATGCGCCACGAACACGCCCGCGGCGGCCACATGCCGCCATCCAAGGTGCCGCGCGCGCAGGCAGAAATCGTTCTCTTCGCCATAGCCTTGGGCGAACAATCCGGTGCGGAACAGGCCAACCGCGTCCACACAATCCCGACGCATATACATGCAGAAGCCGATGCCCACCGGGATCTCGACCACAATCCCGGCGTTTGCCCGTTGCGCGAGCGCCGCAAGCCGGGCCGTCTCTGTTGCGTCCGGAACCGGATTGCTGCCGGCCGGTCCCGGGTAGCTCAGGATCGTTGCGCTGTTGGAGAGCGGTGTTGCCGTGCCCGTATGCGGCGTCGAATAGGCCGCGGCGCGCAGCCCAGGCAGCCAGCCGGGTGCCACGAGCGTGTCGCTGTTCAGCAGCACAACGTCGCGGCCCCGGCAGGCCAACAGGCCGGCATTGGCGCTGGCCGGAAAGCCGAGCGGCTCGGCATGGCGGATCAGGCGGATCCGCCGCCGCCGCGCCAGCTCGTCGAGCGCGGCGGCGAGTTCCGCATCAGGCGAGGCATCATCGACCACCACCAGCCGGCTCGGCGGCGGCAGTGCTGCCCGCACGCTGGCGAGGCACGCGAGCGTTTCTTCCCGGGCGCCGTGGACGGTCACAACGACATCGGCCGGCCGGCGCCGGGGGGAACGCCTCTTCCGGGCGGGGAGGGGCGGTAATACCCCGCCTCCCCCTGCGGGAGGGGGATGGGGGGAGGGGGCGGCGGCGTGGACTCCGAATCGCTCCCATGCAGGATCGACCGGGCTGCCGAGCAGGTCGCGCCCATCGCTGCCAAGCACGTGCAGCGCTCCGTCCATTCCGCGGAGTGCCGAGGCCGGCACGCGGAACCTTCGAATCCGCGCCAGCGACCCGGCCGACGCCACCTGCCCCGGATCGGTCGCGACCCGCCGGATGCAGGTCTCCCCTCCCTCGGGGCGGATAATAAGCACCGGGTCGGTGTCGGGATCGCCCGGATGCCATGCCCAACCGGCGAGTCCGCCCTCGCAGGCGGCAACGAAACCTTCTGTCCGCCGAATGCCGGCAAGGCGGATCGGGCTGCCCAGCAGATGCAGCCCGTTGCCGGAGAGAACCGAGACCTGCTGCCATGGCCCGCCACGACGCGGCAACCGGTGCAGCCCCGCCGCTACAGGCCGCCCGGTCGGCTGCCCATCCAGACACAACGTTGCGGTCGCCTTCCGATCGAGGGGCCGGATCAACACCTGATCCGGCGCAACATAACCGCACCATCCCTCCGCCCCGACTTCGCCGGCGATGGCGGTTGCCAGCTTCTCCAGCGACGGAACCAGCGCGTGGCTCGCCAGCGCGCTTGCCAGCGCGCTCGCGGCACCTGTCGCATCGCCGAGCGCCCGCCGGCTGCCCGCCAGGCCCAGCCATGCCTCGCGCACCGGCCGTTCGCCAACAGCGGCGGCGAACAATGAGGCGGCGCGGGCATCGTCGATGCCCAGGCAGGCCGTCGCAAGCGCCAGCCTGAGCGCTGGCTCCCCCGGTACCAAACGGCAGGCGCGGTCCAGCCATCGAACGGAGTCGGCACGCGCGCTCGCGCTCTGCGCATTGGCGAAGGCTTCGGCGGCCAGTTCCGCCGGGTCAGGCGGCGGCGGTGGACCGAACCCGAGGAGCCCGGACGACTTCACCTCTCCCGCTCTGCGGGAGAGGTCGGTTCGCGAAGCGAACCGGGTGAGGGTGCTCGTGTACCCGGCACCCTCACCCGCCATGCCGTGCATGGCGACCCCTCCCGCAGAGCAGGAGAGGCGGATTCCTTCGTGGATTGCTTATCGGCTGGCGACACGTGCCTCGGTTTCGGCAGGGGCAGCGGGCGGGCGCGGCAGTCCCGCAAGGTCCCCGTTGGCCTCGGCCAGGCCCTGCCCTACCGCACGTTCCAGCCAGAGTCGTGCCTGCTCGAAATCCTGCTCGTCGGCCAGACCGCGCGCGAGGTACCGTCCCAGCATCATCTGCGCGTAGGCATGGCCGCGCTCGGCGGCACTGCGGAACCAGCGCTGTGCAGTCACGCGGTCGGTCGGCACTTCGTGCCCCCCACCGTTCATCGCACCGAGCGCGAACATCGCACCAACATGGCCGCGGCCGGCTGCGCGCTCGAACAACACCATCGCACCCGGATGATCACGCGGGCCGCCGCGGCCGTTCAACATCAGTTCGGCGAGCGCGACCTCGGCCTCCATCATCCCGATTTCCGCCGCGCGCGCGATCCAGCCTCGCCCAGCCTCGAGGTCGGCATCGACACCACGGCCCTCGATAAGCATGCGCCCGTACCAATACTGCGCGTTGACGACGCCATCGGCGGCTTTGCGGAGCCACTCGGCTGCTTTGCGGTCGTCGCGTTCGACCCCGATCCCCTCCGCAAGGCAGACGCCGAAATTGAACGCCGCCACCAGGTCGCCCGAACCGGCGGCCCGCTCGAACCATTCCCGCGTGCGGATCGCGTCGTCCGCCTCGCCCACTCCCTGCAGCAGCAGGTTGGCCAGATCGACGCGCGCCCGTGAATCGCCTCCTTGGGCGGACATACGCAGCCAGTGCGCCGCCTCCTGCTGGTCACGCGGCACCCCGGCGCCGGTGAGGTAAAGCATCCCGAGAGCGCGGGCGGCGGCTCTGTGTCCGGCTTCCGCCGCACGACGGAACCACATGCCGGCTTCGGCATAGTTCGGCGGCAGCGGGCCGCCTTTGGCGTAAAGATCGCCGACCAGCACCGCCGCCTCGGGATCGCCGGCCAGGGCCGCCTTGCGCAGCCAGGATTCGCCGTCGACCGCGCTGGCCGGCACTCCGAGGCCCTGCATCAGGGCCAGACCCCAGCGGGCCTGCGCCGAGCGGTTGCCCTTCACCGCCGCATCCCGATACAGCGCGCTGGCCGCCGCACGGTCGGGCTTGGTGCCGATCCCGCGCTCGGTCATCACCCCGACAAGATAAAGCCCGGTCGGCAGCCCCGCCTGGGCCGCACGTTGCAGCCAGCCGAATACCTCCTCGTTCTGCTTGGCATCGGTCGCCTCGCGCGCCAGCGCCAGCGCGTAACCGAGAGCGCCCTGCGGGCAGTTGGCCTCCGCCGACGCCTTGTACCAGCGTTGCGCGCCACCGAGATCGCGCAGGGCCTCCGGTCCCGAGGTCAGTATATAGCCGAGCACCGCCTGGCCGTCGGCGGAGCCGCCTTCGGCGGCGAGCCGGGCCCATTTGACGGCAGAGTCGAAATCCGGCTTGCCGTCGCTGTCGTTCGCGGTGAACAGCGCGGCGGCGGGTCGCGCTCCCGCCTCGAGCGGGGCCGCGGGTCCCTGCATCAGCAGGATGGCAAGCAGCGACTGCGCCTCGACATAGCCCTGCGACGCCGCACGGGTGAGCCAGCGAAGCCCGTCGGCACGGCTCGGCGGCACCCCGCCGCCTTCAAGGTAGCAACGGCCGATCCGGTACTCCGCCTCGGCCAGGCCGGCGCGCGCTGCCCGCGACAGCATCCGGAACGCCGGCCGCAGCTTGCCCTGCTGGGTCAGGCGAATCCCGAGCCGCAGCGCCGCAGGCGGCGAGACGGGCGAAATCAGTCGATCAAGCACGGGG
>Ga0335074_10008297_pt1 | contig 14437 bp, 10 predicted proteins | sample Lox_Sample_23_FD_206715 | JGI IMG/M metagenome (GOLD analysis project Ga0335074, IMG submission 206715) | Soil microbial communities from Loxahatchee National Wildlife Refuge, Florida, United States - Lox_Sample_2.3 | ecosystem: Environmental > Terrestrial > Soil > Wetlands | place: USA...
TGCTCGGCGAGAACGGGGCGGGCAAGACCACCCTGATGAACGTGCTCTACGGGTTGCTGCAGCCGGACGACGGCGAGATCCTGCTCGACGGGAAGGCGGTCCGCTTCCACTCCCCGAGGGACGCCATCGCCGCGGGCATCGGGATGGTCCACCAGCACTTCATGCTGGTGCCCGTGTTCACCGTCGCGGAGAACGTCACCCTCGGCATCGAGGAGACCAACCGGTCCGGCCTGCTCGACCGGCGCAAGGCGCGCAGGGACGTGGGCGAACTCTCCCGTCGCTACGGCCTGGAGATAGACCCTGACGCCCTGGTGGAGGACCTGCCGGTCGGCATACAGCAGCGGGTCGAGATCGTCAAGGCACTGGTCAGGCAGGCGACCGTGCTAATACTCGACGAGCCGACCGCCGTGCTCACCCCGGCCGAGACCGATGACCTGTTCCGGATCATCAAACAGCTCAAGGACGGCGGCACGTCGGTCGTCTTCATCTCGCACAAGCTCAAGGAAGTCCAGACCATCGCCGACACGATCACGGTGCTGCGCCGCGGCGCGGTGGTCGGCGAGCGGCCCCCGACGGCCACCGAGGACGAACTCGCCTCGCTGATGGTCGGCCGGAACGTGCAGCTGCGGGTCAGCAAGGAGCAGGCCAAGCCCGGCGAGGTGGTGCTCGACGTCTCCGGCCTGACCGTAGCCGACCAGACCGGCCGGGTCCGGGTGAACGGGCTGTCCTTCCAGGTCCGGGCGGGCGAGATCCTGGGCGTGGCCGGGGTGCAGGGCAACGGGCAGACCGAGCTGTGCGAGGCGCTGATGGGGCTGCGGCCCGCGGCCTCGGGCCACGTGAGGCTGGACGGCCATGACCTCACCCACGCCACGCCCGCCCAGCGGCTGCGAGCCGGCCTCGCCTACGTCCCGGAGGACCGGCAGGAGGACGGGCTGATCAGCGATTTCTCCGTGGCCGACAACATGGTGCTCGACCAGTTCGACCGGCCGCCCTTCGCCTCGGGCATCAACCTCAACCTCGGCGCGATCGCCTCCAACGCGGCCGAACTGGTCAGGGAATTCGACGTCAGGACCACCTCGGCGCAGGTGCCGGTCGGCACGCTGTCCGGCGGAAACCAGCAGAAGGTGATCCTGGCCAGGGAGCTCGGGCGCGAGCACAAGGTCCTCGTGGCCAGCCAGCCGACCCGCGGGCTTGACGTGGGGTCGATCGAGTTCGTGCACCGCCGCATCGTCGAGCAGCGCGATCACGGCGTGGCAGTGCTCATCGTCTCCGCCGAACTCGACGAGATCTACGCGCTCGCGGACCGGATCGCCGTCATGTACGAAGGCAAGATCACCGGGTTCCGGCCGCCGACCGTGCCGGCCGAGGAACTCGGGCTGCTGATGGCGGGAGGAAGCGACGAGGTCTACAGCCCGGCGCCCGGCCAGCAGGAGACCGAGATCGCGACCCCGACACCGGGAGCAGGAACACCAGGAGCCGGCCAATGAGCGAACAGACGCCCGAACCCCCGCCGGGCTCGAGCCCGGCTGATCCTGACCCCGGAGGTCAGGGTCCGGTCGTCCCTGAGCCGGCCGCGGCTCTGGCCGAGGTGGCCGCCTCGTCCCCGGAGAACCCGGAGGCACTGCCGGAGAACCCGGAGGCACTGCCGGAGAACCCGGAGGCTCCGGTCGACCGGTACAGCCGAGGCCGGTTCCTCCTCACCGCGGTCGTCGAAGGTAACTCGTTCACCGTCACGATCCTGGCCATCGTCACCGCGCTGGTCGTGGGCGGCCTGCTGAACGCGTTCACCAACACCACCGTGCTGCACGCCTGGGGCAACCTGTTCTCGGCGCCTGGCAACGCGTTCGCGCAGGCCTGGGACACCGCGGCGGGCGCCTACGTGGAGCTGTTCGAGGGCTCGATCTTCAACCCGCACACGGTCGCGGCGCTCTTCCAGCAGGCCTCGATCGGCACGGCCATCCACGACGGCTACCTGTCTGCGGTGTTCAGCCCGCTGTCCGAGACGTGCGTGCAGGCCACGCCGCTTATCCTGGCCGGGCTGGCGGTGGCGCTGCCCTACCAGGCGGGCATGTTCAACATCGGCGGCCAGAGCCAGTTCATCGGCGGTGCCATCGTGGCCACCTACCTCGGCTACGGGGTGAACCTGCCGGTCGTGATCCACGTGGTCGTGTGCGTGCTCGGCGGTTTCGTGGGCGGCGCGGCGATCGGCTGGCTGGTCGGCGAGCTCAAGGCCAGGACGGGCGCGCACGAGGTCATCGTCACCATCATGCTCAACTACGTCATGCAGTATTTCCTGGCCTACCTGCTCTCCTACCACTACCTGATGCAGGGGCCGAGCAGCACCAATCAGATCACCGCGAACATCGCCGGGAACGCGCACCTGCCGCTGCTGTTCGGCTCGAACCTGCGGATCAACGCCGGCTTCCTGATCGCGCTGGCCTGCGCGGCGGGCATCTGGTGGCTGCTGAACCGCACCACCACCGGGTTCGAGTTCCGCGCCATCGGCAAGAACCCCAGCGCGGCGCGGGTAGCGGGCATCAACGTGGAACGGAACTGGGTCCTGGTCATGCTGATCGCGGCCGGGCTGGCCGGGCTGGCCGGCTCGGCGGTCGTCCAGGGTACCGACTTCTCCCTCAACTTCCAGAGCTACGGGACGTACGGGATCGACGCGATCACGGTCGCGCTGCTCGGCCGGGGCAGGCCGGCCGGCGTGGTGTTCGCCGGCCTGCTCTTCGGCGCGCTGCACGCTGGGGCGCCGCTCATGCAGGCCGTCACCGGCACCCCGGTCGACATGGTGGAGGTGCTCCAAGCGGTCATCGTCTTGTTCGTCGCCGCGCCGCCGCTGATCCGGGCCATCTTCCGGCTGCGCGCAGCCAGGGCAGGCGGCGTCAGCCTGGTCCTGTCCAAGGGGTGGAACTCATGACGATCACCGAGCGCGTCGTCTCCGTCCTGGCCCCCGGCGCCGCCTCGGGCAGCGCCTTCCGGCGGTGGCTGGCCCCTGCGACCTTCCTGATCTTCGGGCTCATCGACATCCTGGTGCTCGGGTACTTCTCGCATTCCGGCGACGCGACGTTCGCGTTCTCCCAGCCGTTCGCCAAGGTGACGGTGCCGAACCTGTCTCTGCCCAGCGCGGTCACCTGTGACGTGTGCGGCGGGATATCGATCGCGATAGCCGTGGCGCGCGTGTTCGTTCAGGCGCGCAAGATGGTGCGGCGGGTGGCCATCGCCGTGGTCGTGTTCCTGCTCATCGTCGCGCTGCTGTGCTGGGCCGACGCCGGGCTGAGCACCGCGTTCAACGTGGTGAACCTGCTGCAGGGGACCCTGGCCGGATCGATCCCGATCATGCTCGGCGCCCTGACCGGCGTGATCTGCTCCAGGTCCGGGGTGATCAACGTCGCGATCGAGGGGCAGCTGCTGCTCGGCGCGTTCACCGCAGCCATCGTGGCCAGCGCCACCGGCTCGCTGTGGCTGGGGCTGCTGTCCGGTGGCCTGGCCGGCGCCCTGGTCGGGGCGCTGCTCGCCGTGTTCGCCATCGGCTACCGGGTGGATCAGGTCGTCCTCGGCGTGGTGATCAACACGCTGATCCTCGGCCTGACCGGGTACCTGTACGACGACCTGATGGTGCCCTACGCGAACACGCTGAACTCGGGGAACACGTTCTCCGCCGTCAAGATCCCGCTGCTCGGCGACATCCCGATCCTCGGCCCGGTCTTCTTCGACTCCACGATCTTCCTGTACCTCACCTACATCGCGCTGGCCGGCGTGCAGGTCGGCCTGTTCTCCACCCGGTGGGGGCTGCGCACCCGGGCCATCGGCGAGCACCCCGTGGCAGCCGACACCGTGGGCATCGGTGTCATCGCGATGCGGTACCGCAACGTTATCGCCGCCGGGGTGATCGCCGGTATCGGCGGCGCCTACTTCACGATCGGCTCGGCCGGCACGTTCATCAAGGACGCGTCCTCTGGCGAGGGTTACATCGCGCTCGCCGCGATGATCTTCGGGCGGTACACGCCGTTCGGCGCGATCGCGGCGGCGCTGCTGTTCGGCTTCACCTCGCAGCTGGCGTCCATCCTGTCCACGATCAACGTGCCGATCCAGTCGAACCTGCTGCTGATGACCCCGTACATCGTCACGATCATCGTGCTGGCCGGGCTGGTGGGCAAGGTCCGCGGCCCCAGGGCCGAGGGCACTCCTTACGTCAAGTCCTAGATCATTTTGCCGAACGGGCGGTGGTGCACCGGTCCGCGACGGCGGCTGTGCTGAGGGCCGCTCGATTTATCCGGGCTTGCGGAGGAAAAGGGGTACTGGGATGCACCAGATCCTCCCGGGAACCCTGATCCCCCCGCGTATTCGGGTGGCGGGGTGTGGGAGTGATTCAAGTGGCAGCTGAGGCTCAGCTCCGGGGTGTAGTCGAGGCCTGGATCGCGGACGATCCTGACGCGGGTGACCGCGCGGAATTGAAGGCGCTGATCGACCGGGCGTTCGCGGCGCCCGGCACCGGGGCCGGCTCCGGCGGTGGCGAGCCCGCCGTTGCGGCAGCCGAGGCGGCGCTGGCTGAACTGCGGGACCGGTTCGCGGGGCGGCTCGAGTTCGGGACGGCGGGGCTGCGGGGCGCGGTGGCGGCGGGCCCGAACCGGATGAACCGCGCGGTGGTCAGGGCCGCGACCGCCGCGGTGGCGGGCTGGCTGCTCGGGGACGGGGCGGGGAGCGCGCGGAGCGGGGGCTGGCTGCTCGGGGACGGGGCGGGGAGCGCGCGGAGCGGGGGCTGGCTTCCGGAGGCGAACGGTTCCGCCGGCTCGGGGGCTAGCGTGGTGGTCGGCTGCGACGCGCGGCACCGGTCGGCGGACTTCGCGGCCGAGGCGGCCGGGGTGCTGGCCGGCGCGGGGGTCAGCGTGCACGTGCTCCCGCTGCCCTGCCCGACCCCGCTGCTGGCGTTCGCGGTCCGCCACCTGGCCGCCAGCGCGGGGGTGATGATCACGGCGAGCCACAACCCGGCCGCCGACAACGGGTACAAGCTGTACCTGAGCGACGGCGCCCAGGTCATCCCGCCCGTCGACGCTCAGATCGAGGAGCGGATCGCCGCGCTCGGGCCGCTGTCGCAGGTCCGGGTCGCGGATCCGGGCAGCCCGCTGATCACCCGCCACGGCGACGAGGTGGCCCGGGCCTACCTGGACGCCGTCGTCGCCGCGTCCGCGGGCCCGGCTGCGGAGCGGCGGCCGCTGACCGTGGTCTACACGCCCATGCACGGGGTCGCCGGGCCGCTCATGCTGCGGGCGATGGCCCGGGCGGGCTTCGCTCCGCCGCATGTCGTGGCTAGGCAGGCGGATCCCGACCCGGACTTCCCGACCGTCGCGTTCCCCAATCCGGAGGAGCCGGGCGCGCTGGACCTGGCCCTGGCCGACGCGCGGCGGTTCGGCGCGGACCTGGTGGTCGCCAGCGACCCGGACGGGGACCGGCTGGCCGTGGCCGTGCCGGAACCCGCCGGCGGCTGGCGCGTGCTGACTGGCGACCAGGTCGGTGCGCTGCTCGGGGCCAGCCTGCTGGAGCGGACGGCGGGCAGCCCGGCGCCGCGGGACCGGCTGGTGGCCTCGACGATTGTCTCCTCGACGCTGCTGTCCGCCATCGCCGTGGCGGCCGGGGCCCGGTACGCCGAGACCCTGACCGGGTTCAAGTGGATCACCAGGGCGGGCGACGGGGTACCAGCAGCGCGTTTCCTGTTCGGTTACGAGGAAGCGCTCGGCTACGCGGTCGGTGACGTGGTGCGCGACAAGGACGGCATCGGCGCCGCGCTTGCGATGATGCGACTGGCCACGGACGCCGCCTCGGCCGGGCGTTCGGTGCTCGACCGGTACGACGAACTGGAGATCGCCCACGGCGTGCACCTGACGTCGCAGGTGACCCTGCGGACCACCAGCCAGGCGCAGGTCATGAGCCGGCTGCGGGCCGCGCCCCCCGCCGTCCTCGGCGGCGAGCCGGTATCGAGCATGGCCGACCTGGCCGAGGGAGGGTCCGGGCTGCCGCCGGCGGACGTGCTGGTCTTCCGGTTGCCCGGCGCCCGCGTGGTGCTCCGCCCCAGCGGGACCGAACCGAAGATCAAGTGCTACATCGAGGTCGTGGAGCCCCTTGACGGCCGGTCCCTGGTTCTGGCGCGGGAGGCGGCCGCGGGGCGCCTGGCTCCGCTGAGGTCCGCGGTCGAGGCCGTGCTCGCGGGCTGACCAGCGGTCCGGCGGGCGGCCGGTAAATAGCTGGCCGCAGCCCGGCGGACCCGCCTAGCGTGAGCCCGTGAGGGACAGGCCCGAGGGCGTCGGGGCCCGCGAGATCGGGCCCGCCCTGGCCGACGGCTGGGGCGTTCACGCCGCGGTCCTGCGGTACGCCGCGGTGGGCGGCGGCAGCTACCACTGGACGGTCCGCGACCGCGACGGCGGGCGATGGTTCGCCACGGTCGACGACCTGGACGGCAAACCCTGGCTCGGGTCCGCCCGCTCCGCCGTCCTCGACGGCCTGCGGGCCGCCATGGATACCGCCCTGGCGCTGCGCCAGAGGGCGGCCCTGCCGTTCGTCGCGGCGCCACTTCCCGCGCTCGGCGGCGAGACCGTACGGCCCATCGGCTCCCGGCACGCCCTCGCGGTGTTTCCCTTCCTGGAAGGGACGACCGGCCGGTTCGGTGAGGAGCTTACCGCCGACCGGCGCCGCGAACTCGCTGACATGCTGGCCGCCCTGCACCGGGCCACCCCGGTGCTGACCCGGCCGCCCGTGGCCGGGATCGAGCTGCCCCTGCGCGGCGCGCTCGACGCGGCGCTTGCTGAGCTGGACCGGCCCTGGCCCGGCAGTCCCTACGGCGAGCCGACCCGCGCGCTGCTCATCCGGACCGCCGACCAGGTCCGGCGCCTGCTGGCGCGCTTTGACCAGCAGGCCGGGCGCGCGGCGGCCCGGGAGCCTGTCATCACCCACGGCGAGCCGCATCCGGCCAACGTCATCCGGGCCGGAACCGGGGCGATGCTGATCGACTGGGACACCAGCGGGCTCGCCCCGCCGGAACGGGACCTGTGGATGATCGCCACCGGCGCGGGCGACGAACTGCGCCGCTACACCGCCGCCACGGGCCGGGCCGTCGACCCCGAGTCCCTGGCGCTCTACCGGCTGCGCTGGGCCCTGGACGACATCTCGGCCTTCGTGAGGCAGCTCCGTTCCGCGCGCGAGCGCACCGCCGACGGCGAACACGCCTGGCGCGCCCTGCGGGACACCATCGCCGACGCCGGCGGCCTGTGACCGTTACGGGGCGGACCTTACGCCAGCAGGATGCGGGCCTGGTCGACGTCGTCGCGCATCTGGGCGACCAGGGCGTCGACGGTGCCGAACCGCTCGGTGCCGCGGAGCCTGGCGGCGAAGTCGATGCAGGCGTGGACGCCGTACAGGTCGAGGTCGTCACGGTCCAGGGCGTACGCCTCCACGGTCCGGTCGCCTTCGCCGAACGTCGGGTTGGTGCCGACCGAGATCGCGGCCGGCCAGCGGCTGGTCTGCGCTCCGTCCAGGTCCAGGCGGCCCAGCCAGCCCGCGTAGATGCCGTCGTCGGGGGTCGCGGTGTGCGGCGGCGTCTCCAGGTTCGCGGTCGGGAAGCCCAGCGCCCGGCCCCGCAGGTGGCCGCGGACGACCACGCCTTCCACGCGATGCGGCCGGCCGAGCGCGGCGGCCGCTCCCCCCACGTCCCCGGCGGTCAGCCGCTCCCTGATGTACGTCGAGGAGATCGTCACGCCGTCGGCCACGAGCAGCGGTACGCCCTCGGCGGTGAAGTCATACTTCTCGCCGAGCTGGGCCAGCAGCGCGACGTCGCCCGCCGCGCGGAACCCGAAGCGGAAGTTCTCCCCGACCACGACCGCGGTCGCGTGCAGCCGCTCGAACAGGACGATCCGGACGAACTCGTCCGGGCTGAGCCGGGAGAATTCCGGGCTGAACGGGAGCGTGCAGACGGCATCGGCGCCGAGGGCGGCCAGGAGCTCGGCCTTGCGCCGCGCGGAGGTCAGGACCGGTGGATGCGAGCCGGGCCTGATGACCTCGTCCGGGTGGGGATCGAAGGTGAGCACGACCAGCGCGACGTTCTGGCTCCGTGCGATCTCGGCAGCCCGGTTCACGATCCGCTGGTGACCCCGGTGGACGCCGTCGAACATGCCGATCGTGGCCACGCACCCGCTCCAGCCGGCGGGCACGTCCGCCAAGCCCTGCCAGCGGTACACCATCCCCACTCCCTCTCCTGCGGCGGACACCAGCCCAGCCTAGCCAGCCTCAGGCGAAGACGACCAGCGGGCGCGCCTGACCGGAGTCTTCGCTAATCAGGGCGACGAGCGTGCCGTCGGGGGCGTATGCGGCCGTCGGGCCCGGGGTCGCGTCACCGGCCGGGGCCAGGCGCCCGCCGTGAGCCAGGCGGCGCGCCTCGTCCGCGGACAGGTCCCGGCCCGGGAACGCCGCCTGCGCGGCCCGGGCCAGCGGCACGACCTCGAACCGCTCGGCCAGCTGCTCCAGGGTCCTGGCGTCTTCGACCCCGTAGCCGCCGACCCTGGTCCGGCGCAGGCCAACCAGGTGCCCGCCGGTGCCGAGCGCATGACCCAGGTCGCGGGCCAGGGCCCGGATATAGGTGCCGCTCGAGCAGCGCACCGTCGCGTCGAGGTCGAGCAGGTCGCCGGCGGGACGGCGGGACGCGATGGTGAACTCGAAGACGGTCACCGGCCGGGCGGCCAGTTCCGGTGCCGCACCCGCCCTGGTCAGCCGGTACGCGCGCTGCCCGGCCACCTTGACCGCGCTGACGGCGGGCGGGACCTGCATGATCGGGCCGGTGAGGTCCGCCACGGCTGCCGCAAGCGTCTCCGCGGAGACGTCCGCGGCCGACGCGCCGCCGGCGGGCTCGCCCTCCGCGTCGTCGGTGGTGGTCGACTGGCCGAGCCTGATCGTCGCGAGGTATTCCTTCTCGGTCAGCGTCAGGTAGCCGAGCAGCCGGGTCGCCTGCTCGACGCCGACCACCAGCACGCCGGTCGCCATGGGGTCCAGCGTGCCTGCGTGTCCTACCCGCCTGGTCCCGGCCAGCCTGCGGATCCGCGCCACCACGTCGTGGGACGTCATGCCGCCCGGCTTGTCCACGATGACCAGGCCGCTCGGGCCGGTCACTCGCCCTCGGCGTCGGAGTCTTCCGCGGGCTTGCGGTAGGGGTCGGGGTCGCCGGCGTACTGGGCGCCCTCACGGCTGCGGGCCAGTTCGGCGTCGGCGTGCTTGGCCTGGGTGACCAGGTCCTCGACCCGCTGGGCGCTGTCGGGCAGCGCGTCCGCGACGAACGCGAGCGACGGGGTGTGCCGCAGGCCGATCTGCCTGCCCACCTCGGACCGGATGACGCCGGTCGCGCTGGCCAGGGCCAGCGCCGTGTCGGTGCGTTCGGCGTCAGACCCGTACACGGTGTAGAAGACCGTGGCCTCGCGCAGGTCGTTGGTCAGCCGGGCTTCGGTGATGGTCACGAAGCCGAGCCTGGGGTCCTTGATCCGCCGCTCCAGCATCTCCGCGACAATCTGGCTGATCCTGTCGGCGAGCTTGCGCGCCCTCGCGGCGTCCATGGTCGGTCACTCCTCCTCGTTGAACAGTCGCTGCCTGGCCGAAAGCAGCTCGATCTCCGGGCGGGCGGCCACCAGGCGCTCGCACTCGGTGAGCACGCTCAGCGCGTTCGTGGCGGTGGCCGACACCACCGCCACGCCGATCTCGGCCCGCCGGTGCAGGTCCAGGTGGCCGGTCTCGGCGACCGCGACACCCGGATAGCACCGGCGCAGCTCGGCGACGAGCGGCCGGACGACGGCCCGCTTGGCCTTCAGCGAGTGCACGTCGCCCAGCAGCACGTCCAGCGTCAGCGCCGCCACGTACACGACGTCAGGCCCTTGGCTTCTCCCTCATCTCGAAGGTCTCGATCGTGTCGCCGATCCTGACGTCGTTGTAGCCGATGCCGATACCGCACTCGTAGCCCTCGCGGACCTCGGTCGCGTCGTCCTTGAACCGGCGCAGCGACTCCACCGTCAGGTTGTCGGAGATGACCACGCTGTCCCTGATCAGGCGCGCCTTGCTGTTGCGGTGGATGGTGCCGCTGCGCACGATGCAGCCGGCGACGTTGCCGACCCGCGGCACCCGGAAGACCTCCCTGACCTCCGCCGTGCCGAGCTGCACCTCTTCGAACACGGGCTTGAGCAGGCCCTTGAGCGCGGCCTCGACCTCCTCGATCGCCTGGTAGATGATCGAGTAGTAGCGGATATCCACGCCCTGGCGCTGGGCCAGCTCGCCCGCCCGGCCGGCCGGCCGGACGTTGAAGCCGATGATCACCGCGTCCGAGGCGATGGCCAGGTTGACGTCGTCCTGGGTAATCGCGCCGACGCCGCGGCCGATCACCCGGAGGCGGACTTCCTCGCCGACATCCAGCTGGAGCAGCGCGTCCTCGAGGGCCTCCACCGATCCCGACACGTCGCCCTTGATGATGAGCAGCAGTTCCTCGCGCTCGCCGGCCTTGAACGCCGACTCCAGGTCCTCCAGGGTGACGCGCCTGCGCCCCTGGGCGTACTGGGCGATGCGCTCGCGCGCTTCGCGGCGCTCGGCGATCTGCCTGGCCATCCGGTCGTCGGAGACGACAAGGAAGTTGTCACCGGCGTCGGGGACGGAGGTCAGGCCGAGGACCAGCACCGGCCGGGACGGCGAGGCCTCGGGAATGGTCTCGCCGTTCTCGTCGAGCATGGCCCGCACCCGGCCGAAGGCCTCGCCGCAGACGATCGAGTCACCGACGTGCAGCGTGCCGCGCTGCACGAGGACGGTGGCCACCGGGCCCCGGCCCTTGTCCAGGTGCGCCTCCAGGGCCACGCCCTGGGCGTCCTGCTCCGGGTTGGCGCGCAGGTCGAGCGAGGCGTCCGCGGTCAGGACGATGGCCTCGAGCAGCTCGGTGATGCCGATCCGCTGGGTGGCGGACACGTCCACGAACTGCGTGTCGCCGCCGAATTCCTCGGCGATCAGGCCGTACTCGGTCAGCTGCGCCCGCACCCGCTGCGGGTCGGCGCCCTCCTTGTCCACCTTGTTGACGGCCACCACGATCGGCACCCCGGCCGCCTGCGCGTGGTTGAGCGCCTCGGTCGTCTGCGGCTTCACGCCGTCGTCGGCCGCCACCACCAAGACCACCAGGTCGGTGGTCTCGGCACCGCGCGCCCGCATGGCGGTGAACGCCTCGTGACCCGGGGTGTCGATGAAGGTGATCTTCCGTTCGTCGCCGTCGACCTCGGTGGTGACCTGGTAGGCGCCGATGTGCTGGGTGATGCCGCCGGCCTCGCGCGCCACCACGTTGGTGTGCCTGATCGCGTCGAGCAGCTTGGTCTTGCCGTGGTCGACGTGGCCCATGACGGTGACCACCGGCGGCCTGGCCACCAGGTCGGCCTCGCCGCCCTCGTCCTCGCCGAACTCGATGTCGAACGACTCCAGCAGCTCCCTGTCCTCTTCCTCCGGCGAGACGACCTGAACGGTGTAGTTCAGCTCCGCGCCGAGCACCTGGAGCGTCTCGTCGTTGACCGACTGGGTCGCCGTGACCATCTCGCCGAGATGGAGCAGGACCTGGACCAGGGACGCGGGGTTGGCGCCGATCTTGTCGGCGAAGTCGCTCAGCGACGCGCCGCGGGAGAGCCGGACGAGCTGGCCGTTGCCGCGAGGCACCTGGACGCCGCCGATCGTCGGCGCCTGCATGTTGTCGAACTCCTGGCGCCGCTGCTTCTTGGACTTCCCAGGCCGACGCCCCGGACGCCCGCCGGGACGGCCGAAGGCACCCTGGGTGCCGCTGCGCCCGCGGCCGCCCCCCGGACGCGCCGGGGCAGCGCCTGCGCCGGCTCCGGCTCCGGCACCGGTCCTGGGCGCGCCGCCACCGGGGCCGCCGGCGCTACGCGGGCCTGCGCCCGGGCCGCGGCCGCCGCCCGGCCGGGGACCGGCCCCGGCACCACCCGGGCCGCCGCGCCCAGCACCGCCGGGGCCGCCGCGCCCGGCACCGGAAGGCGCGGGCCTGGACGGCATGTTCATGGGGCTCGGCCGGGGACCACCGGGACGCGGGCCAGAGAACCCGCCCGGACGGGGACCACCCGGGCCGCCGGAACCAGCGGGCCCGCGGCCGCCCGGACGGGGACCGCCAGGGCCCCCGGCACCGACAGGGCCGCCGGCCGACGGGCCGGAACGACCCGGCTGGCCGGGAACGGCGCCGGCGGGCCGGGCCGGAGGTGCCGACCCCATGCCGGTCGCGGTTGAGCTGAACGGGTTGTTGCCCGGCCGCGGCCCGGGGCGAGGGCCGCCGGTACGCGACGCGCCCGGAACGGATGGCCGGGGAGCGGTCGGCCGGGGAGCACCGGGTCCCGATGGCGAGGTCCGCGGCGGGGACGGCCGGACTCCCGGGGCGCCGGAGGGCCCGGAAGCTCCCTGACCGCCCTGGGGATTCTGGGACCCAGGGCGCTGCGCGCCAGGCCCGCCGGGCCGGGGCGTAGCGGGACGCGGCTGAGCGGTCCCCGGCGCCCTGAAGTCCGCCGGGGTGGCGGGCGTCCTCGGCGGTCCAGGGACTCGCGGGGGAACGCCGGGACCGCCGGTAACCCGGGGTTCTGAGCGGGTATCCGCCGGGGTGCCGGGGACCGGCCCGGGCCTTGACGCGGGCGAGTCGGGCACCGGCGGCAGCCGGCGTGCCGTGCCGTCACCCTGGGCGGGCTGGCCAGGGGTGGCCCCGTCGGGGGCCACCGCGCTCGGCCGGTCCGATGGGGTCCTGGCCACGCCGTCGGCCACGGTCCCGGCTGCCGCGCCATCGCCGCGGGCCGTGCCGTCCGCCACCGTGCCTGCGCGCGCGCCGGAAACCGGCTGCGCCGCACCGCCAGCGGGGGCACTCGGTGCAGGCGCCGACGCGGCCCCTTCGCGCGGCGAGGATGCCGCTGGCCTGGACCGTGCTGATTGCTGCTCCTGCGCGGCCGCGGAGAACGACTCCTTGAGCCGCCGGACCACGGGCGCCTCTATCGTCGAGGACGCTGACCGGACAAACTCGCCCATCTCCTTGAGCTGGTCCATCACGGCCTTGCTCTCGACCCCGAACTCCTTCGCGAGTTCGTAAACCCGTACCTTCGCCACTACGCTCCCTCTCGGCCCTTCCCTGGGCCTTGTCCGGGCCCCGGCCCGGGCAGAGCGTGCTCCGGGCGGGCCTCAGCCTATGGTCATCATCGCCGCGTGCTCATCGAGCGCTCATCAGCTTCCCGACCTGCTTTCCGACAGGTGTTCCTTCTTGCCTTACGCCTTGCTGTCCAGCCAGCGGGTTCCGCCGCAGTAATGCTATGCCGGGGAATCGGCTCGGCAAAGATACTCAGCCAACGGGGCGAAACTGAGTGATCCCGCCGACCGAAGCGCCCGGGGGAACGCCCGGCGCCGGCGCGCGAGCTCGAAGCACTCAAGGCTGGGATGCAGGTACGCACCCCGGCCTGGGAGCCGGGCTCGCGGGTCGGGCTGGATGACGTCCCCAGCCGCTACGAGGCGAAGCAGGCTGGACTTGACCGCACGCTCCTTGCAGCCCACGCAGGTGCGCATGACGGGCATGCCTGACGCGCGCCGCTCGGGTCGTACGGCCATTACCACCAAGTCTACCGTGTTTGCACGTCCTCGGCACCAGGCGAGAGCGGCGCCGCGGCAGGGTCGGCGGGACTGCGAGAGGCCGCGCTGGCGGAGCCGGCCGGGCCCCCGGGTCCGGACGGCGCTGCCGCGTCGCCGCCGGGCGCGGCGTCCGGCCTGATGTCGATCCGCCAGCCGGTGAGCCGGGCGGCCAGCCGGGCGTTCTGCCCCTCCTTGCCGATGGCGAGGGACAGCTGGTAGTCGGGCACGATGACCTGTGCCTCCCTGGCCGCCGCGTCGACCACGTGCACGCGACTCACCCGGGCGGGCGACAGGGCATTGGCGACGAATCCGGCCGGGTCGTCGGAGTGGTCGACGATGTCGATCTTCTCGCCGTGCAGTTCGTTCATCACGTTCCGGACCCTGCTGCCCATCGGGCCGATGCAGGCGCCCTTGGCGTTGACGCCCGGCTGGTGTGACCGGACGGCGATCTTGGTGCGATGGCCCGCCTCCCGGGCGATCGCGACGATCTCCACCGCGCCCTCGGCGATCTCGGGGACCTCCAGGGCGAACAGCTTCTTCACCAGGCCCGGGTGAGTGCGCGACAAGGTGACCGATGGCCCCCGGTGCCCCTTGTGCACCCGCAGGACGTAGCACCGCAGCCGCTCGCCGTGGACGTACCGCTCGCCGGGCACCTGCTCCGCGGGCGGCAGCACCGCCTCCAGCTTGCCGAGGTCGACCAGCACGGTCTTGGGATCCTTGCCCTGCTGGATCACGCCGGCGACGATGTCGCCCTCGCGCCCGGCGTACTCGCCGAACG
>Ga0335074_10008298_pt1 | contig 14437 bp, 13 predicted proteins | sample Lox_Sample_23_FD_206715 | JGI IMG/M metagenome (GOLD analysis project Ga0335074, IMG submission 206715) | Soil microbial communities from Loxahatchee National Wildlife Refuge, Florida, United States - Lox_Sample_2.3 | ecosystem: Environmental > Terrestrial > Soil > Wetlands | place: USA...
ACGTAAAACAAGATCGCGCCATCCGCCAGCACCGCCGACAGCCAGTTCGCCGCCACCCCCAGCACCACCGTCGCCGCAACACCCAGCACAACCCCCGACAACAGCGCCTCACCCGGCCGGACCACCGTGCCGCCGGACGCGGCCGCGGAGTGGCCTCGTGGACCGGCGCCGCTTCCAGCCGAGCTGGCCCCGCCTCCGGCGGCTGGACCACCGGCGTGGCCGGCAAGCCTGGCTACCAGCGGACGCCTGGCGGTGCGCTTCATCACCGCGTCGATGTCGCGGTCGAGGTAGCAGTTGATGGTGTTGGCGCTGCCAGCCGCCAGAGCACCGCCGACCAGGGTCACCAGCATCAGGCCGAGGCCCGGCAGGCCCCGCCGGGCCAGGAACATGGTCGGCAGGGTCGTGACCAGCAGCAGCTCGATAATGCGCGGCTTGGTCAGCTGGAAGAGCCCGCGAGCGACCAGCCGGGCGGACCTTCGGCCCGCAAGGACCGCATTCCCCGCCCCGGTGCGGGGAACGCCGGTTGCGACACTGCCGGTTGCGACACTGCCCGCTGCGACACTGCCCGCTGCGACACTGCCCGCTGCGACACTGCCCGCTGCGATACTGGCGCCAGCGACGACACCGCCACCGGCGAGGCCCGCGCCCGCCGTATCCGGCTCGAGCGCTCCTGCCGCCTGTGCCACTGCCCTGCCTCCGGTATCTGCCGTTGGACTGCACGCCCTGCTGACGCCAGTTGCCTGGCCGGATGAGGCGCTTCCGTCTGCAGCGGCTCTGTGCCGTGGCTGCCGTCTGCCGGCGCCGCGGATGCGCTGCCCGTGCCGCACCCGCAGCGCTCTGGTTCGCCACGCGAGGGGTGCTGGCCTGCAGACACGTTACCGGCAGCGGCTGAATGCGCCGTCAGCCGGCTCGGCCGCCAGGCGGACGCCCGCACGCGCCAGCGAGCGATCGTCCGCCAGCCACCGCTGCCATCGCAGTGCCACGCAGACGTCCCCTGGACGCGGCCTTGGTCACCGAACGTGCTGCCTGCTGGCACCAGGTGCGGATGGACGCCCCAGAAAGCACCGATCCGCGACTCGGGCCCCGTCACGAGGCCGCTGTGAGATCGCCTGGGCCTAGGCGGGTCATCAGGCGCGGCAGCGAGTCACCGTACGCGATCGGCAGATGACTCCGCGTTGTCTTGCGGGTCGTATCCAAGCTCGGCGATGGCCGGGCCGATGTCCCACTGGCCGTGAGTGTTCGCAGAGGCGCCGTAGTAGATGCCGAAGCGGACATCGGCCGTGAGTGCTGCGGACACCAGGCGGCACAGGTCACCCGGACTGAGCCAGGTGCGCAGCGACCGCTCGCCGTCAGGGGCCGGCAGGAACGAGCCGATGCGGAGGCAGATGACGGAGATCCCGTGCCGGTCGGCGAAGTACCGCCCGAGTCCCTCGCCAAAGACCTTGGTGACCCCGTAGAGCGAGTCGGGGCGAACTGGCTCGCTGCCATCCAGCCCGCTCTCGCCGTCGAGCTCGTAGCCGCCTGCGGCATGGTTCGAACTCGCGAAGACGATCTTGCTCACGGACTGGCTGCGACATGCGTCGAAGACGTTATAGGTGCCGTCGATGTTCGGCGCCCTGAGGCTGCTCCACGCTGCCGCGACTTCGCGCTGTCCGGCCAGATGGACTACCGCATCCATGCCGCGGACGAAGTCGGTGACGGCCTCCGCGTCGGTGATGTCGACCCTGCGCACCTCAGCGCCGGGACAGTCGGGCATGGCCGCCGCGCGGCCAGCCGGGAGATCCCAGATCGCCATCCGCACCTCGTGCCGGGCGGCAAGGTAGGGGGCAACGGTCCGGCCGATGTCGCCGTTCGCGCCGGTGATGGCCACTCTCATCGGTCCCGGTCCCTCGCTGTCGCCGGCCCGGCTGCGAGCCCTACGGCTGCCGTTCTGGCAGCCAGGGCCGGCTTGCTCGGTCCGAAGGGATAAATTCTGCTCTGTACTAGCTGAATCTCTGCTCGCTGACTCTGTACATGCTGATTTTCTACTCGCCGATAGTGGCCGAGGGGTGACACGCACATGGACGGCACCGCCGCAAAAGCGCCGGACGACCTCCGGTCACGGCGCCCGCTCGCTGTCCTGGCTATCGTCGCAGCGGTTGTCGTGATCGTCGTGGTCGTCGCGGTCCTGTTCGCGGGAGGCAGTCCGGCGAAGGCGCGCGGCCCGCTTGAGACCGCCAAAAGCTTCCGGCTGCCCGAGCTCGGCCACTCCGGCCAGTATGTGTCGCTGGCCGCATACGCGGGCCGCCCGGTGATCATCAACTTCTTCGCGTCCTGGTGCGCGCCGTGTCAGCGCGAGACTCCGCTGCTCGCCAGCTTCTACCGGGAGCACCACGGCAGCGTCCTGATCATCGGCGTTGACTCGAACGACGAGGCGTCCAAGGCCCTGCAGTTCGTGAAGGCCAAGGGAGTCAGCTACCCGATCGCGTTCGACGGTTACCCGGCGCCGGTCACCGTCTCCTATGGCATCGCCGCGCTCCCGCAGACGTTCATGCTGAACGCCAAGCACCAGATCGTGCAGCACATCTCCGGGGATGTCACGCAACCCGAATTGCAGGCGTGGGCGAGGAGCCTGGCTGGCGCGGAACGGACCTGAGCCAGTGCTCGGCATGAGCGGCGGGCCTACCGCCAGCAATCCGACCCTTCAGGCTGCCTTCCGGTCGTCGTCATCGCCATGGCCGGGATCGGCGCCGCGCTGCTCACCGGCCGACTCAGCGTCGTCCGGCCCGCAGTCGTGATCGCGATCGCCTTCTGCCTGGCCACCTGGGTACTCGTGCAGGACCTGGGATTCTTTGGCTGGCTCTGCACCGACCCGAACAGCATGCTGCCGCAGGCGCTGCTGCGGGCGGCGGGCTGGTGGCGATGTCCCGGCCAGCGCCGGCGCCACAGCCGTTGTCCGCTCGTCCGGCGGACCTGCCTCTCCCGACGGCAGCCGAGGTCCCGTCGCCAGCCGGCGTCCCGGCGCCAGCTGATGTCCCGGCGCCGGTTTCTGTCCCGGCGACACTGCGCTGGCTGCGCCCTGGCCGCGCGGTTCGTAGCCTTGGTACCGCCTTCGGCAGCGCCAGCACGAGCGCCGTGCTTGCGCTGCGGGCTCGCGCCATCGTGCTGCTTGGCGCTGCGCCGCTGGCAGCGGTGGCGGCCCGATGAGGCCGGCCGGCGTGACTCCGCGACCATCACTCGCGGCGGAACTGGCGCAAGCCGCCGAGCATCGATACGGTCGCCGCAGACGTCAGGCTAGCCCGGCACGGGCTGCCGAGCCTGAGCACAGTGGCCGGGCGGAGGAGATGCGGTTTGGCGACGCGGGCAAGTAACGGTCGATCGGCGGCCGGACGCGCCGGTCTGCTGGCTGGAGCCGCCGTCGGCGCGGCCGCGGCGCTGGCAATTGCACAGGCGGGACCGGGTATCACCGGGCTCGAGTGGGTCCGCAAGCTGGGCTTCAGGCGACTGGCCGGCGACGGCGACCGCAGCCACGTGGCCCTGACGTTCGACGACGGCCCGGATCCGGCGAGCACGCCCGCGTTCCTCGAAGTGCTGGCTGACCGCGGGGTGAAGGCGACGTTCTTCATGCTAGGGAGCATGGTCGCACGATCACCTGGCCTGGCTGCCGAGGTCGCCGCAGCCGGTCACGAGATCGCCGTGCACGGATATGAGCATCGCTACCTGACGATGCGGTGGCCACACGCCGTCCGGTCTGACCTGACCCGGGCGACCGAGGTCATCGCGAACGCGACCGGCGCCACACCGAGGCTGTTCCGGCCGCCTTACGGCGTCCTCAGCGGGCCGGCCCTGCTGGCCGTCCGGGAACTCGGCCTGACCCCGGTGCTGTGGGGTGCTCGCGGCAAAGAGTGGACGCCGGGTGCGACCGCCCAGTCGATCGTGCGCAGCGTGGTCAGCGACCTCGACGGAGGCGTGACCGTGCTGCTGCACGACGTACAGGCGCCGGGCATCTGGCAGGCGGTCCTGGCCGCGGTGCCACCGCTACTTGATGAGTGCGAGCGGCGCGGCCTGGCCGTCGGGCCGGTCGGCGAGCATGGCCTTCCTGGCCTGGTACCGTCCGGCCCCAGAAGCTCGTAAGCCAGAAAGTCGTTAGTCAGCTAGGCCTTGCCACCGCGGTCTCAGCAGTCGGCACACGGCGCTCGGGCTGGAGCCGCGGGCACCTGCTTAGCGATATCGCAGGCAACGCGGACGGTCTCGCGCTGAGGCCGGCTGACGCCCCCAGGGTCTGTCAGCCGGCCTTCCAGTTCGCTGGTCTAAGCGCGTTCGCGGCGAGGCCGCACAACGGTGCCCACCGCGCCGGTCACGCCGTAGGCGAGCGCCCCGTGCCACAGCGCCGTGAACACGCTGCCCGGGATGCTGCTGCCGTGCAGCACGGTCAGCACGAACACGATGATGGCGGCGGCGGCGCCGGGCATGGCCGCGAACCGCCACGGGCGGCTCCGGGCATAGCGCAGGGCACGGCTGTGCCTGCTGCGGACAAGAGCGCCCGCTCCGGCGACGGCGAAGAAGGCGACAACCCCCATCGACAGCGCCGTGGCCCACTCGAGCCGGAAGCTGAAGAGGTGAGTCACGAGGTGCAAGACAAGGTCTGCACCGGCGACAACCACGCCGGCGCCGCCGGCGAGCTTCCATGGGGCCTCGGACATCGCCGCGCCGGAGACAGCCATCTCCTCGCGGGGGCTCAGGTTCGACTGAGTGGTGCTTGGCGGTGCAGACATCTCAACTCCTGCGTGCGGCTATGCCTGACGACCTTCAAGATATATCTTCACAGCGCTCATGACAAGATATATCGTCTTGGCGGGCCGAGCGCCGTCGGCGCCGGGCTCCTGGTGCGGGCTTCCTACCGTCTGCTACGCGGAGACTACATCTGAGCGCAGCGAAGCACCGGCCGGCCGGGCCAGCGGGGCCGGTCTGCCCTTGTAGCCTGCCGGGCGATTAGACACAGCGCAACGGGTGAATACAAACCACGGACCACAACAGAGAAGACGAACGGTAAAGAGGCAGACGGGGCAGCACAGGACCGGCCAATCTCCTCAGCGCGATCGCCAACGCGCGCAGAGCTCGGCGATGGCTGATCCTCATAACTCGTTCAGCTAACGTCCAGGTCGGTGCTGCTTACTTAGAAAGGGAGCAGCATCCGCGCGACGTGAGCCCGCCAACGGAGTCGGGACTGAGCAGCCGGACATAGGCTGGCATGGCACTGGGCAGAGGTGGTGGAGATGGACGAGCAGCACAGGGACGGCCAGCAGAGTCCGGGCTTCTGGGAGTCCTGGACGGCTTCGGCCGACCCCTCCGGCCAGCCTAGAACCGGCACCAGCGGACCGGAGGAATCGGCATCCGCCGAGCAGCCGGCCCAGTCCGGTGAGCCTGCTGCGACCGAGCCGCAAGCCTCGTTGACCCAGCCAATCGGCCACCCGCAAGCTCCAGGCAGCCCGGACCCGTCGCAGCACGGCCAGCCCGGCTACGGCCAGCCCGGCTACGGCCAGCCCGGCCAGCCCGGCTACGGCCAGAGCGGCCAGCCCGGCTACGGCCAGCCCGGCCAGCCCGGCTACGGCCAGGGCAGCCAGCCGGGCTACGGCCAGGGCGGCCAGCCGGGTTACGGCCAGGGCAGCTACGGCCAGGGTGGCTATCCCGGCTACGGCCAGGGCGGCTACGGCGGCTACGGCCAGCCGCCCGGCTATGGCGGGTACGGGCAGCCGCCCGGCGGCTACGGCCGGCCCGGCCGTTACGGCCAGCCTCGCCCTCGGCACGGGCTGACCACCGCCATCACCTACCTTGCGGTCGCCGCGGTGGCGGCCACGGCTGGCGCACTGATTGTGGCGTTCGCCGGCGCCTCCGGTCATTCGCCTGCGGCGAGCTCCGGCAACTCAGGAAACGTCTTCCCGAACTTCAACGGCGGCTTCCCCGGCAACGGGACCGGCGGCGGCTCGGGCGCGGGCGCGATCCCTGGCGGCACGCAATCAAAGATCGACAGAACCGTGTCAGCAGGGCTGGTGATCATCAACAGCAACCTGAAGTACACCGCTCCTGGCGACTCGGCCGCAGCTACCGGGATGATCATCAGCAGCTCAGGCCTGGTCCTGACTAACAACCACGTCATCAACGACACCGAGGGTCTGACGGTCACGCTCGCGTCGACCGGATCGCAGTACCACGCGAAGTGGCTTGGCTACGACAAGACCTCTGACATAGCGGTCATTCAGATCGAGGGAGCACCCAAGCTCACCACGGCGCCGATCGGCGACTCCTCAACGGTGAAGGTAGGCGACCCCGTCATCGGCATGGGCAATGCCGACGGGACCGGTCGCCTCACCTACGTGCAGGGCCGGATCACCGGCCTCAACCAGGACATCACGGCCAGCGACGAGGGCAGCGGCATCCAGCCCGAGCGACTCACCGGCATGCTGGAAACGAACGCCAACATCGTCCCCGGTGACTCCGGCGGCCCGCTCGTCAACAGCGCTGGTCAGGTCATTGGCATGGATACGGCGGCTAGCACGAGCTCGGTGGAGAACAGCCAGCAGGACATCGGTTTCGCTATCCCGATCAACCACGCAATGACGATCGCGAGGCAGATCATCGCCGGCAAGTCCGGGAACGGCGTGCAGATCGGCCCGTCCGGGTTCGTTGGCGTGCTCGTGCCGAGCAACAAGAACGGCACGCAGAGCCAGCAGACCAACCCCTCCGTGCAGCTTCAGAACCAGCGCAGCGGGGAGCAGCAGTTCCGCGACCAGCCGCCGCCGGCCGCGTGCGTCCAGAGCAACCAGGACCTGGGCCTGCCGACCAAGATTGCCCCGGTCAACTCCGGCACTCTGGTGCTCGGCGCGCTATGCGGCACTCCGGCGCAAACTGCCGGTATCGGCCCCGGCGACGTGATTACCAGCGTCGACCACCAGACGGTCACCTCGCCGTCGTCGCTGACTCACATCCTGCTCAGCATCCGCGGCGGCGCGACGGTCACGATGACCTGGGTCACGCCGTCCGATCAGACGGTGACGCACGCGGTCCACTTGTCGACCGCCCCGCCCGAGTGACGCACTGACGCGTCAGTGCGCAGGCACCAGCCAGGTCAGCAGGTGCCGTTCGCACTGCTCGATCTGCTCAAGCGGGACGTGCTCCTCCCTGGTATGCGCTAGTTGCGGGTCCCCCGGCCCGAAGTTGACAGCGGGGATCCCGAGTGCGGCGAACCTGGCCACATCGGTCCAGCCGAGCTTGGCCCGCGGCTCACCCCCGGCTGCGCCGCCAGCACCTGCGTGATCTCTGACCGCTGACAGGAACGCGGCCGCGGCGGGCTCGCCGAGGCCCGGCCGTGCCCCGCCAGCGGTGTCGGTGATCACGACCTCCCAGCCGTCGAACACCGTCCGAACGTGCTCGGCCGCCTCATCCGCGGAGCGGTCCGGCGCGAACCTGAAGTTGACGCTGACGACGCATTCGTCCGGGATCACGTTCCCGGCGACGCCGCCAGTGATGCCGACCGCGTTCAGGCCTTCGTGGTAGCGCAGCCCGTCGACCACCGGCTCCCGCGGGACGTAACCGCGCAGCACGTCCAGGACCCCGCCTGCGGTGTGGATGGCGTTCGAGCCAAGCCAGGACCTGGCGCTGTGCGCCCGCCGTCCGCGAGCGATCACATCCGCCCGCAGGGTGCCCTGGCAGCCGCCCTCGACGACCGCCCCGGTCGGCTCGAGCAGCACGGCGAAGTCAGCGGCGAGCAGGTCCGGGCTGTTCCGGCTGAGCCGGAGCAGCCCGTTGCGCTCGGCCTCGACTTCCTCACAGTCGTAGAACACGTAGCTGATATCCCGAGCCGCGGCGGTCAGCTCAGCCGCCAGCCGGAGTTGCAACGCAACTCCGGACTTCATGTCGCAGCTCCCGCAGCCATACAGCAGCCCGCCGTCGACATGCGACGGCAAGTTGGAGTGCACCGGGACCGTATCGATGTGCCCGGCGAGCACGATCCGCTCCTCGTGCCCGAACTGCGTGCGCGCGACGATGGCGTTGCCGTCCCGGTGCAGCGCCAGGTGCGGCAGGCCCGCAAGCGCGGCCTCGATGGCGTCGGCGAGCGGCCGCTCGTTCCCGCTCACAGACTCGATATTGACAAGCTGCGCGGTAAGCTGCGCGGCAGGCTGGGAAAGATCAAGTTCCACCGGGGCAGCTTAACCCGAGGGTCGGCCGGGCATCCCGACTGACGCACGCCAGAGCCGACCACCAGACCGGGCGGGAGAGTCCAGAGCATGTTCCACGTCGACTCCGAGGTCGGCCGGCTGCGGCAGGTCATCGTGCACCGGCCGGGTCTGGAGCTGAAGCGGCTCACTCCGGACAACGCCGCGGACCTCCTGTTCGACGACGTGCTGTGGGTGGCCGAGGCGCAGGCAGAGCACGACGAGTTCACTGCGCTGATGCGCGCCGGCGGTGTCACCGTGCACCACTACGCCGACCTGCTCGCCGAGACGATGGCGGTGCCTGAGGCGAGGGACTACGTCCTCGATCGCGTCTTCGACTACCGCGTCCACGGGCCGCTCGCGATCGGCCCGCTGCGCCGCGCGTTCGCCGAGCTTGACCCGCAGACGCTGACCACGTTCCTGGTTGGAGGGGTTTCCAAACGAGAGTTCAGTGAACTGGCCGAGGCCCCGCGAAGCATCGCCTTCAGGTCGCTACGCCCGGACGACTGGGTGCTGGCGCCGCTGCCCAACACGCTCTACCAGCGGGACACCTCCTGCTGGATCTACCGCGGCGTCTCGGTCAATGCCATGCGCAAGCGCGCCAGGATCAGGGAGACCATCAGCGACGAAGCGCTCTACCACTGGCATCCGATGTTCGCGGGGCAAGACTTCGATGTCTGGTATCACGGCGCGGACAGCGGGCCGGCTTCTCTTGAGGGCGGGGATGTTCTTGTTATCGGGAACGGGGCCGTCCTGGTTGGAATGAGCGAACGCACGCAGCCGCAGTCTGTGGAAATGCTGGCACACCGGTTGTTCTCGGCCGGAGCCGCAACCCGGGTAGTGGCGCTGGACATGCCGAAGGCGCGGGCGTTCATGCACCTCGACACGATGCTGACGATGGCCGACTACGGGGTGTTCATTAAGTACGCCGGGATGGGCATGCTCCCGTCGTACGCGATCGAGCCGGGCCGCGCGCCCGGCGAGCTGACCGTCACCGAGTTTGAGCCGGAGCAGATGGATTTCGCGATCGCCGCGGCACTCGGGCTCGGGTCGATCAAGGTGCTCACCGCCACGCAGGACGTCCACTCGGCCAAGCGCGAGCAGTGGGACGACGGCTGCAACGTGCTGGCACTCTCGCCCGGCCGGGTCATCGCCTACGAGCGCAACGTCACGACCAACACCTACCTGCGCGATAACGGCATCGAGGTGCTCACCATCCGCGGCAGCGAGCTGGGTCGCGGCCGAGGCGGGCCGCGCTGCATGACCTGTCCGATCGAGCGCGAAGCCTGACTACCGCGGCTCGCGGGAGCGCCCTCCGCCGCCTGAAGACTTCGCCTGGGAATAGCAAGCGAAGTCTTCACCCGCACCGATCGAGCGCCGTCTCGGGACTGTCGCGGTGGCCGCCGGGGAGGCCGCGAGCGGCGCTGGTGAGCGCCCGGATGATGACCGCGACCGCCGGCCTGCGCACGGACGACGCCCGCGCCACTGCGTACAGGTCCCTGGCCGGGGTCTTGCCGGGCAGGTCGCGCACCACCACCCTGGCATCACCGGCCGCCAGCGTCAGCCGGGGCAGGATCGCGATCCCGATGCCGCGCGCGACCAGGCTGAGGATCGTAGCCAGGCCCTCGAACTCGGACGGGGCCTCGGCGACACCGCCTGTTGCCGCGAGCACCTGGTCGACGGCGCGGCGGGAGGCCTCGCCTGCCGGCGGCGCCAGCCAGGGCTCGTCCCGCAGCTTGTGCAGCGGGAGGGGGACACGCTCGTCCGCCGCCCAGTGCCGGCGCGGCACCACCAGGACGAGCGGATCGGTGAGCAGCGGATAGAACGTCAGCGCGGGTTGCCCGGCCGCAAGCCGCCCGTTCCAGTCGTCCACGATCGCGACGTCGACCTGCCCGGCCCGGACGAGCCGGAGCACTTCGCGCCCGGCCGTCTGCCGGAGTAGCAGGCTCAGGCCCGGGTGCGCCCGGACAGTCTTCGTGAGCGCTGGTGCGAACGCCACGGCCGCGGTCGGGAATGCCGAGATCGCCACCCGGCCGGCCGGCTCGGGCGCGGCCAGGTCCGCCTCGGCCGCCTCCATCATGGCGAGGATCTCGGCCGCCTGCGTTGCCAGCCGCTGGCCCGCGTCGGTCAGCTCGGCGGTGCGCGCAGTCCGGTCCAGCAGTGCCGCTCCGGTCTCCCGCTCGAGTGCGGCTAGCTGCTGCGACACCGCCGACGGCGTGTACCCGAGCGCGGCGGCCGTCGCGGCGATCGTGCCGCGCTGGGCGAACTCCAGCAGCAGCCGCAGCTTGTGTGCATCGAGCATGCTCCAAGCATAAGCTCAGCTGATTCTCTGCGTCAGACCTGGACGACTTGACTAATGCTTTCCTCAAGGAGGGCAGGTCAAAGAGCGATAGACAGGTAACCTCGCGGGTTGGAAGTCGAATACCGACATGTCCTCCTGCCCCGCAGCAAGGAGTCTTTGTCATGCCCTGGGCTGGCCCAGCCACCCTCACCGAACCGACCTCTCTCTACTCCGCCACACAGTCTCCCGCCGCGTTGGCCCCCGAACGGCGCCGAGCGCCCGGCGGCGTTCCGGTCTCTGCCACGCTCGCCGCAAACGAAGCGCTCGCGCAGCGCCGCCGGCGCGGCGAGCCAGTCCTCCCGCTCGCGTTCGGCGAGTCCGGGCTACCCGTACATCCGCGCCTGACCGCCGAGCTGGCTGCGAAGGCCGATCAGGGCGCCTACGGGCCGGTGGCCGGCGCGGAGCGGCTGCGCGCGGCCGCCGCTGCCTACTGGTCCCGGCGCTTCCTGCCTACCAGCCCGGACGCCGTCGTCGCGGGGCCCGGAAGCAAGGCACTCCTGTTCGCCATGCTGCTCGCGCTGGGCGCCGATATCGCGGTCCCGCAGCCAAGCTGGGTCAGCTACGCAGCGCAGGCCGCGCTGATCGGGACGACGGCTCATTTCGTGCCTGCCGTTCCCGGCGAGGGCGGCATCTGCGACGCGACCGCGCTCGATGCCGCGGTCCGGGCCAGCAAGTCAGCGGGCCGGCCGATCGGCGCAGTGCTCGTCACGATGCCGGACAACCCCACCGGCCGACTGGCGAGCACGGCCTCAGTGCGCGGGCTGTGCGAGGTGGCCGAGCGCCACAACCTCATCGTCATCAGCGACGAGATCTACCGCGATCTCGTGCATGACCCCGGCAGGCCTTTCCTTAGCCCGGCGCAGGTCGCGCCGCACCGCACCGTCGTGACCACGGCCCTCAGCAAGAACCTGTCGGTCGGCGGCTGGCGGATCGGCGTCGCCAGGATGCCGGACGGCAGGACCGGCACATGGCTGCGCCCGCGGCTGCTCGGCATCGCCAGCGAGATCTGGTCCGCGCCGGCCGGCCCGGTGCAGCATGCCGCGGCCGTCGCCCTCGAGGAGCCGCCGGAACTGGTCGAGCGCGTCGCCCGCAGCCGCCGGCTGCACGCCGTGGTCTGCCAGGAGGCGGCCCGGCTGTGTGCCGAGGCCGGCCTTGAGGTTGCGCCGCCGCAGGCAGCGTTCTATCTGTACCCGGACTTCGCGCCGTGGCGGGAGCACCTTGACGCCAGGTTCAGCGTCAGCACCGGCGCGGACCTCGCCGCCTTGCTGCTCGACCGCTATGGCGCGGGCACGCTGCCCGGCAGCGCGTTCGGCGAGGATGCCACATGCCTGCGGCTGCGGCTTGCCACCGGGCTGCTGTACGGGGACACCGACGAGCAGCGCGAGCGAGCGCTCGCCGCGGCAGAGCCGCTACGGCTGCCGTGGATCAGCGGCGCTATGACCCGGTTCGCCGACATCCTGACCGGCCTGGCGGCCTGACCGCGGCAGGGCTGTAACGCTGCGCGCGCGATCACCGAGCCGGACGGAATCGCTGCCGGTGACAGACGAGGTGTCCGCGCGCTGCGAAGAACGGCCCGACCTTCCGGTCGTGATCGACACGAGCAGAGCGCACCAGGCGCGGATCTGTGACTGCTGGCTCTGCCGGGAGGACAACTTCGCGATCGACCGCGAGGCGGCCGAGCAGGCGCTGGCAGCCTATCCAGGGCTCCGCCGCGGCGCGCTCCGGCCATTCGCAAGACCCGACAATTAGACTAGTGGCCGGTGTGCCGGGAAGCCTGGTCGGCGTTATGTCCACGATGGCGGGAGTTCTGTGCGGCTCCGTGCCGGTAGGAGCGCTGATCATGACTGCGGACCCGGCTGGTCCGATCCGGTGCCTGCAGCCGCGCGCAGAGGCGGTTAGGTAGTGCTCGCTGCTGCGGCGTTCGTATCGGGCGCGGCGGTCAGCCTGCTGACGAGCTGGCTGCTGGTATCCAGGCTAGAGCGCATCGGTGAGCGGCTAGGGCTGTCTGAGGCCCTGCTCGGCATCGTGGCTGCGCTTGCCGCAGATGCGCCGGAGATCACCGCGGCGATCAGTGCGCTGACAACCCATCGGCTCCGTATCGGAGCTGGTGTCGTGCTCGGCTCCAACGTGTTCAACCTGGCCGCGCTGCTGGGCCTGGGTGCTGTAGTGGCGGGCGGCATCAGCCTGCACCGGAAGGTTGTCGCACTGGGCGGCGCGGTGGCCATGCTAGTGGGGCTTATCTGCCTCCTAGTGGTCGGCGGCTTGGTCGTACCGCTGGCCGGGTTGATCGCCGCTGTCTCGGTTCTGACCGCCTACCTGGCAGTGCTGGGGACCGGCGGCCGCTCGCCCCGGCTGCCGGCCCGGTGGCAAGCGTGGCTGCAATCTGCGGTCAGCGAGGAAGAGACCGAACTCGGCGAGGCCATCAGGCCACCTCAGGCCCGCCGGCCTGACCTCGTCATCGCTGCCGCAGCGCTGGTCGTGGTAGTCGTGGCGAGCGTGACCATGGAACGGGCTGCCGCCAGCCTCGGCGGCCGGCTCGGCGTCCCGGAGATCATCACCGGCGGCCTGCTGCTCGCGGCGGTGACCAGCCTGCCCAACGCGGTCGCAGCCATCTACCTGGCAAGTCGGGGCCGCGGCGCGGCGACGCTCAGCACCGCACTGAACAGCAACACCCTCAACGTCGTGGCCGGGCTCCTGCTCCCTGGTGCGCTGCTCGGCCTCGGCCGGCCGTCTGGTCAGGCCCTGCTGGTCACGGTGTGGTACGTAGCCCTGTCCGTCGCGGTACTGGCGCTGGCCTGGCACCATCGCGGACTGACCAGGCGGGCCGGCGTCGCGATCGTCGGAGCGTACGCTGCCTTCACCGGAAGCCTGTTCGTCAGCGCCGAGGCCAGCCTGGGGAGCACGGCGATAGTCGCTGGCCTTGGCGCTGCGGCCGCGCTTGTACTTATTGCTGCCATGCTCCCGATCACCGCTCGCTGGCCAGCATGGGCAGCACCGGGCTGGCGGTGCGCGTCGCTGCTGCCACGGCGATCCGTGCGGCGCGTGTGGGCGACAAGCATGATCGCCACTGCCGTGGTTGCGGCCGCCGACGCCGCCGCCGGCCGCCATGTGGTTCTGATTGGCCTGCTCGTTGCGGGACCGTGCATCGCGCTGCTCACCGGACGCTGGCTGCCGACCGCCATCACCGGCGCCTGGGCGTGCGGTCTTGCTGTCGGCCTCGGTGTGCCGGACGGGATCTGGGTCAGCGCCACGCATGTCGCTTTCATCTCGGCTGTCGCCATCGTGGCCGCCGCAGCTGCCGCGAGTTCCGCTGTCATCAGCCGCTACGGAAACAGGGGCTGAGAGCGTCAGCCCGTTTCGGACGGTCAGCCAGGTGGGACAGAGCACGTGAGCAACCCGTACCGCGAGGGTGCGTCGCCTGCCCCGCATGGGTTTTGTTAGAAAGCGCCCCGGCCCCGCATAGGTCTCGTTTGGACCGGCAGGACGCCCTGCTCAGCGCGCTTTTATAGATCAGTCTGCCGCCGCATATGCGGGGCATCCGCTCGGGAGGACTCATGCAAGACCTGCTGTACATCGCGCTGACGATCGTGGCCTTCGGCGTGCTCTGGCTCATCGTCAAGGGGGTCGAGCACTTTGAGCGCTGAGAACTGGATCGGCCTGATCGGCGGCTTTCTTCTGGTCGTCTACCTATTCGTGGCACTCGTGTTCCCTGAGAGGTTCTAAATGAGTAGCGCCACCGCAGGCTGGCTGCAGGCCGGCCTGCTCGTAGCTGCCCTGGCCGCGTGCTACGTCCCGCTCGGCAACTACATCGCTCACATCTTCACGACGGACAAGGACTGGAAGGTAGAGCGCTTCGTCTTCCGGCTCATCGGGATCGACTCGAAGGCCGACCAGAAGTGGAGCA
>Ga0335074_10008300_pt1 | contig 14434 bp, 7 predicted proteins | sample Lox_Sample_23_FD_206715 | JGI IMG/M metagenome (GOLD analysis project Ga0335074, IMG submission 206715) | Soil microbial communities from Loxahatchee National Wildlife Refuge, Florida, United States - Lox_Sample_2.3 | ecosystem: Environmental > Terrestrial > Soil > Wetlands | place: USA: Florida...
CCGCCAACATCAACCCAGAAGACTGGTACTTCATCAAGTGATCGGATTCCTGATCCGCCGGCTCCTGCAGGCGGCGGTGGTGGTGCTGCTGGTCACGATGATCACGTTCATCTTGCTGCGCGCCATCCCCGGCAACGTGGCGGTTGCGGTACTGGGCCCGTCCAGCTACCGCAACCCCCAGGTGCTGGCGGCGTTCGACCGCGAGTACGGATTCGACCGGCCGTGGTTCGACCAGTACCTGCTGTGGCTGGGCCACCTGCTCCAGGGCAACCTGGGATTCTCCTGGACCCTGGACCAGAGCGTCTCCTCGCTACTCGGGTCGCACCTGCCCAAGACGATCTGGCTGGTCGGCGTCTCGGTCGTGCTCGCGCTGGTCGTCGCGGTGCCGATCGGGGTGTGGCAGGCGGTCCGCCGCAACGGGCCGGTCGACTACGCCTTCACCTCGCTGTCGTTCCTGTTCTACGCGGCGCCGACGTTCTTCGTCGGCACCGTGCTGATCCTGGTGTTCTCGGTCAAGCTGCACATCTTCGGGCCCGAGGGCCCGCAGGGCGGCATGATCGACGACATCACCGACTGGCGCGACCTGACGCTGCCGGTGGTCACGCTGGCGCTGGTGACGATCGCGCTCTTCTCCCGCTACACGCGCTCGGCGGTGATGGACAACCTCACCGAGGACTACGTCCGCACCGCCCGGGCCAAGGGGGCCTCGGGCAGGCGGGTGCTGTGGCGGCACGTGCTGCGGAACTCGCTGATCCCGATCGCCACCCTGCTCGGGCTGTCGCTGCCGGGCATCATGTCCGGGGCCCTGATCACCGAGTCGGTCTTCAACTACCCGGGCATGGGCTACCTGTTCTTCAAGGCGGCCGAGCAGCAGGACTACCCGACCGAGCTCGGCTTCATCATCGTGGTCGCGATCGCCACCGTGGTGGGGTCGCTGCTGGCCGACATCGCCTACGCGGTGCTTGATCCCCGAGTGAGGTACACCCGGTTATGGCGCTGAACCTGGCCACCGAAGACGTCTTGCCAGCCGGCGAGCCTGCCACCCCAGGACTCCCGGCCGGCAAGACCCGCGGCATGTTCGTGCGCGGCCTGGAAGTGTTCCTCGAGAACCGGCTCGCGATCGTGGGCGTGATCATGCTCGCGCTGATCTTCGGGTTCTGCTTCCTCGGCCCGTTCTTCTATCACACCGACCAGATCCACGTGAACCTGGCCAACGAGAACCTCTCGCCTGGGGCCGGCCACCCGCTTGGCACCGACGTCAACGGCTACGACGTCCTCGGCCGGCTGATGGTCGGCGGGCAGATCTCGCTCGAGGTCGGACTGGCCGCCGCCGTGCTCGCCACCTTCCTCGGCACGCTGTGGGGGGCGGTGGCGGGCTACTTCGGCGGCGTCGTCGACGCGGTCATGATGCGGCTGGTGGACGCGCTGCTGTCGATCCCGACGCTGTTCCTGGCGCTGGTGGTGGTGTCGATGTTCCCGCCCACCGAGACCGAGCTGATCCTCGTCATCGCGCTCACGTCATGGCTGACCACGTCACGCCTGATCCGCGGCGAGGCCCTGTCCCTTCGGGTGCGCGACTACGTGCAGGCGATGCGGGTGATGGGCGGCAGCAGCGCCCGCGCGGTGTTCCGGCACATCGCGCCCAACGCGGTCGGCACGATCGTCGTCAACGCGACCTTCCAGGTCGCCGACGCCATCCTCACGGTCGTCGCGCTCTCGTATCTCGGCCTCGGCATCCGCCCGCCGCAGACCGACTGGGGCGGCATGCTCAACAGCGGCCTCGACTCGATCTACGACGGCTACTGGTGGCAGATCTTCCCGGCCGGCGTCTCGATCATCCTCGTCGTCATCGCGATCAACTTCATCGGCGACGCCCTCCGTGACTCCTTCGAAGTGAGGCTGCAGCGCCGATGACCGCCCTGGTTGAGATCGAGGACCTGCGCACCGAGATCAAGCTGCGGCGCTCGGTCGTGCACGCGATCGACGGCGTGTCGCTGTCGGTGGCGGCGGGCGAGTGCCTCGGCATCGTCGGCGAGTCCGGCTCCGGCAAGACCATGACCGCGCTGTCGGTCATGCGGCTGCTGCCGTCCGGCGGCGCGATCACCGGCGGCCGCATCTCGCTGGCCGACACCGAGATCACCGCGCTGAGCGAAGAGCAGATGCAGCGCGTCCGCGGCAACGCGGTCGGGATGGTGTTCCAGGATCCGCTGACGTCGCTGAACCCGACGATGACGATTGGCGACCAGATCGCCGAGTCCGTCCGGCTGCACCGGGGCGCGTCGAAGGCCGCCGCGCTTGACCGGGCGGTCGAGGTGCTCGGCCTAGTCGGCATGCCGCGTCCGGCTGAGCGCGTCGCCAGCTTCCCCCATCAGCTGTCCGGCGGCATGCGACAGCGCGTCATGATCGCCATCGCCCTGGCCTGCGAGCCGCAGCTGCTGATCGCGGACGAACCCACGACCGCGCTCGACGTCACCATCCAGAAGCAGATCCTCGAGCTCATCGACGGCCTGCGCCAGCGCCTCGGCATGGCCGTCATCCTCGTTACCCATGACCTGGGGGTGATCGCGGGCCACGCGGACCGGGTGGCGGTCATGTACGCCGGGCGGATCGTGGAGACGGCCGATGCGTCGACCCTGTTCACGAACCCGCGCCACCCGTACACGGAGGCGCTGCTCGAGGCGCTGCCCGAGCGGGCGGCGGAGGGCGCCGGACGGCTCTACAACATCCCCGGCCAGCCGCCGGACCTGACGTCCCCGCCACCCGGATGCAAGTTCGCGCCCCGGTGCAGGTACGCGCAGGAGAAATGCATCGAATCAGAGCCCTATCTAACGGCCGCGGGCGACTCGCACTTCTTCCGCTGCTTCTTTCCGGTGGGCGCCACCCAGCCGGACAGCACCGCCGCCGCCCCAGTCGTGACGGGAGACGTCGCCGCAGCGTCTTCCGCCACTTTGCCCTCCTTGTCTTCGGCCAGTGAGCCGGTCGCCGCTTCCGCCTTCGCTGCAGCGGCGGAAACGGGGGGCGAGTTTCTGCGCGTCGATCAGGTGGTGAAGAACTTCGCCGTGACCTCCGGGGCCGTTCTGCAGCGCCGGGTCGGGCAGGTGTCGGCCGTCGCCGACGTGTCGTTCACGGTGCCCCACGGTGCCACCTTCGGGCTGGTGGGGGAATCAGGCTGCGGCAAGACGACGATCGGGCGGCTGATCGTCGGGCTGGAGAAGCCGACCAGCGGCCGCATCCTGCTCGACGGCCACGACATCGCCCGGCAGTCCCGCCACGACCGCCACCTCCGGGCCCGGGCCGTCCAGCTGATGTTCCAGGACTCGTACGCGTCGATGGACCCGAGGATGCGGGTGAGCACGATCCTGCGCGAGCCGCTGGCCATCGCGCGCGACGGCAGCCGGGCGGACCAGCGCCGTCGCATCGCCGCGATGCTCGACGAGGTCGGGCTGCCCGCGAGCTCGGTGGACCGCTACCCGCATGAGTTCTCCGGCGGTCAGCGGCAGCGCCTCGGGCTGGCCCGGGCGCTGGTCGGCGGCCCGTCGCTCATCGTGGCGGACGAGCCGGTGTCGGCGCTCGACGTGTCGATCCAGGCCCAGATCCTCAACCTGATGCGTGACCTGCAGACCGAGCACGGGCTGACGTACCTGTTCATCTCGCACGACCTGTCGGTGGTGCGGTACATGGCCGACGCGATCGGGGTGATGTACCTCGGCAAGCTGGTCGAGACCGGTCCGGCCGACGCCGTCTACGACGCGCCCGCGCACCCGTACACGAGGGGGCTGATCGACACGGTCCCGGTCGCCGACCCGGCCGCCGAGCGCGCCAAGGAGCACCAGGGCGTCGTCGGCGAGCTGCCCTCGGCGATCGCGCCGCCGAGCGGCTGCCGGTTCCGCACCCGCTGCCCCCGCGCCCAGGAACTGTGCGCCACCGCCGAACCGCCGCTGCGCCCCTTCAGCAGCCCCGCCCACCAGGCCGCCTGCCATTTCCCGCTCCGCGAGCCGGAGCCGGGCCTGGTATCGGCGGCCGAGTCGGCCGGACCCTGATTGGCGCCGGGTGTGCCGGTGTTCTCGCGAGGCGGTGTTCTCGTGGTGGCGTGGGCGGGTGGTGAGGCGGGCGTGGCACCTCAGATGCCGACGCACCGCCCTGGGCGGGGCCGTGATTGTGTGCCGGTGGGGACGCCGTTTCCCGGCCGCGAGCGTGAGCGTGTGCCGTTGGGGGCTCCCCGCGACCCGAAGTGCCCACGTTGACGCCTCGCTCCGTCTAGCGTGCGGCTCGTGGTGACGGTGGGGACGCTGTGCCGATGCCTGGGCGGTCCGCCTGTCGCTGGCGTAGCCGACAGCCCCGGCTGCCTGCAGCCAGCCGCCGCGTTCGGACCGACCGGCATTTTTGACAAAAACGGCATTTGTTTACGGCGCTGCCCGGTTTGGCCGGCGCCTGGCCTTGGCAGACTGCCCAGCATGATCTCCAAGCTCCTCGTGGCCAACCGTGGCGAGATCGCGATCCGCGCCTTCCGCGCCGCGTACGAACTCGGCATCGCGACGGTGGCGGTCTTCCCGTACGAGGACCGGAACTCCGAGCACCGGCTGAAGGCCGACGAGGCGTACCAGATCGGCGAGCCCGGGCACCCGGTCCGGGCCTACCTCGACCCGGCTCTGATCGTCGAGGCCGCCGTGACGGCCGGCGCCGACGCCGTCTACCCGGGTTACGGGTTCCTCTCCGAGAACCCCGCGCTGGCCGAGGCGTGCGCGGCCGCGGGGATCACGTTCGTCGGACCGGACGCTGGCGTGCTCACCCTGGCCGGGAACAAGGCCCGCGCGATCGCCGCCGCCAGGGCCGCGGGCGTGCCGACCCTGCAGAGCGTCGCCCCCGGGACCGACGTCGCGGCGCTGGTGCGGGAAGCGCAGGCACTCCCGTTTCCCGTCTTCGTGAAGGCGGTGGCCGGCGGGGGCGGGCGCGGCATGCGCCGGGTGGAGGAGCCGGGCGCGCTGCCCGAGGCGATCGAGATCTGCATGCGCGAGGCGGAGGCCGCATTCGGGAACCCGGCCGTCTTCGTCGAGCAGGCGGTGATCGATCCGCGCCACATCGAGGTGCAGATCCTGGCCGACGCCGCAGGCGGCGTGATCCACCTCTACGAGCGCGACTGCTCGGTCCAGCGACGCCACCAGAAGGTCATCGAGATCGCGCCCGCACCGCATCTCGACGAAGACCTGCGCGCGCGGATCTGCGCCGACGCGGTCCGGTTCGCCACCGAGATCGGGTACGTCAACGCGGGCACGGTCGAGTTCCTGGTCGACCCGTCCGGCCGCTACGTGTTCATCGAGATGAACCCGCGCATCCAGGTCGAGCACACCGTGACCGAGGAGATCACGGACGTCGACCTGGTGCAGGCGCAACTGCGCATCGCGTCGGGCGAGACGCTGTCCGAGCTCGGGCTCTCGCGCGATGGCATCCGCATCCGGGGCGCCGCGCTGCAGTGCCGGATCACCACCGAGGACCCGGCCAACGGCTTCCGCCCGGACACCGGCGTCATCACCACCTACCGCTCACCGGGCGGGGCGGGCATCCGGCTCGACGGCGGCACCACCTACACCGGGGCTGAGGTCTCGGCGCACTTCGACTCGCTGCTGGCCAAGCTCACCTGCCGTGGCCGGACGTTCGAGGCGGCCGTCGACCGCGCCCGCCGGGCGCTGGCCGAGTTCCGCATCCGCGGCGTGGCCACCAACATCCCGTTCCTGCAGGCTTGCCTGGACGACCCCGACTTCCGTGCGGGCGGAGTCACCACTGGCTTCATCGAGTCTCACCCGCAGCTGCTCACCGCCCGCTCGTCGGCCGACCGGGGCACCAAGCTGCTCGCCTACCTGGCCGACGTGACCATCAACCAGCCGTATGGCCCCCGGCCGGTCAACGTCGACCCGGTCAGCAAGCTCCCGGACACCGACCTGCGCCAGCCGCCACCGGACGGGTCACGCCAGCGCCTGCTCGAGCTCGGGCCGGCCGGGTTCGCGCGCCAGCTCCGCGCCCAGGCCGGGGTCGCCGTCACCGACACCACCTTCCGCGACGCGCACCAGTCGCTGCTGGCGACCCGGGTGCGCACCCGCGACATGCTCAACGTGGCCGGCCACGTCGCGCGCACCACGCCCGAGTTGCTGTCGCTGGAGGCATGGGGCGGTGCGACGTACGACGTGGCGCTCCGATTCCTCGCGGAAGATCCCTGGCAGCGGCTGGCCGACCTCCGGGCGGCGGTACCGAACATCTGCCTGCAGATGCTGCTGCGCGGCCGCAACACCGTTGGCTACACCCCCTACCCGACCGGGGTGACGCAGGCGTTCGTCGACGAGGCGGCGGCGACGGGCGTCGACATCTTCCGCATTTTCGACGCGCTCAACGACGTGAGCCAGATGCGGCCGGCCATCGACGCCGTCCGCGCCACCGGCACGGCGGTGGCCGAGGTCGCGCTGTGCTACACCGGCGACCTGTCCGACCCGGGCGAGCGGCTCTACACCCTCGACTACTACCTGCGCCTGGCCGAGCGGATCGCCGACGCCGGCGCCCACATCCTGGCGATCAAGGACATGGCGGGCCTGCTGCGCGCCCCGGCCGCCAGGACGCTCGTCACGGCCCTGCGCGAGCGCTTCGACCTGCCGGTCCACCTGCACACCCACGACACACCCGGCGGCCAGCTGGCGACCCTGGTCGCCGCGATCGAGGCCGGAGTCGACGCGGTGGACGCCGCCAACGCGGCGATGTCCGGCACCACCAGCCAGCCGTCCCTGTCGTCGCTGGTGGCCGCCACCGACTACTCCTCCCGCGAGACCGGCCTGTCGCTGCGGGCCGTGTGCGATCTCGAGCCGTACTGGGAGGCCGTGCGCCGCCTCTACGCGCCGTTCGAGTCCGGGCTGCCCGCGCCGACCGGTCGGGTCTACCGCCACGAGATCCCCGGCGGCCAGCTCTCCAACCTGCGCCAGCAGGCGATCGCGCTCGGCCTGGGCGAGAAGTTCGAGCAGATCGAGGACATGTACGCCGCCGCCAACGACATCCTCGGGAACATCGTCAAGGTGACCCCGAGCAGCAAGGTCGTGGGCGACCTGGCGCTGCACCTGGTCGCGGTCGGCGCCGACCCGCAGGACTTCGCCGCCAACCCCGAGAAATACGACATCCCCGACTCCGTGATCGGCTTCCTGTCGGGCGAGCTCGGCGATCCGCCTGGCGGCTGGCCGGAGCCGTTCCGGACCAAGGTCCTGGCCGGCCGGACCGCGCGCGTGCTCGACAGCGAGCTCACCGCCGCGCAGGAAGACGGCCTGCGGACCGACCGCCGCCGGACCCTTGACCGGCTGCTGTTCCCCGGACCGACCAGGAAGTTCGAGGAATCGCGGGCGACCTACGGCGACGTGTCGGTCATCGGCACCGCCGAGTACCTCTACGGGCTCCAGTCCGGACGGGAGCACCACGTCACCCTCGAGGAGGGCAAGACGCTGCTGTTCGGCCTGCAGTCGGTCGGCGAGCCCGACCAGCGCGGCATCCGCACGGTGATGTGCACCATCAACGGCCAGCTCCGCCCGATCCCGGTCCGCGACCGCTCGGTCGAGCCCGACGCGCCCGCCGCCGAGAAGGCCGACCCGGCCAGGCCCGGGCATATCGCCGCCCCGTTCGGCGGCAGCGTCACCCCGGTGGTGACGGCCGGCGACCGCGTCGCGGCCGGGGATACCGTCGCCAAGATCGAGGCGATGAAGATGGAGGCGTCGATCACCACCCCGCTGGCCGGCACCGTCACCCGGCTGGCGCTGAGCGGCACCGCGCAGGTCGACGGCGGCGACCTGATCGTGGTGATCGACTGAAGACGCCGCTGCGCGGGTTACTCGGCGGCGGCCGGGACCGGTTTGGCCGCGCTGGGGCCCTCCTCCAGGAAGTGCTTGGCCACCCGGGCGGAGGGACGGATTCCCGCGGCGGCGGTCACGACGATCGCCGCGATGATCAGCCAGCCGGCGGCGTGCAGGTTGGTCGCCAGGAAGGTGTAGAGGGCCGGGGTCCAGATCATGCCGAGGGTGTTGGCCACGGAGGCGACCCCCTGGTAGTCACCGAGCCGGGACTGATCGCTCAGCTCCGACTGGAGGCTCCAGGAGGCGGAGGACTCGAAGAGCTCCGCCCCGGTGACGGTCACGTGGGCGAGCCAGATCAGCGGGATCGTCAGCCAGATCACGGTGTGGTCGGTCACCAGGATGATCAGGCAGGACGCCACCATGAAGGCCGCCGCCCGGACCTCGGCCCGCATGGCCGTCGGCAGGTCCTTCACGGTGCGGGAGACCGGCACCTGGAACAGCACCGCGCCGACCGTGTTGGTGGCGAACAGCCAGGCCAGCAGGACCCGGGGGGCATTGGTGTCGGCCACCAGCCAGAGCGGGATGACGGTCAGCAGCAGGGTCTGATGCGACGACAACAGCCCGTCGAAAAACGAGGTGACCACGAAGCCGATGTTCTTGATCGCGGGGCGTCCCGACGAGACGCTCGGCCCGACCGCGGGGGCGGGCTGATCCTCATCAGGCCTGATCTCTGAGGGAAGCTCGCTTTCGGCGGCGGGCCGCGTTTCCGCCAGGGTGTGGCTCTCGGCCGGCTGGGCGGCCGCCGCCGGCAGCCGCCTGATCATGGCGGCGCTGACGAGGAGAATCGCCGCGGTCAGGATCGGGATGAACCGGATGACCGTCAGCGACCCGGTCGCCAGCGCGATGCCGCCGAACAGGGCGCCCACGGTGAAGCCGACGTTGAGCGCCGCCCGGTTGTAGGCGCCGGAGCGGACCCTGGTCTCACGGGGAAAGGCCGCCAGCCGGTAGGTGGACCAGCCGATCTGGCCCAGCTGCGCGGTGACCTCCCGACCGACCACCACGGCGATGAACGGCCAGAAGCCGTGCACGAACAGCCAGCCAAGGAACGCCGCCGCCTGCAGCGCGTTGCCGATGCCCCAGCAGGTCCTGGCGCCGATCCGGTCGGCTAGGCGCCCGAAGGGGATCGAGACCAGGAACTGCGAGGCCATGCCGATGGTGAGGCCAAGGCCGGCCTCGGCCACCGTGAGCCCGATGATCTTGATCGAGTAGACGGCCTCGCCGGTGATGAACGCGCCGGTGCCGAACGCGAAGATCGCGCTCTGGATCGCCGTCGCCCGGACCAGCGGGTCGTCGGAGAGCACGCGGTCAAGGAGCCTGCGCAGCCGTCTGACGTCGGCACTCACGATGTGTCCCCTATGTCGGTTCTTGTGCAAATTTGTATCGAACACAGTACTGGGCCCCGCCTTCGATCGCGACAGGTTATTTCGACCCCCTTTAGGCCCCCATCGCCTGGTTTATGCGGTGTGCGACGGGGAAGCGCAGGCACCGGTTGTTCGCGCGAGAAGGTTTGACCCGGGTGGGCGACGCAACGGAGCGTAGGAGGTAGCTCGGTGAGGACGACGTTTCTGCGGTCACGGCGATTCGGCCGATTCGCCGCCGTCACGCTGACGGCGGTCACGGCAGCGGCAGGGATGACGACGGCGGCGGCCACGGGGGCGGCTGCGGCGCCGTCGCCGAGCGCAAGCCCGCCGTACCCGTGCGGCGCCACGGGCGGCCCCAACGCGGACGCCTCCGCGATCGGCTGGCTCGGCAACGCCCAGGGCGCGACTGCCTGCCTCGGCGGAAGCTTCTACGTGCCCAACGGCATCAACACCGAATACGGCTTCGGGGTCTACAACTACACCCGGACCACCTGGACCAACTCCGGCGGCTACCTGCCCGCCCTGGTCACCAGCTTCTCCGATGACGGCGCCCGCGTCTCGATCACGAACTTCGGCGACGAGGTGACCATCGGCGGTCACCGGTACGTGGCCATCTACAGCCGCGTCGCGGTGCAGAACCCGACCGGCCGGCCGATCACGATCGACCCGCAGCCGACTCCCGGCCTGGTGCCCCTCAACAGCGCCTCCGACCAGGTCGCGCCCGGCGCGACCGTGAACCACGACTACGTGGTGGCCGAGGACCGGTTCGGCGGGGCGTACGCGTGGCCCACGGCGGCGCAGCTCGCGGCCGCCGGCGGCTACGATGCCCACTTCGCCCACATGAAGACGTTCTGGGACGGCCAGCTCGCCCAGACCGCCCAGCTCACGCTGCCCGACCCGCAGCTCGCGGACGCGTGGAAGGCCGGCTTCGCCTACACCCAGATCGACCGCAGCGGCAACGCCCTCGACACCGGCACCAACGGGTACCACCAGGAGTACGAGCACGACGTCATCGGCATCCTCGCCAACCTCTTCAACGAGGGCTACTTCACCGGCGCGCACGCGCTGCTCGACGAGGCCGACCGCGTGGTCGGCACGAACACCCAGTACTCGGACGGCACCTGGGTTTACCCGTGGCTGTGGGCGGTGTACGTCGAGAAGACCGGCGACACCACGTTCCTGGCCAGCCGCTTCGCCAAGCCGGGGCCGCTCGGGCCCAGCAGCCAGCCGAGCATCGAGACGGCCGCGCACGAGATCGCCGCCGCCCGCACCGGGCCGGGCGGGATCATCGGCGAGACCAACGACATCGACGCCAACGGCTACTGGACGTCCGACAACTACGAGGCCCTGCTCGGCCTGGCCGGCTACGCGTACCTCGCCAAGGCCGTCGGCGACACGACCGAGGCGAGCTGGGCCACCGCGCAGTACGACAGCCTGCTCAAGGCGGTCAACGCCACCTTGTCGGCCACCATCACCGCCAACCACCTGAGCTACATCCCCTGCTCGATGGTCGAGCCGAACACGGCCAACCGGTGCACCAACCCGGAGGACGCCAACTGGGCCGCCCCCGGCGTCTACTTCAACTGGGCGTGGAACGCCGCCCAGCTCGGCGCCCCGGTCACCTCCCCGGTCAGCGGGACCATGGCCAGTCTGATCGACAAGACGCTCTCCTACGGGTTCGGCCGGGCGGACGGCCTGCTGCCGGCCAACACCTTCGGCGGCTACCCGGGCGAGGGCTTCTACTCGACCGCCTACAACGCCGCCTACGGCGCCTGGGGTCTTGCCAGCAACAACTACCGCGATGAGGGGATCCTCGCCTACGAGTTCCTGATCGCCGACGACCAGAGCGGACCGTACGCCTGGTGGGAGGGCTCGACCTCGCCGAGCACGACAACGCCGTGGGCCGGCAACCACCCGTCGTCCGGCGGCGGCTCGTCGCCGCACTCCTGGGGCATCGCCATGGGCGACCTCGGACTGCTCGACTCGCTGGTGTCCCAGCAAGCCGGCGGGGCGCTGATCGTCGGCCGCGGGGTCCCCGGCAGCTGGCTCAGCTCCGGGCGCCCGATCGCGGTGTCCGGCTTCCCGGCCGCCGACGGCCGCCGGATCGGCGTGACGATCACCGGGCATGGCCGGACGGTCACGCTCCGGGTGACCGGCACCCCGGCCGGGCCGGTGATCTTCGACCTGCCGGCCTTCGTCGGCAACATCGCCGCCGCCTCGACGGGCCGGGTCAGCGACTCAGCCGGCACCGTCACCATCCCCGCCAGCGCCCACGCGGTCACGGTCACGCTCGATCGCGCCCCGTAGAAGCCTACAGACCGCGCTCGATCGGGACGATGCCCTTGTCGGCGGCCTTGACCAGGGCGGCGTGGTCGGCCTCGGTCTGGTCGGCGTAGAGGCGGGCGAACCGGGCCAGGGCGACGTCGAGACGGTCGGACGAGCCGACGTAGCCGACGATCATCGACGCGCCGCTGGTGCGGGCGTGGCCCTTGGCCAGCAGGTGCCCGACGATCGCGGCGTAGTCGGCCAGGGCGGCGGCGTCGATCGAGTCCAGGGAGACGGTCCCCTTCATGTTCCTGAACTGGCGGACGTAGTACTGGTGCCCGTCAAAGGAGGTCCAGCCGAGCAGCGGGTCGCTCACCGTCTGCAGCGCCTGCTGGTATTCCACCACCCGCTGCCCCTGGTGGGCATGCCAGGCAGACTCACCGTGCACGTACGGCGCCAGGACCGACCGTCGCGCCTGCTTCAGCTGCAGGAACAGCACGTCGTCGGGGCTGCTGCCCTCAAGCAGGGCGACGTAGGCGCGCAGCCCGACGCTGCCGACGCCGACGACCTTGTGGGCGATGTCGATAACGGTGTAACCGCCCAGGACCCGCCGCCAGTGCGGGGCCAGGGTCGCGAGGTACTCGTCGAGTCCCTGGGCGAGCGCGTCCGCCTCGGCGTAGCTGACCCGGGTGATCAGCGGCGGGTCTTCCACCAGGCGGCGTCGGCCGTCGCGCTCGGCGGTGAACTTGGGCAGCGCCCGGTCGCTGGTTCCGCGGCGGGCCCGGGCGGCGGCTCGCTTGATCTCGGCCCGCAGCGTCCGGCCGGCTGTGCTCTGCTGCAGACGGTCGGCCTCCAGGCGCTGGTAGGAGCGGGCCAGCAGCGGCGCCGCAGCCAGGTCGCGGACCTCGGCCCGGTACCCGGCGACGCACCGGAGCACGGCCAACTCGCAGTCCTGCTCGGTGGCGCCATTCTGGCGGCCGGCCACCCAGATGCTGGCCACCAGCCGGCGCAGGTCCCACTCCCATCCGCCCGGATGAGCCTCGTCGAAGTCGTTCAGGTCGATGACGAGATCCCGCTCGGGCGAGCCGTAGAAGCCGAAATTGCCGAGGTGCGCGTCACCGCAGATCACCGGCGTGATGCCGGTGGCCGGCAGCCGGGCGACGTCCTCGGCCATGACGACGGCGGAGCCGCGCAGGAACCCGTACGGCGTGGCCGTCATGCGCCCGATCCGAACGGGAATCAGCCACTCAAGTCGGCCCTGATGCGACGTGTTGATCAGCGCCACCGGGTCGGGCCGGTCGGCGCGCACCTTCCAGTCCCCCAGCCAGCTGCGTGGAACCTGCTGCCGGATCTCCTTGCCCATCCGATAGCGGTCCTGGCGCGACGTGGACCGTTTTCTCAGCGAGGTGAAGGCCTCACTGTCAGCCGAGGCGAGGACGACGTGGTCGTGCGCGGGAACGCCGTCGACGGTTCGCTGCACCATGCTGTGCAGTATGCCCCGTACGCGCCCGCGCTCACCGCCCGGAGGAGCCCGGCCGCGTCAGGAGGAGGGGATCGACCGCGGGTCGAGCCCGCGCTCGGCCGCAAACGCCTCGAAGCTGGCCCGCTGCCATTCCGTGGCGCGTCGCGCCGCCGGGAGCCGTCCCGCGTCGGCCAGGCCGGGCCGGACCAGGTTGACGGCCCCGCCCAGCCGCGGGTCGGGCTCCGCCTGGAGCCCGTCGGCCCGGGCGAGGCGCCGGTTAACCTCGTCCTGGGACGCTCCCAGGGCGGGCATCACCCAGAAGACGCCGTCCACGCCCAGCTGGTACGAGCAGTAGCTGCCGCCCCAGGGGCGGACGGCCGCGCGGATGCCAGCCGCGATCGTCGGGGCGTCCCGGTCGACCTTCACCGCGTCGCCGCCGAGCGCGTCGCCGAACGCCCGGTGGCCGTGCGCGACGACCGGGTGCCCTCGCAGCGCCGACGATTCGTCATTCTCGGTCGCGCTGGCTTCGGCGTAGAAGGCGTGCAGGTGAGCGTGCTGCACCTCCTGCCGGGGGTTCCTGGTGGTCGCCGGCTCGGTGCCGCCGCTGACGGGGTCTCCGCTGGCGGCCTCTAGATCGCGCAGGTAGTCGAGGTTTGGCGGGCTGTCGTTGGCGCAGAAGACCACGCGCCCGTCGTCGAGGCTGCGATACCACCCGGCGATCAGGCTCATCGCCGCCCGACAAGCGGTCAGTTCCGCGGGCGTGGCCGAGGACCATCCGTCGCGGTGGCGGCGGGGCACGATGAGGACGTGCGGCCTGGCCGCCCGTTGGGGCCCGTTGGCGAGCATGAAGGGGTTGCGATCAAAGACCAGATCGACGAGCGCGGAACCATCGGTCCCGGTCACCGTCCCGAGGTAAGTCGGGAAAGCCGGCACATCCGCGAACACGTCCACCGGCCGGAATCGGCCGGAGAACTCCCCGGCCGGAACGACGCCGTGAGCGTTCCCGGTCGCCTGGTCCACCAGCGCCCAGCATCCGGCCCGGCCGGCGCCTCCCGGCGACCAGTACGCCTTGACCGCGCGGGCGCCGTCGCTGTAGGTCCACATGGCCCGCAGCTCGACCTGGGTAAACGGGAAGCGCCGACGCTCCGGTTGATCGACCACGCTCCCATGGTCGGCCCTCGTCGGCCGGGGGCCGAGACCGGGTCCGGGGCTGGAGGGAGCCTTGAAGGCGGGGTGACGGAAGGTCGTATCCGGTCATTCTTGCCGCCGCGATGGGCGAAGGAGGCCGCGGCGCCCTCGGGGTGACGAGGCGAGCCACTTCTTGCTGTTATCTTATGGTGAGGTATTCAGCCTGAACTATGTGCGACAAAACATTCGGAAAACGTATTGAAACGTCGCACAATAATCCTGCGCTTGCCGCTTCTTGCTGTTATCTAGCGGGCGCGGGGGCTGGCGAGGACGATGGACCGTTT
>Ga0335074_10008301_pt1 | contig 14433 bp, 9 predicted proteins | sample Lox_Sample_23_FD_206715 | JGI IMG/M metagenome (GOLD analysis project Ga0335074, IMG submission 206715) | Soil microbial communities from Loxahatchee National Wildlife Refuge, Florida, United States - Lox_Sample_2.3 | ecosystem: Environmental > Terrestrial > Soil > Wetlands | place: USA: Florida...
CACTTTGCCATTCGGGTTGCGCGGCAAGCTCGCGCGCCATACGACGGCGCTCACCCGTTGCTGCTTGCCCACGCGCGCATTGGTCCACTCGAGCAGCTCGGTTGCAGTGGGCAGATGCCCCTCGCGCAGCACGACCGCGGCGAGGGGTGTCTCGCCCCAACGTTCGCTCGGTACGCCCACGACCGCAACCTCCGCGACCGCCGGGTGCTCGCGCATGACGGTCTCGATATCGGTAGGGTAGATATTCTGGCCGCCCGAGAGAATCATGTCCTTCGTGCGATCGACGATGTAGAGAAAGCCCTCGGCGTCGAGCCGGCCGATGTCCCCGGTGCGCAGCCACTGCCGTCCCGCCGAATCGATCCAGCTTGCCTCACGATTAGCCTCATCCTGGCCGTGGTACCCGGCCATCATCACCCGCGCGTGGCCGACGATCTCGCCGGTCTGCCCGGCACCAACCTCGCGGTCGTCGTCGCCGAGGATCTTGAGGTCGCTTCCGAGCACCGGCTTGCCGACCGACTCGAGCTTGCGCTCGAAATCCTCCGGCTGGAGTATCGTGAACAGACCTTCGGTGAGCCCGTAGAGCTCGATCAGGTCGCAGCCGAACTCGCTTGCAACACGGCGCTTCACCTCGGGCGGCAGGCGCGAGCCGCAGCACATCAGCGTTTCGAGGCTGTCGATTCGATACGCGCGGCGCTCGGGCTCGGCGAGCAGTCGCTCGAGCTGCACCGGCACGAACGCGCCGTGCGTGATGCGTGCAGTCCCGATCAGCTCGAACACGGCGCGCGCGCCGAACTCTCGCAGCAGGACGATCGTGCCGCCGACGAGAATCGTCGTGAGCATCGTGACCCAGCTGATGTTCGAGAACAGCCCGAGCGAGCACAGCGTGCGGCAGCCACTGCGATAGCGCAGCGCGAGGGCGGCATCGTACGCCCAGCGCATGCGGCACTCGTGTGTGTGCACGATGCCCTTGGGTGTCGCTGTGGTGCCGGAGCTGTAGATGAGGTTGCACTCGTCATCGGGAGCGATCGCAACGAGAGGAGGTACGGTCGATTGCGCGGCCTTGAAGTCCTCGAACCGCAGCCAGCCAGGGATCGGCGGCGCGCAGCCGATGAAGCACCGCGCCTGCAGTGCCCCCGCCGCTCGCAGCCGGTCGACTCGCTCGCAGTGGTGTCCGGAGGCGAACACGGCGACACAGGCGGCATCGGCGCACATACTCGCGATGGCAGGCTCGGTGATCGAGACATTGAGCGGGACGGCCACCGCGCCCGCGCAGATGATGCCAAAGAGCGTGAGCACGGTTTCGAGCCGACTGTCCATCAGCACGGCGACCCGCTCGTGCGGGACCACATCGAGGGCTGCAAGGCCGTTCGCGATCTGCGCGGTGGCAGCGGCAAAGTCGCGCCAGGTCAGCACGACCGTTCCGTCGATGAGCGCCGGGCTCGCGGCCAACCAGTGTCCGTTCCGAGCGATGAGATCCGGCACCAACAGCGTCGGCGCGCGGAACCTGCTCATCGGGAGCTCCCGAGCCACGTTCGGGCGCCGAAACCAGGGTCTATCCGTTGACCGCGCGCGCACCGCTCGCACGCGCCCTTAATAGTGATACGAGATCGTCGCGCTATAGGTACGCGGTGGGCCGTAGTAGCCGATCTCGCTCACGCCCCCCGTGAACGTGTAGGTGGGAGCGGCGGCGAGCGGCGGTGGGCCGAAATCGTAGCCCGCGACGCGGTAGTACTTGTTGGCGAGGTTCTTGCCATCGATCGAAAATCGCCAGGCTCCGTCGTGGGTCGTGAAGGACAGGCCCGCGTTGATCAAGCCGTAGCCCGGCTGATCGGTGGCTGTCCACCCCGCCAGCGTGACGCCAGTCTTGGCATACGTGCGGTAGTCGTAGCCCGCTCGCGCCATGACCGTGCCCTGCGGCAGATCCCACGCGTACGACTGATATTCGGAGACCGTCCAGTGCGGGGAATTCATCGGGTAGTTGCTGGAGGCTTCGTTGACCGATGCGACGCCGGGCGTGCAACCGGGTGTGAGGGTCGGCGTGAGCGGGAACACGTTGCACGGAACGATGAAGTCTTTGTAGTACGAATCGAGATAGCCGATATTGCCCCCGAACGTCAGCGCTCGGGTGGCCTTCCACGCGGTTTGCAGCTCGGCGCCCTCGTTGATCTGTTTGCCGGCGTTGTCGGTGTACGTGACATTCGAGACGGACCCGGCATAGAGCGTGGTTAACGCCAGCTCGACTTGCGCGTTGGTGTATGGATCGTAGAACACATCCGCGTTGAGCAAGAGCGTGTCGTCGAAGAAGGTCGTCTTCATGCCCAGTTCGTAGTTGTCGGCAGTCTCGGATTTGTACCCGTTCTCCGTGCTCGGGTTGAGTAGCGCGTTGCCGCGCATGTCGAACCCACCGCTCTTGAAGCCGCGGCTGTACATGATGTAAGCCATGACGCTCTTGGTGAAGTGGTAGTCGAACCCCAGGCGCGGCGTGGTGTTCACGAACGAGCGGTTGCCCGTGTAGTCGGTCACCACGCCGGGGTCGGGTATGAATCCCGGTGGCGCCTGCGAGGGGTTGCTGTAAGTCACCCCAGGTGCCAAGGCGGCACCGACATAGTCTTCCTGAAAGACCGGGGCGGTCACCTTGTCCTCGTTCCAGCGCAGCCCCACATCGAGGTTCAGTTGACTCGTGAGTTTCCAGGAGGTATCGCCGTAGAGGGCCGTGCTCTTGGTCATGTCGCAGCCGGCCACGAGTTCGTTGACATAGAAATCGAGCGGCGGAATGCCCAGCAGAGGCAGCGTGCCGATATCGGCGTCGTAGTCGCCACAGGCGTGGCTGTCCATGTAGAAGAAGCCCCCGACCGCATTGACCAGGTCGTTCGTGAAGGTCAACTGGGCTTCCCCGGAGGACTGCTGGTCGTGGTACAGCCCATCGACATCGAACAGGTTCTCGGCGGTTCCGGAGAAGTTGATGAACTGCTGGCCATGGCCCTCGTAGTAGGCGCCGACGAGTTTGAGGGTGAGCTCGCTCGTCAGATTCTGGGTATAGGTGCCCGAGAAGCCCTGGCGGTGGAAGAAGTCCTTGCCCGCCGGCAAGTTGTTGTAGCTGTCGAACGGATTCTCGAGCGGCGGCGCGTTCGGAGTCACGAACGGTAGAGCCGGGACGCCCAAGGCGGGCAGGGACAGCACCGACACCTGCCCGTTGAAGTAGTCGTTGAGCCGCTGGCCGCCGGAAGCATTCGAATTATCGAGGATGTCGTCGGCGATCAATTTGAGCTTGGAGCTCTCGCCCCAGGTGAACGTCAGGTTCGCGCGCCCGGCCAGGATATCCTTGTTCGAGAGTGGGGCTCCGAGGGGGCTGGCGGAGTCCTGTGTCACCCCAGGCTGCGCGACGACCTCGCCGTAGCCCCCGTGCTGGAAGTCCCCGAGCGAGACACCGAAGTACACGTGATCGGCAATCACCGGCATGGAGCCGTAGAGCTTGAAATCATGCTCGCCGTAGTTGCCAACGGTCGCCGACGCGGTGACGGTCGCAGGGCCGTCGATGTCGCGGGTGATGTACTTGATGGCGCCGGCGATCGTATTCTTGCCGTAGAGCGTGCCCTGCGGACCGCTCAGCACCTCGAGCCGGCTGACATCGAGTACATCGAGCAGCGCGGCCTGCGGGCGCGCCAGATAGACATCGTCGATGTAGATCCCGACGCCCGGCTGGAATCCCCACAGCGGATCGCTCTGACCGACCCCGCGGATATAGACGTTGATCGTGCTGCTGGTCGCCCGGTCCTGGGAGATCTTCAGGTTCGGGACGAAGCTGCTGAGATCCTCGAGATTCTCGATGTTGTCGTTCTGGATCTCATCGGCCGTCACCGCGGTGATCGTGAGCGGCACGTTCTGCAGGTCCTCTACCCGCCGGCGCGCCGTGACGACGACCTCCTGCAGTGCGTCCGGGTTTGCGCTGGCGCCCGCGTCGGTGGCGTTCGGGTTGGCGCCGGCACCGGGTGAAGTGGAGTCGAGCGTCCCCGCCGGTGAGTTCCCCGACGGATCGGTCCCCGCAGCGACCGGATCGACCGCTGCGATGAGACCACAAGAGACTAGCGCGGCGCAGAAGCTGCGAATCATGGCGATCCCCCCTCGAAGATCCTTGCCTATCGACGCTATCGCCTATCTTCTTCCCGTGGCTCATTTCATCCAACGACCGTACAATGCTATTCCAACGATCGTTCAATGGCAATTGGAACGGCCGGCGCGCGGTGCCGACCGGTCGAGGCTGGCGGAACCGAGGCCGCCGGCGGCCGTGGCGAACGCACCGACGCGCGACGCACACAACCGCCGCAGCCGCCAGCTAGAATCACATCTTTCGCCCGCACGTCAGACAATGAGCCGCCCCAAGCGCAGCACCAAGGAGAAGCTCATGGACGTCGCCGAGAGGCTGTTCTCCCGGCGCGGCTTTCACGGCACGTCGCTGCGCGACATCACCAGCGCCGCGGGCGTAGATCTATCGCTCGTGAACTACCATTTCGGCAGCAAGAAGCAGCTGTTCACCGCGGTCGTCGGGCGGCGTGGGGCCGTGCTCAATGAGGAGCGGCTGCGGCGGCTGGCCGAGCTGCGCGTGAGCGCCGCGCCGCGCGCTCCGAGCACGGAGGCGGTGATCGGGGCGTTTCTCGACCCGATTCTCGAGCGCCTGGCGCACGCGGGCACCGGCTGGCACAGCTACTTTGCCCTCATTGCCTACGTCAACAATTCCCCGGAGTGGGGCCGTAAGCTCATGGGCAGGACCTTCGATACCACCGTGAGCGAGTTCATCCGCGCAGTGATGGAGTCGCTACCCGACGCCGCGCCGGAGGACGTCTATTGGGGTTACAACTTTCTGACCGGCGCGCTCACACTCTCGCTCGCCGAGACCGGCCGCCTCGATGCACTTTCGGATGGGCTCTGCCGCTCCAACGACGTTGCGAGCCTCAAGGCACGGCTCGGGCCCTACGTGGCGGCGGGATTGCGCGCTCTTGCCGTGCGACGCGTCGAGGCGCACGGGAAGGAGTGACAACGGCACGGGGCGGCCGTGCGTCGTCGGCGAGGATCGCCCCGGTGGCGGCCGGGGGTACTTCGAAAGGAAATCTCCGCGTAGTTCTCCGGTCACGAACGCGGGCGACAATGCCGCTTCGCAACCACGGAGGAGTTATCGATGGAAGGGATATTCGTCACCTTCGGCGCCGCCACGCTTGCGCTGCTTGCCGCCCAGTTGCTCGAGTACATCGTTGAATCGTCGCGGTCGACTGAGGCACAGTTGCGACTCTCCAGATTTTCATCGCATGCGCCTCGCGGCCTGCAGCCGTCTGCTGAAGTCACGACCTGGTACGACCGCGCCGCGTGAACGAGCGGTGACGACGAGAACGATGCAGGACTCGCGCTGTCATGTCATGCAAGACGGTCAGAGCTGTCACAGACGCCAGTTACACTGCGGCGGTGGCCTCGAATCAAGCCTACACCATCGCCTGCATCGAGCTCTTCAGCCGACTCTGGGCAGAGCTGGAACGGGTATCCGCCTTGGCGAATGCGCCAGCGTCCGCAAGCCGCCTCGAGATCGTTCGCCTGGAGCTGCTGATTGCCCTTGATGCTTGCGACTCCATGCGCTGGCGAGCGCACCTGAGCACCTCTCAGCGACTGTCCCTCCGGGCAGTGCTCACGCAGGTTCTCACCTCCCTCGACGCATCGACCGACGATGTTCCCCGTCGCGCCATCGCGATGGCTCAGAATCGTCTGCTCGAATCTGTCCTCGACCACTGTCGCGCGCTGGATGCGCTAGCCGCCGGCGCGTCGAGCCGGAATTTCCCGAGGGCGATGGCGCGATAGCACTTTCGAGCGGGAACTCGGCCTACGCGAGGCCAATCTCGCGAACGAACGCTCAAGCCGTCAAGATCATGGTGGATGTACGCGCCGTGCCTGTCCCGCAGGTGCGACGGGCCGCACCCGGCACGTGGCGCTCGAGGATGCTATAGATATGGCGACACGAGCCAGCAAAGGGCGTTACGCACGCGCGGTAGAAGCGGCACGGCTTGGGTCTGCGCTGCACTGAGCGGCGGGGACGCGCATTCGCGCTCGGCGATGAACGCCGCGAGCTGTGCGCAGAATTGCTCATCGTAGACCTCCACCGCGATCTCAAAATTGAGGCGCAGACTCCGGGTGTCCACGTTGACCGAGCCGATGTGAGCGTAGCGTCCATCGATGACCAGCAGCTTCGCATGCGAGAAGGGCGGCGTCTGCAGGTGCACGTGCACGCCGCGTGCTACGAGCGCCGGGATCCAGTGCAGCGTTGCCCAGTCGATGTAGCGCAGATTGCTGCGCCGGGGCAGCACGACCGACACGGTTATCCCGCGCAGGGCCGTGGCCTCGAGGGCCGCGACCAGCTCGAGCGGCGGGATGAAGTAGGGCGTCATGATCTGGACGTGGCGTTCCGCGCTCGCGAGCGCGCTCAGCAGAATCAAGAGCAGCTTGTCCACGTCCTGATCCGGTCCGCCGGTGATGAGGCGACAGACCGAGTCCCCGAGCGGGCTCGGTGCGGGCGGAAGGGGTAGCCGCTCGGCGGTCGCGAACTCCCAGTCCTCAGCGAACGTCTGGGCCAGTTGCCCGACGACCGGACCGCGGAGCCTGAAGTGAATATCCGTCATACGGCGACCCGTTCCGCCGCCAACCTCGCGGCCGCCCAGATTCATCCCGCCGATGAAGGCGGTCTGGCCGTCGGCGACGAGGATCTTGCGATGGTTGCGACAGTTGAGCGAGAGGCTGGGCGGCAGCAGGCGCGGCGGCAGGAAGCGCGCCGTGGGCACGCCCGCGCGGCGCAGCCGCGGCACGACGTGAGGCCAGTCGTACCACTCACCGATGCCATCGACGAGTACCCGTACGCTCACCCCGCGCCGCACCGCCGCCCCAAGCGCGGCAATGAATTCCCCGCCGACGGCGTCCGTCTGAAAGATGTAGGTGGAGAGCCAGACCGAGTCGCGCGCCTCAGCGATGGCAGTCAGCATTCTCGGAAAGGCCAACTCGCCATTGTGCAGCGGCTCGATGGCGTTACCCGGCTGAAGTGCGCGGTGCGTCAACGCATCCCCAATCCGGACCTGTGAAGCGAGCATAGCCGCGAGCCCGGCGCTCGCACATGGAGGCGCCGGCGAAGGCAAGGCCGGTGGCGAGAGCTGCCGTCGGCGCCGCACCCGATTGATGCCGAGCAGCCAATAAAAAAGCGCCCCGCCATAGGGCAGGAGGAGACACACGGCCATCCAGCTCAAGGCGCTCCGCGGGTCGGCCTTCGTGAGGAGGGCGTGCAGGGCCGAGCCGAGCCCGGTGACCAAATACAGCGTGAGGGTCAATGACCCGACCAGAATCAAGGCGTGCGCCCACCGCTCATGCCGACCCGAATGCACCACACTGACAGCTCAATGCAGGATGCCTGGAGCGCTCGGCGCCGGGCCGCCACGTGCTGTACCAATCGCGGAGGAAAAAACTGCCCCGCCAAATCACGACAAATGATCAACAAACGTTTTTGCCGTCACAAGGTCGCTCGTCTCGAAACCCTCTCTAAATCGCGCAAGTGTGGAGGCCACGACATCACGTGCCTCTGCAGTGCGCGCTTGCTCCACACGCAAGCGTGCGAGACTCATGGCGGCACGCAGCTCCCATGAAAGTACCCCCTGCCGTCGTGCCCATTCTAGCGACTGAAGAAAGCTTTCCTCGGCCGCTTCAATAGCAGAGGGTCCGCGCTGAAGTCGAAATAGCTCGCCTCTTACTCGCAAGAACTCAGCAATGTGCCAGCGCTCATCGTCATGTTCGCACCGCCCGATTGCTTCCTGGATAACTGAGAGGCCGGACGAAATCTGCCCTGTGGCACCCAAAGCCTGTGCCAGATACGCGTAGGACCCACCGTAGCGCATGTTATGTTGGGGTACCTTATTCATCGCTGCTCGAAGCGCGCGTAAACCGGAATGGTAGTCCTGACGCGCTATCAGCAGCATGCCCTCAAAGCAATTCCCCCAGGCCTTCCAAAGATCCAGGGCATGCCTGGTGGTATGCTCGACTAACAACTTGATAAATGACTCCGCGGCGGCAAAATCTCCCGTCCAAAGCGTGATGGGACATGCTGCCTGAGCCAAACCCAAAGAAAGCGACATTGCGTGACTGGTTGCTTTCGCCTCGGCGACCAATTCATGGACCTTGCTCATCGCGCGATCGGGCTCTCCCAGAGCCCAGAGAATTCGCGCCAATATGGTTTTTGCCACGATTATCTGGTCAAACTGAAAGCGGACGATATGAGTATCTTCCATCAACGTGTTGTAGCCATCCAGCATTGACTCGATATACCGCCGCCCACTGATATGATCTCCAAGATAGAAATGAGACAGCCCGATGAGGCGATCCCCCAGAAGGGCGTCCGCCGGATCGGTCGAGCTCGCTGCCAGCAGACGCAATCGGTTGGCGACCTCCAGAGCGTGCCGAAACGCACCTGTGTTGAAGCGAACCTGGAATAATCCCCAAAGTGCGCGCATTTGATAGTCGGTGTTGCCTAACTGCTCGGCGCATTTGAGAGAATTCTCCAGCGCCGTGGTCGCCTTTGGGCCTGGGCCATCGGTGTAGATTAGAGCGGCGCCTAGGGCCGCGAAGAGCTTCATCTCGCGGTCCCGGTTTGTATTCTCCACGGTCGTTTCGCGTGCCAGCGCGCGCTCCACATACCGGCGACATTCCGCGTTCAGCGATAGATGCGTCCAAAGAGGAATAGCCGCCGTTGTGAGATCCGCGGCAATGTCGATGTTGGCGTCGGAGGAGAACGCCCAGTTCAACGCCGCGCGGATGTCGTCCATCAGCGGCGTGGCCTTAACTAAAAATTCAGTTTTGGTCGCTGATATGGGCTCACCATCTCGAGCCTTGAAAAAATGCAAACAATACTTGGCGTGTCGTTGGGAGATCTCTTCAGCTTCGCCGCTTTCGATGAGTTTCTTGGTCGCATAAGCGCGCGTTGTGTCGAGCAAGCGATAGCTCCGTTCTGCGCCGCCTCCTGCATCAGCGCTAACGAGAGATTTCGCCACGAGCTCGTCCACGACATCGAGTACGTCGGGCGAGTCGTTATCGCTTTGCGCCGCGATCGCACGGGCCGCCTCCAACGCGAAATTTCCGGCAAAGATCGCCAGGCGCCGCAACGTCGCGCGCTCTTGCTGTGAAAGCATCTCGTAACTCCAGTCGAGCGTCGCCTCGAGGGTCTGATGCCGCGGTAGCGCGGTTCGCCGGCCGCGTGTCAAAAGTTGGAAGCGGTCCTTCAGATACGCCGCGATACCCTCTACACCGAGAGTGCCGACCCTGACCGCGGCGAGCTCGATTGCGAGCGCGATCCCATCCAATTGCCGGCAAATATCGGCAACGATCGGCGCGTCGTCATCGATAAGTGCAAACGTATCGGCGCTCGAGGCGCGTTCGACAAACAATTCGACCGCCGAGAAGGAAAGTGCTTCCTCTGCAGTCAAGCGATCAGACGTAGTGGCGGGGGTTCTGAGCGGCGACAAACGATAGATTGCTTCACCCTCGGCACGAAGTGGTTCACGGCTGGTGGCCAAGATATGCAGGGCGAGCGTTTCCCTGAGAAGCGTCTCTGCGAAAATAGCGGCCGCTTCGACAAATTTTTCGCAGCTATCCAGCACCAGCAGTAAGTGTTTATCGCGCAGATAATCCGCCAGTTTTGGCATCACATCGCGCTGAGCGATGGAAACACCGAGCTTCGCAGCGAGCGTGCCCGGGAGTGTTGAGGGGTCGATCAGGGAGGCCAAGTCAATGAAACAAACTCCATCCGTGTAGAAGCGGCTTTGCTGTTCCGCCACCGCCAAGGCGACGGTAGTCTTGCCGATCCCGCCCGGTCCAACGATCGTCGTAAAGCGTCGTTGAGAGAGTCGACTTGCAACTGCGCTGATGTTGTCCTCGCGTCCGATTACGCGTGTCAGTCGTATGGGTATGTGGCTTCCTGGCGGCGAACTGCGTGCGCTCGCAGAGGGAGTTGTGCGCTGCGCAGAGCGAGACACCGACGAGACGAAGCGATACCCTCTGCCGGGGACGGTTACGATGTACCGGGCGCCCGCCTCGCCGTCACGGAGCGCCTTTCTGACGATTGCCATTTGGGTCCGGAGATTGCCCTCTTCGACGAAAACGTTCGGCCAAACTCGACGGATGAGCTCGTTTTTGGAGACGACGTCGCCAGCACGTTCGATCAGTACGATGAGAATATCGAGTGCCCGAGCGCCGATGGGTACTGGTTTGTCGCCATCGAGCAGCAGCTGTTGCGACGGCACCAAGCGGAACGAAGCAAAGGAAAATTCGGTATCGGTCGGGGCACTCACGTTGGATGGCGCCGCCCTAAACTAAGGAGCCTCGGAAAAGCGGATCATGAGTGGGGAGCGCTTGCTCGCAATTCGGAAAAGCAGCCATGCGGTGACGAGCTTCGCGATCCATCGGCGCGAACCCGCGCGATAGTGCAACGACTTTTCCGCTCTTTCGTGGCGGTGGCTCGCTCGGGTTCGCTCTCATCCCAAATCTTTCAATCTCGGATCTTCCTGTGCGGCGGCGAAGCGGACCGCGGTGCATTCATCCTGCCGAGAGGCGCAGGCCGGTCCACCACCGTTTGTCGCAGCGCTTTACTCCGAGAGAAGAATGCCCGAACCGCCGAGCTCAGTCGGAAAATCCTTTTGCTTTGGCAGTCCATCCTTCATCGGCAGCACGGTTTCCTGATAGTGCACGTGGACATTTGGAACGAACGCGAGCGTCGGTAAAACAGCAGCGTAGACGTCTACCAAATTCAATGGACGGATGTCGGTAAGAAGATGGCCTCCACAAACCGTACACCATTTGCGCTCAATTGCGGGCGTCTTGCGATAGCCGCTGACGTGATCGGCGCCTTTCGTAATCTGAACTTTATCGCGGTGCCAAAGCGTAAATGCATTTACCGGAGCGGCTCCCCACTCGCGACAGGAGCTGCAGTGGCAGTAGCCCATAATCTCGGGTCTTCCTGTCACGCTGAGCTCGACAGCGCCGCAGAAGCACTTGCCGGTGTGCGTTGGATGGTCGTTCACGACAGTCTCCGTCGGAGCTTACATCCTAATGATTCAGGTTCGCCGGAAAAAGCGGAAAAGCGAATTCAGTCTGGAATTGCAGCGGCTTGGGCGATGCTATGCCTGCATTGTTACCGCAGGTAGCGGAACTGGACTGCCCAACTGCGGTGCACAGATCAAGCTTGAGTATCCGGGTTTCCGCTGAGGCTTTCCTCCGCGATCTCATGCGGCGATGCAGCATCAACCCACCGGATCGGTGGCTTCGAGGACCGCTTTTCGGTGGCGAAGCTCACGTCGAGACGGCTACGAACCCGCGGCAACTCCAGTGCGCAATGCGGATCCCTCGCCCAGGGGTTCAGGTGCCGATTCACGAGAATTGACAACGATTGACTGGGCCCGCGCCCGAAGCGCCGGCACGATGGTCCCATGCGTAGCGCGGTTCCCGGGGAAGTTGCCGACCAACGCAGGGCCGCTAATCGCGCGGTCTCGAGGTGGGCTACGAACGCGCGGCCGGCGCGGCGTAGCCATGATCGGCAACGGACGCCCGTTGCCGAGTCGCGAATCGACAACGCGGGACTTCCTCGACGGGCTCGCGGTCCGTGGCGCATTTCCTCTCCCCGGTCGATCGGCCGCCAGCTTCAGGGCTGCGGACAACGAGATCCGCAGATCGAGCCGGCCGGCTACGTCTTCGACTTTCATTCCTCATGAACGGGGTATCCACCATGTCAGACCAGACCCCCATCGTTTACGTCGTCGATGACGACAATTCGGTGCGCGAAGGCCTCGGAGAGCTGATATGCGAGGCTGGTTGGCAACCCTCGGTGTTTGCGTCCGCAGAGGAGTTTCTCTCCAACCCATGTAAGGTGTGCCCAAGTTGCTTGGTTCTCGAGGTGATGCTGCCCGGCCTCAATGGCCTCGGTCTCCAGCAGCGGGTCGCGCGCGATCGAGCCGACATACCCATCATTTTTCTCACCGCCCATAGAGACGTGCCGATGACTGTCCGGGCGATGAAGGCCGGTGCAACGGAGTTCTTGACCAAGCCATTCGCTAACGAGGTGCTGCTGAACGCGATCCGCTTCGCCTTGGATCGCAGCCGGGCAGTGCAGACCGCGGTATCGGAAATCAAAACGCTTCGGGAGCGCTACGCGTGGCTCAGCCTCCGCGAGCGCGAGGTCATGGGCCTGGTCGTCTCTGGTCTACTGAATAAGCAAGTTGCCCGGGAGCTCGGAATCAGCGAGATCACTGTGAAGGCTCATCGCGGCCGTGTGATGCGGAAAATGAACGCGGGCTCATTGGCGGAGCTGGTAACCATTGCCGCCAAGCTCGATATCCTCCGAGATGCGTCGAGCGCCTCGAGTAACGAAATATCGGCTAGGCAGCGCGTCAAGGGCTGGTTACCTGTGCATCTTGTGTCGCATGAAGCTGCAACGCTCGCCCGAATTGAAAGCGCGATAGGCATGCCTTTGCGTTTGCCGGGCGACGGGGCCGATTCGCGCTCGATGTAGCTCGCAGGCTACCCAGCGACTGCGAAGAGAATCAATGATCGGGGAGTGACAGGATTTGAAACACGACCCCTGCGTCCCAAACCTATTCGCGCCGCCGGTGCTGAGTGATCCGCTGTGGATCCCCGGCCGTCGATTGGGTTCATTGGCGTTGCGGCGTCGTTTATTTCACAACTAGCGGATTGACGATTGTCACCCCTGCGATCGTCTGGCCAGCATTGAAGTCTTCACTGTAGAGCTGTGAGGCACCTGCCTGTTCGGCCGACGCCACGATAAGTGCATCCCAAAAGGAAAGCCGCGCGAGATCCGAAAGATTGGTGGCTCGAAGCACCGTCTCCGCCGTCGTTGGTTCGCGAATCCACGTTCCGTATGCGCTGACAATCTCGCGTGCGGTCGAGCGAGCAAGGGGTGATCCCAGTTTGCGGGTTACGTTGACGTAGAATTCCTGCAATACTTGCACCGAGAGGCGCCCCAGACCCGAGTTCCAGAGTTCCCTTAGTGCGGCCGCAGCACGCTCACGTTCTGCGCCCGCCTGTTCGTCCTGGGCGTAAACCAGAATATTGGTGTCGACGAAGACGACAGCGCTCAACGAGTGCGCTCGTGCAAGGCTTCGCGGGGGAATGGAGCACCTCCAAGCGGTAGCGGTGAAGAAAGCAGTGTGAGAGCGCGGCGCCGTGCCGTTTGGTAGGTGCGATCCTCGTCAACCAGCTCACGCAGCTCGTACGCGAGCAAAGCGCTCACACTGAGTCCGCGCCGCGCTGCTACCGCGCGGGCTCTCTTGAGCAGTCCAGCATCTAGCGCGACAGTTATGTTGTGCTTGCTTGCCATGGGTTACATCGCTATGCGAATGGTTCACGTAATTTACGTGAAGCCCGAAATTGCGTCAACCCACGCGCAGCCCTGACCTATAGTTCATCGCAATCCGCCGCCGGCCCTCGGCGAGACGGCGCTGAAATCTGGAGATCCCTCGGGCGATCAACCGGGTGTACGAGAGAAAGCACGGCCCTTTAGCCCCAGCGAAATCGACCGAGTAGTCAAGGTGTCACGAAGCCCTTCGAATCCGTCCCTTTCTATCGAGATCCCGATTCGTGTACGCGAATTCGGAAGATCTCACAGGGCGGTCGGGCGGTCTGAGGTCAGCCAACTCGACAACGCCTCGCTCCTACGTGTGCGCAGGACGGTATGCGTCCGCGTTTGTCCTGAACTCCGCGTGGCCATAGCGCGCGAGCTGCCTGGTCAACTTGCGGACCAGCGCGCGGTCCGCCACACCGTTGACGAACGGAATGTGCGCGGCGATCGCGTACGCGCTCATCATCGAGGTGATCAGGACGGCGGCCGCGGCAGCACCGAGGTAGTCGGCCGCGCGGAGGCGGACGCCGACGCCGGCCGCTGCATGTTTGTCTGCCCGCAGGGACTTCGCGAAGAAGAACAGCTTGCTGAACCCCCGCTCCATCCATGCGTGCACGCGGGCGGAAGGTGAGTGGTTTGGTGCGAGATCGGCGGCCATCGTCGCGGCGACGAGAGCAGCGCACGTATCATCGAATCCCTTCCGGAGAGTGGCAGAGCGAGTCAACATGATGTCGACGACACTCTGGGGCGTCTCGGCGAGCAGCTCCCGCGGTAGCCCCAGCAGGAAGCCGCGGTAGCGGGCGAGGTCCACGCGCGCGCGTTCGGCAGGTGTGAATGTCGTACGGCCTTGGCGCAATGCCTTCTGAGCCAGTGGGAAGATCGGCATGAGGGCTACCGGCATCTGATCGATCTGGGGAATCGGGACGCCGTAGGTCTTGGCGTCCCATTGATCGCCTCGGGTGAGAACGTTGAACCGCACCATCGAATGCATCAGGCGAACCATCGCTGCGGACTTG
>Ga0335074_10008304_pt1 | contig 14429 bp, 9 predicted proteins | sample Lox_Sample_23_FD_206715 | JGI IMG/M metagenome (GOLD analysis project Ga0335074, IMG submission 206715) | Soil microbial communities from Loxahatchee National Wildlife Refuge, Florida, United States - Lox_Sample_2.3 | ecosystem: Environmental > Terrestrial > Soil > Wetlands | place: USA: Florida...
ACCGCTTCTTTTTTCTGAAGCCGGATGATGGTGGTGGGCGTGCGGAACGTCGTGAAATTCTTCATGCTGTCGAGCAGCGTCAGAGAATTCTTGGTCTCCGTGCTCTCGAATCCATTCCGCCAGCATTCTTCAAGCTGCTGCTGCGCCTCGGCTTCGTCGCCGAGCCGCATCAGGTTGATGCCCAGCTCGCTGCGCGCGCTCCACAGGTCCGGCTCGATCGCCAGCGCTTTTCGATACGCCTCAATCCCGTCGTCGTAGCGGCGGTTGATCACGAAAAAATGTCCGGCTGTTTCGTACGCCTCGCCGTAGCGCGGATTAATTTTCAGAATTTTGTCGAACCAGGGCGTATCCGTTTTGCCGTTCAGAAGATCGATCGTGCCCAGGATGGACATCGCCTCCAGCGCTTCGGGAGAAATCGCCAGCGCCTTATTGGCTTCCGCCGCCGCTTTTTCCGAATTGTTATCTTCGAGCGCCACGCGAGCCACTAGTTCCTGCGCCTGATACAGTTTGGGATCGCTCTTCAGCGCCTTTTCGGCCAGCTCGACCGCCTTATTTTCGAAGGACTCCGCCGCGATCCGCGCCATTCCGAGCAGCGCCGGCGCGTAATTCGCCTTGATCTCGAGCGCCTCCTGAAAAAGACCCTGCGCGGTGGGCGCATCCGACGGGTCCATGTGCCAATGGTCGAGATACATCATGCCCCAGCGCACGCGCAGATTCGGATCTTTGTCGTGCGCTTTCACCGCGGCGCGAAACAGCTCGTTGGCGCGCTGGTAATCGCGCAGTCCCCAATAGCCCTCGGCCGCGATTCCGGGATCGTTCGACCGCGCCAATTGCTGATAGCACTGCGCCACCGCCGGATCGCCGTGGTGGTGCAGCGCCTCGCAGCGCGCGACTTCAGCAGTCTGCGCCGAAACCGGCAACGCCGCGCACAACAACGCAAACGCCGCGATTCCGACTCCCTGACTCCTGACTGCTCGAAAAATCACTTGTCGAGCGCCTCCTGCGTCTTGGCCAGCTCGATCAGATAGTTCTGCAACTGCTGCCGGTATTGGTTGTAATCCATCGATGCTTTTTTATACTTCAATTCGTCGATGGCCTGCTCCAGCTCCTCTTTGTGTTTTAAGAGCTTCAATTTTTCCGGATCATTGAGCTGCGCCGAAACCGCGCCCAGATGCAGCACGGCGAAATGTCCCGCCACCAGTCCCTCGCCATTGTCCGGACCCGGCGCCTTCACGCCTTCGCCTTTGCCGGTGTCTTCGAGCATCGCGTGCTCGGTCGCCAGGCGATTCTGCGTCTCGAAAAATTTCGCGGTTTTCTCTTCCGCATAGCGAAACGCTTCGAGCGCGCTGATCTCCTGGTTTTTATCGGCGTCCGCGGAGGGATCGCGCAGCGCCTCGATCCAGTAGCGCGCAAAGTATGTTGCGTTTTTTTCCGTGCCCGTTTTGGTCGCCGCAATCACCACGCGTCCCGGCTTTTCGAGCGACATGATCGACGCGCCGCTGCAACTGGTCATGTTGACCACCAGCTGATGCTTCGCGGGAATCCTGTCGAGCAGATTGGCCAGCTCGGTTCCGGTGATGTCCGGACCGGGAATATTGAATTTATAATCGGATTCGTCGAAACTGCCGTGCCCGATCAGCATCAGCACCAGCGAATCGTCCGGTTTCGATTGCTGCGCGATGTCGTGCAGTTTCGCTTCGATCAGATCTTTCGTCGCGCCCGGACCCAGCATCGTGGTTATGTTGGCCTTCGGCTCGGCCTGTTTGAGCAGCTTGTCCAGGTCCTTTGCCCACCCCTCGAACTGCTGCTCATATTCGGGTTCGCCGCCCAATCCGGCGATGGTGACGTAAAAAGTTTCCGCGCGCAACGCCGGCAGCGCCATCAACAACAGCGCAATCATCACCACTGGCTTGCCATTGTGGGGCAGGCTCCCAGCCTGCGGCGGCGCCTCGGGCCGCCTGCCGCGCTGACTACTGGAGCCGACCGGCGGGGCTGCGAGCCCCGCGCAGGCCGGGCGCCTGCCCCACTGACAGCCACTCCACATCGATCTCATATGACGCCCCACTTCCTTCTCAGCAGCCACTCGCCCGAACGGATCAGCAGCAGCAGCAAGAACACGACCGGCATGTCCCACAAATCCCGCGTCTCGCGCACCGTGATGCCGGCCTCGGAATAATTAATGTCCTGCCCCAGCTTCTGCGCATCGGCCGGCGTGTAATACCGGCCGCCGGTCTCGGACGCCAGTTTTTGCAGCAGCTCGCGATTCTGTTCGACCTTGAAATTCTCCGCTACGCCGTCCTCGCGCCGGAACGTCATTGTATCGCGGCCCAATTCTTCGCCCGCGCGCCGCGCCACCATCTCGACCAAATACGACCCCGCCTGCGGCGTCGTATAATCCGCCGTGTAAGTTCCCTGCTCCACCGGATCGGGCCGCATCTCCACCGTTTCCGCGATCCCCGCCGGTCCCAGAAGATGCGCCTCCACCGTCGCGTCGCTGGCGGGAAGGTAGGTGGTGCCATAAACCTGCGCACGCAGCTTCACACTGGCCTCATCTTCAAGTACCTGTTGTGGCGTGGACGCCACCACGCGCCGCGGCGTATCGCTCACCAGCCAGCGCAGCAGCTGGGTGTAGAACATCTCGTGGGTCATGTCGGACACCGGCATCTGCATCTGCCATCCGCGCCAGCTTCCCGCCGTGGCGAACACCGCCGTCCGGCCGCGCCCGTAATTTTCGATGGTCAGCAGCGGAAACCGTCCGCCCTGCAACGGCAGCCCATCCATTAAGACGACCGCGCCCGGCTTCGGCTGACCGGGGTCCTGATAATTCAGGAGGTACGGCATTTTCTTCCACTTCTCGGCGTTTTTCTCGGGGTCTTCGAGAATCCGCGTGATCAGGCTCTCGCGGCCCTGATTCGTCAGTTCGACGTTGGCCGGCGCGCGCACGAACGTATTTTTCCGGTCCGGCAGAACCACCGGCAAAAGATCGTTCAGAATCGACTGTTTATACCCGCCGTCGGCCAGCGAATCCTTGCCGCCCAGAAACAATAATCCCCCGCCCCGGCGATCAACAAAATCATGAATAAACTGCTGCTGATTGCTTGTAAAATAAGCCGCTTCGCTCGACCCGATAATCAACCCATCGAACTGAAACAGATCCTCGACACGGGTCGGGAAACCGTCTTTCAACTTGGGCGCGTCGTTGTGTTCGTCCTGAACATAGATCTTGTTCTGCGTGGTGCGCAGAATGGTGATCAGGTGCAGGTTGCGGTCGTCTTCGACGGCGCGCTTCAGAAACTTGAACTCCCAGCGCGGTTCGCCTTCCATATAAAGGACCAGAGCGGTGCGCTTATCGACGTTCACCAGCCGCGTGAGCTGGTTGTTTTTCGCGTTCTCCTCGCCCGGCATCACGTCGATCGAGGTTTGGATGGTCTTGACGCCCGCGGCTCCGGCATTGAACAAAATGGACTCGGTTTGTTCCACGCCATCGGACTTGAACGGCACCGATCTGGCCGCTAAAACTTTGTTGCCGTCCTTCAGCGTGATCTTCGCGGTCTGCCCCGCGTAGCCATGCTGATGAAAGCTCACCTGCGCGCTCAACCGCGAATCCGGCAGCGCCCGCTGCGGCACCTCGACGTCGCTCAATTCAACGTCGTGCGCCATGGTTTCACGCCCGAATCCGATGGTATGCACCGGAATGCGCTGCCGCCGGATCTCGGAAATCGTCTCCAGATCCACTCCGCCCGAATTGTCCGCGCCATCCGACAGCAGCACCACCGCGCCGATCGGCAGACTGGACGCATCGGCCAGAACTTCTTTCAAAGAATCGCCGATGTGGGTCGAAGCCCCGGAGGCATTCAACTGATCAAGCTTCTGAATCCGCTCCAGATGATCCGACAGACGATAAAGCCTTACTTGAAATTTCTTCTGCAACTGATCGATTAATCCGGAGTTGAGGACGCGAATCGCCGCCTCGTGCCGCGAGGTTCCGTCAGCGTCCCGCGTAGCCATGCTGGCCGAATCGTCGACCACGACCGCGACAATATTCTGCTGCGGACGCAGCGTCGCCACGCTCAGCGCCGGATGCCACAACATCAATAACAGGATGGATGCGAGCGCCGTCTGCAAAATCCACACGGCCACCGACCGCAACCCGTGTATCCGTCCCGCTGCCGCCGTCATGCGCCACACCAGAAACCCGAGCCCCACCGCGGCCGCCACGATCGCGGCGATCAACATCCAGGACGGCCAGCCGCCCAGGAAGACAAATGTGCCGCGCGAAAACACGGCCATCGGGTACTTGAACAGAAGCTCGAACATCAGTGTGTTAAATCGTACATGAAATAATTGCACGCGATCCGGTAGGCGAGCGACGCCCATTTTTCCGGATAGCGCGGGTCGTCGGACCACTCCCAGGCATCGCCCAGGTCCATATTGTGACAGATTACGACCATCAAGCGGCCCTTATCGTCGTAGATTCCGCGCCACTCCGCGCCGTAACCATCGTATTCATAACGCCGCCCGGTGAACAGGTATTGCGCCCCCGCCACCTGGAAGCGATCGTCCAGATCATATATGACGTGGAAGATGGGGTCTTTGTTGTCAATATCGACCACGGGACGGTCGGGAAAAACCTTGCGCATGCTGGCCATGAAATTGTTCCATTCGATGGTACCGTGGAAGTCGTCGCACATGAAGAATCCGCCACGCAGCAGGTAATCGCGCATCTGCGCCGCCATGTCGTCGGTCAGATTCCAGTAGCCGACCTCTACCGCATACATGAGCGGCCAGTTATAAACGTCGTCGGTGCCGTCGAGGAACACCACCTGTTCGCTCGACCGCGCGTCGATGCGGGTCAGCCGTTTGATGCCCTTGAGCAGCAGACGGTCCGACCGCGGATAATCGATGGTCCAGCGTTTGTAGCCATCCGGGGTGCCGTGCGGAGCCAGAATCGAAGGATAAGCCAACCGCGCGCGAGTCCATTCGTGGGTCTCGTAAGCGCCCTCGGGGATCGGGTACTCGGCATGCTCTTCGGCGGTCGAGTAAGCCTGAAAGGGCCGCTGCGCGCGCAACACGCCCCACGTCGCTAATCCCGCAATCACCAGCCAAAAAACCGAGCGGAGGCGCATTTCAAGCTTCGCAGTTGGCTTCAGAATAACACACGGCGGACGCCACAACTCGCAATTCCGGATCGCCGCGCAAAATCCGGGAACAACGAATTCGTATTGCCAGTAGTCACGCGGCGTTCTTCATTGGGTCTTCGCCGCTCCTCGAAAAGCTGCAACATCAGCTGAGCATTTTTCCGCGTTACGGATCGTTGATTTTCTCCACCTCATTTTGAAGAAGGATCACCCGTCTTCAATTGGAGGAAATCATGCGACGATCTTTCATCTCGATACTGATGCTGGTAACGCCTTTGGGCGCAACCACTTTGTACAACAACACGGCCTGTGGCGATATTTACTATGAAGGGACGTGCAACATCACCCAGGCGGCGACGCAAGGCGGCAACACCGCGCTCGACTGGGTCCAAATCTCCGGTGAGGCGGATGACTACAACGTAGACACCGAGGGGCTGACGGAGCAAGCCGGGATGATTATCTCCGGCAACGCCATCGGCACGCTGGCGACGGCCACCACGATCCCGATCTCCTGGGATTTTACGGTGACCGGCGGAGCCGGCTGCCCCATTCCTACCGAGCCCAGCAACTGCGACGACGTCACCTGGACCATATCGGTGAGCATCACCACCAGCGGCGGCAATGGCTATTACAGCACCTATGGCTCCCTTGGCACTACCGCAGACGATACCCTTGTGCAAGGCAGCGCGCTGCTCACGATTCCGGCGGGTACTTTCACCGATGAGCCGGAGTGGGACGTGGAAATCGGCGTGGGCGGCGTTTTCTCCAACACCCCGATTGAAATCAACATTCCCAGCGACTCGACTTTCGATCTGAATCCGGTTCTTCCCGCCAGCGCTCCCGAACCCGGGACGATCGGGCTAACCGGCGGCGCCGTGCTCGCGCTGATTTTTTACCGAAAACGCGCCAGATCGACGGATTGCGGAACGCACTTATCCTTGACGAAGGTGTAGCCGCCGGTAAACCATGCTCCTGTTTCAGCCGGCCCGAGATACGCTTGGCAGTGTGCCGCTGCTTTTTCAGCTGCGATTGGTCGTCCACCAGAATCTGATCGACGACGCCCAGCCACGGATCCAGCTTGGGCCGCGCCACCGGCTTCTTTCGCTGATATCCAGGCGGCAACGAAAACTGCAGCATCCGCCCGATCGTCTTGCGAAAATCTGCGAAAATCTGTGCGAAAATCCGTCAGCCTGACCTTTCCCCTTTTCCAAACTTAAAAAAGGGGGCGGAGGCACCATGAATGTGCCTGCGGTGATCTAACGAAAAGCGAAGGATTTAGTCGCTTCCATCCCGGCCGAGTCAGAAAAGGGGACGGAGCAGTATGGCTCCGTTTCAAGTTCCGAATAAGGGAAAAGATCAGGCTGAGCGGTTTTTATTTTCAAATCTGTCAAGATCACCGATAATTAGTGGTTTTGTAACTTCGTCTTCGTGATTGTGAGTCCCCGGCTTTGGGCTATTGGTTCGATACATTCCAGCCACAATCGCCGATCAACTTCCGCCGTTTGAAGTTGACCGTCGTAGTTGATTTGGAATCGGGCGCTTTTGATTCCACCCGCAGGCCCGACGATCAGTTCCACGTCTCCTATCGGCTTGATGGCTTGTTCAAACTCTGTACGGCTTTGGAACCGTCCAATACAGAACAGTTCTTTTCCGTAGTGTTTTGAAGTCTGCCCGTTATCCCACCGAACCGTGTACAGGAGTTGATCCATTGTGCGGTATGGTTTCTCAACGTCCGTTATTGTTCCGCCCTGGTTTCCGTTGATGTCAACCTTTGGGCCGTCGAGCGGGCCATGATTCGAGTATCCGGTTTGAGTCCACACCCGATTACCAGTCGTTAGCGTCGGTGGAAACGTACTGGTCATGATGGCCGTGCTTTGGCGATGGCGTCATTGGAAAACTGTTCTCTTCGCCTCATCCAATGAGTGCGCCAATACCCCAAGCATTTCGTCCGTTCGGCGCAAGCAAATTGAATAGACGTAGAGCGGAGATCCGGGTTTGTAAGCGATCTCCCGGATGGCGTAGTCGTCGGCCAGTTCCACAACCGAACCCCAAGTATCATCTTCATCCGACCACTCTTGATGATACCGCCTGAACCCATCAACCGTTTTCACAAGATGATCTCGCCAGCATCGTAAAGTCTAACGTTCTCTTGAGTGTGCCGTCAAGATGATTTGACAGCGGGGAGCAGATGCTGTCTACATTGGTCCGAAAAATCCGTCAGCCTGACCCTTCCCCTTTTCCAAACTTAAAAAAGGGGACGGAGGCACCATGATGTGCCTGCGGTGATCTAACGAAAAGCGAAGGATAGTCACTTCCGTCCCGGCCGAGTCAGAAAAGGGGACGGAGCAGTATGGCTCCTTTTCAAGTCCCGAATAAGGGGAAAGATCAGGCTGAGCGGGTTTTAGCGGAGCGGGTTTTAGCGGGTTTTAGCGGGTTTTAGGAGCGGCTTACGCCACTGCTGCGCAAGCGGGTCGACGCTTTACGCTAACCACATCACCAGGTGATTCGCGGCGAACGCCGCCACATACGCGAACAAGGTCATGTACGCGAATTGCAGCGCCGGCCAGCGCCAGCTCATCGTTTCGCGGCGCACCACCGCGATGGTCGACATGCATTGCATCGCGAATGCGAAAAACACTAGCAGCGCAGCCGCGCCGCCCGGCGTCAGGTCCGCGTGCAGAGCTTTTTGCAATTCCACCGAATGCTCGCTCGATCCTTCCATGCCGTAAATCGTCCCGAGCGTCGCCACAATCACCTCGCGCGCGGCGAGCGAGCTGATCAGCCCGATTCCGATTTTCCAGTTGAACCCCAGCGGACGGATCGCCGGCTCGACCGCGTGGCCGATCTGCGCTTCAATGCTGTGCCCGATCGGCACCGGCGCACCGTTTTTGATGGGCAGATGGCCCAGCACCCAGATCACGATCGCGACGGCTAAAATCACCGTGCCGGCGCGGCGCAAAAAAACTTTGCTGCGATCGACCAGCCGCAATCCCAGCGATCGCAAAGTGGGCCAGCGATACGGCGGCATTTCGAGCATGAACGACGATCGCGTGCTCTTGAGAATCGTCGATTTGAGCAGCTTCGCCGTCCCGATCGCGGCCAAAAATCCGATAATGTACAGGCTCAGCAGCGCCAGCACCTGGTAGTGCGGCGCGATGAACGCGGCAATAATGAGCGTATAAACCGGCAGCCGCGCCGAGCAGGTCATGAACGGAGCAATCAGGATGGTCGCAATGCGGTCGCGCTTGTTTTCGATGGTGCGCGTGGCCATGATCGCCGGCACCGCGCAGGCGTAGGCGGAAAGCAGCGGGATAAAACTTTTGCCTTGCAGCCCGATGCGCGACATGGTGCGGTCCGCGATTAAAGCCGCGCGCGCTAAATAGCCGGAATCTTCCAGAATTCCGATGAATAAAAACAAAATCAAAATCTGCGGCAGAAATTGAATTACCGAACCGACGCCGCTCCACACGCCATCGACCAGCAGGGAACGCAGCGGCGCATAGCTGATGACCGATCCCACCCAGTGGCCCGATTTTTCGACGCCGGCCTGAATCGCATCCATGATCGGCTGCGCGCCGGCGAAAATCGCCTCAAAAACGCCGATCACCACCAGCAGAAAAATCAGCGGCCCAAACACCGGATGCAGAAAAATCGCATCCAGCCGCCGCGTCCATAATGGCGGAGCCGGCGCGTGATACTTGGCCTTCGATCCCGCGTGCGCGGCCCACGCGCGGCACTTGGGGATGTCCTGAATCACCGGCAATTCCATGAGCGGGTTCTGCGTCGTTTTCTGAAGCGACGCCCCCTGCGTGGTGCCGGCCAGGAATTGCAAAACTTTGTCGATGCCGACTCCCTTGGCCGCGCTCACCAGCGCCACGGGTGAGCCGAGCTGCATCGCCAGCTCCGCCGAATCCACCTTGCCGCCGCGCGCGCCCAGGTCGTCGGCCATATTTAAGATGACCAGCGTCGGCAGGCCCAGCGAAAGCACCGGCGCGGCCAGCACCAGGTGACGGCTCAAATTCGTCGAATCGAGGATCAGCAGCACCGCGTCCGGCTTGGGCATGTCTTTCATCACGCCGGTGAGAACGTCGTGCGTGACGCGCTCGTCTTCGGTGCGCGGGGTCAGGCTGTAAACGCCGGGCAGATCGACCAGGTAAACTTCGCGATCGCCGTCCAGTTTGGCGCGGCCCATGCGATGCTCCACCGTCACGCCGGGAAAATTGGCGACTTTCTGGCGCAATCCGGTGAGGCGGTTAAATAAGGTTGATTTTCCGGAATTGGGCGGACCGACGATGGCGACAATCCGCCGTCTGGTCTGTGGCGGTAGGGTGACGGTCGCCGCAGAACAGCCGTGGCAGTCGCTCATTTGAGGTCCTCAGCGAAGAATCAAGCGGACGGCGGTTTCCCGGCGCAGCGCGATTTCCGACCCATCCACGCGAAACACCCGCGGATCGCCGCCTGGCGCGGAATGTGCAGGGATTACCGCGTGGCCGGGCAGAAAACCCATTTCCATCAACCGTCTGGCATCTTCCTCCGGCAAATCGAGCCGGTCCAGAATGCCGGATTCGCCCCGTTTGAGTTCCGTCAGGTTGCGCGCGGCGCGGGGACGATGGGCGGACGCCTCGGTTTTCTTTTTGACACCCATTTGCAGGTCGATTCCCAGTGTCCAGCAAATCGCGTTCCAAGTCAAGGGCTATACCTCCTAGCCGTACGACAAACGAGTTGCATCTGGGAGTCCACCCGCAAATCCAAGAGAAACCTGCTTACATCCTATAAAGTTTTCTCGCGCCTGGGTGATTTGACGCAGCGTGGGCGAGATGCCACGCCGGGCCAAGCGCGCCCCACAGTGCGGCTACACTGAACTTTCGTGTTCCCGAAAATCAAATGACCGGCGAGAATCAAAGCCGCTCGTCAATTGTGTGGAACGTCCTCCGCGCAGCCGGCAGCTTTGTCGCGAATCTGGTTACGGCCATCATCGGGACCGTTATCCTCGACTCCGGGCTGTATCGCCTGATTTCGATCTTTTTACGCTTGGGGACGCTACAGGCAAGCGCTCTGTTGGAGGATTCGTTGAGCGCCGTTTGCGCGTTCGCCCTCGGGTTCCTGGTCTACTACAAGTGGCGCTCTCGATCGGCCAAATGGGTTTGGCTCGTCGGCACAATTCTATTCGGTCAGCGTCTGATTCTCGACCTGAGCGATCCGTTAATGCTGCGGCTCACGGACGCGGAGAGCCTCAGAGAACTCGCCGGGTACGGATCGGATAGGTACGCCACGGTCGCGAGCTTCGCAGCATACACGCTTCCCTTCGTGCGAACCGCGTTCTACTCGCTCGGAGCGCTTTGCTGTTCGCGCTTTGCCGACCGCAAAAAAATCGAAGCCCACGCCGCGCGTCTGCTGGATCGCATCAGCGCCGCGCTCGATCCGTCGCTACACTGGTCTTTCATGTTCCACATCCTGGAAACCCGCATCGCCGAAGCTATCGCCGCGCGGATCGAGTCCCTTTACGGCCTGAAAACGCCGGTTCAAACCGAGCAGCCCAAACAATCTTCTTTCGGCGAGATCGCCGTGCCGGCGGCGTTTCAGCTCGCGCGCCAGCTCAAAAAAGCGCCCAAGTCGATCGCCGCCGAAATTTCGCAAGGGCTCGAAATCGAAGGCGTCAGCGCTATTGAAATCGCCGGCAACGGTTACCTGAACCTGCGCCTGGACCGGGCTTATTACGCCACTTCCCTGCTCTCGCCGCCGGCGCCGGCTGTCAAGCAAAAAGAAAAGATCATCGTCGAGCACACCAACATCAATCCCAACAAAGCCGCGCACATCGGCCATCTGCGCAACGCGATTCTCGGCGATACCTTCGTCCGCATGATGCGCGCCGCGGGAATGAACGTCGAAGTGCAAAATTATATCGACAACACCGGCGTTCAGGTGGCCGATGTGGTGGTCGGGTTCATACATATTGAAAAAAAATCGCCCGGCGAGATCCAAAGCCTGATCGAAAAAACCCGCTTCGACTATCTCTGCTGGGACGTCTACACGCAAATTTCCGCTTATTACGAAGACCACCCCGAAGCGAAGAACTGGCGAGCGGAAACGCTCCACTCGATCGAAGCCGGCGTTGGCGCGGAGGCCGAGATCGCGCATCTGGTGGCCGACGCGATTGTCAACGCGCACCTGGCGACCATGTATCGGCTCAACGTCGAATACGACGTTCTGCCGCGCGAGAGTGAAATCCTGCATCTGAAATTCTGGGCGGCCGCGTTCGAGCTGTTGAAAGTTCGCCAGGCGATTTATTTCGAAACCGAAGGCAAAAATAAAGGCTGCTGGGTGATGCCCGGCAGCGCCTTCAAAGAAAATGACACCGGCGAAGAAGACAGCAAAGTGATCGTGCGCTCGAACGGAACGGTCACTTATGTCGGCAAGGACATCGCCTATCAGCTTTGGAAATTCGGGCTGCTCGGCAAGGATTTTTATTATCGCCAATGGCACACTTATCCCGACGGCCACCAGGTTTGGGCCTCGACGGATGAGCCGCAAAACAACGCCATGCATTTCGGCGCGGGATCGCGCGTGTATAACGTCATCGATTCGCGGCAGTCTTATTTGCAGGACGTGGTTGTCGCGGGATTACGCGCGCTGAATTACACCGAGCAGGCGGAAAACAGCATCCATTTTTCTTATGAAATGGTCGCGCTGTCGCCGCGAACGTGTATCGATATGGGCATTGAATTATCCGAAGAAGACAAACGCCGGCCGTACGTCGAAGTTTCCGGACGCAAAGGTTTAGGCGTAAAAGCCGATGATTTAATCGATAAATTGATCGAAAAAGCGCTGGAGGAAGTCACTTCGCGCCACGCGGAAGAACCTGAAGCTGTCCGCAGGCGCGTCGCCACGCAGATTGCCGTCGGCGCGCTGCGCTATTTCATGCTGAAATACACGCGAAATTCGGTGATCGCGTTCGACTTCGGCGAGGCGCTGAGCTTCGAAGGCGAAACCGGACCGTACGTGCAATATGCCGCCGTGCGCGCGCGAAATATTCTGCGGAAGCTCGAAGAGCGTGGCGAAAAACTCCCCGATTTTCGCGCGGCCTTATCGAGTGAAGCGATGCGGCGGCAGCTCGCCAACGAAGACTGCTGGCAGCTTCTGCTGGCGGCTTCCAAATCCGATTCGTCGATCGATCGCGCGATTCAGAGCGGCGAACCGGCCCATGTGGCCCGGTATGCGTTTCAGCTGGCGCAGGCGTTCAGCAATTTTTATCACGAATTTCCGGTAATTTCGGAATCGAGTCCGGAGAAAAAAACTTTTTTGCTGTGGATGACCGATTATTTCCGCGCGCAGCTTGAACGTACGCTGGATGTGTTGGGCATCGAGGCGCCCGATTATATGTGATCAGTTCGCCGACGGCTTCTGCGCCGAATCGATCACGAACAACTCAACCGGCACTTTTTTCGGCACCAGCTTGAGCCCGAGTTGCTCGCGAACTGCGGTCTCTAGCGTCGGTCCCTGATCGTTGTCCCAATGAAGCGTCAAATCGTAGCTGCCATGAAGGCCGGTCTCGTCGACCACGGGTTTATGATCGAACACCGATAGCATCTGCGCCAGATGTGCCATATCGAAAGCTCGCGCCCGGAAGTCTACCGGTCCGCCCGCTGCCTTGAAATCACCCATTTGTGCACCGTAGTCTTCGCCTTCCGCCACTTTCATGCGCGGCGAATGTTCCCCAATCGCCAGCGCCCATCCCGCCCGCTCCACCGTCTCCCGATGAAATTTCAATTGAAACCGTTCGATCAGCATCGCCTGGAGCATCGAACGCAGCTGAGCATCGGTCGCCGTCCGCGGATTCTCCGCCTCCGCCTGAACGTCGAATCGGTCGAATCCGCGCATCACCCAATCCGGCCCGTCCTTGATCGAGTCCATCGGCAACTGCCAGGCGATTCCGATCATGTGGCTCAACCTTCCCGCGGTGATCACGCACCGGCCGAGCGGGGTCGCTGAAGCGGGATCGCCTGTCAGGAATTTCGAGTCGAAACCGTGGCATCCCCCTCTGACGCCGGTGCCCTGCTTGTCGACCTTCACCGAGGCGACTTCAAACTCCACCGGCGCCTGCGCGCGCAGCAAGGCGATAGAAGCGAAAACCAGCGCCGACCGTTTCATGCTCCTCCTTCAGAACAGGCTGGCGATCTTCACCGCAAATCCGGGCAACAACTCCGGCGCGGCCAGCGAATCATTCTCGCCCAACACCGCCGGACCCGATTTACTCCAAACCTCAACCTCCCGCTGCTCCGGATAAACCACCCACACCACCCGCGCGCCCGCGGCGAGATACTGCTTCACCTTGCGCCGCATCGCCGACGCCGTATCGTTGGGCGATAAAACCTCGATCGCCAGATCCGGCGCGCCGGGGATGTCTTCGCCCGGTTTGATCGCCTTCATTCGCGCCGTGCTCATGAAAGACAGATCCGGCGCACGCTTCGTGGTTGGCCCGAGTACAAACAAATTGTCGGAAGTCAGCACTTCCCCGATCGGATTCCGCGCCACATACGCCAGCAGCGCCCGAGTCATCGTCATCACAATGCGATTGTGCGGTTCATACCGCGGCTTGGTCATTTCAACCAGTTCCCCTTCATCGAGCTCGTAATCCAGCTCGTCCGGCTCGATCAGCCGGTCGAATTCCTCCACCGTCATCATGGTCTTCGCATTCATGACCTTATTCTACCCACGCTAAACTATAGACAACCATGCCAAGCCTCAACTCCTTCGCCGCCGCATCCGAGCTTCACGCGGGCGCCCGCACTTACAAAATTTTTCGCCTCGCCGCCCTCGAAAAAGCCGGATTCAATCTCGCCCGAATCCCTTATTCAATCAAAATTCTTCTCGAAAACCTGTTGCGTTTCGAGGACAATCTCGCCAGCCGCCGCGCCGATATCGAATATGTCGCCAAATGGGACACCGGCGCGCCCGTGCGCGAAATCAATTTCCGCCCGGCGCGCGTGCTGCTTCAGGATTTCACCGGCGTCCCCTGCGTAGTCGACCTCGCGGCCATGCGCGACGCGCTCCAGAAATCCGGCGCCGATCCCAAGAAGGCCAACCCGCTGATCCCGGTCGACCTGGTGATCGATCACTCCGTGCAGGTGGATAAATTCGGCACCAAGGATTCCTTCAGCGTCAACGCGCTGCTCGAGTTTCAGCGCAATCAGGAACGTTATGCCCTGCTCAAGTGGGCGCAATCGTCGTTCAAGAATTTCCGCGTGGTCCCGCCGGACACCGGAATCGTCCACCAGGTGAACCTCGAATATC
>Ga0335074_10008305_pt1 | contig 14428 bp, 12 predicted proteins | sample Lox_Sample_23_FD_206715 | JGI IMG/M metagenome (GOLD analysis project Ga0335074, IMG submission 206715) | Soil microbial communities from Loxahatchee National Wildlife Refuge, Florida, United States - Lox_Sample_2.3 | ecosystem: Environmental > Terrestrial > Soil > Wetlands | place: USA...
GGCTGAGCAGATCCGTGAGCGTGGGCGGGCACCCGAGCGGCCGGCCTGACCTTCGCGATGTGCACCAGGCAGTTGTAGGTCACCAGGGCGATAGCCAGGTGCATCACCATCAGGACCGCGACCGCGCGCCCCGGCGCGCCCCGGTAGAGAATATAGAGATCCGGCAGCCACAGGACCAGGGTCACCGCGATGGCCAGCCGGAAGAACAGCCAGCGTGGCGCCGAACTGATCCGGGTCACGACCGGCCAGGCCAGGCAGGCGATCACCACGCCGATGATGGTCAGCTTGGCGTAGTCGGAGAACTGGAAGTGCACGTACCCCTTGGTCGAGGGGAAGACCGCGGTGCCGATCGCCACCAGCAGCGCGTCGGCGGCCAGCGACCCGATCACCGAGACGATCAGCGCCACGATCACGGCGATGCCCGACGGCTGGCGGTGCGCGGGCGCGAAGTCCACCCGAACCAGGCGCAGCGCCCGGTCAATCAACGGCGGTAGCTCGGCAGGCAACGTCTCTCCCCTTCAGACGTCGGCGACGACAAGCCGAAGGTATTCGCTGCCGGCCCGCCGGCGGGATAGCCCCCAGGACGAAATCTCCCCGTCCCGGCTCATCCTCAGGTCGGACGACGGCCCATTCATTTGGGTCGTGACCAGCGCCGATGCCAAGCAGGGCCCAGGACTGCCGACCGCGCAGGCGGTACGCTGCCGGTAAGTGACCACGAAGGACGCGCATTTGGGCACGACAACCGAACTCTCGCCGGGACTCCAGCCCCCGGACGAGATCACCCGCAGCCTGTTCGGCCAGGGCCGCCGGATCGCGCACGCGCACCCGCTGGCCATTGACGCGCTGGTCGCGGCGGTGCTCCTGGCGGTGTGCACGGTCTGGCTGGCGCAGTCGGATTTCGCTGACCTGGGCGCCGGCCTGGTCCAGGCCGCGCTGATCGCCGTGATCGCCGTCCGCCGGGTCTGGCCCATGGCCGTGTTCCTGGTGGCCAGCGTCATCGGGTTCGCCCAGTGGCTGCTGGGCCCCCCGCTCCTCGGCGACGTGGCCCTGCTGATCGCGCTGTACACGGTGGCGGCCCACGAGTCGCGGACCCGGGCCCTGCTCGCCACCGGGGCGATGGAAGCCGGAGCCGTGATGGCCGCCATCCGGTGGGAGCCGGCCGGGACGCTGCCGCGCTCGCTGCTGTTCCTCACCGCCACCGTGGTCGCAGCGCTGTTCGCGGGCATGACGGCCGCCTCGGGCAGCCGCTACCTGGCCTGGATGGACGAGCGGGCCCGCCGGCTGGAGATCGAGCGGGACCAGCAGGCCACGATCGCGGCGGCCGCCGAGCGGACCCGGATCGCCCGGGAACTCCACGACATCGTGTCGCATAGCCTGTCGGTCGTGATCACCCTGGCCGACGCCGCGGCGCTGGTCAGCCGGACCGATCCGGGCCAGGGCGCCGAGGCGATGGCCGAAGTCTCCGAGGTCGGCCGCCACGCGCTCTCGGACATGCGGGCCATGCTCGGCGTGCTGCGGACCGACGAGCCGACGACCGGCCAGGCCCCTCAGCCGCCGCAGCCCGGCGTCGGCCAGCTCGGCGCGCTGGTGGAGCGGATCCGGGCCACCGGGCTGGACGTCAGCCTGTCCGTCGAGGGCACCCCGTTCCCGCTCGGCGCCGCCGCCGAGCTGACCGCCTACCGCATCGTCCAGGAGGCGCTGACCAACACGCTCCGCCATGCCGCGGCCCGGCACGCGTGGGTCACGATCAGCTACGACGAGCCCGAGGTGCGGATCCAGGTGGCCGACGACGGCCTCGCGTACACCCCGAATACCCAGGGTCACGGCATCGACGGCATGCGGGAGCGGGCCGCCCTGCACCACGGCGCGCTGCACGCGGGCCCGGCCGACGGTGGCGGCTGGCTGGTCGAGGCGACGCTGCGGCCGAAGGCTGTGCCCGTATGAGCATCTCCGTGCTGCTGGCCGACGACCAGCCGCTGCTGCGGCGCGGCTTCCGGATGATCCTGGAGGCCGAATCAGACCTGACCGTGGTGGCCGAGGCCGGCGACGGCGAGGAGGCCGCCGGCCTGGCCGGCCGCCACGCGCCGGACGTCGTGCTGATGGACATCCGGATGCCGGGCACCGACGGCATCGAAGCGACCCGCCGCATCACCGCCGCCGACGCCCGGGTCCGGGTGCTCGTGCTGACCACCTTCGACCTCGACGAGTACGCCTTCGGCGCGCTGCGCGCCGGGGCCAGCGGCTTCCTGCTGAAAGATGTCCGCCCCGCCGAGCTCGTCGCCGCCATCCGGACCGTCGCCGCGGGCGACGCGGTGGTTTCGCCCCGGGTCACCCGCCGCCTGCTCGAGGAGTACGCCCAGGTCCTGCCCCTGTCTCTGGCCCAGCAGGAACAGGCCTACCCCCAGCTGTCCGCCCTGACCGACCGCGAGCGCGAGGTCCTGGTCGCGGTGGCCCAGGGCCTGTCGAACGCGGAGATCGCCGCTACCTTGTACGTGTCCGAGGCGACGGTGAAGTCCCATGTCGGCCGGATCCTGGCCAAGCTCGGGTTGCGGGACCGGGTCCAGGTCGTGGTCCTCGCCTACGAGACCGGCCTGGTCCGCCCGGGCACCCGTCCGATTACCGGACCAGGGCGCTAGAGCACAGAGGCGGAGACGGGAATCGAACCCGTGTACAGGGCTTTGCAGGCCCTTGCCTAAGCCACTCGGCCACTCCGCCATAAAAGGGACTGGGCCACAAAGGCCATGCCGCACGGGCATACGCTCCCTCGGAGCGGACGACGGGATTCGAACCCGCGACCCTCACCTTGGCAAGGTGATGCTCTACCAACTGAGCCACGTCCGCATGCACCTGGGGTGCGTTCAGAACTGTAGCCGATCCCGTAGATTCCGCAAACTCAGGACGGGCAGATTCCCGGCCGTGATGCTTCGATCGCCGTCGAAAGACGCTCGGGCTACCGTGTGAAACATGACCGTACCGGCCCACGACGCCGTTCTGTACGACACCGACATCGCCCAGGCCGCCGCGCTCATGGCCGACCCGACCCGGGCCGCGATGCTGCGCGCACTGCTGTCCGACCGTCCGCTGGCCGCCGGGGAACTGGCCCGGCTGGCCGGCGTCAGCGCCGCCACGGCCAGCTTCCACCTGGCCAAGCTTCTGGACGGGAACATGATCGTGGTGGCCAGGCAGGGCCGGCACCGCTACTACCGGCTGGCCGGCCACGAGGTGGCGGCCGCGCTCGAGGCCATCGGCCTGATCAGCCCGGCGCTGCCAGTCCGCACCCTGCGGCAGTCCCGCGAGGCCACCGCCCTGGCTGAGGCCCGCACGTGCTACGACCACCTGGCCGGCCGGGCCGGGGTCGGACTCCTCGACGCCCTGCTCGGATCGAAATTTTTGATCAGAACGGGCCATGCTGACAGCGCCAGCACACGCTTCGCAGTTACCGGGGCCGGAGCGAGAACGCTGGACTCGTTCGGCATAAATGTCTCCGAAGTCCGGCGGTCACGCCGGCACTTCGCGGGAGAGTGCATCGACTGGACCCAGCGCCGCGGGCACCTGAACGGGGCCCTGGCCGCCGCGATCACCGCCCGGCTGTTCGAGCTCGGCTGGATCGCCCGCGGCGCGCGCCGCCGCAGTGTGCTCGTCACCGCGGCGGGCGCGCAGGGCCTGGCCGACACGTTCGGGCAGGGCTTGCCCCGGGAGGACGGCCACCCTGGCACCCGCCGCTAGACCTTACCTAGGAACGAGTGCCGCTCGGCCGCGATGGCGCGCGGGTCGAGCGTGTACTGGAAAACGCAGGTGATCGTGTACTTCACGCTGGCCCGGGATATTTGCGGCGGGGCCGAACTGTCGATGTCGGCCGGACGTGGGAAGCTACCGATCATGCAAGAAATCGTGGTGGATGGAAGCGCGCTGACCATCGAGGACGTGGTGGCCGTGGCGCGCGGGCAAGCGCGGGCCAGCCTCGGCCCCGAGGTGGCGCAGCGGATGGAGGCGAGCCGTTCGGTCGTCGTGCAGGCGCTCCGCGGCGGCGCGCCCGTGTACGGGGTGAACACCGGGTTCGGCGCGCTGGTCGACACCCCCATCGGGGAGGCCGACCTCACCACGCTGCAGGCCGCGATCGTGCGCTCGCACGCGGCCGCGGCCGGCGCGCCCCTGGACGACCAGACGGTGCGGGCCATGCTGCTGCTGCGGGCCCGGACGCTCGCGGCCGGGTACTCCGGGGTCCGGGTCGAGCTGCCGGCCAGGCTGCTCGAGATGCTGTCGCTGGACCTGCTGCCGGTCGTCCCGGGCAAGGGCTCGGTGGGCGCCTCCGGCGACCTGGCCCAGCTCGCGCACCTGGCCCAGCCGCTGATCGGCGAGGGGCGGCTACACGTCCCCGGCGAGGCGACGGAGGGCCGGGCAGCCGCCGAGGTGCTGGCGGAGCACGGCCTGGTGCCGCTGAGCCTGGCCCCGAAGGAGGGGCTCTCGCTGGTCAACGGGACCGAGCCCATGCAGGCGCTGCTCGCGTTCTCGGTTTTCGACGCCGGCATGCTGGTCCAGGCGGCCGACGTGGCCTGCGCGCTGTCGATCGAGGCGCTGCTCGGTACCGACCGGCCCTACGACGAGCGGGTCCAGGCGCTGCGGCCGCATCCGGGCCAGCTGGTCAGCGCGGCCAACCTGCGCGGGCTGCTGGCCGGGTCGCCGCTGCTGGCCAGCCACCGGCACAGCAGGCACGCGGTGCAGGACGCCTACTGCCTGCGCTGCGCGCCCCAGGTGCACGGCGCCGTCCGGGACGTGCTCGGGTTTGCCCGCCAGGTGCTCACCACCGAGCTCGGCGCCGTGGTCGACAACCCGGTCATCGTGCCCGACGGCGAGGTCATGACCACCGGCAACTTCCACGGCGAGCCGCTCGCGTTCGCCGGCGACATGCTGGCCATGGCCCTGGCCGAGCTGGCTTCCATCAGTGAGCGGCGGGTCGACCGGATGCTCGACCCCGCGTTCTCCCGCGGCCTGCCGCCGTTCCTGGCCCCGGCGGCCGGCACCAACTCCGGCTTCATGCTCGCCCAGTACACCGCGGCCTCGCTGGTCAGCGAGAACAAGGTGCTCGCCCACCCGGCCAGCGTGGACACCATCCCGACCTCAGGCAAGCAGGAAGACCACGTGTCGATGGGCTGGACCTCGGTGCGCAAGCTGCGCGACGTGGTGGCCAACGTGCGCACCTGCCTGGCCGTGGAGATCTGCTGTGCCACCCAGGGGATCGACCTGCGGGCCGAGATCGCGGCGCCCAGCGAGCCGCTGCGGGCCGTGCACGACGCGGTGCGGGCGTCGGTCCCGCGGATGGATGTCGACCGGGAGGTGGCCGAGCAGATCGCGGCCGTGGACGCGCTGTTGCCGCAGCTGTGCCGGGTAGCCGCCGACGGCTGCCCGTCCTTCCGGTAGCCGCGCGGTTTACCCCGGCACGCTGTTGGTAGAAGACGGCCGTGAGCCTGGTCGTTGGCGATGAGTGGTGACACGTTCCTGCCCCGGCCCAGCCGCCGAGCCGGCCGGGCCGGGTCAGCGAGCGCTCCGGGGCCGATCCTGGATCAGGAGTTCAGTCCGGACACGCTGTACCTGCTGCGGGCCGCCGTGCAGGCGCACGCCAGCCGGATAGGCCTGCCCGAGGACCGGGTCGGCGAGGTGGTCCTGGCCCTCCACGAGCTGGCCGCCAACGCCATCGCCCACGGCGCTGGCCACGGCCGCCTCCGCATGTGGGACCAGCCCGGCATCTTGACCTGCGAGATCGCAGACAACGGCCGCGCCGATGCGCCCAGTTCTCGCGGCCGCGCCGATGCGCCCAGTTCTCGCGGCCGCGCCGATCCGGATGCTACTCGCGATGGCGACGACTCTCCGGCTGCGGCGGACCTGTGGCCGACCGCGGACGGCCACGGCCTGTGGCTGGTGCGGCAGGTGGCCGACCAACTCGACCTCCGGTCAGGCCCTCGCGGCACGCAGGTCATTGTCACCTTCGCGATGCCGCTTCCGGAGGATCATTGATGCATGGGCGACGAAAGGGCGCTTCTCCTGGCCGCAGCCGGGCCCGGGCGCCGCGTAATGCCGGGTGCGGCGGCCGGGATCGTCTCTGGTGCCCCGTGTTCCTCTCGCGTCTCATATGCGTGAAGTGGTTGATCGCGGCTACGGGTGAGCGTTCCGAAGTAAGGTGCGTTCGCGGCGTGTCGAGGGTCTGTGATGTGATGCCCCGGGTTCCTGCCGTGTCGTGTTCCCCCGGGCGGGATTCCCGTGATCGTGAAGGATTTACTACTCCAGGGAGTAGCAGAGTCTTCGTGATCATGGAAATCAGCCGCGGGCGCGGGGCTGGGGGCATGCCGGGTCGCGGCGTGGCCACGGAACCCGGATCCACGGAACCCGGATTCACCGCGATCATGCGACGCACGGCCGTTGTGGCGGCTGTGCCGGGCACGACCGGGCGGCCTGCCGCTCAGGTGCCTGCTGTGGCCCCGATGACCCGTCACCGGCCAGGCCGGATGATTCCACAGCTGGCGTGACGCCGTCTACCCGCGTGTGGGCCATGAGCGCGTTCCGGCGCATAGATAACCCCGGCCCAGCGGGGGAGCGGGCCGGGGCTTGGGGGCTTTGGTCAGGCCTGGCGGAGCAGGTCGTTGAGCTCGGCCTCGATGTTGATGTAGTCGCTCTCCTGGCCAGCGGGGACGATCTGATAGGTCCGCTTGAGGAAGGCCGACATGGCTTGGGCAGGCGCCTCGAAGTGCGCCTGGCCGAACGGGGACGACAGTTCGATGTTGAGCACCCCGCCTTCGGTGTCGGCGGCCCCGATCACGTCCAGTCCGTCGGTTTCGGCGCATGACTGTGCCGAGGGCCAGACCTGCACGTCACCCTCGCCCTGCCGTGACTCGATCCCGGCGGCCAGCAGGTCCCTGGCGAAGATCCATTCAACCGGTTCATCGGTACCCACATGGAACGCCATACGTACCGCGTAGGGATCCCGGCCGCTGTAGTACAGACTGGCCACAAGCGGGACAATCGTTTGTTGTGGGACGACAAGCCTGAGACCCAGTTCGGCGGAGATCGTGGTGCTGCTGCTTCTGCTCATGTGCTACCCACCCCTACCTAGCCGGGTCCCACGCAACCGGGCCCTGTCTATAGGACGCGGCTGGCCAGTGATTGGTGCGCATACGGAGGGTGAAGATTTCCCAGGTGATCTGCATCCCGTTTTGCGCCTTTCCTGCCTAACCCGGAAGACGAGCCTTCATCATTGACCTGACCTGGACAAACACCGTCTGACCTGGACAAACACCGTCTGGACCGGTCGACGGCGTTGCAGCAGTTTAGTGTTTCCGCGCGCCGATTGCATAGCCTGTCGTGATTATCTTATGATCCAGTATACAAAGCGTTTAAGTAACAATACTGAGCGTAATTAGCGTCCGTCCGATGCGCACGATTGCAGGAGTTGGTCACTACTCGGCGTTACTAGCCAGCCGGGAAGAGGCTGTTCCCACCGCGAGACGGCCGCGGCAACGCCCAGTACAACCCGGCATGGCACCCGCGCGACGCCGCGCTGACGCTCGCGAGGCGCTCCCATGACGCGGCGCAGAGGCCGGCTCACCGTACCAGTGACACCCCGATGCGCCCGCATCCTCCCGTCGGCTCTCGGCCGCCCCTACCGCTGCTCCGTGCCGTGGACCATGAAGATGCGCTACCCTATGGGAGCGCCGGGACGAGGCTCCCGCGGGGGCCCGGCCCCAGCGGACAGCGCCGGACCAGCAGCGGGCGATTGGCTCAGCGGGAGAGCGCCTCGTTCACACCGAGGAGGTCACTGGTTCGATCCCAGTATCGCCCACCCAGCTCAGCGGCCAGTTGCGATCTTGTAACTGGCCGTTTGTGATCTTCCGGCAGCAGCAAACGGCAGCAACGGTGAACGAGATGATCCGCGCGATCGGTTCGATGATCAGCGTCTCCCCGGCCTGCGGCCGCCTGGCAGCACATGCAGCGGCCCATCGGGCAGGCCGGTCTCCTCCAAGACCCGGGCCAGTACCACGCCGCCGCACACGGCCGTGCGCGGGTCCGGCTTGAGGACCGCCGCGTTGCCGAGCGCGAGCGCCGGGGCCACCGAGCGGACCGCCAGGATCTGCGGGAAGCTGAACGGCGTGACTCCGGCTCTCTAGGGTTTCAGGACCATCGATGCCTCAGTCGCATAAAGGGATCCGGTCGACGCCGAGCGCGCCTACCAGATCGGCCTGATCCAGGGCGTCTACGAGGACCGGGCCGCCCTCGAGGCCGCCGCGGACCAGATGGCCGACAAGATCGGCGAGAACTCGCCGCTGGCCGTCCAGTTCCTCAAGCACATCGTCAAGGACGGCCGCGACATGACAGTGGATCACCACTGGAAGTTCGCGGAGATGTTCGCGTTCACCCTCGGCCGGACCGAGGACGCGCTCGAAGGTCCCAAGGCGTTCGCGGAGAAGCGCAAGCCCCAGTGGAAGATGCGGTAACCCCGCCCAGGCCCGCTGTGCTTGGGCGGGCGTGCCCACCCGGGCCGCCGTTTAACCTGCTCGCCACGGGTAGGTGCGAATGGTGAGAGGAACCGGCGGATACCGCCTAGAGGATTTCAAAGAACTGCAGGACGCACTGGTCAACACCGAGAGCGTCGAGCAGTTCCTGCATGACATGGCTGTCCTGGCCGCCCGCCTGATCGGCGGCGACCTGTCCTGCGGGATGACCATGCGGTCCAGCGGGCGACCGGTCACGGTGGCGTGCAGTGACCCGGTCGCCGCCAGAGTGGATGCCGTGCAGTACGAACTCGATAACGGACCGTGCCTGCACGCGATGCGCGACGGACACGTGGTTCGTATCGAGGACACCGCGGACAAGGCGCGCTGGCCCGAGTTCGAGAGGCGGGCCGCCGCCCACGGCATCCGGTCCTGCCTGGCGCTGCCGTTGAGGTCAGCGGGTCGGCCGGTGGGCGCTCTCAACCTGTACGCGCGCGACGCGGCAGCCTTCGGCCCGGCCGAAGCCCAGCGTGCCGCGGACTTCGCCGAGAATGCCTCGGGGGCCCTCACCCTCGCCATCCGCCTCGGCTCGCACGCGGCCCTGATCGAGCAGCTTCGCTCCTCGCTGGTCTCGCGGACCGTGATCGATCAGGCGCTCGGGATAATCATGGCCCGGGAGCACTGTAATCAGGCTCGCGCTTTCGCTATCCTGCGCTCCGCGTCGCAGAATAGCAACGTAAAACTCCGTGACATCGCCAGCGCAATCGTGACCAGCGTCAGCGGCGAGCCCCCGCAGCCGCCGCCAGCATTCGAGGATGATTTACCTGCTATGGCCGGGAAGGTAATGGCCTTCCAGTTACGTAGCTGATGTCTTTAGGCGGCCCCGCCGTCGGTATCCGCCTTTGTCACGGCATTTTCTCCGGGAGTCCCGGGGGTCCCGGGGGTCCTGTCGTGCTGGCTGACTGAATCATGAGGACCGGCCAGTGCCGCGGTCACGGTCGGATAAATGTCCAGCAGGTGATCGATGCCGGTCAGAGTCAGTATCCGCTGCACGGCCAGCGTGCCGACGACCAGGCGCATTCTGCTCTGACTGGCGTCGGCCCGGCGGAACGTGCGGGCCAGTGCGCTTACCCCGGCCGAGTCGCAGAAGGTGGTCTGGCCCAGATCGGCGATCAGCAGGGCCGCGCCCTGATTGAGCACGGAAAGAAGGTCCTCGCGGACCTGGTCGGCGTTGGTGATGTCTATCTCCGCGGGCAGCGTGACGACGGCCGTCTGGCCGATCCACAACACCGGGTAGTGCTCTTGGGACATAGCGACCACCGCCCATACATAGCAGGAGGGCGGGCCGCGTCTCTGGACCCGGAAGGAAGGCGGCGATCCACTGGACGTCGCCGCGCTGCGAATATTATTCACGCCGCCCCGGTGCCCCGCAACCGCGACGACCGCGGCATCACACCAGCGATTCCAGCGCCACCAGCGCGACCTGCTAGCCGCCTCCCGCTGACCTCAGCAGGATGCCGCGGACGAACACGGCCTGCCCGGCGTGCTGCAGGCAGTCCGAGATCACGCTGACCAGCCGGACGCCGAGGGTCACCGGCGGATCCCACCGCTCGTCCACCACCCGCGACAGGTCCGGGTCGGTGAGGCCGGACACCAGCGCGACGGTCCGCTCGTGCACCGCGTCGTGGTAGGAGGTAAGCAGGTCACCCGACGCCCGGACCAGGGCCACCTGTCCCGAGCTGTGACCGTAGCCGGTCGCGCCAGGCTCGAATGGCAGCCCGAAGCGCGCCAGGAAACGCGGCCACACCTGGTCCACCCCGAACGCGCCGGCCACGTGATCGTCCTGAACCCGGGCCAGGTGCCAGCACAGCCACGCGATCGAGTTCGCGTCCTGATCCAGCCGCGCGGCCAGCTGGCCATCGGACAGACCCTCGACCGCCTCGTGCACGGTCTCCCGCACCCGCCCGAAGGCATCCGTCAACAGCTCGGCACTGGTCATCAAAAACAAAATTTAGCCGAACGGGCCATCCAGCGTGTTTCCGGGTCACCCCCTCCGCTGTCCGGTGACACGCCGCCCCCACCTGGCCCGAGCCCGGCCTGGTCGCCGCACGGGCCCGCGCGAGGTACCGTTCCGATCGTGTCAGCAGCCGGTCCCGACCCGGATGAGCTTCCCTCGGTCAGTGAACTGCTCGCGGCCGCCGTCGCCGGCATCGGCGGCGAGGAACGGCCCGGCCAGGTCGCGATGGCCGAGGCGGTGCAGCACGCCATCGAGTCCGGGGAGCACCTGGCCGTCCAGGCCGGAACCGGCACCGGGAAGTCGCTGGCCTACCTGGTCCCGGCCATCAGGTACGCGATGGCGGCTCGCACCACCGTGGTGGTGGCCACGGCCACGATCGCGCTGCAGCGCCAGCTCATCGACCGTGACCTGCCGCGCCTGGTCACCGCGCTGCAGCCGCTGCTCGGCCAGGAGCCGTCCTTCGCCATCCTCAAGGGCCGCCGCAACTACCTGTGCCTGCAGCGGCAAAAGGCCGGTCCCGCCGATGACCCGCAGGACGCGCTGTGGGAGCCGGTGGACACTGGTCCCGCCTCGCCGCTCGGCCGCCAGGTCAAGCGGCTGCACGACTGGGCCGAGCAGACCGCGACGGGGGACCGGGACGAACTGGTCCCCGGCGTGCCGGAGGCGGCGTGGCGCCAGGTCTCGGTCTCCGCGCAGGAGTGCATCGGCGCCCAGCGCTGCCCGTTCGGCTCGCGGTGCTTCGCGGAGAAGGCCCGGGAGGCGGCGGCCAAGGCGCACATCGTCGTCACCAACCACGCGCTGATGGCCATCGACGCGACCTCCGATATCGACGTGCTGCCCGGGCACGACGTGGTGATCATCGACGAAGCCCACGACCTGGTGGACCGGGTCACCTCGGCCACGGCGGGGGAGCTGTCCGGTCCCCTGGTCGATACGGCCGGACGGCGCGCCGGCCGGCTGACCGAACCGGCCGCGCCGGAAGGCGGTGCGCCGGCCGTGGCCGACCAGCTGCGCCAGGCCGCCGCCGCGCTCACCATCGACCTGGGCGACGCCCCGGCCGGCCGGATGGACGTGCTGTCCGACGAACTGGCCGCGACGCTGCGGTCGGTGCACGACGCGGCCAGGGCGTGCACGGACGCCATCACGGCCAGCGCCCCGGGCCTGGAGGAAGACCCCCAGCGCCTGTCCGCGGCCCGGATGACCCTCGCGTCCCTCGATGACCTGCGACGAACCGCAGACCGGATCGCGGACGTCTTCGCCGAGCCGATCGCCGAGCGCCGCGAGGTCGTCTGGCTGGACCGGCCGTTCGTCGAGGACGCCCGGCGGCCGCCCACGCTGCGGGTGGCACCGCTGGAGGTCGGCCCCGTGCTAAGGGAGCGGCTGTTCGGCGATCGCACCGTCACCCTGACCTCCGCCACCCTCTCCCTGGGCGGCTCCTTCAACCCTCTGGCCAGCCAGTGGGGCCTGAATCTCCCCGGAGCGGACCAGCTCGCCTGGACCGGCCTGGACGTCGGCTCCCCGTTCGACCATCCGCGCAGCGGCATCTTGTACGTGGCCCGGCACCTCCCGCCGCCCGGCCGGGACCAGCTGGCCGAGGCCTACCTGACCGAGCTCGAGGAACTGATCGACGCCGCGGGCGGCCGCACGCTCGGCCTGTTCTCGTCGATGCGGGCGGCGGTCCAGGCGGCCGGCGCCCTGCGGGAGCGCATCGCGCAGCCGTTGCTCTGCCAGGGCGAGGACGTCACCGCCCAGCTGGTCAGGCAGTTCGCCGAGGACGAGCCGACCTGCCTGTTCGGCACCCTGTCCCTCTGGCAGGGCGTGGACGTGCCAGGACCCTCGCTGCGGCTCGTGGTCATCGACCGGATCCCGTTCCCGCGGCCCGATGACCCGCTGGCCTCGGCCCGGCAGCGCGCGGTGGCGGCGCGCGGCGGCAACGGGTTCATGACGGTGGCGGCGGCCCATGCCGCCCTGCTGCTGGCCCAGGGCGCCGGACGGCTGCTGCGCACGATGACCGACCGCGGCGTGATCGCGGTGCTCGACCCGCGGCTGGTGACGGCGCGTTACGGCGATTTCCTCCGCGCGTCGCTGCCGCCGTTCTGGACGACCACCGACCCCGCGCTGGTCCGGGCCGCGCTGCGCCGCCTTTCCGCCACGGATTCCTTATCGGGACATAAGGCTCTTACCGGTACCTTAACGCCAGGGTCGGGTGCGGATAATGCCGGCGATGCTGGGTAACATTTTTGGAACTAGGGGCAGTGTTTTATCCGTTGGGCAGGGGACTGGCTTACCCAGTCACAGCGGGAGGTCAGGCATGCGGCCCAACACGGGCAAAGCGCCGCGCGAGGGTAAGCGGCACGTGCTCCGCTGGGTTGCGGTCGGGGCGGTCATCATCCTCGCCGCGGGCACGCTGGCCGGCTACCTGAAGTACCGCGCCGTCTACGACAGCATCACCCGGGTCAACGTCCCGGGGTCCGAACTCGGCCAGCGCCCGACGGATTACAGCACCGCCTCGGAGAACATCCTGGTCTACGGCGATGACAGCCGGAAGGGCCTGGACGCGCACCAGCAGTACATCCTGCACACCGGCGATGACCAGAGCGACAACACCGACACCATCATGGTCATCCACCTCTCGCCCGGACACCATGAGGTGACCGTGATGAGCATCCCGCGCGACACCATGGTGCCGCAGTACGAGTGCGACGCCGGCCCCGGCTACCCGGGCCAGCAAGCCGACCCCAACAGCTACGTGCAGATCAACTCGCTGCTGGCGGCCGGCGGCCCGGTGTGCCTGTGGAAGACGGTCGAGCAGCAGACCGGCATCTACATCAGCCACTTCATCGGGCTCGGCATGCTCGGCTTCGTCAAGGTCGTGGACGACCTCGGCGGCGTCAACGTCTGCGTCCCGTTCAACGTCAGCGACCCGGTGTCCGGCCTCACCCTGTCCGCCGGCGAGCACCACATCAACGGGATCCAGGCCCTGGCCTTCTGGCGGACCCGCGAGGACATCGGCACCGGGTCGGACCTGGAACGGATCCAGCGGGACCAGTTCATGTCCGCGCAGGTGGTGAAGGGCGTGCTGAGCAGCGGGCTGCTGTCGAACCCGCTCCGGCTGCTGTCGGTGGTCACCGACGCCGCCGCCTCGATGACGACCGACAGCGGCATGAGCGTCTCGGACCTGGTGGGCATCGCCGAGAGCCTGCGCAACCTGTCCAGCAAGAACGTCCAGTTCATCACCGCACCGAACCAGGCCTGGCCGCAGGACCCCACCGCCCGCGTCCAGTTCGCCCAGCCCCAGGCCGACGAGGTGTTCTCCGCCATCGCCCACGACGTGACCGTGCCCAAGGTCAAGGTCGCGCCCTCGGCCACGCCGTCGTCCGGGGGCGCGCAGGTCCTCACCACCACCAGCCCGTCCAACGTCAAGGTCGAGGTCCTGAACGGCTCCGGTGTGGCCGGCATCGCCGAGCAGGCGGCGGTCGGGCTGACCAGCCGGGGCTTCGACGTGACCGGCACCGGCAACGCCGCCAGCTTCGCGTACACCGACTCCGTGATCGAGTACGCGTCAGCCTCGGACCTGGCCGCGGTGAACACGCTCAAGCAGCAGCTGACGAACGTCACCGACCTGCAGGACGGCAGCCTGCCGCCGGGCACCGTCGCGCTGATCCTCGGCTCAGACTTCACCAGCCTGGCTCCGGTAACGCGGTCGTCCGCGTCGCCCAGCCCCAGCGCGTCGCCCAGCGCCACCGCGTCGGCCAATCCCAGCGCGTCGGCCAGTCCCAGCGCGTCCAGTTCCGTCGCGAACCTGGCCCAGGCCAACAACGGCATCACCGCCGCGGCCGCCTGCGCCAGCGACAGCTCAGCCTTCTCCGGCCCGCTCAGTCCCTGACCACGGGCCCTGACCACGGGCCCTGACCACGGGCCCTGACCACGG
>Ga0335074_10008306_pt1 | contig 14428 bp, 13 predicted proteins | sample Lox_Sample_23_FD_206715 | JGI IMG/M metagenome (GOLD analysis project Ga0335074, IMG submission 206715) | Soil microbial communities from Loxahatchee National Wildlife Refuge, Florida, United States - Lox_Sample_2.3 | ecosystem: Environmental > Terrestrial > Soil > Wetlands | place: USA...
GCCTGCGCCAAAAAAGGGCGCGGCTGCCCACAAATCCACAGGTGCCGGTGCAGACAGAAGCGGACAACTGATGTGCTACAAAAACCGGTCAACTCCAAGTGCTATCGACAGTGCGCGCTTTGGTGTGTGAGGCGTTTTGGGCTTGGCAGCTTTGTCGATGGAGGGACAATTTATGCTCTCAACCCGGCATCGGAAGCTTTCACCACCAAGACGCCTAGGGCAACAGGATTAGAGCAGCATCCGATCATAGGCGATCGGTTTCTGGCCATGCTTCGATCCGCCTTCGCCAAGGCTCCGGCGGACAAGAATTGGAGAGCCGACCCGCCGAAGCTTTGGCGTTGGCCGGCAGGCTCAGCATGAGGATTGAAAAAAGAGTGCCTCACCCTTGTAAGACAAAGAAACGCGCATGAGCTTGCCTGCCTTCGCCGAAGCGAAGCTTCAGCTTCGCGCAAGGCAGGTCGAAGGGTGTGCCCGATTCGACCAGATCGTACTCCGCTCCAGTCGCGCGCGGCGCGCAGGCGGCGCCGGTGTTCTTTGTGTGCCGGTGGTTCATCCGTTCTGCGCCATCGCGTGCGTGCATGACGGTCCCGGCCCGCATTGCCGCCGCACTTTTCAAATTCGCGCCAAATTTTAGATATCGTCTCGATACGCACTTAAGGTAATTACTCGTATCCTCTTATTGACCTTATTAAGTCTCTGGTCACGGCATTTCAGTAAAGTTACAAGCTGTCCATAAGAAGAACAGCTGGGGACCGCTTCCATGCAGCTTGGTGATATTCTTGTTGCGCAAGGACTCATTGGCCCGGCGGACCTTGAAGAGGCTCTTGAACGTCAACGCCAGGGAGGCGGCCGGCTCGGCGAGAATCTGGTCGCGCTCGGCAAGCTCAAGGCGGAGGATCTCGATGAGGTTCTGCATTCCACGCCGCTTGCGCCGAAATCGCTCGATGAGACGGGTATCGCGCTCCCCGATCTCCTCAATCTCATGACCAAGGCGATGTACTCGAACAGCCTCGAGACGCCCTCGATGATCATCGAGGTGCTCAAGCTTCCGCCGCTCGCCGTGCAGCAGCTGCTCGACCAGGCGAAGGACAGGAAGCTCGTCGATGTGCTGGGCTCCTCGGGCCTGCGCGCCGTTTCGGAGCTGCGCTACACGCTGACGGAAAAAGGCAAGCAATGGGCGCTCGATGCGATGGCGCTCAACCAGTATATCGGCCCCGCGCCGGTGCCGCTGTCCGCCTTCGTCGAGCGTGTCGCGCGCCAGGCGATCGCGAACGAACGTGTCGACCGCAAGTCGATCGACGGCGCGTTTTCGAAGATGATCATTTCGGAAGATTTCGTGCAGGAGATCGGCCCGGCGATCAATTCGGGCCGCTCGATCCTGCTCTACGGGCCGCCGGGCAACGGCAAGACGACGGTCGCCGAGAAGATCGGCGACATGTTCCGCGACGTTGTTTACATCCCTTATTGCATCGAGGTCGAAGGCCAGGTCATCAAGCTGTTCGACCAGGGCACGCACAAACAAATTCCGCCGGTCAATCCGACCCGGGGCGGCTCGCTGCGGCGCGAGGATTTCGACAAACGCTGGGTGCCGTGCAAGCGGCCGTTCATCGTAACGGGCGGCGAACTGACACTCGAAATGCTCGATCTGAGCTTCAACAGCCAGGCGAAATTCTACGAGGCGCCGCTGCACATCAAGGCGCTGGGCGGCATTTTCGTCATCGACGATTTCGGCCGGCAGATCGTCTCGCCCGAGGCGCTGCTCAACCGCTGGATCGTGCCGCTCGAAAGCCGGGTCGATTTCCTGAAACTGCATACCGGCAAGAGCTTCTCGCTGCCTTTCGATGAGCTGGTGATTTTCTCGACCAATCTCGCGCCCAGCGAACTGATGGACCCGGCGTTCCTGCGCCGCATTCCCTACAAGATCGAAATCGGCGCTCCTGCGAAAGAAGATTACCGCAAAATCTTCCGCGCCGTCGCCAAGGGCGCGGGCTTCGAGGATGCCGAGGAGATGGCGCAATTCGTGATTACCGAACTGCGCGAGAAGAACGATTTTCCACTGGCGAGCTATCAGCCGAAATTCATCGTCGACCAGGTGCGCGCGGCGTGCAAATTCCGCGGCATCCAACCCCAGTTCCGCGCCGAGTTCGTCGAGCGCGCGCTGAAGAACCTCTTCACCAAGGATTCCCCCGGCTACGGCGCCCGCACCAACCGCGCTCCCGTCGCCAAAGCGGCGTAAGAAGGCTCACACAAAGGCACAGGGCCACGGAGAAAAAGGATTCAACACAAAGATCACGAAGAACTATTGCGCGCGGAGCGCGCTGTTTCTTTCTTCGTGCGCTTCGTGCTCTTTGTGGTAAAGCCTTCTTCTCTGTTTCTCTGTGGCTCCGTGCCTCCGTGTCCCAAATCTTTTTAGGCGCGCTACCGCGATCCCTGTATCGCTTTGCGGCGGGCGAGGCTTTCGGCGGGCCATAGAGTCTTCATGTCGTAATAAATTTCATAGGCCGGTATGTCGGCGGGAAGGCCGACCCAGGGAAGTTTCGAGCGTGTGAAGATATGGACATCGGGCGACAGCGCGTCCGGCGCATCGAGCGTGCCGACGCGCACGAAACGCAGTGCCGGCCGCCGGCCGTAATCGCTCCACAGCGCGATGCGACAATTCGGACAACGATAGATGTCATGCGGGTGTCCGCTGTCCGTCGGCACGGTGACGGGTTCCGGCGAGCCCGAAAGAAGTTCGATGCGATCTGTCTCGATCAGCGCGTTGATGACGAAGGCGCTGCCCGTCTGGCGTTGGCAATCGCGACAGTGACAGCAATGGACAAACATCGGCAATGAGGTCAGCCGGTAGCGCACCGCGCCGCATGCGCAACCGCCTTCGAAGGTTTGAGACATGTAATCGCCCTTTCTCCTGGGACCGCGGCCTGGCTGTGCGAAGCCGGAGCTTCGCTTCGGCAAAGGCAGGGCGACCTCGCCCGCTTGTACTATATGACATATCCGGCGGAATATGCGGCAGCGAGAATGCGGGCGAGGACGTCCGCGGTTCCAGGGGCTGACATGCCAAAAATCCCCATCACCGATGAAATCGCGATCGACGAGAGCGAACTCTCCGAGAGCTTCATTCTCGCGGCCGGGCCCGGCGGGCAGAATGTCAACAAGGTAGCGAGCGCGGTTCAGCTGCGCTTCGATGCGGCGCATTCTCTCTCGCTCCCCGAGCCCGTGCGCGCGCGGCTGATGCGCATCGCCGGACACAGGCTTTCGAAATCGGGCGAGGTCATCCTCACCGGCCGGCGCTATCGCAGCCAGGAACAGAACCGCGACGATGCGCGCGCGCGACTGATCGCATTGTTACAACAGGCCGCGACGCCGCCCCGACCCAGGCGCAAGACCAGACCACCGCTCGCCAGCAAGAAACAACGCCGCGAAGAGAAGACCGCGCGCGGACATCTCAAGCGCCTGCGCGGCAAGCCGCGCGAGGAATGAATCTCCTTGCCTTCCGGGTCCGGCCGCGCAAGGAAGCGCCGCCAATATCGGAGGCCGGACATGGACTACCAGAACATTCTCGTAAAAGCGGAAGGCGCGGTCGTCATCATCACGCTCAATCGCCCCAAGGCGCTCAATGCGCTCAATTCCGAGCTGCTGCGCGAACTCGTCCATGCGCTAGAGACCGTCGACGCCGATGAAAATCTTCACGCGGTGGTGCTCACCGGCTCGGACCGCGCCTTTGCGGCCGGCGCCGACATCAAGGAGATGGCGCCCAAATCCTACATGGACATGTACAAGACAAATTTCTTTGCCGAAGCCGGCGACAGGATCGCGGCGTTCCGCAAACCGATCATCGCGGCGGTGGCAGGTTATGCGCTGGGCGGCGGCTGCGAACTCGCCATGCTTTGCGATTTCATCATCGCCGCCGACAATGCAAAATTCGGTCAGCCGGAGATCAATCTCGGCGTGATGCCGGGCATCGGCGGCACGCAGCGATTGACGCGCCTTGTCGGCAAGTCCAAGGCCATGGAAATGTGCCTGACCGGCCGCAACATGGAGGCGGAGGAAGCCGAACGCGCAGGACTGGTGAGCCGCATCGTCCCGCTGGCCGATTTGCTCGTCGAGGCTACGAAAGCCGCCGAGAAGATCGCCGCGCAATCGGTCCCGATCGTGATGATGACCAAGGAGACGATCAACCGCGCTTATGAAACGACGCTTGCCGAGGGAATCCGTTTCGAGCGGCGCGTGTTTCACTCCATGTTTGCCACCGAGGATCAGAAGGAAGGCATGGCTGCCTTCGCAGAGAAACGGAAACCCGAATTCAAGAACCGCTGAAACGCGAGCGCCGCATTGACCACGAGCCCGCTTGCGGGCTAAGAACCGCGCCCCTTCGAGACAGGACACGAAGCCCATGCCCAATATCGACTCCGCCAAGAAGCGGGTTCGCCAGAACGCCAAGCGCACGGTGCGAAACCACGCCCGCAAGAGCCGCATCCGCACCTTCACGCGGAAAGTGGAGGAAGCGCTGGCGGCGGGCGACAAGACGGCGGCGCTCGCGGCACTCAAGGCGGCGGAACCCGAGCTGATGCGCGGCGCGGCGAAGGGTGTCGTGCACAAGAATACCGCCAGCAGAAAGGTTTCGCGGCTCTCGAAGCGGGCTGCCCACCTGCCCGGCTAAGCATTTGAAAAGTCTTCTTGTTTTTTTTGTGACAGTTCTAAGTCCTTCTGATTAATAGCGTTTTTTTTCGTCGTAGTCGGACGGTTAATTGATCGGGCTTAGTAAAAAAAATCCGTCACACGTTGCAGCAACTAAATTTCGCAGATTGTGGTTTTCTACTGTTGTTACAATCGGTTGGGACGCGTCATGGAACTGCAACAATCAAAAAGCAACGGCTTGAAATGCTTAACGAGGCGTGTATGCTTTCCTGGCTGGTGGCGGTCAACGGGGTTAAAGAAAAGTCAGCAGAACTATAGTAAAGAGTGGGGAAAGGCGACAGCCTAGAGCCGAATGGCCAGTGCTGTGCCTTAACAGGTGAAGTCTAGCTTGGCAGTTTTATTTGCGGTTACGGCGCGTTTACGCGCCGACGGGTGAAATTTTTGCCTGAGGACATGCTGATGTCTGTCGGAAACATGATCGGCTATGCGGGTGACATCACTCCGGACCAGGCCTGGGAAGTCCTGAAGCAGGATTCCAAAGCTCAGCTGGTCGACGTGCGAACGGCGCCCGAATGGGCCTATGTCGGTCTTCCGGATGTCTCCGCGCTCGGCCGCGAACTGCATAAGGTTGAATGGCAGGTTTTTCCGCAAATGACGGTGAACCCGGACTTTGTGGCGCGCGTCGAAGGCCGGCTCAGGACCGCCGGAGCCGACAAGGATACGCCGGTTCTTTTTCTTTGCCGGTCGGGCGGGCGGTCGCGTGCAGCAGCCATCGCGTTGACAGCCGCGGGTTACGCGCGGGCGCTCAATGTCGCCGGCGGGTTTGAAGGAGATGTGGATGCCGAGGGGCACCGGGGAACAATCGGCGGCTGGAAGGCTGCAAGACTTCCCTGGCGGCAGAGTTGAAGGAAAGGAGGTGCGAACGCGAAGCGCAGATCGAAACGAGTGAAGTAAAGACGGGAATGCGGACAATTTTCCATAGGAGAATCCGGACACACAGATGTTCCGGTCCAATTCCGAGGGCACGGGGATGACTCAATTACTGAAAAAGACTCCCGACTGGCTTGCCATCTGGTCTGCGGCGCGCGACAGGCTGCGCCGCGAGCTTGGGGGGGCTACGTTCGACGCCTGGATTTCGAAGCTGACCTTACTGGATTTTCGCAAGGACGAGATCAAACTGGGCGCCGCCCGCCCCTTTGTCCGCAACTGGGTCGCCAACCATTACGTCGGCCGCATCGAAAAGGCGCTGCGCGCCGAAGGGGGAAACCCTGCGTCTCTCACGATCGTGCTGGCGCTCTCCGACAACCCGCGCATCGGTGGCGCGGTCGCTGCCGAAGAACCCTCGCCGCAGCCGGCTGCCGTGGCTGTACTTCCGTCGGCACCGGCGGTTGCGCTAGGACAGGCCGAACGGTTGCTCTTTTCCCGCAGGCCCGACCCTCTTCTCTCGTTCACGACCTTCATCGAGGGCACGTCCAACGCTATGGCGTTGCGTGTGGCCCGGAGTTTTGCCGAAGACGAAGCCGACGGCATCTCCGTGCTTTACCTCCATGGCAGCTTCGGGTTTGGAAAGACGCATCTTCTGAACGCCATCGCGCTCGCCTGCGTCGCGCGCGGCCGTCGTGCCCTGCTGCTTGGCGCCGAGGATTTCATGCGTCAGTTCCTGGGCGCGCTCGGACGGCGCGAAACGCTCGGATTCAAGGAAGAACTGCGCGCGGCCGATATTCTGCTGATCGACGATCTGCAGCATCTCTGCCGGAGTTCCGCAACGCTCTCCGAGTTCCTGCATACGCTTAATGCCTATGCGGATCTGCGGCGCAAGCTCGTCATTGCTGCGGATCGCGCGCCCTCGCTGCTCGAAAATCTGGGCGCGGACGTCCGCTCGCGGCTGTCGGGCGGGATCGTCACGGCGCTTGAGAAGCCCGAGCGCGCCACGCGGCTCGCAATTCTGAAAGCCCGTGCCGAGGACTATTGCAGAAAGCACGCCAATGCGATCATCCCGGACGAAACGCTGGCGCGCATAGCCGATCTCGAAGATGCGACTCCGCGCGACCTGCTCGGCTATTTCAACAATCTCACGGTGCATGTGGGACTGACGCAGAATCCGGTGGCGCTCAACGCGGCGGTCAGCACGATCCTCAGCCGGGGCTGTACGCGGCGGATTTCCATCGAGGATATCCAGCGCAAGATCGCCGATTTCTACAAGCTCGATCCGCGCGAGTTTCAGTCGGCCCAGAGAAGCCGCCGCGTTGCGCGGCCAAGGCAGGTCGCCATGTTCCTCGCGCGCACGATCACCGAGCGTTCGCTGCCCGAGATCGGCCGCAGGTTCGGGGGGCGCGACCATACCACCGTGCTCCATGCCTGCCGGCGCATTGCCGCGCTGTGCGAGGAAGATCCGACCTTCGCCCAGGAAATCGAATTCCTGAAGCGAGTCCTAGCACCCGAAAAATAGCCTGCCGGAGCCGGCCCTCCGCGTCATCCGGAGGGCCATTCCCGGCCGCAAGCACTGTTCCCGCGCGGCTTTCGTCCTGCTATAGTTTTCCGCTTGAATCACCACGCAGTGGGGCTTCAGGCGTCAGAGGGTTTCGGAGGTCCGTAACGGACTACCGGAGCCCGTCATCCGTAGCCATCAATTTCAAGCGCAGGGTCATGAAAGTCACCATCGAACGCAGCGCATTCCTCAAGGCGCTGAACCATGTCCAGAGCGTGGTCGAACGGCGCAACACCATTCCCATTCTCTCGAATGTGATGATCGAGGCCGCAAAGGGCCGGCTGAAGCTGACGGCGACCGATCTCGATATGGAGATCGTGGAAACGCTCGCGGCCGATGTCATTCGTAACGGCGCAGCGACTGCGCCGGCGCATATGCTCTACGATATCGTCCGCAAACTGCCGGATGGCGCACAGGTGCAGGCCGAACTCTTGACGTCCGAAGGCGGCCGGCTTGCCATCTCGGCCGGCAGCGTGCGCTTCGAACTGGCCTGCCTGCCGAAAGAAGATTTCCCGCAAATGACGGCGGGCGCCCTGCCCTTCCGCTTCCGGCTGCAGGCAAACGAACTCAAGCGGCTCATCGACAAGACGCGTTTTGCGATTTCGACGGAAGAAACACGCTTCTATCTCAACGGCATCTATGTACATGCCCATAAGGAGGGCGGCGGCAAGGGCGAGATGCGCGCCGTGGCGACGGACGGCCACCGGCTCGCGCGGTTCCAGATCGAGCTGCCGGATGGTGCAGCCGACATGCCCGGCGCCATCGTACCCCGCAAGACGATCGGCGAATTGCGACGTCTGCTCGACGATATGGACGGCGCAATCGAAGTCTCGCTGTCCGATACGAAGATACAGTTCACCACCGACGGCGTCGAACTGACATCCAAGCTCATCGACGGAACATTTCCCGACTATCAGCGTGTCATTCCATCCGCGAACGACAAGGTGCTCGCGCTCGACTCGCGCGAATTCTCGCAGGCCGTGGACCGCGTCTCCACGATTTCGGCGGACAAGACGCGCGCGGTGAAACTCAGCCTCGCGCAAGACCGCCTGACATTGTCGGTCATCAATCCGGACTCCGGCACGGCGACCGAAGAGCTCGGTGCGTCCTACACCGCAAACCCTCTCGATATCGGCTTCAATGCGCGTTATCTGCTCGACATCACCGGCCAGATCGAAGGCAAGGAAATCCGCTTCCTTCTTTCGGACGCGGGCTCGCCGACGCTGATCGAGGACACCGAAGACAGCGGCACGCTTTACGTGCTCATGCCCATGCGGGTTTGAGTTTGACGCACGCGGTTCATCAGAGTCCCGAGACGTCCGCCCATCGTCGGCCGCTTCTCGCGGTGACGCGAGTTTCGCTTGCCAATTTCCGTTCCTATGTACGGGCGGAGCTTGAACTGAGCGGGCATCCCGTCGTGCTTGCGGGTCCCAATGGGGCGGGCAAGACAAATCTTCTCGATGCAATCTCGCTCCTCTCACCTGGCCGCGGTCTGCGCGGCGCACGGCTTTCCGAACACACGCGCAAGGCGCCGCAAATGGCCGCAAACGATGTGCTCTGGGCGGTCAGCGCCACGATCCGCCGGGACAGCGAAAATTATGAAGTCGGTACGGGACTGGTCTCCGGCACAGCGGGGTCCGAGCGACGCGAAGTGCATCTGAATGGCGCGCCGGCACCGAGTTCCGCTGACCTTGCCGAAATCGTGCAGATGGTATGGCTGACGCCTGCCATGGACCGGCTGTTCAGCGACAGCGCGAGCAACAGGCGCCGTTTTCTCGACCGTCTGGTGCTCGGCTTCGAGCCGGCGCATGCGCGGCGGAGCCTGCGCTATGAACAGGCGATGCGCGAACGCGCGCGGTTGCTGCGGCTCGGACCACGCGACCCGGGCTGGCTGTCGGCGCTCGAAAAGGAGATGGCCGAAGCCGGCGTGGAAATCGCGATGGCACGCGGGCGCATTGTGGAACAGCTGAACGCTTCGCTGCGGCGGCGCGAACAAATCAGCATCTTTCCCGCCGCACAACTCGCGCTCGAAGGAGAAACCGACAGGCTGGTCGCCGAAAAGGGCGAAGACGCCGTGGAAATGCAGCGCGCGAGCCTTGCGGCTGCGCGGATGCGTGACGCGGAATCGCGCCGCACGACGATCGGACCACATGTCAGCGATCTTGCCGCTCGTCACACCGAGAAGCGGATGGATGCGCGCGACTGTTCGACCGGCGAGCAGAAGGCGCTGCTGATTTCGATCGTGCTCGCCAATGCGCGGGAACTTGCCGCGGTGCGCGGAGGTCATGCACCGCTGCTTCTGCTCGACGAGATCGCCGCCCATCTCGATGCACGACGGAGGACGGCACTGTTCGATGAAATCCTGGCCCTCGGCGCGCAAGCCTGGCTCACCGGCACCGACGTGTCGTTATTTGAAAATCTGACCTCGCGTGCCGATATATTCCTGGTCGAAGCGGGCCAGTTCACGCGCCAGAGCTGATCACGTGACTCTGCGCCTGAACATTCTGGCCCTTCATTGCCCGGCTTCCGGGCAATGCGCAACTCGCCGAAATGAACTCCGACAAATGTACAAAGAAAGCAGATAACCGATGTCCAAGGATATGGGACCGCCCGATCCACCCATTGACAATGAATACGGAGCCGAGTCGATCAAGGTGCTCAAGGGGCTCGATGCCGTGCGCAAACGGCCGGGCATGTATATCGGCGACACCGATGACGGCTCGGGCCTGCATCACATGGTCTATGAGGTCGTCGACAATGCGATCGACGAAGCGCTTGCCGGGCATGCCGACCGCATCGATGTGGTGCTGAATGCCGACGGTTCCTGCACGGTACGTGACAATGGCCGCGGCATTCCAACCGATATCCACCCCGAAGAAGGCGTCTCGGCCGCCGAAGTCATCATGACCCAGCTGCATGCCGGCGGGAAATTCGAACAGAGCGCCTATAAGGTTTCCGGCGGTCTCCACGGCGTAGGCGTTTCGGTCGTCAACGCGCTCTCCGAATGGCTCGATCTGCGCATCTGGCGCAACGACCAGGAATATTACATGCGCTTCCGGGACGGAGATGCCGAAGCGCCGCTGAAAGTCGCCGGCGAAACAAAAGGCCGGCCCGGCACCGAAGTAACATTCCTGCCGAGCCCCAAAACGTTCACCAGGACCGAATTCGATTTCGCGACCATCGAGCATCGGCTGCGCGAACTTGCCTTTCTCAATTCCGGCGTGACGATCGTGCTTGCCGACTTGCGCGGTGTCGAGAAGAAGGAAGTCACACTTCACTACGAGGGCGGACTTGAGGCATTTGTTCGTTATCTCGACCGTGCAAAGACGCCGCTGATCTCGGCCCCCATCCTGCTGCGCGGCGAACGCGAGTCGATATTTGTCGAAGCGGCGCTGTTATGGAATGATTCCTACCACGAAAGCATGCTTTGCTTCACCAACACCATTCCGCAGCGCGACGGCGGCACCCACCTCGCAGGATTCCGCGCCGCACTTACCCGCGTCGTAACAAAATATGCGGAAGAGTCGAGCCAGGGCAAGAAAGAGAAAGTCGCGCTTTCCGGCGACGACTGCCGCGAGGGCCTGACCTGCGTCCTGTCGGTCAAGGTGCCGGATCCGAAATTCAGCTCGCAGACCAAGGACAAACTTGTTTCATCGGAAGTGCGCCCGGTCGTGGAAGGCACGGTCCATGACCAGCTGAGCGTCTGGTTCGAGGAACATCCAAATGAGGCCCGGGCGATCGTAAGCAAGGTGATCGAGGCGGCGGCGGCACGCGAAGCCGCGCGCAAGGCGCGCGAACTCACGCGCCGCAAGGGCGCGCTCGACGGAATGTCGCTGCCGGGGAAGCTCGCCGATTGTCAGGAACGCGATCCCGCCAAATGCGAGATATTCATCGTCGAGGGAAATTCCGCAGGCGGCAGCGCCAAACAGGGCCGCAACCGCGAGAACCAGGCGGTGCTGCCGTTGCGCGGCAAGGTCCTGAATGTCGAGCGTGCGCGCTTCGACAAAATGCTCTCGAACGCGGAGATCGCGACACTGATAACGGCGCTCGGGACGGGCATCGGACGCGAGGAGTTCAACCCCGACAAACTGCGTTATCATCGAATAATCATCATGACCGACGCCGATGTCGACGGCGCACATATCCGCACGTTGCTGCTTACTTTCTTTTATAGGCAGATGCCCGAACTGATCGAGCGCGGCCATATCTTCATTGCGCAGCCGCCCTTGTACAAAGCAACGCGCGGGCGATCCGAGCGCTATCTGAAGGATGAGCGGGAACTTACCGACTATCTGATTTCGGAAGGCTCATCCGGCGCAGTCTTTACGCTGCATACCGGCGAAACCATTGCCGGCGCAGATTTTGAGGCTCTGGTGACAAAAGCGCGCGCGGCTGTCGCGGCATTGGACGGTTTTCCGCGGCATTACCCCCGCTTTCTGCTGGAACAGGCCGCAATTGCCGGCGCGCTCAATCCCGAGATACTCGCCGATGCCAAACATGCGGCCGATACCGCGGGCTATATCGCGCGCCGGCTTGACCAGCTATCCGACGAGACGGAACAGGGCTGGCATGGCGAACCGACACCCGACGGCGGATTGAAATTCTGGCGCGAAGTGCGCGGCGTTCGCGAGGCGGTGGCGATCGATGGTGCAGTGATATCGAGCGCGGACGCGCGCAAGCTCGACAAGCTCGCCACCGACCTGCAGTCGGCCTATCTCAAGGCCGGCACGCTAACCCGCAAGGACGAAACGCGCGAAATCCGCGCGCCGAGCCAACTTCTCGACTCAATCTTCGAATGGGGTCGCAAGGGGCTCGCGCTGCAGCGATACAAAGGCCTCGGCGAAATGAACGCGGAGCAGCTCTGGGAAACCACGCTCGACGACAATGCCCGCACGCTGCTGCTCGTGAAGGTGGAACACGCCGACGAGGCCGACGATCTTTTTGCGAAGCTGATGGGCGACATCGTGGAACCGCGACGCGAATTCATCCAGGAAAACGCGCTGCATGCAGCGCTCGATGTGTAATTCTCGATGAGCGATTCGTCCAGGCCATTCGATCGCGCGACCCTCGAAGAGGCGTTCAAACGGCTTGGAGAGTTAGCCGTGGCCGAAGGAAAAATTGTTGAAATTTCAATCTATGGCGGCGCGGCACTCGTTCTTACAATGCCCCATCGAGTTGCGACGCGTGATGTGGACGCCGTTTTCGAGGCCGACAGATCGTTCGTGCGCGGCGCCGCGGGCATAATTGCTTCGGAGCTTGGATGGCCGCAGAACTGGTTAAACGATGGTGTGAAAGGATTTCTCAGTCAGAGCGATCCGGATGCGGAGTCCAAGCATCTTTTCAGAACCTATCCCTCCAACGGCCAGACAGGTCTACGGATCTTCGTTGCTTCGCCGTCCTATCTTTTTGCAATGAAGTGTTTGGCCATGCGAGCGGGCGCCGTCGACGAATCGGGAGACATCGCGGATATTCGGAAAATCGGTGAGGTTCTGGGCATCCGGACTGCTGAGCACGCGCTACGTGTGGTTGCGCGCTATTATCCTTCAGGGCAAATTCCGCCAAAGACACGGTTTGGTATCGAGGAGATTTTCGGACAAGCGTACCGGTCCGGAGGATAGGTCATGCCGCAACTTCGCCCGCAAAGCATTTCAGAAATAGCGGACCGGGTGCTTCGCGGAGTACAGCCATTCGATCCGTCGGTAGCCGAGTTCCTTGATGAGTGGCAAACCATGCCACAAGCCGAACGTGAACCTGCAATTACAATCGAACCAGTCCGAATTGGCCGCGTGAAAGACGCATACCTTGCTGCGCTCGCGGAGCATCTTGCGAGTGAATCGCAACTCGCTATGCCGGCATGGACGGAAGCGAACTCTCGCTTCCTGGATGAGCCTTTTTTTGCCGGCGGCCTGGAATCATTGAAAGCGATTCTGCTCGCCGAATCGCCGCCGGCATTCCGGCGCCGACTCGTTTTTATCAGCGCGGACGCATTATCACGGCCCGATCGCACGGCCATTCTGCGCGAGCGCGCCTAGCCTGCCGGCCGACGCTAAAGCTTCGGCCGATCGGCTCGCCAATTCTTGTCCGCCGGAGCCTTGGCGAAGGCGGATCGAAGCATGGCAGCCAGCTACTGATCGCGTATGGTGGGATACTGCTCCAGAGGAGATAATTCGATGCAGGTACGTGCAGCGGTGGCGTGGGAAGCGGGCAAGCCCCTGTCGATCGAAACGGTCGATCTTGAAGGACCAAGAGAAGGCGAAGTCCTGGTCGAGATCAGGGCGACAGGCATTTGTCACACCGACAAATACACGTTGTCTGGTGCGGATCCCGAGGGATTGTTCCCGTGCATTCTCGGTCATGAAGGCGCGGGCGTGGTCGTTGATATCGGCCCTGGCGTGCGTACGCTGAAAAAGGGCGATCACGTCATTCCGCTCTACACGCCGGAGTGCCGGCAGTGCAAATCCTGCACGAGCCGCAAGACCAATCTTTGCACATCGATCCGGGCGACGCAGGGCAAGGGGCTAATGCCCGACGGCACGAGCCGCTTTTCGAAGAACGGAAAGCCGATCCTGCATTACATGGGCTGCTCCACCTTCGCCAATTGCACGGTGCTGCCGGAGATCGCGCTGGCGAAAGTCCGCGAGGACGCACCGTTCGACAAGATCTGTTATATCGGCTGCGGGGTGACTACCGGCATCGGCGCGGTGATCTTCACCGCGAAAGTCGAACCCGGCGCGAATGTCGTCGTCTTTGGTCTCGGCGGCATTGGTCTCAACGTCGTGCAGGGTGCGCGCATCGCCGGCGCCGATCTGATCGTCGGCGTGGATATCAACCCGGCACGCGAAGCGCTCGCACGTCGGTTCGGCCTGACCCATTTCGTCAACCCGAAAGAGTTGACCGGCGGTCTGGTCGGCCATCTTGTCGAGCTGACCAAGGGCGGCGCCGATTACAGCTTCGAATGCATCGGCAATACGGATACGATGCGCCAGGCGCTCGAATGCTGCCACCGCGGCTGGGGTACATCGGTCATCATCGGGGTTGCCGCCGCCGGCAAGGAGATTTCGACCCGGCCGTTCCAGCTCGTCACCGGGCGGGTCTGGAAAGGTACGGCCTTTGGTGGAGCGCGCGGCCGCACCGACGTGCCCAAAATCGTCGACTGGTACATGGACAAGAAGATCGCAATCGACGAGATGATCACCCACACCATGTCGCTGGAACGGATCAACGACGCCTTCGACCTGATGGCGAAAGGCGAGTCGATCCGCAGCGTGGTGGTCTACTGAGCGTTGCAATATCTGCTTGGAT
>Ga0335074_10008307_pt1 | contig 14425 bp, 10 predicted proteins | sample Lox_Sample_23_FD_206715 | JGI IMG/M metagenome (GOLD analysis project Ga0335074, IMG submission 206715) | Soil microbial communities from Loxahatchee National Wildlife Refuge, Florida, United States - Lox_Sample_2.3 | ecosystem: Environmental > Terrestrial > Soil > Wetlands | place: USA...
TCAAGACCGATTACAAGCCGGGGATGAGGTTCTCGGCACTCGTTGAAAACCGCAGCGGAGTGATCTCGGTTTACAACGGCAAATTCGGGTCCGATTACCCGACGGAGACGGTGTTCGGCGGCGGTGCCTACGATGGGCGCTTTAACACCGGATTGATTCGGGATTCCAACGCGCTGTACAGGGCATACGCCGTGATGGCGCTGGCGATGGCCCCAAGACACGTACTGATGATCGGACTCTCCTCCGGGTCGTGGGCGCAGGTGATTGCGAACGATCCGAGGGTGGTGGATTTTACGGTTGTGGAGATCAATCCAGGCTATCTGCCACTGATCGCGACGCATCCTGAAGTAGCAAGCCTCTTGCATAATCCCAAGGTAAGTATTGTCATCGACGACGGGCGGCGCTGGCTGGTGGCCAACAAAGACCGCCGTTTCGACCTGATCGTAATGAATACGACCTATAACTGGCGCGCGAACAACACAAATCTGCTTTCGAAGGAGTTTTTGCGACTGGCGCATTCGCATCTGAACCCCGGCGGGATTTTTTATTACAACACGACGTCTTCGCGCGCGGTGTTTGCCACTGGAATTTCTGAGTTCCCCTATGCCTTGCGCGTCGCGAATTTCCTGGCGTTAAGCGATGGGCAGTTACGGCTCGAAAACGAGGGTTGGCGGAATCTGCTCAGCACTTATGAGATTGACGGCAAACCAGTGTTCAACCTGGCCGAACCGGCGCAGGCCGCCGCCCTCGATCGGGTGGCCCAACTGGCCGATCAACTGGACACTCCGGGAGGTAATCTTGAATCGAAACCAAGCCTGACGCAGCGGACCAGGGGAGCGCGGCTGATTACCGACGACAACATGGGCACGGAGTGGGAACCGCCGAACTTCGACAATTTACCCTAGGCCTGCTTGCATTGACGCATTGCATGGCCGGAATGGAGAAACGCGTAAGCCGGCAACACAAGACAGCTGAAAATATGCCTGTCAGAACAGGCTTTTGCTCTGAGATTCGAATGCGCCGGAAACGGATTAGACGCTGAACCAGCTTACACGCTGAACGACGATCCGCAGCCGCAGGTCGACTTCACCTGGGGATTCTCGAATTTGAAGCCGGCGGCCTCGAGGGTCTCGACGTAGTCGACCGTGCAGCCGTTCAGATACATCAGTGAAGTGGCGTCAATGAACACCTTGAGATCGTCAAAGTTGAAGACCTTGTCCATCATGCCGCTCTGGTTCTCGAAGGCCATCGAGTACTGGAAGCCCGAGCAGCCTCCGCCAACCACGCCGATGCGCAAACCTGCGGGCAGCGGGTCCTGCGTTGCCATGATCTCGCGCACCTTGGCGACTGCCTGAGGGGTGAGGGTAAGCGGCGGTTTCTTCTGGGTTTCCTGTTGCGGCGTAGCGGTTGCAGTTGCCATGGTATCTCCGGTCGTTGATCTCAATGCCGTTTCTTCAAGAGTATCTTCGGGTGCACTCCCGGTGCAAGCCCACAAAGCGGCAATTTACCTCTGTTGGATGCCGCCAAACACCCCGCGGACGCAGAATCGTTACCAGTCAAGGGGCTGAAAATGCAGCCGTTGGCCAGCCATTTACCTGAAAAGCCAAATATGAAGGGGACAACCAAACAAAAACGGGGCTATTATGGTCAATCGGATGGCTCCCTGCCCACGGGTCCGGGAGTGGATTGGAAAACGGGATATCCGAGAGGCAACGGCCTGAAGTCAACGCCACCATCATGGAGCGGTGACCTTGGTTCGCACTCTTCGGACAGCTTGATTCCTGATCCGCTGCAAAAGCCAACTGCGGACCCAGCGGCGCTCGGGGCCCTTGCAAGGTTCCGGGAGGTGGGTTATGACGTTTGTTCCAGTCATGTGGACGGTCTGGGCCGCGATCGTTGTGGTAACGGCTGGGCTTTATATTTACCGGTCGAACCTGACCCGCGATGAAGAGGACCAGATCTTCCTGGATGACTCGTTTGAACACGAGAAAGCTCAACAGGCCGCGATCGTAGCCAGGGCTCAAAAGATCGAGCCGCTGCTCAAGGTTGCGCTGTGGCTGGTCGTGTCGATGACTGCTGTGGTGCTCATCTACTACGTGCGCGACATTCTGTTGCACCTCAACATCATCAGCTAGATCGTCAGCCTGATCTGCATTTGCGCGGCCGGCACGGCCTTTGAGCCGGCTCAGGTGCCCAACCCGGCTCTGAGAGCATAGCCCCGCCCTGGGCGACGGCTCAGAGCCACGCAAACTTGTCGATCGCACCCGGGGCTCGAGGACTCTGCCATAGAGTTTTCGGTTCAAGCATTCTCAAGGTCGATGCAGCTAAGTGGCCCTTCCCCAGGGCAATCGCATTTGGAATTGGAATCTTGAGGTCCAGTGGTTTTGAAAGTGCACGGCTTCAGCCGTGCCAAAAGAATCCCCCGAATCGACCGGGCTTTAGCCCCTGGGGGACGCATTATGCTGCACTCTGAAACCACCTCTCCGTGGCTGAAGCCAGAATCTTCCTCTTGCGCCTGATTCGGCGCGGCTAAAGCCGTGCCCTACAAAGAAACTCACGACCTCACTCTACTCGATGCGCTTCGCCCGTTTCATCCATTGCGGGTCGGCGAAGCCGGTGGTGCCCTTTCAAAACATAATCTTCCCGCATCTTGAAATGCGATTGCCCTGGGCTCTTCCCTTGAGAAAGAGCCACCCTAACGGATCAAAGCGTGTCAACACCCAGACCCAAGACACTCACAGGCATTTGATCGACCACGTGGCGCGATTGCCGGCTCAATGCATATCTCTCACATTGCAACGAGTCAACGCGAATTCCCAGCCAGGCGATGCCCCTGAGGACACGCGTGCCTTCAGGTCTGCCTGCCGGGGAAACCGGTCGCGTAACTTTCGGCGAAGTGTGAGAAACGCCGAATTAACCGGTTATTTGAACTGGCTGATCATGTCGTGAACATAGTAGATCACGACGAAAAGCGTCGCCGCTCCCAGAGCCCAGGTCGCGGTCAACTGTACCGGCTTGAACTTGTTGAGCTTGCTCATGATGGCATCCTGCTCGGCCTTAAGATGGCCGAACGAGTCATCAAGAATCAGCTGATCGTCTTCGTCGCGGCTGAGACGCGATGCATACACTTTCACAGCGAGAAAGAAAACCAGAATAACTCCCCAAATGACCAACATCGCCGGAACGAATGGCATTCTTCACCTCGAAAGAGCTTTTTCGGCACTTCTCCTTGAGTAGCCTTTGTGGTTCGGTGCGCGGTAGCGCTCCCATTCAGGGAACCGCCACTCGGGTTCCTCGCCACAAATGTCCACCGGACGGAAAAAGTGCTCCAGGGTGTCCCACAAAACCGCAAGTCCGTGAGGGAACCACGGGCCCTGGGCTGAGGGACCTTTCGATTGAAGATGATATGCCGCTCGGATTCCTCGCAAGGTGATGACAATCACTGGGTAATGGTGCGGTCTCACATCGGAGAACGAAAATCAGCGGAGCCGGCCACGTTTGTGGGCGCTTCGGCACGCACTAACACAGCAAGGTAATGGCTCATCTGCGATTCACAGCCAAAGCCCGCTTCGGCGACAGCCGCTCCCCCGTCTCGAATCGGTCTTTACAAGTTGCGGAAAAACTCTGCCAATGCCGCTGTATTGAAAGATCACGGATTTATCCGCGCCAATAGAGTCCATACAAGGTGTCGGGGTTTTAACCCCCGAGCGATGTTTTCTCCTGAACTGGACCGCGCTCGCCGAATCCCTCCGCAGCCTCTTTACTCCACTTCCTGTCTGGCTCGGTAGCCGTCGCGGGCGATGACGTCGTATTTCAGCGGCTTGTGTTTTTCGTCCTGCATGCGCAGCGGGTTGCCCTCATCGTCGACGAGTTTCACCTGCAGCTTTCGATAAGTGCCGTCCTGCTTGGCATTGGAGGGACGGTAGACGAGTTCGTATTTGGCGCGGATATTGGCATTGATGTTTCGCACCATGTCCGGCAATTCACCCTGAAATACCGGCCTGAACCATTGGCCTCCGGTGGTCTGGGCAAAGTACCTCATCTCATTGTCGGCCTGCAGAAACGTCATGTCGCGCATGCTCCCACGCATGCCCCCCGTTCCCTCGGTCATCTCCTCCATCATGCCGTCGGTTGAAATGGAGTAGATGGTGATGTCGCGTGACTCCTTCACCCGCTTGGAGATTTTGTCGAATGTGAGCTTCGACATTGAGTCGATGCCGGTGGCAATGAGGATGATGTATTTCTGGCCCTGGATGCGCTCCAGGCGGTCCAAGGCGTCGTACAGCGCGTCGAAGACGTTGGTCTCGCTGAAGGTCGCAGGCGCGTAAGATTCCATCGCCAACTCATTAATGGCCTGCTGAATCTCCTGATGGTTCTGCGTAAAGTCCACGTCAATGTGAGACCTGAGGTCAAACGTCTCCAGTGCGATGAAATCCTGGGGGCGCAACTGCTGTGTAAACGCCCAGGCAGCGTTAAGCATATCAATGCGAAAGGCCCAGCCGCGGGCCGCGAATTCGCAAAGCAAAAGAGCTGTAATGGGTGCTTCAACACGCTTGAAGCCTTCGATCTTCTGCTCCACGCCATCTTCGTAAACGCGGAAGTTCGAGGGCTTGAGGCCGGGTATGAATTGGCCCGTCTTCTCCAGCATTACGCCCACATCCACCGTAACTTCGGGCACGTCAACATGGAAGGTGACGTTCCCCATTCCTTCAGGATTCTTGATCTTGGGAGCCGGCGGCGCGGGAGCCGGCGGGAGCTCATCGGCGGGGTTCTTTTTGGGGATGGCAATCACGCCGTTGTCCCCCGCGGGACCCCCGGAGTCAGGCGTAGCTGTCTGGTCAGGCTGCTGCGCCGGCTGCTGGGGCTGCTGCTGGGGTTGTTGAGGTTGCTGCTGATTCGGGTTGGAGGGGTCGGGAGTTTGCCCCCACGTGCGGTTCAGGGGCGCGAGAGCTATCACAGCCAGTCCCAGAAACAGAAGGTAGGTATGGTGCCGACGGATTGCCGATCGGGTTTGGCCTGGGTTTTTCATGACCACCTCAGTGCTGAAAAGCATATTCGTTCAGGCGACCCGATGTCAGCTTCGCATCAGCCCACGGGCCGCAATGGTGAACGAGCCGGCTGCAGTCAGCGCCTCCATGCGCCGGAACCGCCTCGCACCCGGCAAGAGTGCACCAGCCGGCATCCCCGGGTCAGAGTGTCCTGAGGCCCGCGTGGGGCGGCCCGCATCCACTCCGCCACTGTACTCTAATAGACGTGGAAATCTGCATTATGGAAACTCAGGAACGGGCGGGCGGCTTGCGCCGGGCAAAGCGGATGAGGTTGGCCGCCGCCGCCCTGCTTCTGTGCGCTCTTGCGGCGCCATTTCGCGGGCGCGCGGCCGCCAAAGACGAATCCGGACCACCGCCGAGCACGGGAGGGTTTTTCCCGCTCAGCCAGGTCCATCGCGGGTTGATGGCCACCGCCTGGACGGTATTCGAGGGCACTAAACCTGAACCGATGCAGGTCGAGATCCTGGGAATCCTGCGCGGAGCGCGTGGCCCCGGACAGGACATGATCCTGGCCCGCTTGCATGGGGCCAAACCGGAATACACCGGCGTTGTCGAGGGGATGAGCGGCAGCCCGGTATATGTTGGCGACAAGCTGCTGGGTTCGCTCTCCTACCGGATTGGACAATTCAGCAAGGAGCCCATTGCCGGCATTACGCCGATTGCGCAGATGCTTGAAGTAAAGGACCTGCCTGCCCAGGACTCGGAGATCGGGGAGCAGGGAACTGAAGCGCTCAATGCATCTCCAGCTCCATCGTCTGAAGTTGCCGTTGCAGGCCTGCAGATGCAGCCCATGGAGACCCCCCTGGTGATGAGCGGATTCAGTCCCGCGGCCATTGAGTTCTGGAGGAGCCACGTAAACGCGCCGGGCTTGCAAACGGTTGCCGCGGGAGGCATGGGCGAGAGCGAAATCAGTGACGTGCCGGACATCAAGGCCGAAAAAACTCTCGAGCCCGGCTCAGCGGTCAGCGCTTTGCTGGTGCGTGGCGATGTGGAAATCTCGGCCACCTGCACGGTGACTTATGTTAATCCGAAGCAACTGCTGGCCTGCGGTCACCCCGTTCTCCAGTCCGGGCCGGTTTCGCTGCCCATGACAACTGCCGAAGTCGTGGCCACGCTCGCGTCGCCGTTGAACGCATTCAAGATCATCAACACCGGCGCGGTAGTGGGCGCCTTCACTGAAGATCGTGAATCGGCGATCAAGGGCGAGCTGGGAGCAACGGCGCGCATGATTCCCATGCACATCACGATCGACGGTGCGGGAGCCCCCAACAAGGTGAATGTGGAGATCCTCGATCTGCCGGAACTGACGCCCCAGGCAGCCGCTGTGGTGCTGTTTAACTCGCTGCTCGAACGCAACCAAAGCACCTCGGAGATGAGCTATCACGTGACCGGAACCATCGAGCTTGACGACTTTCCGCCGCTCCCGGTTGACGAGTGGGCGTCGGGAGGTGAGACGAATCCCTCCCAGCTCATGGTGGCAATCGAAGCCGCTTCCCGCTTCAACGCAATTTACACCAACAGCGGCCGGCGCGGCCTGGTGCGCGAGATCGATCTGCACGTCGAAGCAATCCCGCGGCGCATTTCCGTCACCCTCGAATCGGCCAGACTGATTTCAAACGACCTTGTCCATGCGGGCGACTCGGTGGAGATTGAAGCGACCTTGCGTCCGTGGCAGCAGGCAGAGCGGAATGTGAGAATCACAATCAAGTTGCCGGAACGGCTCCAGAGCGGCAGTGTGAGATTGCTGGTCTCGGATGCAGCCACCCTCGACCGGACTCTCAATCAACCCAGGCTTGCTCCCAAACCGGCGACCATGACCAGCGTGCTCGAGCGGGCGCGGCGGCAGCATGCGGCAGACCGGATCTACGTGTCGATTCTGGCGCCCGAAGCGCAGGCGGGATTGGATGGCGAAACCCTGGCTGCTGTGCCCCTTTCGATAGCGAATGCACTGGAACCGGTGCGAAGTGAGGAAGACATCAACCTCAATGGCGAGTCGGCGGAAGAGGCGGGCGAAGCGCCCGCAGGAGGTATGTTAAGCGGGTTTCAAATTCTCAATGTGCACATCGACCCCGGAGGCGGGTTAAACTAGTAGCGGCAGCGGACTCACTCTTGATTTGAAATGAACTGGGCCCAATTGGATCCGGCGCCGGCAATCTTATGGAAGATCGCTTCGGGTATTGCATCCTGGGCGAATTGGAACCGGGCGAATTTTCCCTGGCAAGAAAGATGGGCCCCGGCCGGGGGAACAACGAGCGGTGGTTTGAGCGCATTGCGGCCCGGCTGCAGTTATTAGCTCGGGAATGCATGCGAACTGATCCCTGCCAATAAGGACTCCAGAAAATATGGCTCAAATCCAAGGACTTGCGGCGCATGCAGCGGGCGCTGAATTAGTGCCTTACCACTACGACCCAGGCAAGCTGGGCGCGCACGAGGTGGAGATTGCCATCACCCACTGCGGCATTTGTCACAGCGACCTGCATCTGATTTCCAATGACTGGGGAATCAGCCAGTATCCCTTCATCCCTGGCCATGAGATCGTGGGATCGGTCGCGGCTGTGGGCAGCGACGTTAAGGCGCTTGAGGTGGGCCAGCGCGTGGGACTCGGCTGGCAGTCGAACTCCTGCGGCACCTGTGAGTGGTGCGTCAAAGGAATGGAGAACCTCTGCGCCGAGTCGGAAGCAACTTGTGTTCACCGCAACGGCGGATACGCTGACCGCGTAAGAGCCAATGCACGTTTCGTATTTCTCATTCCCGATGCGTTGAAGAGCGAGAATGCTGCACCGCTGTTGTGCGGCGGTATTACCGTCTACAATCCGCTGCGGACGCACGGCATCAACCCTACCTCGCGCGTGGGCGTGGTCGGCATCGGCGGGCTGGGACACATCGCCATCCAGTTCGCACGGGTCTTCGGTGCCGAAGTGACCGCCTTCTCATCGTCGGCTGGTAAGGAAGAAGAGGTACGGGCCCTCGGCGCGCACAACTTTGTAAACTCCCGCGAGAGCAAGGCCTTGAAGGAAGTGGCCGGCAAGCTTGACTTCATTGTGACCACGGTGAACGCCGATCAGGACTGGAGCGTGTATATCGCGGCGCTTCGGCCCACAGGTACGCTGTGCTTTGTAGGCGTGCCGCCCTCCCCGGTTGCGGTGCATGCCTTTCCTCTCATTTCGGGCCTGCGCTCCATCAGCGGCAACCCCACCGGTCCGCCGCACCGGATTCGCGAAATGCTCGACGTGGCCGCGCGCCACGGCATAAAAGCCACCACCGAGCTCTTCCCCATGAACAAGGCCAACGAGGCCATTGAGAAGGTGAAGAAGAACAAGGTGCGCTACCGCGCCGTACTGGCCAACTAGACAGCTCAAAGAATCTCTGCTGAGGTCCTGAAAAATGGGTGCCCCATCCTTGGCGCGCCTTTGTCTTTTGCGCCAAGGGTGGGAAACCACAACTCTCCACCAGCCCATCTCAATCAAGCAATTCCCGGGCGTAACCACAAATCCCGGGTGCCCCATGTCTCGCTTCTGAGACATGGGATCACCCTCCCAGCCAACCACCCCGCCTTGTATCAGGGCATGAGTTTACTCATGCCGATACCGACCGCAAACAAACTCCGGGCTTCAGCCCAGCAGGGAACTCAAAGGTGCCCGAAAATGTTGCCCCACCTGGGACCCCACTGTGTAGCGCATTCCTGTTATTGCGGCCACTGCGGGATACGGCTCAACTCAACCCCTGAAGAGATTTGTCATCCTGAGCTCCGTTTGGCCGATTCATAGGCCAAACGGAGTCGAAGGATCTGCGGTTGTCTCCCAGTCCTCGCTCAATGGCGAAAAGGCATAATCTCCGGTCTGACGGCTATCCACTCAAAACTGCGTACGGGAATCCGAAAGGGTGCCACCATGCGAATTCGAATTGCCGCTCCGCCGTCGATGCGTGCCTCGGCGGTCATGCACTCACCGAGATCCGCCGATTTCAGATGGCCGAGAAGCCGCCGTCCACATTCAACTCCACCCCATTCACGAAGCTCGAATCGTCTGAAGCAAGAAACAGTGCGACCGATGCGATTTCTTCAGGTTGACCCATCTTTCCGCGCGGGATCAGGGATTCGAACATCTCTTTCGCCTCCTTGGTGATAGCTTCTTCCTGCATCGGTGTGGCGATCGGCCCGGGGCCCAGCACGTTCACCCGGATATTCCTGCCCTTCAGTTCATTGAGCCACGTGCGCGCGAAGGAGCGCAACGCCGCTTTGCTCGCCGCATACACGCTGAAACCAGGAAAACCTTTCAGCGAAGCAACTGATCCGGTCATGAAGATCGATCCGCCATCGTTGAGCAACGGCAGCGCCTTCTGAACCGTAAACAGAGTGCCGCGCACGTTCAGGTCGAAGATCGCGTCGAAGTGTTTCTCAGTAACCTCGCCCAGTGGCAAGGCCTCGCCCCAGCCGGCGCTCGCGTACAGGATGTCGATCTTGCCCTTTTCCCGCTTGACCGTGTCGAACAGGCGGTCGATGTCGTCGAGATTGGACGCATCGCCGCGCACGCCGGTCACGTTCCGCCCAATCAGCCTGACGGCCTCATCGAGCGTCTTTTGTCTCCTGCCCGTGATGAAAACGTAGGCGCCTTCTTCAACGAACCGCTTGGCGCTCGCTAGCGCCATGCCGCTCGATCCACCCGTGACGACTGCAACCTTACCCTCCAGCTTTCCCATAATTGCTCCCTTCGGTTTTTGTGTAGCATTTCTTACAAAGGAGTAGATTTCTCTGCCGGTGGACGAGAACTGCTCAAGAATCCAAATCTTTTGTCTATTCGTCCAAAAGAGGGAGCCTAAGTTGGACCCGATAACCGACGTCTTCAGAACGATGCACGTAACCGCTTTCGGTCTGCACAGACTCGAAGCCACAGCCCCGTGGGGCGTAAAACAGGAAAAGCAGGCCGAAGAAAAAGTCACGTCTTCCGGGAAAAGGACTTCACCCGCAGATTTGGCGCATTTCGCCATGCTCTCGCGCGGCAACTGCTGGCTGAGTGTAGAAGGCATTCCGGAGCCGATTCCCCTCACCGGTGGTGATTGCTTTTTGCTGGCCCGGGGGACTTCGATTGTTTTGCGCGACAGCCCGCGGACACGTCCGAGGTGGAGTTTCCGCGAGATCGGGGCCAAGGCCAACAGCAATGTCGCTCATTATGGAGGTGGTGGCGCACCGGCGACAATCGTCTGTGGGTCCTTCAGTTTCGATCGCGCCAGCCTGAAGCCGATCACTCAGTTATTGCCGAGCTTCATTCTGATCAAGGCCGATCAGGCCCACACGCTTGCTCTTCACAACACCATGCAGGCGCTGGCGTCAGAAATGACAGAACAGGCGCCGGGATCTGAAGTGGTCGCGACTCGGCTAGCCGAGGTTCTGTTTATCCAGGCACTCCGGGCGCATATCGCGTCGGGAGTGGGATGGCGCAACAAAGGATGGCTTCGTGCGATTTTCGATCCTCAAATGGGCGCTGCGCTGAGTGCCATTCACGACAGTGTGAAGACACCCTGGACGGTCGAATCCCTGGCCGAATCGGCGGGCATGTCTCGCTCCGCATTCGCACCGCGTTTTAAACAGCTACTCGGACAAACACCACTGGAATATGTAACCGAGTGGCGCATGCAGAAGGCGATGCAGTTACTCGAACCGCGTGACAAAAAGCTCATAGACGTTGCCCGGTCGGTCGGTTACGAGTCCGACGCTGCGTTCAGTAAGGCGTTCAAGCGAGTTGTCGGGGCCAACCCTGGTGAATACCTCAAACGTCGTTTTGAAGGCCACGGTAATGCCGGAGTGGCGAAAGATACTTGAAGCGGAGGACTCTGACTTTGGCGCGATCCGTCGCGGACAAGGTTGTCTCGAACCTGCCGATCGAGGCCGCGAGTGGCGTGTCCCGGGCATCCGGACGACACCGCCGCTCCTGTCGCTATCTGGTCCTTCTTGCACGGCTACGTCACGCTTGAGCCCTCCGGTACGTTCGGGGGGCTTCCGGGCTCAAAGGTGGACTGGAGCGGGGCATGGAAGCATTCTTGAGCAACTTCCGCAGTCGCGCCGAGCCTGTTGGGAATGGACATTCGACACGAGCGGCAGGCGTTCGGCGGCGGAAGAAGCCATGGGCCGGCGATAAGTCTCGAGATGTTTTTGGGCAGTCGGCCAGTGTGGAGGGATTTCCGGCCAACGGCCGCTTGGACTGTTGCATTCAGGCCAAGGCGCTCGTTGAAGAGTTGAGGTCGATCTGTCGCCATTGCCGAGAATACTCCTAAGCATCAGTGCACAAAATCAAAACAGCCTTAATTGAGCCGCCCCGCGCCAACCCGCTGACTCGCTTCTCCCCCTCAGTCTCTTAGTCCCTCAGTCCCTAGTCCCTGCGTCCCTAGTCCCTCAGTCCCTGTCCTTTTGCATTTAATTTCCCCTCTTCCAAGTACTCTGGATATACATGAACTCCATCCCAGCCCGGCAACCTGTTACTCTTTTGCCAACATTCCTTGACACCTGATAACCAGAAATCTACTCCCCCCACCCCCCCCGCCAGCCGCTGTGCCGCTGTGCAGCTGTGCAAAGGGAGCCATATAAATCAATGCATTATGGAATGCAACAGCCAGAAGTTGCCACAAAAATGCCCGCTTCTGGTGCCAGAATCACCCTTTTTCAATTAGTTTTTTGCGCACCGAAAAACATCATTCAGCAAAGTATGCGCCGCTCGCAATGTCCCGCTCGACAGCGGCGATGCTCTCCGGCCTTCCCAGATCGCGCCAGTAATACTCATCTGCGCGAAACGCCGTGATCCTCTCGCCCTGCGCCGCCAAACGCAGATACACATCGATGATTGAAAAGGCGCCTGACTCGTGCATCAACGAAAAGATGCGCGGCGAAATCACGTGAATGCCCGAGAACGCCAACGGCTGAAGCTTCATCGCCGGCCCAACCAATTCCGCTTGCGGATCGCGCCCAGCGCGGCGCCCGCACAGATTGCCCTGCTCATCGAAGATGAGCTGCCGCGACGACTCGCGTGCGGCCACCGCCAGCGTTGCCAGCGCGTTGCCTTCAGCACGTGCGCGGATCATGCGCGTGAGGTCGATCGTGCTGATGACGTCGACGTTGTGAACAATGAACGGCGCTTCGCGAGAAGGGAACGGCCCTTCGCGATCGGGACCCGCTTCGAGAAAGAACCACGCGGCATGTTTGATTCCGCCGCCGGTATCGAGCAGATCCGCTTCACGCGAGACTTCGACGCGCATACCGAAGTCTTTCCCGCTCTTCAGAAACCCTTCGATCTGGTCGCCGAAATGGTGCGCGTTGACAATGACCTCTGTGACGCCGGCCGTGCGCAGACGGGTGAGCGCGATCTCCAGCAGGGTTCGACCGGCGACGGTAACGAGTGCCTTGGGCCGGTCGTCGGTGAGCGGGCGCAAGCGCGTGCCGAGCCCCGCGGCCAGCACCATCGCTTTCACTTACGCACCCTCTCCGGCGCCGCCCATCTTCTCAAGCTCCACGTGGCGGACCACAACTCGAACGCCGCCGCGAGCGCCCAGATGCGCGGCGAGATGCTCAGCAAGATAGACAGAACGGTGCTGCCCGCCGGTGCACCCGAACGAAACCATCAGGCTGCGAAACCCGCGCCGTTGATAGCTGGCCACGCTCGAATCCACCAGCGACTCGACATGGGCCAGGAACTGTTGCACAGACTCCTGCGCATCGAGATACTCAATCACTGGCGCGTCTTGGCCGGTGAGCTGGCGGAAGCGGTCTTCGCGGCCGGGATTAGGCAGGCTGCGGCCGTCGAAGACGAAGCCGCCGCCGTTGCCCTCGTCATCGGTTGGCGGCTCGCGATGAAACGAGAAACTGAAGATGCGCACGGTGAGGCCTTCAGCCGGAGCGGCAAGCGCCAGCAGCTTCTCTGACCCAAGCATGGAGTGAAAGGCGTCTAGCAGCGCCGGAATAGCGACGGGTAGCTGGACGTTATGGTGCAGCCAGCGCAGGCTCTTGAGCGCGTACGGTACCGATTGCAGGAAGTGGGTCTTGCGCTCATAGAAGCCGCGAAATCCGTAGGCGCCGAGAGCCTGCATGAGCCGCACGTAGACGTAGGCGTAGTAGTGCTCCATGAACCGCTCGCGGCTGATCGGGATGAGCGCTGCTAGGCAGTCGAGATACTCGTCGAGGAGCTGTTGGCGCAGCGCGGGCGAGAGATCGGCCTTGCCGTCGTAGAGCAGCGATGCGATGTCGTACTGCAGCGCGCCACGGCGTCCGCCCTGGTAATCGATGAAGAAGGGCTTGCCCGAGTGCAGCATGATGTTGCGTGACTGAAAGTCGCGATAGAGGAAGTAGTCGTGATCTGCCGCCAGCAGACATTTGGTTAGGCGCGCAAAGTCGTGCTCGAGGGCCTGCTCGTTGAAGGGAATGCCCGCCAGCCGCAGAAAGTAGTACTTGAAGTAGTTCAGGTCCCAGGCAATGGACTGGCGATCGAAGCTGGCGCGCGGGTAGCAGACCTTGTAGTTCAGCTCGCGTCCGGCCTCGACCTGGAAACGCGGCAGCACGGCGACCACGCTGCGATAGGCTGCCAGCACTTCAGGGCCGATGCTTTCTCCGCTGCGGTGGGCGCTCAGAAAATCGAAAAGCGTAGTGTCGCCCAGGTCCTCTTCGAGATAAGCGCCGCGGTCCAGGTCTTCGACGTAGATCTCCGGAACAGGCAGGCCGAGACGGTGAAAGTGGCGCGAGAACTCGAGGAATGCGGTGTTCTCTTCGCGTACCGAGTAAAGGATGCCGATGGCGGTCGCGTTCCGGCCGGCCAGGCGAACAATCACGCGGCCCGAACCGCCGAGCGCGCCCTGCAAAGGCTTGACGGATTCCGCGGGAAATCCAAATTGCTTTTCAAACAGCTCTTTCAATACGTCCATAATGTGCTTGCCGCCGATAAGTCAGGCTGTTCCAACCATATTCGGCGCCCCAAGCAACGCGCAAGGCGCCGAGACCCAGCTCTTAGTCTTTGGCTTTAATCGAATAGCTCATCCATACTGATCCCCAGGGATACTTCGGCTCCGGCGCAAACCGGAAGGGAATTGCGACGGGCTGCTCTAGTTCCGCGCATCCTGCGCCGCCTGCGCAAGCCTCGGACCCATTTCATTCTGCTTCGGTCCTGAACCCCATCGCCGTTTCTTATTAACCAAAGATGTACACATTCTTCGTCGAAATCGCTGCAACTAAATAATTCGTTCCGCGTCCAATTCTCGAACGCGGCTCTCAATCGATCGTAAGGCTCACCTGATACAAGAGAAGAGGAGCGGTATCTTCCCCCGCTTATCGGATGCGATGAAGCACTTTGAAGCTTTCCGGCTCGACTCGGACAACGGCTGCCTGTGGCGCGACGGGGAAC
>Ga0335074_10008309_pt1 | contig 14425 bp, 11 predicted proteins | sample Lox_Sample_23_FD_206715 | JGI IMG/M metagenome (GOLD analysis project Ga0335074, IMG submission 206715) | Soil microbial communities from Loxahatchee National Wildlife Refuge, Florida, United States - Lox_Sample_2.3 | ecosystem: Environmental > Terrestrial > Soil > Wetlands | place: USA...
AGTTCTCCCCGCGGGGGGACACCCCCCGCGACCCCCCCGAAGTCAAGTTCTCCCCGCGGGGGGACACCCCCCGCGACCCCCCCGAAGTCAAGTTCTCCCCGTCGGTCACGATGAGCCGGCCAGGTCGGCCTCGACCGTGTCGCCGTGGCTGGACATCGGGTCGGAGTAGAAGCGTGACTTGCCGACCCGCTGTGCGATCACGGACAGGATCAAGCCGAACACGGCTAGCCCGAAGCCGAATGCGATCTCGACTCCGTTCAGCGAGTCGGTGGCCAGCGAGTAGATGATCACGAACGCCATGAACGCCGCGCCGAGCCCGGGCAGGATCCCGCCGAGGACGAAGTTGCCCGCGTTCTCCGCGATCGAGCGGCGGTAGTACCACACCGCCGTGGCGGCGGTGAGCAGGTAGAAGATCGCTGCCATCAGCCCGAGGGTGCTCACGATGTCGTCCAGTGCCTGCCCGATCGTGCCGATCAGCGTCGATGCCCACAGGAACACCACGTTGAGCAGGCCGAGCAGGATCGTCGCGTTCCACGGCGTGCGGTACTTCTCGCTGACGGCGCCGAACCAGCTAGGGAACACCCGGTCGCGGCCCATGGCGAAGGAGATGCGCGACGAGCTCACGATCGCGGCTTGCAGCGAGGCCAGGGTGCCGCCCAGAACCGCGACGATCATCAGCTGCTTCCAGACGCTGCCGCCGATCTGCTGGCCCACGTACGCCAGGATGTTCGCCGCGTTGGCCTGCATGACGTGGTTCGGCGCGATGCCCTGAAAGGCCAGGATCGTCACCGAGTAGATGACGAACAGGATGACCACGCTGGTGATCGCCGCCGGGCCCGCCTGCCGGCCGTGCGCCTCCTCGCCGACGTAGGCGGCGGTATCCCAGCCCGAGTACAGGAAGATCGCCAGGAGTATCCCGGAGATCAGCGCCTTGAACCCGCCCGCTCCGCTGAGCGTGAACCACGAACTCGTGAGGTGGACGGTGTGGGTCAGGTGGCCGCTGTAGATCCCGACGATGGCTGCGATCGTGAAGCCGATCAGCAGGCCGTACTCGAAGATCGCCCAACCCCACTGGAATCGCGCGGAGAGCTTGACCCCGAGGGCGGCGATCACGAGCACGACCAGGTTGAACGCCGTGCCGACCAGGGCCACGTCGTATTTGTTGTTCGCCGCGGCGTCGCTGAAGAAGCTCAGCATGTAGGTGCCGAGCGGGATCGTCAGGCTGGTGGTGCCGATCGTGTAGTACATCAGCATGATCCAGCCAGCGAAGAAGCCGGCGTGCGGGTTGAGTGCCCGGCCCACCCAGGAGTACGTGGCGCCGGCGCTCGGCTGCCAGGAGTTGAGCCGCTGGTAGCCGATGGCGATCCCGAGCATCGGGATGAAGCAGATCAGCAACGGCAGGAAGCTCGCATAGCCCACGGTGGCAAGCAGCGCGGCCAGGGTCACCGCGACGCTCTGCGTCGGTCCCGAACTGGCCAGGGAGAGGACCACGACGTCGCCGATCTTCAGCGCGTTCGCCCTCAGCCCGTGCGCCTGCGCGGTGGCCGACCCCGTCTCTGTCAGGCCCGACTGGGCCGGCGTGCCGCTCGGTTGCGACGACATCGCGCCTCCCTCACGCAGGGCACCGTGGGACAAAGCACATACTTTGCATGGTCAGTATGCTCGGCGGCCGGTCATGAGCGCTTTCTCCGCGGAGCGGGCGCACGGGTCCGGGCGGGGCGCTGGGCGGCGGGCGGGGTGGCGTCGGGCAGGGCCCGGACGTCCCAGTCCTGGAATCCGGGGGTGGGCAGCAGGTGCCGTGAGGTGCTGCCGGAGATCGCGAACGCGAACTCGGCCGCCGGGTAGAGCTGCTCGAAGCAGTCGAACGGCGTTCCGCCCGTGTCCATGCTCAGCCCGCGGATCCGCACTACTTGGGTGCGTGAGGCGATGTTCAGCAGCCGCCGTTCCTCCAGGGTGGGCAGGATGACCTCGAGGTACTGCTCCTCGAACTCGTCGACGAGGCCGTATTCGCGGCCGAGCAGGTCGTAGAGGGAGCCGCCCTGCGCCCGCACCAGCCGGTCCAGTTCGGGGGCCAGCGACGTCGGGATGACCGAGGTCTCGACGACGGCGGGCTGCCCGTCGATCAGGCGCTGCCGACGTAGCTGCCAGACCTGGGAGTCCTCCCTGATCTGCAGCGCGCGGGCGATGTCGCCGGACGGCAGGCCGCGGCGCATGCTCAGGATCCGGGTGTCGAGGATCTCGGGCGGGCGGGGTTGCTCGTCCTCGGACAGCGTGCCGAGCAGGCTGCCGGCGCGGGCTGGCTCGGTCAGGATCCGGGGACGGGCCAGGAACGTTCCGAGGCCTTGATGGCGGCGAACCCGGCCGGCCCGCTCGAGCTCGTCGAGCGCCCGGCGGACGGTGATCAGGCTGACGCCGACGGCCTCAGCCAGCTCGGAATAGGTCGGCAGCAGGTCACCGGGCACCAGCCCGCGCTCGGGTATCAGCTTCTCGACGTACTCGACGACCTGCTCATAGAGCAGGCCGCCTCCCGCCGGGCTCCTGGGGCGAGCCGGTCGATCCCGCCTGCTGCCGCCAAGATCGAGCACCATAGCGATCCATCACCCTAGGTGGCCGGGCTGCTGATCACGGCGAACGCCTGCTCGGCCGCTTCCAGCATGCGGTCAACGTCGTCCCTGGTGTGCACCAGCGACAAGAACAGGTTCTCGTACTGGCTGGGGTGGAACAAGACGCCGCGCAGCAGCATCTCCTGCCACCACCGGGTGAACAGTGCTTCGTCCGCGTACTGCTGCGCGTCCCGCCAGTTGCGGATCGGGTGCTCGCTGAACCACAGCTGGAAAACGGTGCCGAGCCCCTCGACGATCACCGGAAGGCCTGCGTCGGCGGCGAGCTTGCGCAGGCCGCTCATCAGCGTCTCGCCCAGCGCCCGCTGCCGCTCGAAGAGGCCGGGCTCCGCCAGCACGTCCATGGTGGCGCTGACCGCGGCGCACGCCACCGTGTTGGCGTTGTACGTCCCCGAGTGCGAGTACCTGCCGTCTGCGATCATCCCCATCACGTCGCGGCTGCCGCCGATCGCGGCCACCGGGAACCCGCCGCCGATCCCCTTGGCCATCGTGGTCAGGTCGGGGGTGACGCCGAAGAACTCTTGCGCTCCGCCGCGAGCGAACCGGAAGCCGGTGATCACCTCGTCGAAGATGAGCAGGGTCCCGTGCTCGCGGGTCTGTTCCCGCAGCAGCTCAAGGTATCCGGGCTGAGGCAGGATGCAGCCGGTGTTGAACATGGCAGGCTCGGTGATCACGGCGGCGACTTCGTCCCCGCGCTCCGCCATCACCGCGGCGAAGCTCTCCGGGTCGTTCCAGGTCAGCACGATGAGGCTGCCGGCCAGCTCCTCGGGAACGCCGGGTCCCGAGGGTACCGGTCGTGGCCGGCTCGCCGGGCCGGCGACCGCGGGATCGACGTGGTTGCTCCAGTAGACCGTGTCCTGCCAGCCGTGGTAGTGCCCTTCGAACCGGATCACCAGATGACGGCTGGTGTACGCGCGAGCCAGCCGCACCGCGGTGCCCACGACCTCGCTGCCCGAGTTAGAGAAGCGCACCAGGTCGACCCCTGGCACCGCCTCGACGACCTTCCGCGCCGCCTCGATCTCCAGCTCGTAGGGCAGTCCGAGGCAGGTGCCGAGCTCGGTAATCGCGTCGGCAACGGCCCGGGTGACCGCCGGGTGCCGGTGGCCCAGGATCATCGGGCCCAGGCCCAGCAGGTAGTCGACGTACTCATGGCCGTCGACGTCGCGCAGCCGAGACCCGCTGCCCTCCGCCATGAATGGCGGGTACGGCCGCCACCCGAACTTCACCGTCCGGGCGCTGCTGCCCGCTCCGCCGGGGATGTAGCGGCTCGCCAGGTCGAAGAGTTCATGCGAGCGATGCGCCCAGCTTTCGTAGCGCTGATCGAAGGTCACACGTGTCTCCGCGAGGTTCTCAGGCGACTGGCTGGTCAGACGCTACCTTGTATACTTTGCATGTTCAATATGGCGATCGGTCATGCGTCGCACTGCCCCAGCCTGTCCCGCACCCGGGTGGCCTCATCCTGATACATCGCAGATTGTTACGTCTTCATTAACTCGGGCATACGGGGCCTTGACAACATCTTGGCCCGGATCCATCCTGTTCATGCTCTGTATGCAGTATGTGGCTCAAGCGCCTCGGTGGCAACAAGTGACTGCCGAGGCGTGCCTGCCCGGGACGCGGTTCTGCTCGCGGCTACCCCGGACTCCGGACTGTGGGGTGGAAGAGGGGAGACCGCGAGGATGTCGGCCGAATCCAGTCGCCGCGAGTTCCTGAAGAGGGCCGGGGTGCTCGCCCTGGCCGTCCCCGGCGCGGCTGTCGCGCTCGATGCCTGCGCCGCGGTGGCCACCAGCGCCAAGGCGAGCACGATCCGGGTGGGCTGGGCGATCGAGCCGGACACCATGAATCCGCTCACGACCTACAGCACTGAGGCGGTCGAGGTGCTGCAGCTCGTCTACGACAACCTCATCCACTACAGCCTGAAGCTGGAGCCCGAGCCCGGCCTGGCGACCTCGTGGGAGTACAGCGCCGACGGCAAGACCATTACGTACAAGCTTCGCCAGGCCAAATGGCACGACGGCAAGCCGTTCACCGCTGCGGACGCCGTGTTCACCTTCAACCTGATCAGGTCCAAGCAGATCAGCCAGTACGCCCAGTGGGTGACCGACCTGACGTCCGCCGAGGCGCCCGACGACCGGACGCTGGTGCTGAATTTCTCGGCGCCGCAGGCGTTCAACCCCGGGCTCGCGGTCCCGATCCTGCCGAAGCACATCTGGCAGGGCATGACGGCCACGGACATCCAGAAGGACCCGAACTCCCAGCCGGTCGGCACCGGCCCGTACAAGTTCGTGAACTGGAAGCACGGCCAGTCGATCGAGATTGCCCGCAACGACGGCTGGTGGGGGACCAAGCCCGCCGCGGAGAAGATCACCTGGATCCTTTTCCAGAACGAGGACGTGATGGGGCAGAGCCTGCGCACCGGCGCGGTCGACATCTGCCCGGAGATCCCGCCGACGATCTGGGACGGCCTGGAAGGGGCGTCGAAGGTCAAGACGGTGTCGATGGAGTCGTTCTCGTTCCACCACATCGGCATCAACGTCTCGGACAACCCGCAGTCCGGCGGCAACCCGCTGCTGAAGGACCTGACGGTGCGGATGGCGCTGAGCTACGCGGTGGACCGGCAGCAGCTCGTGAACGTCGCCCTGGCCGGCCATGGCGAGCCGGGCAGCGTGATCCTGCCGGTCGGTTTCGGCGACTGGCACCTGGACATTCCGCAGGACAAGCAGTTGGACGCGAACCCGGCGAAGGCCGAGGAACTGCTCGAGGCGGCTGGCTACAAGTACAAGGGCAGCGCCACGGTGCGTACCGCACCAGACGGCAAGCCGCTGAGCTTCCGGCTGATCGCGATCGAGACGACCTCGGTCGACGTCGCCGCCGCGCAGATCTTCCGGGACGCCTGCGCCAAGGTCGGCATCGAGCTGACGCTGACCACGCTCGATGCGAACACGCTGGGCGCCACGGTCTACAACGCCAAGGCGCCGAACTGGGACATCTTCGTGTGGGGCTGGGATTCGGGTGTGTACGACCCGGACTACCTGCTCGGCGTCCCACTGTGCAGCCAGATCGGGTCGAACAACGACGTCTACTACTGCAACCGCCAGTACGACCAGCTCTACAACGAGCAGTCGGTGGAGATCGACCGCGCCAAACGGCTGGCCCTGGTGCACGAGGCGCAGCAGTTCTATTACGACGCCGCTTCGTACATCATCATGTGGTACCAGGACAAGCTGCAGGGCTATCGGACCGACACCTGGAAGGGCTGGACGCCGATCCGCGGCGGCATGATCCTGAACTTCACCAGGGACAACTACCTGAAGGTGCAGCCGGTCTAGCCGGCGCTCACCCACGTGTCCAGGCTCCGCTACATCGCCCGCAAGTGCGTCTGGCTCGTGGTGACGCTGTACTGCGTCGTGACCTTCAACTTCGTGCTGTTTCACGTCCTGCCGGGCAACCCGGTGCGGCTGCTGGCCCGGTCCGGGCACCTCACCCCGCAGGCCGTGGCCGACATCACCCGGGTCTACGGGCTGAACCACTCGCTGCCCGACCAGTACGTCATCTACCTCGGCAACCTCCTGCACGGCGACCTGGGAATCTCCTACACCTACCGGGAGCCGGTCAGCCAGTTGCTCGGCCAGTACCTGGGCAACACGATCCTGCTGCTGTTCGCCGCGACGGTCCTGACGATCGCGGCGGGCACGCTGGTCGGGGTGATCGCCGCCAACCGGCGCGGCGGCGGCTCCGACTCGGCAATCGTCACGGCATCGGTGATCGGCTGGTCCCTGCCCACGTTCTGGACCGGGCTCATCCTGGCCTTCGTGCTCGGCGTCTGGCTGCACGCCTTCCCGATCTTCGGGATGGAGACCCCGAATGCGATCTACACCTCGCAGTTCCAGCGCATCGAGGACATCGCGTCGCACCTGTTCCTGCCCACGCTGACGCTCGTCATCGTCAATATCGCCCAGTTCGTGCTCGTCGCGAGGGCATCGGTGATCGAGGTGCTGGCCGAGGACTTCATGCTGACGGCCACGGCCAAGGGCCTGCTGCCACGGCGGGTCCTGTGGCGGCACGCGGTACGGAACGCGCTGCTTCCGATCGTGACCTCGTCGGCGCTGCTCATCGCGCTGGTCGTCGGCGGCGCGATCGAGGTGGAGACCGTGTTCTCCTGGCCGGGCATGGGCCTGCTGGTCTACAACTCGGTGCTGAACCGCGACTACCCGGTCATCGAAGCGGCCTTCCTGGTCTTCGCGATCGTGGTGCTGCTCGTCAACTTCGCGAGCGACCTGCTGTATCAGGCGCTCGACCCGAGGGTGCGGGATTCCTGATGGTCAGACCGGGAGTATCCACCGGGCTCAGCGGGCCATCACCGGAGCCTGGCGCCGCCGTGACGACGCTCGGCGGCGGCCAGCCCGCCGAGCCGAGGGCCGGCGAGCTGCGCCGGGTCTGGCGTTACCTGCTCGCCGACCCGATGGGCCGGGTCGGGCTCGTGCTGTTCGTGATCGTCGTGCTGATCTCGGTGGCCGGCCCGCTGCTGTTCCCGTTCAACGCGGCCTCGGTCAGCAACAGCTCGGCCGGGCTGCTGCAGCCCCCCTCGGCCCAGCACTGGCTCGGCACCGACGAACTGGGCCGCGATGTATTCCGCGAGTTCCTGTCGGCGGCTCACGTGTCGCTGGTCGTCGGGCTCGCCGCGACCGCGATCTCGATGGTGCTCGGCGCCGGGATCGGCATCGCGGCCGGCTACTACGGCCGGTGGGCGGACACCGTGCTGATGCGGATCACCGACTTCTTCCTGGTGCTGCCGCAGCTGCCGCTGGTGATTGCGCTCGCGGCGTTCTTCGGCCAGAACCTCGGGATCATCATCCTCGTCATCGGCATGACCGGCTGGCCGACCACGGCCAGGATCGTAAGGTCGCAGACGCTCTCACTGCGAGAGCGCCAGTTCGTGACCCGGGTGCGCTCGGTGGGCGCGTCCAACTCGAGGATTCTCCGGGTGCACATCCTGCCGAATGTGATGCCGCTGATCTTCGCGAACACGGTGCTCGTGATCGGCGGCGCGATCCTGGCCGAGGCGACGCTCTCGTTCCTCGGTCTCGGCGACCCGGTCCAGGTGTCCTGGGGGACCATGCTGCACTTCGCGTTCGAGTCCGGCGCGATCGGCCGGGGCGCCTGGTGGTACTTCATTCCGCCCGGCGTCGGCATCGTTCTGGTGGTGCTCGCGTTCACGCTCACCGGTCACTCCATCGACCAGGCGCTCAACCCGCGGCTGCGAGGCTCGCGGTGAGCCTGCTGGAGATCTCCGGCCTGCGGGTTGAGTACGCCACCCCGCAGGGCCCGGTCGTGGCCGTCGATGGCGCCAGCCTCAAGGTGGACACCGGGCAGGTGCTCGGCCTCGCCGGTGAGTCCGGCTGCGGCAAGACCACGCTCGCCATGGCGATACCGCGGCTGCTGGCCCGCGAGGCGGCGATCTCCGCCGGCTCGATCACCTTCGACGGCCGCGACGTGCTGGCCATGACCGACGCCGAGTTGCGGTCGGTCCGCTGGCGGCGCATCGCCGTGATCTTCCAGGGCGCCATGAACTCGCTCAACCCGGTGCAGAGCATCGGCGACCAGCTCGCCGAGCCGATCCGCGCGCATGAGCCGAAGACCACGGCCGCGCAGGCCAGGGAGCGGGTTGCCGAGCTGCTCGACAGCGTCGGCATCGACCCGGGCAGGTCTCGCAGCTACCCGCACGAGCTGTCCGGCGGGATGCGCCAGCGGGTGCTGATCGCGATGGCGCTCGCCTGCCGCCCGCAGCTGATCGTCGCGGACGAGCCGGTCACCGCGCTTGACGTGATGACCCAGGCCCAGATCCTCGACCTGCTGCGCGGTCTCACCGACCGGCTCGAGCTCTCCATGATCCTGATCTCGCACGACCTGTCTGTGATCGCCGAGGTGTGCGACTCCGTCAACGTGATGTACGCCGGAAAGATCGTCGAGACCGGCCCGACGTCGGCCATCTTCGCGCCGGAAGGGGCCGGCCTCGGGCCGGCGCACCCATACACGGCCCGGCTGCGGCACGCGTTTCCCGACATCCGCAGGGAACGCTCGTTCGTCGAGGCCATCCCCGGCCATCCGCCGGACCTGCTGGCGCCTCCGCCCGGGTGCCGGTTCGCCGACCGGTGCACGATCGTGATCGACCGGTGCCGCGCCGAGGAACCCGCGCTCGAGTCCGTCGGATCCGGTCACGCCGCGGCCTGCCACCGCACCGACGTCGTCATGGGCGGCGCCGCATGACCGCCCTGGACCGGGAGGTGCCGTCGGCGGCGGCGGCCACGCCCCTGCTGTCCGTCGACGGGCTGGCCGTCCGGTACCAGGCCAAGCGGGGGCCGCGGGACCAGCGTGAGATTCGCGCGGTCGACGGCGTCAGCTTCTCGCTCGGCACCGGCGAGATCCTGGCGCTGGTGGGCGAGTCCGGCTGCGGCAAAACCTCGATCGTCCGGGCCATCGCGCGGCTCGAGGAGTCGGCCGGCGGCCAGGTGCTGTTCCGCGGCGGCAACATCGCGCACGTCCGGGGGCAGGCACTGCGCCGGCTGCGGCGCGACATCCAGGTCGTGTTCCAGGATCCGTTCGAGTCGCTCGACCCGCGGCTGACCGCGGTTGAAACCGTTGCCGAGTCGCTGCTCGTGCACAAGATCGGCGACGGCAGGGCCGTCCAGCGTGAGCGGGTGCTGGCGACGCTTCGTCTGGTGGGCCTGCATCCGGCCGAGGAGATCGCCCGCAGGTACCCGCACCAGCTATCCGGCGGCCAGCGGCAGCGGCTGGTGATCGCGGCTGCGATGGTGCTCGAGCCCGACCTCGTGATCGCCGACGAGCCCGTCTCCATGCTCGACGTGTCACTCCGGGCCGGGATCCTGCGGCTGATGCTCGACCTGCGGGAGAGCCGCGGGGTCTCCATCCTGTTCGTCACCCACGATCTGTCGCTCGCCTGGGTCATCGCGGACCGGGTGGCCGTGGTCTACCTCGGCAGGATCGTCGAGATCGGCCCGATGGACGAGGTGATCAGGGCGCCGCTGCACCCGTATACCCGCGCGCTGGTCTCGGTGATCCCGGTGCCCGAGACCGGCGCACAGCGGGAACGCATCCTGCTCCGCGGTGAGGCGCCGTCGGCGAGCCGGATCCCGGGTGGCTGCCGCTTCCACCCGCGCTGCCCGCTGTACCGGCAGCTCGGCGAGCCGGAGCGATGCCGCACCGAGGACCCGGTCCTGGACGCAGCGACCGGCCAGACCGCACCGAACCACACGGCAGCCTGCCACTTCGTAAAGGAGAGCTCCTGATGCCGGTAACGCCCGAAGAGGCCATCGAGCTGGTCAGCGCGATGGTCCGGATCGAGTCCGTGACGCCCTGGCTTATCCCGACCGGATCCGGGGAGGGTGCCGTGGCCCAGTTCATCGCGGACTGGCTGAAGGACACCGGTGCCGAGATCGAGATCGTCGAGGTCGAGCCGGGGAGGCCGAACGTACTGGCCCGGCTGCGCGGCACCGGCGGCGGGCCGACGCTGTGCCTTAACGCGCACAGCGACACCGTCGGCTTCGCGAACTGGCCGGACGAGGCCCTGGAGCCGCGGCTCGACGGGGACCGGCTCTACGGCCTCGGCGCCGCCGACGATAAGTCTGGCTGCGCCGCGGCGATGCTCGTGCTGCGCGCACTGGCCCGGTCGGGCACGAAGCTGCGCGGCGACCTGCTCGTGGCGTGCGTGGCCGACGAGGAGGGGATCTCGATCGGGTCCGAGCACCTCGCCCAGCACGGCGGCATCGACGCGGCGATCGTGATCGAGCCGCAGCCGACCGAGGACCTGGTCGTTGAGCACCAGGGCTTCGGCTGGATTGACGTGATCGCCCACGGCGTCGCGGCTCACGGCTCCGCCCCGCAGCTCGGGGTCGACGCGATCGTGCACCTCGCCGAGGTGATCTCGCGGCTGCACAAGCTGGACCGGGAGGTGTTCACCGCGAGCCCCTCGGCGATGAACGGCCGGACCGTGTTCCACACCGGGACGATCGCCGGCGGCACCGACTACGCCACGTACCCCAACCGGGCCACGCTGGGGATCGAGATCGGCACCCAGCCGGGCGAGCACCTCAGCGACCGGGTCGCAGAGATCGAGGGCATCTTTGCGGAGATCGCCGCCGATGAGCCCGGCTTCAGTGGAGAGGTGGCCGTCCGTCTGGATCGCGACCCGTTCCAGGCCCAAGGCCACGAGCGGCTGCAGGAAGTACTCACCGCCGCGATGGAACGGGTGCTGGGCCACCCGCCGAAGGTCACCGGCATGAACGCCTGGACGGACGCCGCGCTGATGCAGGCGGCCGGCATCCCGACGCTGCTGATCGGCGCGACCGGCGGCAACTATCACGCCCCGGATGAGTGGCTCTCGGTCAGCGAGATGGTCAAACTCTGCGCGATCCTGGAGCAGGCGGTCGCGGCCTTCCTGGCCTGAGAGGGGAGCGACGTGGGCACACCGGCAGACGGGCGAGCCGAGATCGCACTGGACGACGCGCTGTACTACCTGCGCCGCGGCTGCGAGCCATGCGCAGAACGGCAGTTCGAGAAGGCCCGCAGGCGCGGGGCCACCGAGGACCAGGTCGAGGCGGTGCGCGCCGCGGCGCGTGTGGCTGCGGCGGAGATGGCCAGGCGCGAATAGGCTCTTTCGCTATGAGCACCCGCCCGACGACGTCGCACTGGGGCGCTTACGGCGTGCGGGCCGGGCAGGACGGGGAGATCGTGGTCACGCCGCACCCCGAGGACCCGGCGCCGTCCCCGCTGCTCGGCAACATCCCCGGTGCGCTCCGGCACCCCACGCGGGTGAGGCGCCCGGCGGTTCGCCGCGGCTGGCTGGAGCACGGCCCCGGCCCGAGCGACCGGCGCGGGCACGACCCGTTCTGCGAAGTCAGCTGGGACACAGCGCTGGACCTGGTCGCGGCCGAACTGGCCCGGGTCCGCGGGACCCACGGCAATGAAGCGATCTTCGGGGGCTCATACGGATGGGCAAGCGCGGGGCGGTTCCATCACGCGCAGAGCCAGCTGCACCGGTTCCTCGGGCTCGGCGGCGGCTACGTGGCCTCGCGCAACACCTACAGCCTGGGAACCTCGGAGGTGCTGCTGCCGCATCTGGTCGGTAGCGCAGGCCTGGTGCTGCGCGGCGCGTCGTCCTGGCCCACGATCGTGGCGAACACCGAGCTGATCGTGGCGTTCGGCGGCATCCCCGAAAAGAACGTGTACGTCACCCCCGGCGGGATGACCACGCACGGCACTCCTGGCTACCTCGCGGAGCTCGCGGCCAAGGGAACCAAGATCGTAATGATCAGCCCGCTCCGCTCCGACCTGCCCGACTACCTGGACGCCGAGTGGCACGCGCTGATCCCGGCGACCGACGTCGCGCTGATGCTCGGGCTCGCGCACACGCTCGCCACCGAGGGCCTGCACGACAAGGACTTCCTCGGCAGCTGCACGGCCGGCTACGACACGTTCGAGCGCTACCTGCTCGGCGAGGCCGACGGCGTGGAAAAGGACGCCGAATGGGCCGGGCCGGTATGCGGCGTCGAGCCGGAGGCTGTCAGGGACCTGGCACGCCGGATGGCAGCGGCGCGCACCCTGATCACGGTCACCTGGTCGCTACAGCGCACCCGGTACGGCGAACAGCCGGTGTGGGCCGCGCTGGCGCTGGCCGCGATGCTTGGCCAGATCGGGCTGCCCGGCGGCGGGTTCGGCCATGGCTACGGCTCCATGGGCGACATCGGCAGCCATGGTCCGCTGGCAAAGCTGCCGACCCTGCGCCAGGGCCACAACCGCGTGCGCACGTTCATCCCGGTCGCCCGGATCGCGGACATGCTGCTTAACCCTGGTTCCACCTATCCCTACAACGGCGGGAGGCTCACCTACCCGGACATCAGGCTGGTCTACTGGGCCGGCGGCAACCCGTTCCACCACCACCAGGACCTGGGCAGGCTGCGCACCGCGTTCGGCAGGCCCGACACGATCGTGGTACACGAGCCGCACTGGACCGCCACCGCCAGGCACGCCGACATCGTGCTGCCGGTCACCACCAGCCTGGAGCGTGAGGACATCGGCAGCGGGCGCCGGGACACCCACCTGATCGCCATGCACCAGGCCGCCGACCCGGTCGGGGAGGCGCGCGACGACCACGAGATCTTCGCCGGCCTGGCCGGCCGCCTCGGGTTCGGGCCGGCCTTCACCGAGGGCCGGGACGCCCGGCTGTGGCTCGAGCACATGTACGGGGAGTGGCGCGAGGCCATGCTGGCCAGGGGCCAGGACGTGCCGGGATTCGCCGAGTTCTGGGAGGCCGGGGAGTACCGGCTTCCCGCCGGGCCCGAGCACTTCACCTTGTTCGAGGACTTCAGGGCCGATCCGGCGCGCTCGCCCCTGCACACGCCGACCGGGCGGATCGAGATCACGTCGCAGACCATCGCCGGATTCGGCTACCCCGACTGCCCGGGGCACCCGGTGTGGCTCGAGCCGGACGAGTGGCTCGGAAGCCCGCTCGCTCGCCGGTTCCCGCTGCACCTGATCGCCAATCAGCCGTCGACCCGGCTGCACAGCCAGCTGGACGTGGGCGCGACCAGCCAGCGAGCCAAGGTCGCCGGCCGGGAGGCGATCCAGATGCATCCGCGTGACGCGGCCGACCGCGGCATCGCACCCGGCGACGTCGTAAGGGTCTACAACGACCGGGGCGCCTGCCTGGCCGGGGCGGTACTGACCACGGCGATCCGCCGCGGCGTGGTCCGGCTGCCGACCGGTGCCTGGTTCGACCCGGTTCCCGCCGCCGCGCCGACGCCGCTGTGCGCCCACGGCAACCCCAACGTGCTGACCGCCGACGTGCCGAGTTCCCGGCTGTCGCAGGGTTGCGCCGGCCAGCACGCGCTGGTCGAGATCGAGCGCTGGGCCGGCGAGCCGCCCCCGGTGACCGTGGGTTCCCCGCCGCCGCTGTTGCCCGGCGACTAAATCGCTTCTCACCGCTGCGCGCCGTATTAGCAAATCGTTTACGGCGTGTCCCGTTACGATGAGCGTGGTCGGCGAAATGCCATTCCCCACGGTATTTCGCGCGGCGGGGAGGCTCGGTGGAATTCGGGTTGCTCGGGCCGCTGGTGGTGAAGGCTGGCGGGTCTGGGCTGAGTGTGTCGGCGGGTAAGCAGCGGGTGTTGCTGGCTGCGTTGTTGTTGCGTGCTAATGAGGTGGTGGGCGCGGGTGAGCTGGCGGGGGCGGTGTGGGAGGGGCGGCCGCCGGAGACGAGCCGGGTGACGTTGCAGAACTATGTGAAGCGGCTGCGGCAGGCGTTAGGGCCGTTGGGGTATGAGCGGATTGTGACGCGTCCGGCGGGTTATCTGATTGAGGTGATGCCGGGGGAGCTGGATGTGACGCGGTTTGGGGAGTTGCAGGCGGGGGCGGCGCGGGCGGCGCGGGCGGGTGCGTGGGAGGTGGTGTCGGGGAAGTTGTCGGAGGCGCTGGGGTTGTGGCGGGGGCGGCCGTTGGCGGATGTGCCGTCGGGGGTGCTGGTGGCGGGGGCGGTGCCGCGGCTGGCGGAGATGCGGCTGGAGGCGCTGGAGGCGCGGGTTGAGGCGGATTTGGCGTTGGGGCGTCATCGTGAGGTGGTGGCGGAGGTTCGTGCTTTGGCGGTGGCGGAGCCGTTGCGGGAGCGTTTGGCGGAGTTGCTGATGCTGGCGTTGTTCCGGTCGGGGCAGCAGGCGGGGGCGCTGGAGGCGTACCGGCGGGTGCGGGCGCATTTGGTGGAGCAGGTTGGGATTGAGCCGGGTCCGGGGTTG
>Ga0335074_10008310_pt1 | contig 14424 bp, 15 predicted proteins | sample Lox_Sample_23_FD_206715 | JGI IMG/M metagenome (GOLD analysis project Ga0335074, IMG submission 206715) | Soil microbial communities from Loxahatchee National Wildlife Refuge, Florida, United States - Lox_Sample_2.3 | ecosystem: Environmental > Terrestrial > Soil > Wetlands | place: USA...
GTCGGGCCGAGCCTCGCGCGCGCGTGGCAGCAGGTCGAGGCCGCTCATTCCCGGCATGTTGACATCGGAGAGAATGAGAAAGAGCTCGGCGGCGTCCGCGGCGCGAACCCGCTCCAAAGCATCCGGCGCGCTTTGGGCGAATTCCATCACGAAGCGCGAGGCGCGCAATTCTCGGCGGAATTGCTGACGGAACAGATCGGCGACGTCCGGCTCGTCGTCGACCACCAGCATCAGCGCGGCGCTCACGCCCCCGCTCCCTCGCGCGGCAGCACGATCGTGAATTGGGTGAACGACCCCGGCTTCGTCGAGACCTCGATCGTCCCGCCGTGCTGTTTGACGACAATGTCGTGACTGAGCGACAGACCGAGGCCAGTGCCCTCGCCCGCCGGCTTTGTAGTGAAGAACGGATTGAACATTTTCGCCTTCACCTCGTCGGAAATGCCGGTTCCGTTGTCGCGAATGGCGATCTCGACGCTGTTCCCCAAGCTGCGCGTCGAGGCTGTCAGCGTCGGCTCGTAGGCCGCCGCCCCCGTCTGCTTGCGCTTCGTCGTGGCGTAGAATCCATTGGAGATCAAGTTGAGCAGCACGCGGGTCACTTCCTGCGGGTAGAGATCGGCCGCGCCTGCGTTCGGATCGAGCGATTTTTCTATCGTTACGTTGAAGCCGGGTCTTTCGGCCCGAGCGCCGTGATAGGCCAGATTGAGCGCCTCTTCCACCATCGCATTGATATTCGTCATCGACCGCTCGCCCGAACCTTCGCGCGAATGGAGGAGCATGTTCTTGACGATCGAGTCGGCGCGCTTGCCGTGTTGCACGACCTTGTCGAGGTTGCCGCCGATGGCGCCGATCAATTCGTCGGCCTCCTTGCGCCTCGCCTCGTCGAGAGGCGCGCCTTTGATCGCGTCGGCGAGCTCCTCGACCAGCTCGCGCGACAGCGCTGAGAAATTGTTGACGAAATTGAGCGGGTTCTTGATTTCGTGTGCGATGCCTGCGGTGAGTTGGCCGAGGGAGGCGAGCTTCTCCGACTGGATCAGACGGTCCTGCGCCTTGCGCAGGTCATCGAGCGAGGCGGTGAGCTCCTTCGTTCGGGACTGAACTTCGTTGAACAGGCGCGCGTTCTCGATCGCAATCACCGCCTGGTCGGCAAAGGTTTGGAGGATCTCGATCTGCCGCGCCAGGAATTCACCGGGCTCCCTGCGCGTCAGCACCAGCGCGCCCTCGACGCGATCCTTTCCGAGCAGCGGCACGCCGAGCAAGGCCCGAGCCGGGTTTCCGTAAGCGGTCAGAGGCACGGCATAGGCTGGGTCCGACGCGACGTCCGGAATATGCTCAACCTTTTTCGAAAGGATCGTCCTGCCGGCGATGGTCTGCTGGTCCGGCGCGACTATGGGGTGCGCCTCGAGATAGTCCTGCAAATCCTGACTCGCGCCTGGTCCTGCCATTCCCTGATAGCGGAAGACCTCGCCAACGCGGACGCACAGCGTTCCGGAAAACGCCTTGCAGAGATCGACCGCCGTCGCGACGAGCGTCTGAAAGATGGCGTCGAGGTCGAAAGCCGAGCGGCTGATCACCTTCAGCACGTCGGCGGTGGCGGTCTGCTGTGCGAGCGAATCTTCGAGGTCGCGCGTTTTGGCCTGCACCTCGTCGAACAGCCGCGCGTTCTCCATGGCGATCAGCGCCTGGTCGGCGAAGGTCGTAACGAGTTCGACCTGGCGCTGCGAGTATGCAATAGGTTCGCTGCGCGCGAGCGCAAAGGCGCCGATCGCTTCGCCGTTGCGCATCAGCGGCACGCCAAGCATAGCTCTTACTTTGCCCAGGCGCGCCTCGTCTTTTTCCGCATATTCTGGGTCGTTCCAGGCGTCTGCAATCTCGACTGCTCGATTTTCCAAAGCGACGCGCCCAATCAATGTCCCCCGGCCGGGCTTGATTTCTGTCGTCTGCTCATGCCGGCGGTAGGCCGGATCGACATTCATCTGGCTCGCTGCGTAGCGGTAGACGTCTCCGTGGCGGCGGAAGATTTGGCCATGCGTTGCATTGCATAAACGCAGCGCAGTCGATATCAGGACTCCGAGCACCCTATCGAGATCGAAGGCCGTTCGGCTGATCGCCTTGAGGACGTCTGCTGTCGCTGTCCGCTGCTCCAACGCCTCTTCAACGTCGCGCGTGCGCGCCTGCACCTCGTCGAACAGGCGCGCGTTCTCGCGGCGCGCCTCCGCCAATTCCAACTCGCGCTCCACCAAGGTCTGGGCCAGGTCTTGGCGCCGCGGCTTGCCTTGTTTTCTTGCGGTGCTGGACGCCTTGCGCGTCAATGACATTGCGCTCGCCTTGGCGGACCTCACGGGTTTCGCGCCAAGGTATTCGACTTGTCTGCAGAGGGAAAGGCCCGCACCACACTCGGAGGGCGCCTGTTCACATTGTTGCGAGCAACCCGTGCTCGGCCCTCGTGTCAGTTCAGTCCAAATTTGGTCAGAAAAGGAACGACCGCTTTTTGGTTTGGCGTGCTTCTCGCATTCTGCCTACGGCAGCTTTCTGAGGTTCACCGCCCATTCCAAGCTGATCGGGAATGACCGCAACGGGTCGAAACCGGTCCTACTGATTGGGTTTTGACCCTATGCTTCAGCCGCCGAAGCGCGCCATCTTCTCTTCGAAATCGCGGCGGACGTAATCCTCGACCATCTCTTCCGCGACGACATAATCGTCGGTGATCATGGCTGAAGCGTAAGCGGCTTCTAAAATGGGCTTGAAGTCGATCGGCACGCCAGGCCGGCCGTCAGAAAAGATCGGGGTGCAGCGAAATTCATGCACATCGTAGGTCCATGAGACGATGCGGTCGCCCTTCTCGCCCTTCGGCCCGCGCACGCCAATACCGTCACGGCCTGGAGGGCCCGGCGGCCCGGCTTCGCCGTCCCTTCCGGGCTCGCCGCGGCGGTCGTTGGCGATGCGGGTCAGCCTGAAGCCGAGCTCGGCGACCTGGCTCGCGGATTCCGCCGCGCGCGCGCGCACCTCGACGAATTCAGTCCGTATGCTGCGCAATTCCGAGTTCTCGGCCCGCAGCCGGTCGATCTCCGAGCGCAGCCCGTCGGTCTCTGCGCGCAACTTCTCCAATTCGTCGGTATGAACCTCAAGCGCCTTGGCGACCAGGTCGTTCCCGGTCGTGATCAGCTGCAAATAGCGGTCGCCGCCGGCCGAAGCGTTGTCGGCGTTGATTGGCGCCGACGGCGGCCTAACGACCGGCCTCGCGCGCAGGGCTGAATTCGACTTGTCGCTCATGCGTTAGCCGCCTTCTTTCGCTTGCTTGAGCTCATGCTCAAGCTTTCCGGCCTCACCGCTTAGCCAGGCCTGAATGCAATCAATTTCTCTTGCATAAGCGTCGCTCAAGGGACCGGCGATCCTGCCTTGATGCTTCATCAACATTTCGTGGATCGCGATCACTGCCGTCGTGTCGCGCCTGACCACGCGCTCGAGCTCGGCGATCTGGTCTGGCTTTGGCTCAGCGGCTATGTCGCGCATGGGCGTGAGGTTATTGCGTCCTCTCCCTGTGCTCTCCGCCGCCGCTCAACTTAAGGAGCTCGCCGACCAGCTGAGCGACCAGTCCTCAAGGCGGCTCACACGCCGGCGAAGCTCGATCAACTCCGGCAGGAAGGCGTTGTCGAGCCCGCGCACCTCGTCGACCCGTACTTTCGCCAGACCGCCGACGCCGCGCTCTCCGGCGCCGACGCCGCTCCTGAGCACATCGACGTAGCCTGCGAAGAGCAGTTCCTCAGCGTTGGAGACGTTCGCCTCGGTTTCGTTCTCGTTGCTCATGGCGCGCTCCTTCGATCACTTTACTCGAATTGCGGCCGTCGACTGCACCAGCTCGCCTAGCAGACGGTCGAGCTAGTGGTGCAAATCTTCACGCTTGGTACCCCGTCCAGCGAGCGGTCAGACAGCCGGAATCGACCCGAAGCGGGCGTAGCGTGCGGTGCAAAATCAAGAATTACACACCCTGCGATTCGAGCCGAAAATCGTGAGGTTTTGAAATAACATTGCACAGAGAACGCCGCCCGCCATGAAGCGCCCGAACAGCCGCGCCGCGTCAGCGCAAAAGTACGGCAGCGGCTCGACGCGGCCCGGATCGGCACTTCCGGCCTCCTGGAAACGTAAGCCGCGCGGCGGGGCCCTCATCGACATTTCAGTCTTGTCAAAGCCTCGCTACGGACGCAGTCTCGGCTCAGTAAGGCAGTCATTTGGCGCGTGTCGGCTTTAGCGAGATAGGGGCTTTGAAGTTTAGGTGGGGCGGAATCATGGGCAAACAATTTTTAGTTGCGGTCGGATTGGCTATCGTCGCAGTCGTCACGGTTTCGGTTTCCGCCGCGGACGCAGTAACGTTTACGCCATCGTGCACATCGGCATTTGATTGCACTCCATTACCGAGTGCTCAAATTAACGCGGAATCTTTGTATATAGATGTCGATGGGGAACGCGTGGCAACTGCGGGCAACACCGGCCCACTGAATCAAACCATTTACGTTCCGTCATTCGATGCTGGCAACGGCAACCAAGTTCAAGGCAGCGTAGGCAATACAACGTTTCCAATACCTGGGGTGAGTGCTAATTTGAATTTTGCAACCTACCCGGATGCCTCTGTTCCGGACTCTATCGGTGCGGCCGGAGTAAATATGACTTACTATTTTGAGGTGCTCGCCGCTCCCGACGCTCCCGGCCCTCAGACCACTATCCTGATGACGGCGCGCGGTTTGGCGCAAGTGTCCCCAGGCGCGGGAGAGGCCGCAACTATTCTCGACGTTTCGGGGCGTGACGCTTCGGGCCCCAGTGTAACGATCAACTTCACCGAGAGCTTCAGTGTAGTCAACGACCCCATAGTCGTATCGATAGACACGCTCTATACGGTTAACATGGAAGCAGGGGTAACGCTGAACGATCAGCAGGCGAACCTTGCTGTCACGGCGCTTGCCACAGTAGATCCCATATTTACGGTAGCCGATCCGACGAATTACGGCATCGTATTTAGTGAGGGCATCGGCAACGGCGTCCCCGAACCCTCAACATGGATCATGATGATCCTGGCCTTCTGCGGCCTCGGCTACATAGGCTATCGGCGAGGGTTGCGGGCGGAGCATGACCAATCCGCGAGGCCGCAGAATCCTCTCAAAACTCATTCTCGATTGCCGCCTCTCGAAACTCTTGCAGCCCGCTGAGTCTCGAGCGGTTCAGTGCGTGAGAGGTCCGCTATCCGCCCCTTTGAGACGTCGCCCGTCGGGTACCAAGCGTTTGATTTGAACCACTAGGCCACGGTGCAGCGACGATATCGGCAACTCGCAGAACCTCGAAAGCGGCGTAGTCGTAGCAGCGATAATGCCGCATGGCGTTCCGGCCAGGCCGCTCACGCGAATTGGAGCGGAAGCGCAGCGGCGGATCGGCATGGATGCAACGAAAGCCGCCAGCGACCACAGGGAGCGGGGCGAACAGCGGGATCATCACTCCCCCTGCTTCATTTGCGTGAGCAGCAGCACGCTCGCGGCGTCTCTTCGCCCTTCGAGCGCCTTCACCCCGCCGGCGGCGAAGGCGGCCACGGCCCGCAGCATCGCCGCCAATTGCTGGGCCCGCGCCCGCATCGAAGCGCGCGTAGGCCCCGCCGGATGCGGTCGCGATGGCCTGAAAGACGCGCTTCGCCTCGGGTTCGTCCGCTTCCTGAAACATGAACAATCGAACGCCCGCCGCGCCAAGGGCGCGCGCCGAACTCAGCGCCGTCTCGAAACTGTCATAAACATGCTCGAAGGCGTCGCCGACGAACACCAAGGCGTCGATTTTGTGGCGCGCCGTCTCGGCCTTGGCGTGGCCCAGGACCTTCGCGACTTGCGTCATCCCGGTTTGGCATTGGATCGTCCTCATGCGCTGCGCCAGCGCCGACGCGCTCGCGGTCCAATCGAACGCTCGGAATTCGCCGCCGCCGCGGAAATAGGTGAGCTGCATTGAGAGGCCGCCGATCGCGCCGGCCTCGCGGAACATCTCGATCGTGATGCCGGTCGCGAGGTCCCATGTCGGCTGTCGGCTTGCGGTGGCGTCGAGGGCGAAGATCAGCCGCCCGGCGGCCTCAGATTGAGGCTGAGGGCTCGCGCCGAGCTGCGGCCTCGCTCCGGCCTTGGCGGCGGCGATAAAGGCGTCGACTGCGCTTGAATGGGTAGTAACGCTGCTCATCGCCGCCTCCTCAGATGAAGCCCTTTTTTCGAGCGAGCCAGGTTGGAAGGATGAAGATCGCGCGCCCGATCGCATCTTCGCCGTGGTGCTCGACCTGAGACTTTGGGAGCCAGACTTCCGGTCCCCCGACTGGCGACGTGACCAACCAGGCCTTCGGGCTTTCGTGATGGACCTCCGCCTGCAAGCCATAGGTCGAGGCGTCGATGCGCTTGCCGAGCGCGACGGCGATCGAATCCTCCGGGTCGGGCTCTGGCGGAGGCGCGGGTGTTGCGCCGGGCGCGGCGGGCGTTGGAGGCCCCAGGCCCGCAAGCAGCTCGCTGACCAGCACGCCGCGCTCCTTGGCCTCCACAGCGAGGATATGGGCCGCGGCGTGCGCTGTGCCGGAATCGGCGAGCTGATTGACGATGAGGCGGAGCTTGGCGTCAGTGAGAGCCATGGCCCGTCTCCGCCTCCCAACGAAGAAACGCGACGACGTCGTCGTAATTGGCGTAGAGCGCTTCCTCCACGAAGGCGTCGCGCTCGGCGCGCCATTCGATATCGATTACGTCGCCGACGCCGAGAGTGACGATCGCGCCGTCCGCCCGCGCCGCCTTGACGGCGGTTTCGCCGTCGACGGTCGCTGAAGGCGTTTTCGCGGCTTTCTTTGAGGTCGCGACGCCGTCGCCGCGCGCTCGCGCATCCGTTTTGTTGTCGGAAATCGCCGGTTCCCTCTGGTTTTCTGCGGCGCTCCGAGGAATCGTAGCTTCCGGCGAAGAAAAATCAGTGAGGGAGGGAGAGGGGGCGGAATTCCTGGAACAAGAGGAACAAGAGGAACAAGAGACGTGGATGTCCGGAGCCGGGCGGGCGTCTTGTTCCTCTTGTTCCTCTTGTTCCTGTTCCCCAAAAGGTGTCCCCCCCTTCCATTTTTTTTTGACTTCGGCCGGCGAAGGGAACACCGCCGCCTCGATTTGCTGCTTGGATGGGGTTTCGAGATCGCCGCTTTTTTGCAGCAACCAAAAGTAACGCGGGCTCCCCCGGCCCCGGCCGCGCCGGGCGTCGTCCTCTTTGAGCACGCCGCGCTCGATGGCCTCCTGGACGCGGTTGATCGCGGTCTTTTTCGAATTGATGCCGGTCGCCCGGCACAGCATGGCGGCGGTCAGCTTGACGCTCGGTTCGCTCGGCGGCGTCGGCGGGTTTTCCACGCCGTCATAGAGCGGGACGCCCAGGCTCTCGGCCGCCCGCACGACCGCGATGATCTCCGGGCGGATTTGCATCCCATAGAGCGCCGACAAGCCCGGGTGGAAGGCCTCCCAGGCATGTTCGTAGTCGGCGATCTCGGCGATGATCTTGTCGCCGGCCTTCCCGCGCTTCGCCTTGTGCAGCACCGCCGACGCCTTGACCGCCGCAAGCATGCCGCTGATGTCGCGCCGGATGCGCAGCTGCAGCGCCGCGGGGCGCTCATCGATAAGCGCCAGCCACGTTTCGTGGAGCGCCTTGAGGAAGGGGATTTCGACCTCATAAGGAGCGTCGATCTCAAGCCAGCGCTGCAAATCACGCCAGCGCTCGACCTCCCCCGCCGCGAGCGGATCGAGCTTGTCTCCTTGCCCGAGCTTCCGCGCGACGATGGCTTTCGTCTGCTCGTTCCCCTCGTCGACGTCGCAGGCCATCAAGCGGGTGAACAGTTCCTCGTCGATGTCGTCGCGAGCGGAGGTCAGGATCACCACCACCGGCCCATTGCGCCTGACGTGGACGCTCTTTGGCAGCCCGTTGGGCTGCGGAATCGTCACCAGGCGATCGATGTGACCTTCGCTCAAGAGAGTACGCAACAAGATCGTGAGGGGATGCTCTTCTCCGTTGGCTTTCGCGGCGATGGCGGCGGCCTCGGCGATGATGATCAGCTTGTGCTTGAGTGCGTTCTCGTCATCGCCGAAATAGATCAACGCCGTCGGCGAGCTGGCCGATAGAGCGATCACGCTCTCGGGCGGCATGAGCGTCGTGACGATCGAGACAAGAAAGTTTTTCCCGCCCGCCGGCGCGCCGCGGCGGACGAGATTGACGCCGCCGTCCTTCAGCAGCCGGCTCACCATTGAGAGGCAGACGGCGCGGATGGCTTGTTTCTCGCCGACCATCCCGGCGCGCTGCGACGCCTCCGCCATTTTTGTGAGGACGCTCTCGTCTTGCGCCAGGTCCTTGCATGACACCCACAGCCGCGCGACCTCGGCGTCGCGTTCGGCTCGCGCCGCCTTGGCTTGCGCCTCCTGCACCATAAGCGCGGCCTGCTGCGCCGCCGGCGTCGCCTCTTCCCTGCGCCTCAGCTCGGCCCGTGCCCGCGCGAGCAGGTCTTTTACCGTCTTGAGGCCGATACCGGTCGCCTTCGACGCCGCGCGCAGAAGCGGCTCAGCGCGCTCGCTCGTGAACTTGGCCTGCAGTAAATCGGCGACGAGCTGTTTCAACCCGATGTCGTCGCCTGCGGCTAGCGCCTTGGCGCGGGAGAGCAGGAGATCGAATGGAGTGGACTGTGGGCCGGCTTGCGCCTGCGCGCCAGGCTGAGGCTTGGCCTGCGCGCCGGCTGCTTTGCCGCGAGGTTTGCCCTGCGCCTTGGCTCGCGCGCCGGCTTTCGCCTTGCCGCTGGGCCTCTTCACGGCTCGCCTCCCATGCCGGCAGCAATTGAGCGCTCGACGCGAACGTCGAGATCGCGCCACGGTCGCCCGTAGGCCGGCATCGCCCTGGCGGCGGCGACGAGCGCGTCATAGGCGACCGCATAATCGAGCCCGCCGTCTCGGATGAGTTTGCCGATCAGGAAGCATTGGGTGTTGCGGGTGATGTCTTGAAGTCCGCACGGGGCGGCGATGATTTGCGTGCAGGCGCGCTCAAGCATCCTCAGCGCGATGTTGCGGTCGGTATGCCCCGATGCTGGCGGCAGGGCGCGGCGAAAGAGACCAAGAGGCGCTGGATCGCGCTTCAGCGCCGTGTCGAGCCACGCCGGCGCTGGGGCCATCGGCGTGTCGCCCATCCAGCGGAGCCATGTCCGCCCGTTGCCGGCGCTCGGCAGCACGACATATCCGCCGGCGCTGCGCGTATCGATTCCGGTCCCGTCGATCGCGACCTTGTTCTGGTAGGTCTTGCCCGTTTCGCCGGCATAGAAGAGCTGCAATCCGCCGCTGGGCGTAGTCGCCATCGGCGTGTCAACGTCGCGCGGATCGCGCCCCTCAAGTCGCTTAAAGTCGGCGACGCCATGCTTGCGGTCCTTCTCGTCAAGATCGGCGACGATGACGTTGAAGGGGAGCGCCCAAGCGGGCTCCGCGTAGGGCCAGCGCGACCACCATCCTTCGATGACTTTCGAATCGGTCGAGGCGTTTTTGAAGCCGCTCTGGGTCAGAGGACGTTTGTTCGCGGCGCACGGAAAGATAGCGAGGCCGTATGCGGCGTAGCTCAGCGCCCAGGCGACGGGCGTCGAGACGGTTGGCGCGATTGGCGCAGGGCAGGCGCTCGGCTCGTCTTGTCCGCGGTCTCGCGTGTCCTTATGTACCATCGCGATGCTCTCAGAATTCCTGTCGGGATCATCGAAATTGCGGGCCCTGCCCAAAAGCCCCCGGCGGGGCCCGCTCTCCTCTCATCAATGTCAGAATCGGATATCGTCGTCGGTCGGCGGCGGCGGCTCCTCGGCCGGCGGCGGCGGCTTCCGCTCACCGATCGGAATCGCCGCGGAGATCGGGCGGACAACGATGCTGTCCGTTGGTTCGCCCTTGTAGTCGACCTGCTCGATCGACAACTTGACCTCGCGGCCTACCCAAGCCGCGCTATCCCTACCCCACGCTTTGATCAACGTGCGGGTGTTCGTGATGTTCAATTGAACTGACGAGCCGTCCGACAGAACCGCAACCGGCTTGTCGAATGGTCCGTCCTCGACCGCCTCGATCGTCGCCTGCACCGGACCAGAGATGCGCAGGTCCTCGACTTTTAGATATTGGTCGCCGCCGTATTTCTGCATGTCCATTTTTGTCGTCTCCTTCATCCTTGGCGTTTCATTTCCGCTGTCGCGCCGGCCAGAGCGCGAAGGCGTCTCGCCGTCCGATGACGGCAAAGCCTGGTGTCGCAGCTTCGCTCCCATGAGGCGGCGAAACTGTTCTTCTCGCAGTTGGGCGCGGACTTCCGGCTTGCGCATTGCGAGCGCGATCGAAATGTCGTCGCTGACGCCGAGCATGGCTTCGGCCGCGGCCTTGAGGTCGGGGGAGAGCGCAAAGTCGCTCGGGCGCTTTCTCACTCGCTGTTCTCCGCGAGCTTCTCGACATGCGCGTTCATGATCTCGCCGATGTCGACTTGGCCTTCGATCGTCACGTGCGGCGAGGGCTTCGGACGCGCTTTTGTCTTGCCGAGCTCGCGCGCGGCGAGCGACGCTTTGAGCGCCTTGAGACCGCGCTCGATCTCGGGCCGCGCCTCGTCGATGATCCTCTTGACGACGAAGGCGATGACGCTCTCGTCGCAATCGTTGTCCTCGAGTGTATCTTCGAAGCGAGCGAGCAGGGCTCCGATGGTATTCTCAATCGTTGTAAGCGCGTCGTTCGGCGATGACGCCGGGGCGGGGCTGGAGACGCGGGTCCTAGGCGGGCGGTGCTCGGGGCAATACCAAGCACCCGGCTTGTCGCCGCTGGTCGGATTGCCGCCGGCGTCGACATAGGTGAGCGAAAACGTCGCGCGGATCGCCGGGTTGTCGGGCCAGCTAGTCGCGTTGCAAACAACACAACGGATGCTTGGGGCCGCTTCGGTCATGTGCAGATTCCTCCAAAAAAGAAGCGCCACGCTCCCGAAGAGAGCGCGGCGCGATGGGGTCCTACTCAGCCGCGATCGGCGTCGCCGGAGCGGTCAGCTTGTCGAAGTATGCGAACGCGGCATTGGGGCCGATGACCTCGAACAGGGCCTCCGGCTCCACACGATCGATGAAGCGACGAATCGCGCGGGTGTCGGGGGAGCGCGCCCTCAGCTCGCGCCGCAAGTCGCGGAAAGTCGCGAGCCCACACCACACGTCTTCGCGCCGGTCGGGCGTCGCCCTGGCGAGCAGGCTCAACGCATCGAGCGACGCATTGGCGAGCAAGGCGCATTGCGCCATGGTCGGGTGAACGAGCGCGATTTCGCCGACATAAAGTTCATAGGCGGCCGCCGCCCGCTCCCTTGTGGAGCCGCGGCGGGCGATGAAGGCGAGCTTCGAACCGTTGACCGGCTCGTTGCGCTGTTCCGAAAGTTCAGATATCGACTGCATTTGGTGTTCCTCACCAATTGCGGCCTCGCGGCGTCCTCTTTCTTTCCTTCCGGGTAAGACTGCCGACGTCGTGGGCCGCGGTTCGCCGCCGCGCGGATGGGCAGCCCAGGGCCTCGGCGGCGGCCCGGAGCCGATTCCGCTACTCAGCTGCGACGACCTGCGAGCGCCGATTGCGGGCGCGCTGGCGCGGCTTCGCCCGATTTGGCGAAGCTGACCGAACGGCTTTCGCAGCTGCTGTTGCAGCTTTGAGCGCCGCCTCTTTTTCGGCGGCTTTCGCCTCGGCGGCGGCGATTCGCGCCGCCCTCGCCGCGGCGGCCTTGGCCGCGAAATGCGCGTCCAATTCGTCGCAATACGCGAACAACGTGGCGTCTTCGGCCAGCTGAAAGATCGGCAGCTTGTCGAGCTGGCCGTAGAGCCAACGTGCAGCTTTCCGAGCGCTTTCCTTATCTGTGGGTTCGGCGGTCCCCGTGATGTAGGCGACGATCGCCTTCGCGCCGATCAAAAGTTTCCGGTTTGCGGGCGGCGCAAGCGCTGGGGGGGAGGATGCGTCCGGCGCATCGTCGAGAATCTGGCTCATGTCGCACTGTGAGAGAATAGAGCGTCTTTTATCTTTCATAGACCTGACAGACGAGGACGGGGCTGTCAATCCGGGCGCGCTGTCCAAACAGCAAGGGGCGATAGATAAAAGGGCAACCTTGCTATTGTAGTCGAGGCGCGCTATATCCTCGCCATGCAGACAGCCGCGACAAAAACGGACAAACTTGCATCGCGCCGCTATTCCTACGGCGAGATCGAGGACGCGCTCGCCGCCGCGCTGGCCATCGATGACGCCTGGCGGCCGCAGTTCCGCGCCCGGGCCAAATACTTTTCGAAGATTGGAGCGCTCGGCGAGCGGTCGCGCCGGGGCGTAGCGGTCAAATACTCATTCGAGATGGTCGCCCGGCTGGCGCTCGTGTTCATGCTCGCCGACGTGGGGCTCGACCCGGTCCTGTCCGTCCAGCTGCTCGACGACCATTGGGAGCGGCAATTGCGCCGGCGGGTCCGCCAGGCGGTCGCTCCGGGCGCGAGGGATGACGAAAATCCATGGTTTCTCACGCTGCGCATGGAGGCGATGCGCGGGCCGTGGGGCGGGCGATCCGCGGTCTCTGCGATCGGAGCGTTCCAGCGCTATCACCCGCGCAAGCAGCTAACCGCAGACGGTGTTGCGGCAGTGAAGGCCGAGGCCGAGCGGATCAAGGCCGAACTCGTCACGCCTGAGTTCAGAAGCCTCGACGCCGCCGCCAAGGCCCGGAGGACGGCGACCGCCTTCGAGGCGCTGAGGCCGGTGAGCCAACAGCTTGAAGCCGAAGGCAAGATGATCCGGAGCCGCGCCGAGAACGTCGAAATGTGGCTCGACCACCCGGAGGACGGGAACGTCTGCATCCTTCCGCTGAGCCACGTTCTGAACCGGCTGAGGAGCCGTCTCGACAGAAGCGCGGAGGACGAGTGAGGTGGGCGTCTATTGGAGCGAGAAGCGCAAAACGTGGATCGCCGGCTATACCGACGCCGCCGGCGCGCGGCGCATCGCCAGTTTCACCCTCAAGAAGGACGCTGACGCCTATTTCGTCGCGGTTCAGAGCGCGCTCAAAGCCGGGGTGCACACCGCGCCGAGCGCGAGCCCCACGGTCGGCGAGGCGGCGGCGAACTGGCTCGCCTACGTCGAATTGGAAGGCCGCGAGGCTTCAACGGTCATGCAGTATCGCCAGCACGTCGAGCTGCACATCATCCCGCGCATCGGCCATGAGAAGCTGGCGAGCTTGACGACGCCGGGCGTGAACAGCTTCCGCGACGAATTGCTGACGGCGCTGTCGCGCGCCCTGGCGCGAAAGGTGCTGACGTCGCTCAAGTCCCTTCTCAATGATGCACAACGGCGCGGGCATGTCGCGCAGAATGTTGCGCTCGCCGTCCGCATCGGCGTCGACAAGCGTATGAAGCGCAAGCTCAAGGTCGGGGTCGACATCCCGACGCCGCAAGAAATCGGGCGCATCGTGCAGGCTGTCGCCGATCGCTGGCGACCGATCCTGGTGACGGCGATCTTCACCGGATTGCGCTCAAGCGAATTGCGCGGCCTGCGCTGGGCCGACGTCGATCTCAAGCGAGGCCTGATCCATGTCCGGCAGCGCGCCGACAGATTCGGCGCGATCGGCGCTCCGAAATCGGAGGCGGGCGAGCGGGCGGTTCCGCTCGGGCCGTTCGTGCTCAACCTGCTGCGCGAGTGGAAGCTGAAGTGTCCGGCGAGCGATCTCGGGCTGGTGTTCCCGACCGGCCGCGGGCGCATCATCCGGCACGAAAACATCGTTCGTTACGCCTTGGGGCCGGCGCAGGTCGCGGCCGGCGTCACGGTCCCAGTCATGGACGAGCGCGGCAAGCCCGCCATGGACGCCAAGGGCCGACCGATCGTCGCGGCGAAGTATCCCGGCTTGCACGCGCTCAGACACTTCTACGCCTCGTGGTGCATCAACCGCCGCGCCGATGGCGGGCTCGAGCTGCCGGCGAAGGTGGTGCAGGAGAGGCTGGGGCACGCCTCGATCGTCATCACCATGAACACCTACGCCCATCTTTTCCCGGTCGGCGACGACGGCGACGAGCTTGCCGCGGCCGAGCGCGCGCTCATCGGCCCGCACGCAATCTGAGCGTCCCCGGGGTCATCATGCCGACTGAAATGCCGACTTGGAGCGGATTTCTCAATAAAATCAATCTAGGTCACCGGACTGTAAATCCGCTGGCTAAGCCTTCGTAGGTTCGAGTCCTACCTCCCCCACCAGCCACGCCCTCGACCAGACCTCCTTTCCGGAGTCGGCGATTTCGACGGACTTTTCGAGGGGTTATCGCAGGGCGACGTGGAATTTCGGTCTGACCGAGGGGTCATTTGTGCCTTCCGGGGCGAAATACGCCCTCGGTCTCTGGCGGCGATTTTTCAGTTTCCGCGGCCGTCGGCGGTGGCTTCGGCA
>Ga0335074_10008311_pt1 | contig 14422 bp, 9 predicted proteins | sample Lox_Sample_23_FD_206715 | JGI IMG/M metagenome (GOLD analysis project Ga0335074, IMG submission 206715) | Soil microbial communities from Loxahatchee National Wildlife Refuge, Florida, United States - Lox_Sample_2.3 | ecosystem: Environmental > Terrestrial > Soil > Wetlands | place: USA: Florida...
CAGCTCCCGGAGAGGAAGGCCGCCGTCGAGTGTCACAAGCCTCGCTTCGTGCGCCGACGCGAGGGCCCGGAGTGCGCTTGCATGTTGCTGGCGGGCAGCATCGTAGGCGCGGACTGCCGGCTCGCCGAGCGTCACCTCGACCTCGCCGCCTCCTTCCGAGTCGACGAGGCGCAGCTCGCCTTGTAGCGACGGGGACAGTTCCTCGGGCGACAGGACCTGGACGAGCAGCACCTCGTTGCCCGCCGAGCGGTGCGCCGAAATTACCGGCTTGACCCGGTCGGTCCCGGCGAGGAAGTCGGACACCAGGACCGCGAGCCCCCGCGGGGCCCGGCGAGCTGCCGACGCCGCCCAAGCCCAGTCAGCTTCTCGGACCGGGGGGATGCTGTTCAGAGCGCTCCAGAGCCGGGGAGCCGCTGCTCTCCCCCTGAGCGGCGCCCCTTGCGAATTGCCCCCGGGGCCAAGGCCGCAGCAGGTGACGCGGTCGCCGTCAGCGAGCGAGAGGTACCCGAGCGCGCCGGCGACCCCCCTCGCCGGCACCGCTTTCCTCGCTTCGTCCCAGCGCATCGAGTTGCTTGTGTCGACCCAGAGGCTCACGCAGGCATCTTCCTCGGCTGCGTAGAGCCGGGTGAACAGCCTCCCGTGGCGCGCGTAAGCGCCCCAATCGAGGCGCCTTATGTCGTCTCCCGGTGCGTAGGCGCGGTAGTCGGCCAGGTCGAGCGAGCTGCCGAGCCTCCCCGACCGGCGCTGGCCCGGGCCGAGCCCCACGACGGGGCGGCGAGAGGGGAGCGTGAGGCGCTCGAGCACCCGGAGGACCTCGGGCGTGATCCCGAGCGCTGCGGCACTAGGGCCTGGGCCCCGAGCGGCGACCCCGGCTGCAACCCCGGCGGTCACTCCAGCGGCAACGCCAGCGGCCACGCCGGCGGCATTTTGGGCGGCGACCCCGTCCGTAGCCGTGGAGGCGCCCCCGGCTCCGACTGACGGGCCCTGGAGCGCTGCACCCTTGGCGGAAGTCGCCGCCGCCCCCGCCCTCCTCAACGCTTCGCCAAAGGATCTGCAGCTACGGTCTCGAGCAACCGGTCGACCAGGCCGTCGGCCGTCACCCCGTCGGCCTCGGCCTCGAAGCGCAGGAGGAGGCGGTGGCGGAGAACGGGACGGGCGCTTTGCCGGATGTCCCCGAAGGCGACGTTAAACCTCCCCGCAAGCAGCGCACGGACCTTCGCCGTCAGCACCAGCGCCTGGACGGCACGCGGGCTCGCCCCGAAGCGGACGTACTCCGCCACTTCGGGCACGCCGGGCTGATCGGGCTGCGTGGCCATCACCAGGCGCACGGCGTAGTCGAGGACGTGGTCGGCTACCGGCACTGCCCTCGCAAGGGCGTTCATCTGCTGCACCTCTTCGGCCCCGGCGACGGCCGTGAGCTTGGGTTCGGAGCTGCCCGTCGTGCGGCGCGCGATCTCGGAGAGCTCCTCTGCTCTCGGGTAGGGGACCGCCAGCTTGAAGAGGAAGCGGTCGAGCTGAGCTTCTGGGAGCGGGTAAGTGCCCTCCAGCTCGATCGGGTTTTGGGTAGCCAGCACGAAAAAGGGGTTCGGCAGGGGGCGCGTGACCCCGGCGACGGTGACCGTGCGTTCCTGCATGGCCTCGAGGAGGGCGCTTTGGACCTTGGGAGTGGCCCTGTTGACCTCGTCGGCAAGCAGGAGGTTGGTGAAGACAGGGCCTGGCTGGAAGTCGAATCTCCTCCCGGTCTCGTCTTCGTAGATGACCGTCGTCCCGGTGATGTCAGCCGGCATCAGGTCGGGCGTGAACTGCACCCTGCCGAAAGTGAGCTCGAGCACCTGGCCGAGCGCTCTCACCAGGGAAGTCTTGCCGAGGCCCGGGACGCCCTCCAGCAGGACGTGGCCGCCGGCGAGCAAGGCGACAAGTGTGTCCCGGACCAGCTCGGTTTGCCCGACGATGAGCTTGCCGAGCTCGCTTTCGACCCGCGACGAGGCTTCGGCGAAAGCCTCGGGCGAAAGGGCCGGAGGGACTGCGGCCGCCTCCTCCGCGCTCGATGAGCCCGCTGCGCCTGCTGCGCCCGCCGTGCCCGGCGGGAGGACCGGGGCGATCTCGCTCATCTCCTGCCTCCCGCGCCTCGGGCGGCACCCCCCGCGGGCCCCTGCTCCTGACCAGCCCCGAGCGAGCTGAAGTAATTGCGGACGAGATCTTGGTCAGCCGGTGCGACCACTTGCGCTCCGAGGCCTGCCAGGGCGGTCTTTTCGAACGAGGGGAGCACCGAACGGTAGCCCGTCGTGGTCACCCGCTCGCCGGCGCCCAATCGGTGGCCGGTGACCTGCTCACCCTCTCCCGGTTGCCCCCCGACGAAGACCTGCGACGACGGGGCGCCGCCCGAGCCGCCACTCGTCCCGGACCCGCCCGAACCGCCCGGCCCCCCCGTCCCATAGCCCGAGCCTGACCCGCCCGAACCATAACCAGCGCCCTCCCCCCCTCCGGCCGCCTGCCCAGGCCCGCCGCCCGGGCCGTCGCCAGAACGGTCACCACCGGTGAGCCCCGGCGTCAGCCGCCCGGTCCCGCCGTCGGGGGAGACCTGTTTCTGAGCTTGGGTGGCCACGTTGTCCTGAGCTTCGGCGACCGCCGCTTCGACCGCGGAAAGCTCTTGCTGTAGGGAAGCGGCCGCCGCGGAGGAGGCGACGCCCGAGGCCGCAGAGCCCAGGTAGCGCCCCGCCGCCCCGGTGCGTCCCAGGGCGAGGGCGGCGCCGGCTTTCGCCAGGGCGTCGGGTAAGTCGAGGCTTCCGGCACCGGAAGTCTCCGGACCTGCCCCGCCACTTGCCCCTCTGGCTTCCTCCGCCGGTCGCCCTGCGCTGGCGGCCGCCTTTTTGAGGGCGTTGGCGAGCGCTCTCTGCTCGTCAGAGCTCAAGGACGGGAGGTTGGCAGCGAGGAGGCGGAGGTCATTGGTGGCCGCCTTGAGGTCACCGCTCGAAAGGGCCGACGCCAAGGCTCCGGCCTGGGGGCTCCCGGCAAGAGCGGCGCCCGCCGCCGAGTCGGATGCCGCCTGGTCGTCGATGGACGAGCTCCCGAGGGCCTGTAGGCGCGACGCCAGATCCGACAGGTCGACGAGCGCCTGGAGTGGTGCCCGGGCACGCTGCAGCCGGGCCATCGCCTGTTGGAGAGCTTTTTCGGCAAGCGCAGCACCGGGCGAGGTGTTGCCTGCCAACGTGCGGCGCGCGCCGGCGACCGCTTGGCGGGCTTGTGCAAGGGCAGCCCGGTTGGCGCGCTGGCGGGCAAGCGCGCCGGCCTGCGGGTTAGGCGTGAGGAGCAGGGCGCACGCAACGGCGGCGGCGCAGGCGCTGCCTCCGGCGAGCCGCCGGTGGGGGCCGAGAGGGAACGCCGCGTTCGCCGGCAACGGTCGTGCCCGTCCGACGGCGTCCCGACGTAGCCGCGCTGCAAGCTCTCCGGGCGTCGAGGCGAAGGCGAGTGCGCTCGCGAGGCGCTCGTCGAGGTGGAGCCGTGCGTCCGCCGTTCGCGCCACCTGGCTCCACCCGGGTCGGCGCAACGCCCACGCGGCCGAGGTCCCGACGGCTGCAGCCCCGGCGAGCGCCGCCAGGACGACGGTCGTCTCGGGTGTTGGCACAACCTTCGACCAGGCGACAACGAGCGAAGCGGCCAGCGACCAGGCCCCAACGCCGATGAGCGCCCAGTGGAGCGCCGAGTCGGCGAGGGCGCGCCGCCTGAGCGGGCCTAGGACCGATGCCAGGTCTGGCGGCAACTGGCCGCTGTTCATGTCAGGTCCCTCCGGCGCAGGAGCCAGACGCTGCCGCCAAGTGCCGCCACCGTGAGGGCACCTTCTGCGAGCAAGGTCAGCTCCCAGGTCCGCCAGGTGCCGAGCGGCCCGAGATCGGTCGTGTACAAAGAAGCCGACCCGCAGCCGAACGCCGTCCCGCTGAATGGGGCGGGAAAGCTCAAGGCGTCGGTGTTGCAGGCGCCGTTTTGGAGCACGCCGTCCGCACCGACGAGCGGGCTGAGCGAGTAGACCACGCCCGGCGCGCCCGATAGGGCCTGGTAGCCGGGGTCGAGCCCGTTGCTCGAGGACCCCGGGTCAAAAGCCCGGTCGAGCGCGTAGCCGGCGACGAGGGGCCCGGCAACTAACGCCAACATGGCGAGGTAGGCGACGACGGTGGCCGTCGAGGTGTGGCGGACCGCAGTCGAGACGAACATCCCGACAGACCCGATGCACACGACGCCCACCAGAGCGAAGCAGAGCAGTTCGGCCACCTGGGAGAGGGCCACCCCCCCCAGCAGGAACGCCACCGAAAAGAGCGGGACCGCCGCCACGATGAGGAGCACGACGAAGGCGGTCGCCGCCACGAGCTTGCCGACCACGATCCGGGCTGGGTGCAAGGGGGTAACGAGGAGGAGGTCGAGCGTCTTGTGCTCCCGTTCGCCGCTTATTGCCGGGCTCACCAGGCCCGGTACGACGAGGGGGATGACAACCAGGACAGCTACTGCAAGCGCGCTGAAAAGGTCGTCGCCGACTGCGCCGACCTGCACGACGCTCACCGACCCTGCGACTGCGGAGGAATAGACGAGGTACCCAAAACCGCCCGTAACGCAAAGGAAACCGGTTAGCAGCGCCATCGAGTGCCAGCCCCGCATCCTCGTCTGCAGCTCTTTGGCGATGATCGGGTTCCAGAGCACGCGAGCGAGCAGGCCTTCGGCCGGCGCGGCCGGCTCGCGCGTGTACCCGGGCGAGCCCTTGGCAGGTAGGACAGTCACCCGCCGGCCTCTACTCCCACAGGGCCGCCTTCTGGTTGAGAGGCTCCTCCCGTCCCGCCCCCGGCCACCGCCGCGCGGCCGACGACGTCCTCGACGCCGGTGACTTGTGATGTCAGCTGGAGGAACAGTTCCTCCAAGTCGGTCTCTTCCGCCCGGAAATCGCCAACTGCCACGCCGGCCATTACGAGCGAACGCAGCAGGGCCGCCGAGTCCATCCCCGCGCCCGGGAGCGCCGACCCTGCATAAGTCAGTTCGAGGGTGTCGGGACCGAGACGCTTGACCGAAACGACACCCGGTACCGCGCCGGCGAGCAGCTCGGCTTCCTCGATGCTGCCGAGCACCAGGGCGCGGGCACGACCCCGTCCTGCGCCGGCGAGGACTTCGTTTGCAGGGCCGGCGAGGACCATCCGGCCGTTGTGGATGATCCCATAGCTGGTGCACATTTCCGCGAGCTCGGGCAGGATGTGGCTCGAAAGGATGACGGTTTTGCCCATCTCTGCCAGGGCACGTACGAGCTCGCGCATTTCGGCCCTCGCCCGTGGGTCGAGCCCCGCGGCCGGCTCGTCGAGCAGCAGCACTTCGGGGTCGTGGACAAGCGCACGCGCAAGGCACAAGCGTTGTTTCATCCCGCGTGAAAGGCTCTCCACTTGAGCCTCGCGTTTGGGCGCGAGGTCGACCAGCGCCAGCAGGTCGTCTACGACCCGCTCCGCCACACGCCGGGGCAGTTTGTAGCAAGAAGCATAAAAAGACAGGTACTCCTCCGCCGTCATCGAACCGTACACCCCGAAGAAGTCGGGCATGTACCCCGTTAATTGCTTGAGGAGGGCCGGCCGTTTCAGGACGTCCACCCCGGCCACTTCCACGTACCCGCCGGCAGGCCAGCAGAGGCCTGCGAGCACCCGCAGGGTCGTCGTTTTGCCGGCGCCGTTCGGCCCGATGAAGCCGAACACTTCCCCCTTTGCGACCTCGAAGCTCAGCCCGCACAGAGCCTTTACCGCACCGTAGCTCTTGGTGAGGCCCTCGACGCGCACCATTGGCTCGGAGGCAGCGCCCGCGCGACCCCCGGGGCGGCCGGGGCCGCTCACCCTGCCACCCCGCTCACCCCACGACCCCGCTCACCCAATCACCCAATCACCCGCCACTCCCCATGTTCGCGCTCGCTGGGTCGGCAAAGAGCGTCGGTTCTGCGCCGAATACCTCCAAGCCTGCCACCGCCGCCTTTAGCCGCACTTCCATTACGCCCCCCGGGCCGACGAAACGTCCCGGCCGCGGCACGGTTGCCACAAATTGTCCCTTCGACGCTCTGCTCGCAAGCCCCACCCACGACCCGTCGGCGAAGTCGAACGCGCTCAGCGAAAAATCGCCCAGCGCCGCGGAAGCCGGAGCGGGGACGCCAGGGTTGGCGACCGTGGCTACGGACAGGCCAGGAACAGCTGTGGAGCCGAGCGCTTGGGCAGCCCCGTCGGGAGAACCCACGTTGAGCACCATCTTGTGCCATTGCCCGGACGGGAGCACGAACTGGTAATAGAGCGCCCCTGCCCTGGCCAGCTCGAGTTCCCCGGACGCGAGCGGCCCGGGTGCAGACGTCAGCCCTTGCGACCCGACCAGTTCCGGCGACAAACCCGAAATGGCGCTGGTCGTGCGCTCGCCAGGTTGGAGCGGCACGATGACGGCGTCGACGGCGCTCGAACGGGCGTCCACCTGGTCGCCCGGGAGGAACGGACGGGCGGCAAGCGCGACCAGGACGGGCCCGCCCGCCGCGCCCGAAAACTCCGAGCCGAGCTCGGAAAGGCCTTGCACCGCAGCCTGCTGCCTGGCCGCGGCAAACCCGCCCCCGGCGACCGTGGCCAGGAACGGGTTGCCGACGAGCGGTGCGCCGACGCCCACCCCGCCCGGTTGCTGGGACGGTATCGGGAGCCTGAAGCTTGCGGAAGCGCCCGGCGCGAGTGCCCCGAGATCGGACGATTCGACGTAAGCCTCGACGACGTAGGCGTCTTTGAGCGGGACCCCGAGGTCGTTCTTCACCCAGCCGACCATCTCACCCCCGGCTTGCCACGACTCACCGTCAACGGTGCCCGTGACGTCGATGTCCTGGCTTTCGGCCCACCCGCCGAGGGAATTGTCGCCCCCCTTTACCACCAGGCGCGAGCTCTCGACCCCGTTGGTCGACTCGACCGTGAGGGCCCCTCCGGCCCCTGCCCCGAGATCGGTCACCGCCCCGGCGCCGGCCAGGACGACGTCGCTCGAGCCTCCCCTTGGCAGGTAGACAGCGCCGAGCGAGTTGAGCTCCGCCAGATGGCTCCCGGGGGTGAGGACGGCGACTTGCACCTGGTCAGAGAGCGGTCCGCGGTACATGCCGGTCCCTGTGGCGTACGCAACGACAGCGGCGACGATCGCGAAGGAAGGGAGCGCCACCCAAGCCGCCTTGCGCCGCCTGGACCGGCGGAGCAACAAAAAGCTGAGCGGCCCTATGACCGCTACGTAGCCGAGCAGCAGGGCCCCGAGCAGCGAGGGCCCCGGGAGCGACGCCCCCGGCATCTGCTCGAGGAAACCACCGAGGGCGCCGCTCGATACTGCCGGGCTCATGAGCGAGGACAGTTCGGCGGGCTGGTCCGAGTACCCGGCCGAAACGGGGACCGTCGAGATGACCCTGCCTCCCGGGGTGACCGAAGTCCCCTCGTTGTAGTAGGCGTTTTGAAAAGCGGACGCGAGCAGCCGGCTCATGAGGGCCGCCTCTCCCTGCCAGTCGCTGAGAGGAGCGGCCGCAGGGTCGAGCGCCGACAGGACCGCCGAACCATTGCCCATGCCGAGCTGGAAGGCAAGCGGTACCGTCCCCTCGGCCAAGATGGGCCTGGCACCCGGGGCGGGCGACAACCTGTCGGTGGCGACTTCCCCTGCCGGTGCCGTGACGCCCAGGAGGCGGCCGAGGCGGGGCAGCGCCAGAGCTGTCGTGCCCACGACCTTGGCGGGCAGGAGGGCGGCCGGCAGCCCTGCGACCGCAAGCCGCCAGCTCAAGCCGCCTGCAACCACGAGCAGGCCACCGGCTCGGACGTAGCCCTCAAGAGCCTCGCCCTGCGCAGAGGTCAACTGACTTGTGTCGGCCTCGTCCACGACCACCGCCGCGAAGCCGTCGAGGACTGCCGAACCCGAAGGGACAGCCGCGGGCGGGAGCAGCTGGACCTGCGGCTCGTGGCCGTCGGGCATCGGCAGCGAGGTGGCCGAAAGGGCGGTCTCGTTGCCTGTCACCACGAGCACGGCGGGTGAGGCGGTAGCCGGCGCGATCGGCAGCTGGCTGGTCGAACTGGCGAGCAGCCGCCCGTCGGCCGCCAGCACCTTTGCCTGGATGCTCCCCGCTGCGGACGAGGTCAGGACGTCGACGATCAGCTGCTTGGTGGTACCGGGTGAGATGTCGAGCGGGATGCTGTAGGTGACGAAATCCGACGTGCCCCCCGAATAGTTGCCTGCGGCAGAACCCGTGAGCGGCCCGTACGCGTACCAGCCGTAGGAGCCTGCGGCGGCGGAGCACACGGTGGCCCCGTAGGCGCTCGAATAGCACACTTGCGAGCCGGGTTGGACCAGTTGCGGCACGGACGACCTGAGCAGGAGCCTGCCGTGCAGCGCACCGGGGCCGGCGTCGGACACCGTCACCGTCTCGGGCGCCCAGCTACCGGGCGGGACGGTGACGCTGTAGACGGGCGAAATGCCAACCGATATGGCGGAGCCCGCAGCTGAGGTTGCCGGTCCGGCCACCAGGTACCGGCGCGGTGCCACCTGCCTCCCCGGCGTCGGGTGGCGCCCCGCCGCCGCGGCCGGGGTGCCCGCCCCGATCGAGAAGGGCACCATGGCCGCCAAAACCGCCAGGCCCAGGAGTGCCGCCGCGCGGGACGTGCCTCGCCACCCCCCTGCTATTGCGGGCACAGCCGAGGGTACCTCGGCCAAGTTGTCGCGTTAGCGCGAAGTCCCCGTATTAGCGTCGTCACTATGCGAACACTCATTCAGAAGGCGGTAGGGAATGTGCGTAGGCGTGGGCGGCGGCAGCGGGCCCCCAAGATGCTGGCGGCAGCGGCGGTGCTCACGGCAGGCGCGCTGGCGGCAGGTTTGGCGGTCAACAGCGCGCCGGCGTACGCAGACGTCACCAGCAGCAATTACACGATCGGAGCGCCTTCGGGGGCCGTTTCGGGCGTCCTTGTCACTCCGAGCGCTGTCTCCAAGAGCCAATCGACCAATTTCCAGGTGAGCTTCACCGTGGGTAACGCCCTCTCGGGGGGGGCGGACGACTGGGTCAGCGTGGCGGTGAACGGGCTGCCGCTCAGCGCGGCCCCGACCAACATCGACCTCGTCGGCAGCTCCTGCATCCAGAGCGGGACCTCGGGCGCCGGCGGGGCGGGGACCAGTGCGACCACGCTGCTTACCGTCGAGCTCGGGACCTCGTGCAACCTGGCGAGCGGGACCACGGCGCAGTTGGACTTCACGGCGGGCGCCCCCGGGTCGCTCGGGACGTTCAGTTTTTCGGTATCGACGTCGCGTAACTCGACCGCCGCTCAGTCGGGCAACGTCACCGTCAACAACGCCGGCCCGACCCTGACGGCCGCCCTGTCCAGCTTCGGCGCCAACACGACCTACACGATCACGGGCGTGACGGTTGCCGGCCTCAGCAGCAGCACCACGTCCCTCGTCCTCACCGCCATCCCGACGGCAGGGTCCGAGACGCTCAGTTTCCTCAACGCGACGGCCGGGTACGCAGTCACCTTCACGCCGTCGGGAGGCTCGGCGACCTCCGACACGGTGGAGAGCGCCACGTCCATCGGCGCCTCGGTGACCCTCAGCCTCGGCACCGCCCTCGTGAACGGCGACACCCTGGCGCTCACCGCCACCGGTACCAACCCGGCGACGAGCTCGTCCACCGTGTCCGACGAGGTTTCCGTCCAACCAGGCAACGGCACGACGGAGACGACCAATTCCGTCACCTTCGGAGGTTCGGTGACCGACTTGACGGTGTCCCCGGCGTCGACGATCGCCGGCGCGAACACGGTTTATACCGTGAGCTTCGAGGCGGCCGACGCGGCCGCGGCTGGGGGCAGCATTTCGTTCAGCGAGACGACCGGCCCGACTAATTTCTCGACGGTTTCCGGCATCGAGGTGATCGACAGCACCCAAAACTGGCACTTCGTGGCGACGGGCTCTGTCCTCGGGGACGGGACGGCGACGATACCGCTTTCGTACGCGATCAGCGCCCACGACTCGGTCACGGTCATCGCGGCCGGCGTCACAAACCCTTCAAATACGGGGACTATCACGGACTTCGAGGTCACGACCTCGGGTGACCCCGTAGCCGCTTACGCGCCCGCTTACCCGATCGGGGCCAACGGGAGCCCAGGTGTCCTAGTGACCGTCAGCCCGCCGAGCACCGGCGTAACGGCGACCTACGCGATAACAAACGTCGTGGCGTCGTCGGCGTTGGCAGGCGGATCGGGGACCATCGAGCTCGAGGCTCCTGCGGGGACCGTTTTCCCGAATAACTCGAGCTTTTTCACCGTCTCCGACGCAACCACTCCAACTGGTTCGGGCACCGCGAGCGGGACCTTGAGCGGGGGCGGCACGAACAACGTCACCTTCACCGTGCCGAACACGGTCAATTCAGGCGACAAACTGACCATCACCGTCTCTGACGTCCTGAACCCGACAAGTGCCAGCAGCACCTACACCATCACCCTCGTTGGCGGCGTTACCGGGTTGGCACCCACCGTGCCTACGACCACAACTACGACCACGGCGCCGACGACCACGACGACGACGACGAAGAAACCCCCGGCACCCAAGCCTGTTGTCGCCGACCTCACTACGTCGGCCACGGTCTCCAAGCGCGCCGTCCACGTGAAGCTGCGTTGCACCGTCGTTGCCTGCAAGGGGACGATAAGCCTCGTCGACGTGGTCACCAGGATCGGAGGCAACAACTACACGGCCAAGGCGGGCAAGACCGTGACCATCGGCATCGGCCTCAACAGCAAGGGCGTCAGTTACCTGAAAGGCGCCAAGCACCACACGATCAAGGTCTGGGCGACGGTGACGGTGAACGGTGGCAAGACCATAAAGACACGGCTCACCCTCACGGAGTAACCCGGCCTGCGAAGCCGCGCATTGCAAGGCCAGTCGACAGCAGCTGGTAGGAAAGTACGGCCCCGACTCCCTCCCCGGCCCTCACCCGGAGGTCCAGGAGGGCTTCGAGGCCAAGCTCCTCCAGGACCTTTTGGTGCACCTTCTCACGGCTGCGCTGGCCGGCGACGAGGTGCCAGGCGGCGCCGGGCTCGATGAGCACGGCGCCGAGGGCGGCGACCGAAGTGGCGAGGCCGTCCAAGATGACGGCGGCGCCCCGCTCCGAGGCGCCGAGGACCAGCCCGGTCAGGAAGGCGAACTCGGGGCCGCCAAGGGCTGCAAGGGTGTGCACCGGCCGGTCGCGGCCGGTGCGCCCCCTGGCCCGAAGGAGGGCAGCGTCCACCACGGCCGTCTTGCGGGACAACGTCGCGCTGTCTCCGCCCGCACCGAGGCCCACAGTCTCGGCGCCGGCTACCCCGAGCCACGCCGAGGCAAGAGCGGCGGCCACGGTCGTGTTGCCGACCCCGGCCTCGCCGAGCACGACGATCGTCGCGTCGAGCTCCCGCCCCAACCGGCGCCCCTCGCCTACGAGCATTTCCGCGTCCGCCAAACTGAGGGCGTCGGTCTCCACCAGGTCGCCCTGTGGCTCTCCCGGCCGGTGAGGGATGGCGCCCGGTACCGCGGCTCCTTCGACCCCTGCGTCGACGGCGGTCACGGCGATCCCTGTCGCCCGCGCAGCAGCAGCTCCGAGCGACTGTCCTGCCACCGTGGCTTCGAGAACCTCGCGCGTCACGGATTTGGGGTAGGTGGAGACCCCGTAGCGGGTGACGGGGTGGTCCGCCGCAACGAGCACCAGCGAGGCGTTCGCCGGCTCCCGTACCCCTAGGGCCGCCAGCCGCTCGAGCGCTTTGTCTAGCGTGCCCAGCGAGCTTGGTGGCGTGAGCAAGATGTCGGCCTCGTCGCGAGCACCGACGACCGCGACCTGGCCGGGTGCCCGCAAAGCCGAGGCCGGCGGAGGAGGCCCGGAGCCGGCCCAGCGTTCCTCCATCACGACCTCGCTGAGCGGGGCGCGCCGCGACCACCCCGCTCGCTCCAGCCCCGGCGCGGGAGGGCGTTCGTCCGGCCAGCCGACGCAAAGCCAGCCCAGGGTCTCCACCCGCTCGGGGAGCCCGATGAGCTCCGCCAGCTCACCGGGCGGGAAAAGAGTGACCCACCCCACCCCGAGGCCCTCGGCCCTGGCGGCGAGCCAGAGGTTTTCGATCGCGCAGGCGCAGGACCACAGGTCGGTGTCGGGGAAGGTAGCGCGGCCGATCACGCCTGCTGCCGCCACCCTCCTGTCGCAGCAAACCACGACCCCGACCGGCGCCTCCCTGATGCCTTCGAGCTGCAGGTCGAGCACACGTCGCCGGGCGTCCTCGGTGAACAGGGCCGCCTGGCGCTGGCGCTCCCGTTCGGCGATGAGGGCGGCGCGCTCGCGCGTCCCGGGGGACCTCACAAGAACGAAGCGCCAGGGCTGCGAATGCCCGACCGACGGGCCCATGTGGGCGGCCCCGAGGAGGCGCTCGACCAATTCCGGCCCGACGGGGTCGGGCCGGAAGCGCCGTATGTCGCGGCGGGCGGCGATGACTTCGTAGAGGGCGTCGCGGGTCGCCTGGCCCATGCGCCACCCCGTGACGTCGGCGGCGCGTTGCGCCGCAGACGTCGTGTCCCCCACCACCGGTACCGGGCGTGCCCAGGTCACTTTGACCTCGTGTTACCTTTGCCGGCGCCGCCACTGAGGGCGAGAAGGCAAACCGTTTCCCCGGCGGCACCCGCCGCCCCCAGGACGTCGCCGGTAAAGCCGCCCACCTTGCGCCGGGCCAGCTCAAGGACGGCGGCGCTCGCCAGCCACCCCGCGACGATGGACCACAAGCCGCGACGCCCGCAGGCTTTGGAGGCAAGCAGCAGGGCGCCGGCCGCCCCCGCCGCACAGGCAGCGGCAACCTGAGCCTCGCCCTCCCCGCTCGGGAGGAAAGCAGTCGCAAGCCCGCTCGGCCTCGCATAGGGCAGGGCCCTCGTCGCGGCGGCCATAGCGGTGCGGGAGGAGCAGTAGATGGCCGCGAGCATCGCAGGCGAAGGCGGCAGCGAAGCCAGTGCCGCTGTCCGGCAAACGACGCTGAGCACGAGCGCTGTCACTCCGAACGCACCCACCTGCGGCTCCGCCATTATCTCGAGGCGCGGTCCGCCGGGGCCATGGGAGAGGAGCCCGTCGGCCGAATCGGCAAGACCGTCGAGGTGCAGGCCGCCCGTGAGCAAGCAATCGGCTGCCACCACGATGGCGGCCGCGCTCAGAGGGCCCGAGCGAACGTCGGCCCTTTGCCAGATCTTGCCGACGGCCCACCCGATCGCCGCTCCAACCGGGGGGAACCATACGAGCGTCGCCGAAGATGGTGCCGGCGGCGACGAGCCGGTGCAGGTGAGGAACCCTGCCGCCGCTCTCAGCTCCCTGGGCGCCCAGGACCGGGGACCGTTCACCGCGGGTCGGCGCCTGGCACTGCTGCGGCGGTCCCGCCAGGGCGCTGGAGGAGCAGGACGCAGCCTGCGACTACGAGGAGCGGGCGCTCGGCGGCGGCGGCGAAGGTGGCGTTCACGCGGCCGAGGAGGTCCCGGTAACGGCGCGTCGCCGGGTCGGCCGGCACTATCCCCCAGCCGACTTCGTTGGAGACTGTGACGACCAGGCCGATCCGCTCCGACGCCAGCGCAGCCACCTGCTCCGCCGCCAATAACACGGCCCCATCGGTCTCGCCCACCCCGACCATGTTTGCCACCCACATTGTCAGGCAGTCGACGACGGCCGTGCCCCCAGCCGGCACGGCACCAAGCGCCGCTCCCAGCTCGAGCGGCTCCTCGACCGTTGCCCAACCGGTCGGACGGCCGGCGCGGTGCTCGGCAACCCGCAATGCCATTTCCTCGTCGAGAGCTTCGGCGGTCGCGATAAAGGTGACGGGCGCGCCCGCGTCGGCGGCAATCCGTAGCGCCAGGGCGGATTTCCCGCTGCGCGCCCCGCCGACCAGCATGGCGAGCGTCAAAAATCTATCCCCTTGGCAGCCATTATCCCGGCTTCGTAGGCATGCTTGACGTTGCGCATTTCCGTCACGGTGTCAGCGACCTCCACGACTGGGCCGGGTGCGTCCCGTCCTGTGAGAAAAATGTTGACTCCTCCCGGCCGGCTCGTGATGCACGACACAACTTCGTCCACGGGGATCCACCCCCAGTTGACCGGGTAAGTCACCTCGTCGAGCACTACGAGGCGGAAATTGCCCGAGCTGATGGCATCTTTTGCCACTCCCCAGGCCGCTCGCGCCACTTCGGCCGAGCGCGCCAGGTCGTCCGAGTCCCACGTGAAACCGTCGCCCATCGTGTGCCAATCGGCGCCGAGCCCGCTCAGCACCTTCGCCTCGCCCGACCCCCACTTGCCCGACTTGACGAACTGGACGACGCAGACTTTCCAGCCTCGCTCGAGCGCCCGCAGGGCGGTGCCCATGGCGGCAGTCGTCTTGCCCTTGCCGTCGCCTGTTGCCAC
>Ga0335074_10008312_pt1 | contig 14422 bp, 12 predicted proteins | sample Lox_Sample_23_FD_206715 | JGI IMG/M metagenome (GOLD analysis project Ga0335074, IMG submission 206715) | Soil microbial communities from Loxahatchee National Wildlife Refuge, Florida, United States - Lox_Sample_2.3 | ecosystem: Environmental > Terrestrial > Soil > Wetlands | place: USA...
ATGCCCTCGACGACCGGGTCCACGGTCTCGAGATGGGACGGGTTCGAGGTGAGCGTGACCTTGACCTTCTCGCCGTCGAGCGCGGTGTAGGTGCCTTCCGCGCCGAGGTGGTACTTCACGTCGCCGGAGCCGTGCGCCGTACGAGGGTCCAGGTTGCCCTCGAACTCGGAGAAGATCTGGCCGAAGGACTTGCCGACGATGTTGGCGAGCACGTTGAGCCGGCCGCGGTGCGCCATGCCGACGACGACCTCGTCCATGTCGTCGTGCGCGGCGGCGGAGACCACCGCGTCGATCAGCGGGATGACCGACTCGCTGCCTTCGAGCGAGAACCGCTTCTGACCGACGAACTTGGTCTGCAGGAAGGTCTCGAACGCCTCGGCCTGGTTGAGCTTGCCGAGGATTCGCAGCTGTTCCTCGCGTGCCGGGCTGGCGTGCGGGCGCTCGACCCGGTCCTGGATCCACTTGCGCTGCTCGGGGTCCTGGATGTGCATGTACTCGATGCCGGTGGTGCGGCAGTACGAGTCGCGCAGGACACCGAGAATCTCGCGCAGCTTCATCAGCGGCTGCCCCCCGAAGCCGCCGGTCGGGAACTCGCGGTCGAGGTCCCACAGGGTGAGGCCGTGCGTCACGACGTCGAGGTCGGGATGGCGGCGCAGCTCGAACTCGAGCGGGTTCGTGTCGGCCATCAGATGGCCGCGTACCCGGTAGGCGTGGATCAGCTCGATGACGCGGGCCGGCTTGCCGACCTCCTCGTCGTGGGTGACGGGTATGTCCTCGGCCCAGCGGATCGGCTCGTAGGGAATCCGCAGCGCGGCGAAAACGTCGTCCCAGAAGCCGTCCGCGCCCAGCAGCAGCTGGTGCATCGCACGCAGGAACTCGCCGGACTCCGCGCCCTGGATGATCCGGTGATCGTAGGTCGAGGTGAGCGTGAGGATCTTGCTGACCGCGAGCCTGGCGAGGGTCTCCGGCGCGGCGCCCTGGAACTCCGCGGGGTACTCCATCGCGCCGACCCCGATGATCGCCCCCTGCCCGGCCATCAGCCGTGGCACCGAGTGCACTGTGCCGAGCGTGCCGGGGTTCGTGAGGCTGATCGTCGTACCTGCGAAGTCATCCGCGGACAAGGTGCCCGTGCGGGCCTTCCGCACGATCTCCTCGTACGAGGTCCAGAACTTCGAGAAGTCCATGGACTCGGCCTTCTTGATGCACGGCACGACCAGGCTGTGGCTGCCGTCGTCCTTGGCCAGGTCGATCGCCAGGCCGAGGTTCACGTGCTCGTGGTCGATGACCACCGGCTTTCCGTCTACGTCGGCGAACGAGCGGTTCATCACTGGCACGGCCGCGAGCGCACGCACCATCGCATAGCCGATCAGGTGGGTGAAGCTCACCTTGCCGCCGCGGCCGCGTCGCAGGTGGTTGTTGATGACCACCCGGTTGTCGATCAGTAGCTTCGCCGGTACGGCGCGAACGCTGGTGGCGATCGGGACGCCGAGGCTGGTCTGCATGTTGAGCACCGTGCGGGCGGCGGCGCCCTTGAGCGGACGGCTCACGGCGTCCGGGTCGGTCGTCGTCGGGGTGGGAGCGGACGCGGCGGCCGGCGCGGCGGCCGGCGCCGGTGTGGAAGCCGCCGGGGTCGAGGCAGCAGGGGTCGAGGCAGCGGGGGTCGAAGCCGCCGGCGTCGGGGGAGCCGGGGTCGAAGAGGCTGCTGCCGGCCCGGCGGTTACGGGCGCCGGCGCCGCCTGCGCAGGCGCTGTCGCCGAGCCGTTGGTCGGCGCCTGGTTGGCGTAGTCGGCGAAGAAGTCCCACCAGGCCGCATCGACGGAGTCCGGGTCCTTCAGATAGGCCTGGTACATCTCATAAACAAGCCATTCGTTGGGACCGAAGCCTGCGAACTGGTCGGCGTCGACAGTCACGGGAGGGGTCGCCTCTTTCGCGCGGGAGGGGTCGGATTACCGACCTCTCAGGCTACGCCCGCGCCACCTGCCCGCATGAGCACACAACCGGCCTCCGGCCGCGCGGCAAATCCGACTGCACAGGTCAAACCGACCGGCTCATCGGTCAGTTGTGTGCTGATGTGGTCAGCGGCGGTGCACGAACTTCAGTCGGACCAGGTGTCGTCGATGGCCGCGATCTTCACGTCGACCAGGCCGGTCGCAAGGCCTGCGGAGCGAACGTCGGCCTCACCGATGTCGGTGACCACGCCGCTGGAGCGCTTCGGCCACAGCAACCACAGGGCGCCCTTCGTCGCGAGCCGGTCCGGCAGGCTACCGGCGCGGCCTTCGAGGGCCAGCCGGTCCGGGCAGAACGCGACGACGACGTCGTACGGCTTCACCGTCGGCCGCCGGTGCAGCGACGGGAGCTGAGCCAGAACCGCGCCCGGTGCCGGACCGAGGACCAGAATGCGGTGCCCGGCGGCCATCCCGAGCTTCTCGGCAAGCGTCGGCATCCGGTGGTCAGTCGGCGGCCGGGCGGAGCAGGGGGATCAGGACGTCGTCGACGATCGCGACGACGTCGGCGTCGCGCACCGGTCGGCCGGTCTCGACCCGCTCGGCGTGCAGCAGCATCGGACCGAGCTCGGCGACCCGGTCGTTGAGCGCCTCCGGTCGCACCTCGCCGCGGTCAATCCCTCGCCGCAGCAGCTCGAACATCACCTGCTTGCGAGGTGCGACCAGCCGCTCGCGAACCGCGGCAGCCAGCTCGCTGTGGGTCTTCACGTCGCTCATGCAGGCGCGCATGACTCCGCCTTCGCTGCTGTTCAGATGCTTGGCGACCCGGCGCATGACCGTCAGCAGGTCGCCGCGGACGCTGCCGGTGTCCGGAGCAGCACCGAGCGAGGGCATGTAGGTCTCGATCGCGTCGAGCGCGAGCTCGAGCTTGTTCGGCCACCGCCGGTAGATGCTCGCCTTGCCGGTGTGGGCGCGCTCCGCGACGGCTTCGATCGTGAGCGCGTCGTACCCCGCGCTGGCCAGCTCGGCCATGGTGGCGGCCCGGATCGCGTCGACCAAGGCGTCACCCCGCCGGCGGATCGCGGTGGTCACGTGTGCAAGAATAAAGAACGGTTGCGTTTCTTACAAGGATCGACTACGGTGCCAGAATAAGGAACGGATCCGTTCACTGTGAAACGGTTCACCGTCTCGATCCGCTCACTGTTCGGAGTGGGCGTGCAGAACGTCTGAGGGGACTGTCGTGAGCACGACAACCGATACCCAGGTTTCCGCGGCCGGCGGCGGCGCGGCGCACAAGGTGCATCCCAAGCTGGCGCTGATGGTCATTGCGATGGCGCAGCTGATGGTCGTGCTCGACGCGACCATCGTGAACATTGCGCTGCCGCACATCCACACCGCCTTGCACTTCTCGGCGACCGGGCTTTCGTGGGTGCTCAACGCCTACACGCTGGTCTTCGGCGGCTTGCTGCTGCTCGGCGGTCGCACCGGCGACCTGTTCGGCCGGCGGCGGATGTTCATCATCGGCGTGCTCGTGTTCGCCCTCGCCAGCCTGGCCGGTGGCTTCGCCCAGGACAAGGGCTTCCTGCTTGCGATGCGGGCGATCCAGGGCGTCGGCGGCGCGATCGCTTCCCCGACCGCACTCGCTCTGGTCACCACGACGTTTCCCGAGGGCCCGGAACGCAACCAGGCGTTCGGTGTGTACGCCGCCGTCTCCGGCGCCGGTGCTGCAGTCGGCCTGATTCTCGGCGGCGTCCTGACCGACCTGCTCTCGTGGCGGTGGGTGCTGTTCGTCAACGCACCGATCGGTGTGGCTCTCGCGATCGCGGCGCCGATGGTCATCGTGGAGACCGAGCGGCGGCGCGCCGGGTCGTTGGATATCCAAGGCGCGGTCACCTCGACCGGCGGGATGGCGGCCCTGGTCTACGGCTTCATCCACGCCGCGACGTACAGCTGGAGCTCGACGACGACCATCCTCTCGTTCGCCATCGCCGTGGTCCTGCTCTCCGCGTTCGTCGTCATCGAGTCGAGGATCTCGAACCCGTTGATGCCACTGCGGTTGTTCCGATCGCGGGTCCGCGTCGGCAGCTACGTCGTCATGCTCATCCTCGGCGCAGCGGTGTTCGCGATGTTCTACTTCCTCACCCAGTTCGTCCAGCAGGTGATGGGCTACTCGCCGCTGAAGGCGGGCTTCGCCTTCCTGCCGGTGAGCGCGGTGATCATCGTCGTTGCGCAGGTCGTGAGCCGGCTGGTCAGCAAGCTCGGCCCGCAAGCGCTCATCATCGCCGGGATCCTGCTGACCGGGTTCGGCCTGGTGTTCCTGTCCTCGCTGGCTCCGGACTCGTCGTACGTCGGTCACGTTCTTCCGGCGATCAGCCTGATCGCGGTCGGGATGGGCTGCGTCTTCGTCCCGATCACGCTGACCGCCGTGGGCGGGGTCGAGCCGCAGGACTCGGGCATTGCGTCGGCGATGCTGAACGTCGGCCAGCAGATCGGCGGAACGATCGGACTGTCCGCGCTCGTCACCGTGTTCAGCCGCGCCTACACCCATGATGCGACCGCGAACGCCGGGACGCTGAGTCCGGCCGCACTGGCCCAGCATGCGTTCACCCATGGCGCCGATGCGGCCTTCAAGGCTGGTGCGATCTTTGCCGCCTTCGGGCTGATCGCGGCCTTCTTCCTGATCCGGATCCAGCCGGGTGACGTACCCGAGGGCGAGCTCGCCGCTCCGGTCGCCTGACCCGCCCGCGCCACGCCACGGTGACCTGACGCGAACCGTGGTGGCCGGGCACGCGAAGATCATGGTGTGACCGAACGTGTCTATGCAGGGGTGATCCGTACCGCGATCGGTTTATTCCGCGCGCTCGACTTCCAGTTCGAGATCGAGGGCGTCGAGCACCTGCCGGACTCCGGCGGTGCCGTGCTCGCCTCGAACCACGTCAGCTACTTCGACTTCATGTTCGTCGGATACGCCGCACTGCCGAAGCACCGGCTGGTGCGGTTCATGGCGAAGAAAGCGGTGTTCGACAACCCGGTGTCCGGGCCACTGATGCGGGCCATGCACCACATTCCGGTCGACCGTGCCGCGGGTGCGGGCGCGTACGCCGAGGCGGTTCGGGTGGTGCGCGACGGCGAGCTGGTCGGCGTGTTCCCGGAGTCGACGATCAGCCGGGCGTTCGTCCCTCGCACGTTGAAGTCGGGTGCAGCACGAATGGCGATGGATGCGGACGTGCCGTTGCTGCCGGTCGTCGTGTGGGGCGGCCAGCGCGTATGGACGACGGGTCATCGGCCGCGACCGCGGCGGCACGTCCCGGTCGTCGTGAAGATCGGCGCCCCGATCGAGCGCACCGGATCCGAGACCGCGATGGACCTGACCAGGGTGCTGCACGAACGGCTGACGAAGCTGGTCGAAGAGGTCCAGCGGGCCTATCCGCCGCCGGCGAGCGCCGCCGACTCGTGGTGGCAGCCGGCGTACCTCGGGGGCAGCGCACCGACGCTCGAGCAGGCGCGGCCGATCGAGCTCGCCGCGCTCGCCCGCAAGCGCGCCAAACGCGGACGGTGACCGAACCGGGCGCCATCGCCGGGCCACCGACGCCGTCGGTCGTCATCAGGCCGGCGGACGGGGCGACGGCGGCCGTGGTGCTCGTGTTGCCCGGCGGTCGCGCGCGCAGCTATGCACCCAGCGAATCGCGACACCTGACCGTCCTTCGGATGCGTCCGTTCGCCGCGATGCTCCATCGTCGCGGTCGCCGCCACGGCTTGGAGGTGCGGCAGCTGCGTTACCGCTATCGCGGGTGGAACGATCCGGAGCGCTCGCCGGTCGCCGACGTGCGGTGGGCGCTCGAGCAGGTGCGCGCTGCACACGGCGACGTGCCGGTCGCGCTGGTCGGGCATTCGATGGGCGGCCGGACCGCGTTCGCCGTGGGCGGCGACCCCGGCGTCCGGGGAGTCTGTGCGCTCGCGCCGTGGGTCGTCGACAACGACCCGATCAACCAGCTCGCGGGCACGCCGGTGCTGATCGCGCACGGGACGCTCGACCGGGTGACCTCACCGCGCGCCTCCCGGCAACGCGCGGCGCAGCTCGCCGCGATCGGTGCCACGGTGGGCTACCTGCCGGTGCGCGGCGACGTGCACGCGATGGTGTTCCGCTGGCGGCTGTGGAACCGCGTCACCGTCGGCTTCACTCTCGGCGTGCTGGACATCGCGCCGATGCCGCCGTGGATCGGACGGCTACTCCAGTGCGGTGCGACCGAGGCCGGCCGGCTCGCGGCCGGCGACTAGCCAGGCGGCGAGCCCGCCCGCCGCCGGCAGGCCCACGAGCAGGATCACCAGATCGAGGACCGGTACGCGGCCGAGCGGGGTGAGGTTGCTGCGGTACCAGGCGAGCAAGGCGGCATAGGCGCCGGCCGTGCCGAGCAGGGCTCCGAGCAGCGCAAGGGCGGCAGCCGTCGCGGCCGTGACGGTACGGCGAGCCGCGGCGCCGGCTCCGTTGGCGGCGAGCGTGCGTAGGTCGCGCGCGGTCTCGCTGCGAATGAGGCCGACGGTCATGGCGAGTACGCCGAGGGCGAGCAGCAGGCCGGCGAGCGTGGCCCAGGTCTGCGTCTCCGCCAGCGAGTGCTTCGAGTCGCGCCGCTCGACGTACAGCCCGGCCGCCGCCGCGGCATGTTGGGCAGCGGCGATCTGTGCGGCGCTCAGGGCATGCGGGGTCTGGACCAGCCAGCCGGCCGGGGCGGGGCGCATTCCGAGCAGGTTCATCGCATGGCTGGTGATCAGTGCACTCGGTGCAGAGGTGTACGCCGGCAGCCCGTGGAGCCTCGTGATCGCGGGGTGCGCCAGCCCGTAGGACTGCGTGGGGTTCTGCCGGGCGGGATCGAACACCTGCAGACCGAGGGCGTCCGGTCGTCCGGTGAGCACGTCGGCCGAGGAGCCCGCGAGAGCGGCCGGCAGGCCGAAGTGCTCGAGCACCGCAGGCGTGGCGACGTACAACGTGTCCATCGCGGAGACACTGATGCCGCCGCGGTTGTTCGTCGTCACGCTCGCGAGGCTCGCGGTCAGGTAGCTGTTGGGCTGACCGTTGGTGCCGCCGGGGCCGGCCGGGCCGACGCTGACCCGGCTCGAGCCGCCGGAGCCGGTGGCCGGCTGCACGTACACCTCGCCGCCGTTGCGGGCGCGGGCTTGGGCCAGGGGCAGCACACTCGCCCCGATGGCTGCGGCGAGCCGGTGCACCTGTGCGGTCGCGGTCGACAGCTGCCCCGTGCTGAGCACCGGCACCTGGGCGTTGCCCGGCTCGGAACGAGAAAGGTAGACGACGAGCTGGTTGCGCGGCAGGTTTCCCGCACTCGCCGCCGGCCGCGCGGCCGCCGCAGCGATCGAGATCGTGGCCGCGATACCGACCGCGAGCGTGATCGCGCTGAGCGCGGCGCCGGACCGGGCCCGGAACCGCGCCAGGTCGCGGACGGCGAGCCGCACCGGGACCGGCGTTCGACCGGCGGTGGCGCCCATCGCGGTGAGCGCGATCGGCGCGAGCAGCACCATGCCGACCGGCGTGGCCAGCGTTCCGCCGATGATGAACGCCGCTCGGTGGTCGTGGCTGCCGAACGCCAGCAGTACGACGCCGATCGCGACCAGCGTTGCCCCGGCGGCGGCGAAGCGATGCGCGGGCTGCGGGCGAGGCACTCGACCCGACAGCGCGGAGATGACCGACACCCGCGCCACTGCACGGGCCGGCCACCAGGCCGCGCCGATCGCGGTGACCAGCGCGAGCAGCATCGCGGCGGCGATCGCCCACCACGGAAGGTCGAACCGGTCGATCCGCTGGTTGATGAGCGACTGCAGCGCCGGGGCCAGCGCGAACCACGCCGCGATGCCGACCGCGGCGCCGAGGATCGCCGAAGTCGCTCCGACCGCCGCGCCGTTGGCGAGCATGACGCGACGCAGCTGCCGGTCGCTCGCGCCGACCGCGCCGAGCATGCCGAGGGCTCGCATCCGGCGCTGGGCAAGAACCGTGAAGCCGGCCATCGCGAGCAACCCGACGAACAGCAGACCCAGCGTGCCGAGGATGAGCACGATCGCGGCGCTCGCCGCCTTGCCGGCACCGCCTCGGCTGCTGATGTCCAGCCCGCGACCGCCCGGAAGGCGGAAGTCCTGGACCTGTGCGCGGCTTGCGTCGACCAGAATCGAGACGGACTGCGGCGGGTTCGCCTGCCCGGGTGCGACCATCGCGAACTCGTCGAGCAGGTTGAGCGGGTTCTCCACCAGACCGACGACTCGATAGGTGCGGCCCAGTGCTCGCCAGCTGCTCCCGATCGACAGGTTGAAGGTCTTCGCGACCGAGGAGGTGACGGCGACCTCGCCGGCCGCGGTCGGAAACCGACCGTGGTCCAGGCGCAGCGTGGGGCGTCCATACGCGGCGGTCGGGCGCTCGGCGCGCAGGTCGACGCTTGCGATGGAGCCGGGAATCGGCACCGACTGATGCGCGATCACGTCGACGGTGCCGAACTCGCGCGTGATGTCGGCGAGGTCCGCCGACAAGGTGGGATCGGATCCCTGCAGGGTCAGGATGGTGTTCGCCGTACCGAAGGTGGGGTCGGGTTTGAGGCCGGCGGCGTTCGTCGCGGTGCCGAGACCCACGATGATCGCGGCGAGCGCGACAACGAGCAGGCCGATGATGAGAAGCTGCCGCTGCCACTCACGGCGGAACAGTCGCCAGGCCCACCGTGTGACCGCTCGCCGTGCGGCCCGGCTGTTGTCGGGACGGGCCGCGACCGGGCGATCGGTCAGGGTCGAGGTCATGCCGTCAGGCCCGGCGTTCGTGGGCGAGGAGCGACTCGGGTCCCGGTGGTGGCGACGTCTGGTCGACGACCGCGCCGTCACGGAGGAACACGACCCGGTCGGCCCACGACGCGAGCTGAGCATCGTGGGTGACCACGACACCCGCGACACCGTTGTGGCACGCGGTGCGGATCATCCGCATCACGGCCTCGCCGTTCGCCGAGTCGAGCGCACCGGACGGCTCGTCGGCAAGCAGCAGCGAGCGGTCCCCGACGATCGCGCGGGCGATCGCGACCCGCTGGCGTTCGCCGCCGGACAGCTCGTCCGGCATCCGGTCGGCGCGCGCGGACAGTCCGAGGTCGTCGAGGACGGCCAGGGCGGTGGCACGAGCGGCCCGGGCCGCGGTGCCGTCGAGCTCCAGCGGAAGCGACACGTTCTCGGCCGCGGTGAGTCCGGCGAGCAGGTTGAAGTCCTGGAACACGAACCCGACGAAGCGCCGGCGGACCCTCGCGCGGTCCGCTCGGGACATTCCCGAGACGACCGCACCCCCCAGGACGACCTCGCCGCCGGTGGGATCCTCCAGGGTGCCGGCGATCGTCAGCAGCGTGCTTTTGCCGGAGCCACTCGGCCCCATGACGGCGACCAGCTCGCCGCGGTCGACGGCGAGGGTGACGTCGTGCAGGGCACGCACCTCGGTCGGCCCTTCGCCGTACTTCTTCGAGACCGTGCGCAGCTCCAGGATGCTCATCGTGGTGCTCCTGCCTTTCGTGGCAGCCTCGGCAGCGCGGCCGTCGACCGTGCGGGTGGGTCGTCTGCGGAGCGCTTGATCCGGCCGTCCGCCGCATCCAGCCAGCGAATCGCCGAGTCGAGCCGGAACAGCTCGGCATCGACCACGAGCGCGAAGTTGAGATCCCGGTCGGCCGAGTACTCCTTCAGCCGGGTCCACTCCTGCATCAGCTCGACCAGGTAACGCCGGTGCGACTGGATCACCTCGCGGATGTCCACGCCCGGCACGCGCAGCGCGATCAGCACCTTGATGACCAGCTCGTCGCGGGGTGGTGAGGACAGGTCCGGGGGAGTCCGCAGCCAGGACGCCAGCTCGGTCTCGCCGTCGTCGGTGATCCGGAACCCCTTCTGGGGTCCGCCGTCCTCGTCACCGTCGGACTCGACCAGTCCGTCCCGTTCCAGGCGTTGCAGGGTCGTGTAGACCTGCCCGACGTTCAGCGGCCAGACCTCGCCGGTGTTGGCCTCGAACTCCTGCCGCAGCTGCAGGCCGTACTTCGGGCCCTCGCTGAGCAGGGCGAGCAGCGCGTGCCGGACGCTCATCGTTGTCTCCAGCCGGTAGAATACTGGGTATAGTACGGAGCGCCGACGGCGCTGTCCAGCGAAATCAGCGAGTGGTGGGGAGGGCCGCTCAGCCGAGATCGAGCAGCTGCTCGTAGAAGCCGCCGATCTCCCGCTCGCGGTCGACCAGATGGATCTCGAGGATCCAGTGGCAGATCCGGCCGAGCCGGTCGCGGCCGCGCATCCGACGGTCGTTGCCCGGGATGATGTCGGAGTAGCGCTCGTCGCCCTCGTTGTCCTCGTGCGGGAACTCGCCGACGAGGTGGCCGGCGATCCGGCCGCCCCACTCCCAGCCGGCGCGGTGGGCGAGGTCGACCACGTGGTCGAACAGCTGCTCGCCGGTGATGTCGTCGTTGGCCGCGAAGTGCGCACGCCCGGCATCGAAGATGACCGGCAGGTCCGCACACAGCCGGAGCTTCACCGGGTCGTCGCCGAGAACGTACGTGCGGCCGAAATCGGCCTCCCACTCCTCGAAGATCGGGCCGAAGTCGCAGAAGACGATGTCATCGGCCTCGATCACTCGCTCCGGCGGGTTCATGCGGTAGGGCTGCAGGGTGTTCGGGCCGGCTCGGACGATGCGCTTGTGCCAGTGCCGCTGCACGCCGAATCGTTCGGCGGCGAGGTCGCGGATCGCGTCGCTCGCGGCCCGCTCGCTGACCCCCGGCGCGATGATCCCGCGCGACTCCACCTCGGCGAACAGCTCGGTGGCCTTCGCCTGGGCATCCAGCAGGCGTTCGACCCGCAGCTGTTCGGCGTCGGTGGCGGTTCCCACGACGTGCACGTTAACAACGCGGTCGATCCGCGAGCGGCGCAGGGCAGCTCCGGGCAGCTACGGCAAACGGGGGAATCGCGCGCGAGCGTCCGGAGCAGCTGAATCGGGCGCACGCGGGTGCCGATAGGGGACTGTGCCGGTCACCCGTCGACAGTTCGGTGCGATGACCGGCGCCGCGGTCGTCGCCGCGTCGGCCACGGGGACGCAGACCGCCTGGGCCGCGCCGGCGCATCACAAGCATCGCGCCGCCCACCATCACGACAAGCCGTCGGCGGTTGCCCACCTGCTCCGGCGGGCGACGTACGGCGCAACTCCCGAGCTCGCCCAGGCGGTCGAGAAGCAGGGGATGACGGCCTGGCTCGAGGACCAGCTGCATCCCGGCCGGGTGCCCGACCACGCAATGGACGAGCTGCTCAAGCGCTGGCCGAGCCTCAAGTGGAACACCTGGCAGGTTCACGAACACCTGTCGGACGGGGCCTGGGACGTCATGTTCGACCTGGTCGACACGCACATCGCGCGCGCGATCTGGTCGAAGCGCCAGCTGCTCGAGATCATGGTCGACTTCTGGTCGAACCACCTCAACGTGACCTGTCCGAGCAGCGATGTGTGGGACAGCCGGCATCTGTTCGACCGCGAGGTCATCCGCAAGCACGCGTTCGGGCGCTTCAGCGACATGCTCTGTGACACCGGCCGCGCGCCCGCGATGCTCAACTATCTCGGCAACGCGGAGAGCACCGGCGCAGCGCCGAACGAGAACTGGGGCCGCGAGCTGCTCGAGCTGCACACGGTAGGCATCCAGGCCGGCTACTCGCAGAAGGACGTGCACAACAGCGCACTGATTCTCACCGGGCTCTCGGTGGAGCCGGACGGCGGCCAGTTCGAGTACAAGCCTTGGATGCACTACGTCGGGCACGTCAAGGTCATGGGCTTCCACTCGGCCAACCACTCGGCCACCAAGGGCGAGCAGGTCGCGATGGCCTACCTGCGCTACCTCGCACACCACCCGAGCACTGCGCGCCACATCGCGACCAAGCTGGTGACCCGCTTCGTCTGTGACGAGCCGCCGCGTTCACTGGTCGACCGCCTCGCTGCGACGTATCGGCGGAACGGGACGGCGATCGTTCCCGTGCTGCGCGAGCTGTTCGCCTCGCACGAGTTCGCGCACTCCGTCAACGAGAAGGTGCGCACGCCGTACGAGGACTTCGTGGCGACGTTGCGCCTATTGCGGATCGGTCCGCCGCACAAGGGAACCGCCGCGGTCCGTGACCTGCAGTGGTTGACCAGCACGATCGGTCAGCCGCCGCTGGGCTGGCATGCGCCCAACGGGTACGCCGACACGGCCGCGTCGTGGGCATCGACCTCCGCGACCCTCGGCAAGTGGAACCTGCACGTCGGCCTCGCCGGTCAGTGGTGGCCACAGAAGCTGCGCTACACCAAGCTCGACCACTTCGTCCCGAAGCCGCTGCCGGCAACGCACGGGCGGCTGGTCGACGCGTTGGCGAGCTCGCTGAACGTGCCGAAGCTGAACACCGTGCAGCGGGCGGCGATCACCGCGTTCGTCGACGAGAAGCCGTCGTCCCCGCTCGCCGCCGGCGACGCAGCGGTGACCTGGCGGCTGCCCTACCTCGTCGCGCTGGTTCTCGACTCCTCGCATCAGGCGCTGCGATGAACGTCGACCTGAACGCGACGCCTGGGGCCGACGGCGGCACGATGTGCACGGACTGCGAGCGGGCACGGCTCAGCCGGCGTGGCTTCCTCGGCGGCGCGGCCGGGCTTGCGGCGCTCGGAATGGTGAGTGGCTTCGGTCCGTTCGGCTCGACCCAGCTCGCCTTCGCCGACTCCTCCTACGACGGCGACGTGCTTGTCGTGGTCAGCCTGCGCGGAGGCTTCGACGGGCTGTCCGCGGTGGTGCCGGCCGGCGACCCGAACTACGCGCCCAACCGGCCGTCGATCGGCGTACCGAGCTCGCAGCTGTTCACGCTCGACTCGATGTTCGGGATGAACCAGGCGCTGGCGCCGCTGATCCCGTTCTGGAACGCCGGCCAGCTCGCGTTCGTGCACGCGGTCGGGCAGAAGGATCCGACCATGTCGCACTTCGAGGCGATGGAAGAGATGGAGCGCGCCGCACCGGGGTCGTCCGTGCGCACGGGCTGGATCGACCGGATGGCAGGCGTGACGGGCACCGGCACCCCGTTCGCCGCCACCTCGGTTGGTCCGGCAACCGCCCCGTCGTCGATGAGCGGCAGCTACCCGGTGACCGCCATGCAGTCGCTCAGCTCGTTCTCGTTGAGCGGGGCCAGCTCGCAGGACGTCGCGTCGTGGCACACGGCACTGCGCAAGCTCCAGCACGGCGCGCCGTCGACGATCGCGGATCCCGCGGTCACGACGTTGGCGGCGTTGAAGACGACGCAGTCGCTCTCGGCGCAGAAGTACACGCCCGCGAACGGTGCGACGTACCCGAACGACGACGTCGGCGGATCGCTGAGCAGCGTTGCGCAGCTGATCAAGGCCGGTGTCGGCCTGCGGGTCGCGGCGGTCGACTGCGGCAACTGGGACATGCACGTCGGCATGGGTACGCCGACGAACGGCTGGATGTACTCGAACCTGACCGGGCTCGGCCAGGCGCTGGCCGCCTTTGCGACCGACCTCGGGTCCGCGTTCGCGAATGTCGCGGTCGTGACGCTGTCGGAGTTCGGCCGGCGCGTGATGGAGAACGACTCGCAAGGGCTCGACCATGGACACGGCAACGCCGTCTTCGTGCTCGGCGGCGGCGTAAAGGGCGGCGCTGTCTACGGTCGCTGGCCGGGGCTCGCCAACGACGACCTCGTCCTCGGCAACCTCAAGGGCGCGACGGACTACCGCACGATCCTCGCCGAGCTGCTCGAGAAGCGCTGCGGCCTGAGCACGACCAGGGTGTTCCCCGGCCTCGGCAGCACCAGGCTCGGATTGGCGAACGCCCGCACCTGACCCGCTTGTCGGTGGCCCGGGATAGAACCGAGCCCATGGATGCGATCAGCCACGACTTCGACTTCGTCTTCGGGCGCTGGAACGTGCACAACCGCAAGCTGCGCGATGTCACCGATCCGGACTGCACGGAGTGGGTGGAGTTCGAGGCGACCAGCGAGGCGTTCCCGATCCTCGAAGGGGTCGGACACGTGGATCGCATCTACGTGCCCGACCCGCCGGACGGCCCGCCGTTCGAAGGTTTCACCCTGCGCCTGTACGACGCAGAGTCGGCGGCGTGGAGCATCTGGTGGAGCTCGACCCGGGCGCCCGGCCGGCTCGACCCGCCAGTCGTCGGACGGTTCGCCGACGGCGTCGGCGAGTTCGGCTGCGAGGACGTCGTCGCCGGCCGCCCGGTGCGCGTTCGGTTCACCTGGACCACGAATGAAGTGCATCCGGTCTGGCGGCAGGCGTTCTGCGACGACGGCGCGACCGACTGGCGAACCAATTGGGAGATGACGCTGACGCGTCGGCCCTAGGAGTACCGTCAGTCTCGCTCATGCACGCCATCGATCTCATCATCGGCCTCGGGTGGATCGTCTTCTGGGTCGGTTGGCTGGCCGCGGCGGTGGCCACCAGATCGGGCCGGTCC
>Ga0335074_10008313_pt1 | contig 14421 bp, 14 predicted proteins | sample Lox_Sample_23_FD_206715 | JGI IMG/M metagenome (GOLD analysis project Ga0335074, IMG submission 206715) | Soil microbial communities from Loxahatchee National Wildlife Refuge, Florida, United States - Lox_Sample_2.3 | ecosystem: Environmental > Terrestrial > Soil > Wetlands | place: USA...
CGTCTTTCGCGCCTACTTCAAGAACGCCTTCCTCAAACAATACGAGAAGTTCGCCACCTTGCTGCGCAACGAGCTGGTCTCCAACAACCTCGCTGATTTCCAGCTCAGGAAGGGATTGGACCACCTCCAGGCCGTGCGCCAGCGGTTCCAAGACATCACCGGCCGCTTTGCCGCCTTCCAGGCGCAATGGCTCAACGTCCATGTTGACTTTCCACTGCTGCAACGCATCCGCCTCCTCGAAGTCCTCCTGCACGGCGGCACTCACGTCGGGGGATGGACCAGCAAACAGATCCATCACGCCGTCCTCACCACCTTCCCCTCAACCAACTGCGCTACGACTTGCGCAAGCTCAAAGGTCACAGTCTGTTGCAGCGTGATGGATCCCGATACGCCTACCGCCTCACCCCGAAAGGCGTCCAGGTGGCCTTGCTCTTCCTCTTCTTCCACAAACGGCTCTGCGGCCCGCTCGCCCATAGCCGCTTCCATCACCGCCCCGTCGACCATCATCGCCAGGCCAGCAAGCTGGAGGCCGCGTATCATCGCGCCGACACAGCTATCCAACACATCGTCGATTTACTTGCCGCCCGAACTCCGGGGCGTGACACCAATTGTCAGACTCGATTTGTCCACGATTCGCCCGGGTAGAATCTAAATGGCTCTGGTGACGGCGGATGAAATAAGCTAGACTTTTCAATATCGGTGATCCGCTACGTCTCGCTCATTGCTAACGGGTGAATCTCGCCAGGCGACGATGGTGCCGATCGCTCACGCCCGCGGCAAGCAAGGCCGCGCCGGCAGGCAACTGCCGGCCTCCGGCGACCTCTGACGGGGCGGCAGTGGCCGCCGGCATGAATAGGCAGGGTGGCCGCCCGCACCGCCAGCATCGGCATCGCCTGCGAGCGCTGTGGCCGCTATCACCGCGCGCCTGCTCGGGCGCCACGGCGCAACATCACGATGGGCGCGCCGACGGCGCCGGTTGCCCGCGGAATTGTCCGAAGCGGGGCGACGCGAGCCGGTATGTATCGGTGCGATCCGGACTGCCCGGACCGAGAAGAGAAACTCGCCCGTGAGCCGAGTTCAACGCGAAAATACCGCCAATTAAGGAGGCCTGGGGGCAGCGACTATCACAAGGGGTGCCAGAAATCTAGGTTCCGTTGCGGTGAAGGTGGCCTGATCTCGTGGGGGAGTCATTCCTGTTTGACAACACGTAGGCAAGCAGATTAGATTCACATCTGAAAGTCACTCGGGAGAGAGACCGGCGATGCCGAAGACCGCGGCACGGTCGCCGTGATGGGCGCTCCAACCATTGCGCTCGCAACACGGCGTCGCTACTACCGTGAGCTGCATTTTCCGCCCCGCGTCGCCACCTGTGCTGGCGCTCGGCGGCAATGTTGCCATTGCGCGATCGCCACGTCGCAGAATCGACAGACGGTTGGCTGCGCCAGTGCAGGATGCGGCCGAGATTTGATCGGCCATACGGATCGGACAAACCCGTCATTATCTGGGACTGGGCGAAACAGGGGAGCACAACAGTGACGACGTACTCTTATGATAACGGTCTGCTAAACATCATAACGATGGGCAATGAAGCCGGCACGCTGGACATTTCTAGCGGTGGCTTCAACAACAGCGTCAATATCATAACGATGGGCATTGGGTCCGACACGCTGGATATTTCGAACGGCGGCTTCAATAACAGCCTCAACACCATAGCGATGGCGAACGGCGACACGCTGAATAGTTCGAGCGGTGGCTTCAACAGCAGCTTCAACATTGTAACGATGGGCTCTGGCGACGCGCTGGATATTTCCAACGGTGGTTCCAACAGCAGCTTCAACATCATAACGATAGGCAACGGGCCCGACACGCAGGATATCTCCAATGGTGGCTCCGACATCAGCTTCAGCCTCACAACAATAGGCAACGGACCCGACACGTTGGACATTTCCAACAGCGGCGGCTCCGATACCGTAACGATGGGCAATGGGCCCGACACGTTGGACATTTCCAACAGCGGTGGTTACGACAACATAATCATGGGCAATGGACCCGACGCGCTCGACATTTCCAACACCGGCAATTTCAGTGGCGGCTTCGATACCGTAACGATGGGCAATGGATCCGACACGGTGGGTTTTCTCGCCGGTTTCGGCGACACCGTAACGATGGGCAATGGATCCGATACGGTGGATAATCTCGATGGCTTCGGCGACACCGTAACGATGGGCAATGGATCCGACACCGTGGGTATTTCCGACGGCGGGAACAACACCGTAACGATGGGCAATGGATCCGACACGGTGGACATTTCCTCCAGCGGCTTCAACGCCGTAACAACGGGCAGCGGTAATGATACGATCACCGTGGGTACGGGTGCCAACTTCGACACATTCACGCTCGATGACTCGAATGCCAATCTGGTTCTCAACGGGACCGGCAATAAGGTCTTCGTCAACGGGGGCAACGACCTCATGACCGATACGCCGGGCGGCAGCGATCAGTTGCTCCTGGCGATGCAGGCGGGCGGCGGCAATGTGTCGATCGCAAATTTCAGCACGGCCTCCGCGCTAGTGGACTTGGTCTCGAGTCTGGGCTTCGCGAATCCGAGCCAAGTGCTCGCGGCACTCACGTCCGACGGGCACGGTGGCACACTACTGAACCTGTCGCATGGCTCGATCGATTTCCTCGGGATCACGCCAGGACAGCTCACCAGTAGCAACTTCCAGGTTGGGTAGGAAACAGATCAGTTGTGATCAACCGGCGCCCCGTCGAGTCAGGTGGCCCGCGCGCGCGTCGCGGTCGCGATCAGGGGCGGCCACGACGTGGTCGCAGGGCGCGGCGGTGTCCATCGGGGCGCGGCGCACCAAGTCACGCCGATGCGGGCGGCGGCGCGTCGGAGGGCGGCTTCCTGCCCCAGACCGAGAGAGCGCCGGTGCAGGAGCTCGCACAACCGTCCCAGCTTCCAGGAGGCGAGCCGCGCCTGCCGCCTCTCCTGTCGCAGGCAGGCATCCTACCATCCTGATCAGGAGGCGCCGTTCGGACGCAGCCGGGCCGCAACTGCATCCGAACGCCGTTTCGCGGCAATCAGGCGAGATCAAAGCGATCCAGGTTCATCACCTTGTTCCAGGCAGCCACGAAATCGCGCACGAACGCTGCCTGCGAGTTGGCGGACGCATAGACTTCCGCAAGCGCCCGAAGCTGTGAGTTCGAGCCGAAGATAAGGTCGACGCGGGTGCCGGTCCATTTCGGCTCGCCGGTCGCGCGGTCGCGACCCTCGAACACGTCCTGGGCTTCTGAGACGGCCTTCCACGTCGTGCCCATGTCGAGCAGGTTCACGAAGAAGTCGTTGCTGAGCGTTCCGGGCTGTTTGGTGAAGACGCCGTGCTGCGACTGTCCGAAGTTCGCATTCAGCGCCCGCATACCGCCCAGGAGGACCGTCATCTCGGGTGCGGTCAGCGTCAGGAGCTGTGCGCGATCGACCAGCGCCTCCTCCGCCGAGATCGGGTATCCGGCCTTGTAGTAGTTACGGAACCCGTCCGCCCCCGGCTCGAGTACCGCGAACGACTCGACGTCGGTCTGCTCCTGCGAGGCATCCGTACGGCCCGGCGTGAAGGGAACCTGCACGTCATGCCCGGCCTTCTTCGCAGCCTGCTCGACGGCGGCGCAGCCACCGAGGACGATCAGGTCGGCAAGCGAGACTTTCTTCCCTCCCGTCTGCGCGGCGTTGAACTCCTTTTGGATGCCCTCGAGAGTTTTAAGCACGGCCGCCAGCTGGGCCGGCTGATTGACCTCCCAATCCTTCTGCGGCGCCAGGCGAATGCGCGCCCCATTCGCCCCGCCGCGCTTGTCGGACCCGCGGAAAGTCGCCGCCGCCGCCCAGGCAGTCGAGACCAATTGGGAGATGGAAAGACCCGACGCGAGAATCTTGCCCTTGAGTGCGCGGATGTCCTGCTCGTCGATCAGTTTATGGGCGACGGCCGGGACCGGGTCTTGCCAGATCAGCTCCTCCGCCGGCACCTCCGGGCCGAGATAGCGCACGCGCGGCCCCATGTCGCGGTGCACCAGCTTGAACCACGCGCGGGCGAAGGCGTCCGCGAGTTGATCCGGATGCTCGTAGAAGCGCCTCGAAATCTTTTCGTAAGCAGGATCGAAGCGCAACGACAGGTCGGTGGTCAGCATGGATGGCGCGTGACGCTTCGACGGGTCATGCGCATCCGGTATAGTGCCTGTGCCGGCGCCATTCTTCGTTGTCCATTGATACGCACCGCCCGGGCTCTTGGTCAGTTCCCATTCGTAGCTGAACAGGTTCGAGAAGAAGTTGTTGCTCCACTTCGTCGGCGTCTGGGTCCAGATGACTTCCAGGCCGCTGCCGATCGCATCGTCGCCTTTGCCGCTGCCATAGGTGTTCTTCCAGCCCAGCCCCTGCTCCTCGATCGAGGCGCCTTCGGGGTCGGGGCCGACATACTTGCTCTGCTCGGCAGCGCCGTGGGTCTTGCCGAAGCTGTGTCCCCCGGCGATCAGCGCGACGGTCTCCTCGTCGTTCATCGCCATGCGCTTGAACGTCTCGCGGATGTCCCGCGCCGCGGCGATCGGATCTGGCTTGCCGTTCGGCCCTTCCGGATTGACGTAGATCAGACCCATCTGCACAGCGGCGAGAGGATTCATCAGATTGCGCTCGCCGCTGTATCGCTTGTCCTCCAGCCACTTGCCTTCGGGACCCCAGAAGATGTCCTCCTCGGGTTCCCAGACATCCTCGCGCCCGCCGCCGAAGCCGAAGGTTTTGAAGCCCATCGACTCCAGCGCACAGTTGCCGGCAAGGATCATCAGGTCGGCCCAGGAAATCCTGTTGCCGTACTTCTGCTTGAGCGGCCACAGCAACCGGCGTGCCCTGTCCAGAAGGACGTTGTCCGGCCAGCTATTGAGCGGCGCGAAGCGTTGCGTGCCCGAGCCCGCGCCGCCACGGCCGTCACCGATGCGGTAGGTGCCCGCGCTGTGCCACGCCATCCGGATGAACAGCGGCCCGTAATGTCCGAAGTCGGCCGGCCACCAATCCTGCGAGTCAGTCATCAGCGCGAAAAGGTCCTTCTTCAGGGCCTGGTAGTCGAGCTTCTTGAACTCCTCCGCATAGTTGAAGTCCTTGCCCATCGGGCTGCTCTGGGGGGAGTTCTGGTGCAGAACTTTCAGGTTCAACTGATTCGGCCACCAATCCCGGTTCTCTGCAATGTGCCGAACATCATGCATGACCGGGCACGTGCCGGCGGTTGCGCTGTCGTCCATGTTTCTCTCCGTTCCTTGCCGCTGGTTCCTGGTCCCTGGATGCGAACCGCAACGATCGCCGGTACTCAGCGGGTGGGGGCCGAGCGGGCCGGCTGCGAGCCTGTTCTGACAGGCGCGTCTACCGTCGTGGTCACGCGTTGCTCCCTCAGGGCGTGGACTTGCGATTAGCCGAACCGTGATGATAGATGCAAGCCAACCGGCTCAATCGGTCTGATAGACAGCAACTATGACAAACTGACAGATGAACCTTCGCGACCTCCGCTACCTGCTGGCCGTCGCCGAACACGAGCATTTCGGCCGCGCCGCCGAAGCCTGTGGCATCAGCCAGCCGACGCTATCCGTGCAGGTCCGCAAGCTCGAGGCACTGCTCGGCGTCGCGTTATTCGAGCGCACCAGCAGGGGGGTGAAGCCAACGTCCGCCTGCGAGCAGTTGATCGGCCATGTCCGCACGGCGGTGGCGGAGGCGGACGCAATCCTGGCGGTGGCGGGCAACCTGCGTGACCCGCTGGCCGGGCGGCTCAGGCTCGGCATCATCCCGACGCTGGCACCCTACCTGCTGCCGCTCGTGCTGGCAGCGTTGCGCGAGGCTCTGCCGGCGCTTGAGGTGGTGCCGTGGGAGGATCAGACCGCGGCGCTGCTCAAGCGGCTGCACGCGCATGAGCTGGATGGCGCTCTCCTGGCGACCGAGGTGACCACGCCCGACCTGGAGAGCCGGCCGCTGTTCGCGGAGCCGTTCCTTGCGGCGCTGCCGCCCAATCATCCGCTCGCCGCGCGCGAAGTGGTGGCGGAGGCCGACCTGGCGCAGGACATCCTGGTCCTGGAGGATGGGCATTGCCTGCGCGACCAGGCGCTGGAGGCCTGTGGGCAGAGCGGTGCGCTGAGCGGTACGATGCGCGCGACGAGTCTCTCGACGCTGCTCAACATGGTAGCCGCCGGCTACGGGACGACGCTGATTCCGGGGCTCGCGGCGGGGGCCGCGGAGGATGCGGGGATTGTGCTGCGGCCGCTGGCGGCGCAGGTGGGGCGGACGGTGCGGATCGCGTGGCGCGCCCGCTTCCCGCGGCGCGCGGCGTTGGAGGCGGTGGGCAAGGTCATCGCCGCGCGCCTGCGCGGCTTCGCGATGGCGACAAGCTAAGCGTGCCGGATAACGTCCCGTTCGTCGCGGTCGGAACGCGGGCTGGTCGCACGCTTGCGCTTGACGGCAAAGGGCGCCGGTAGAAATTTCGAACCCTCTCCAGCGGGTTGTGTCGCGGTGGACGCGAGAAGTCGAGACCAGTGCCCGCCGAGATGAGACTGCGCGAAGCCCGAGGAACGACCGCGAAAATGGAGACATCCAATGACGTCACGAACTCGTCATATGATGATCATGGCTGCCATGCTTTTCATTGGTCTCCCGCTTGCGACCATGGAACAGCGACCATGGCCGATTGCCGTGACGGCCGCCCTTGTCGGCATGGTGTTCGGCGAGCAAGGTGCGGCTTTGGCACGCGAGGAACGTGAGCGACGCAGGCAGGGCGGCGTCTATCAGCCCCCGAAGCACCTGAAAACAGCGGTAATGCTTTCGTCGGTTGCGTTTGCCGTGCTTTCGGCCGCAGTGTTCCTCGTGATGTGGGACAAGGGAATGATATTGCCCGGCATGGCCCCCAACGTGATGGGCACTGTCGCCCTTGCCATCGCCTGCGGGATAGGTGGGGTCTTTTGGCACTGGTGGATGCGCGGGTGGTATCGAGACTATTTCGAACTGGATAGTGACTATCGCCCTCGATCATGATCGTTGCCGCGCGTCACATTCAGCGCTTCGCCCGCTGACATGAAGAATTCCGTCAACGCCTGTCCGCCGTCACCAAATGCCCGGCACGAGCCGGTAACGCGTTCGGCGCACATAGTCGGCATAGCCTGATAGCTCGGCCTGGAGCAGGCCATCCTCCAGGCCGGTCCGAAGAACCAGCAGCGCGATCGCCAGCCCAGCCGGCAACAATGCCCACCAGGAGTTGAGCGCGAGCGGAATTCCGATGAACATTACTATCGCCGCACTGTAGCCGGGATGGCGGACGAACCTATACGGCCCAGACGTAATCACCTGCTGGGCGCGCTCCTTCTGGATGCGGACGCCAGGCTCGAAGAACGGATTGACTGCCTGAGCCCAAGCTGTGACCGCGATGCCGCCGATCAGCAGGACATAGCCGATCAGAACAACCCATAGCGGTACGTCCGACCATCCCATACGGCCGCCATCGAGCGCCGCAAGCGGGATCTCGCTGATAAAAGCCGGAAACAGGACCCCGAGCAGCATCAGGTCCCATTTCTTGGTGCCCGGTTGGAAGCGACTGCGGGCGCGGTAGATCATCGGATTCACGCGCGCCAGTAGCAGTGCAGAGACACCGAAGGTCGCGACAAGGACCGCGATAAAGATCCAGCCGGAAGTCCAATCGATCCTGCCTGCCGGGAAGAAGACCAGAGCAATAAGCGTCAGCGGCGAGCCTACAGCGTAAAAGATCGCCTTGGCGCGCGACATCGGCTTCGGATCGACAGCGGAAGTCATCGGAGCCGGCCTAAGCCGCGACGCGCTTGCGGAAGAACCACCCGAAATACAGACAGACAAGGAAGAGCACGAAATGGATCATGCCGCGCACCGCGCTGAGTTGCGGCGACTGCACGGCTTCGGTCCCTATCAGAGGGATCGGGATTTTCGCAAAATAGAAGTATAATTGCATCCCGCTGCTGACGAAGAAGGCGCCGGCGAGGAATTTGCGATACTCGCGATATCGCACAGCGACGTAAAGCGTCGGCAACCCAATGACGATGACCGCGGCCACGAGATAGGGAAGCATCGGCCTGCTCCTGCTTTGCGCTTGCTGATAAGGTTTTCTTCTGTATATTCGGAATATGCCGAATATGTCAAACAGATCCGGCAAGCGCAGGGAGCGCTTCGTGGAGGACGTGGCTCGGCTGCTCGTGCCCTGGGGTGTACCGCTCGTCGCCGCGCGTCTCTATGGCTACCTGTTGCTCTGCCCCCGCCCCGTCAGCCTCGACCGGATCACCGAGGACCTCGGGATCAGTAAGAGCAGCGCAAGCGTGGCCGCGCGGCTGTTGGAGAGCTACACGCTGTCATGTCGTCATCGCGAGCAGGGAACGAAGCGTGCGCTTTACGCCGTGGCCGACGACTACGAAGCCATGATCCGACAGCAGAATCGGCTCCTCGATGCATTGGCCCAGCAGTTGAACGCCGGCAGCGGAATCGTCGGATCCAAGGAGGTAAACTCGCGTCTTGAGGAGATGGCGGAATTCTATCGAGTGATGCGTGGCGCTATGGACGACGCGATACGCCGCTGGAAGCGCCGCCGACCATGACGCGCGCCTCCAACCGATTCGTTACCTGGGTCACCCGGATCTAAGATGCTGCCGCATCGCCGGCAAGTGCCACGACCGCCTTGGGCTGAGGACGCATCAGCAGGTAAAATGCGACGATGTGCGTGATCATCAGCAGGGGTACGTAGATAATCGGGATTGCGTAGGCGGCACCCAACTCCCCAGCCTTTGCGGGGAGGTCGATCTGGACCGCGTGGTAATAGTCGAGGATCAGGTCGACAAACCCCACGATATTGAAGGCCGCGACGAACAGCCAAAAGAGCGGACGGATCCTGACCGTGAGAAGCGCCAGCATGGCCAGCACGCCGGTTGCAAAATCCCAATAGGCGGCGAACACGGCGAAGCTGGCCGGCAGATCGGGGCTGACCACGCCCGGAAGGATGAAGACGAGCCCGAAGAAGCGGAAACTGTGCAGCGTAGCGATCGCACGTTGTGCTTCGAAATGGTCCATCGCTTTGAGCCAAGGCCAGATATACGCGCCAAAGCAAAGCAGCCACGCGACATAGCCGAGGACGAGGTGGGTTTGGAACAGGATTACCGAGGACATGTGAGGCTCCTATCGCGGGCCGTACAAGCTCCGAAGGAAATCGATCATGGCAGTGTTGACCTCCGGCGCGCGTTCTTGCTGAGTCCAGTGGCCGCAGCCCGGCAGCATGATCGCCGGCCGGAGTTCGGGAACCATCGCCGACTGCTTGCCAATGAACTGGGAATAGACGCTGGCGACAAAATCCCGGTCGCCGGCAATGTACAGCGCCGGGACCGTCACCGACGCTCCGGCGAAGGGGCCCAGCAGCTCCCAACTGCGATCGACGTTGCGGTACCAGGCGAGGGGACCGCGGAACCCGCTCCGCGTGAATTCCGCGACGTAAACATCGATGTCGGTCTCCGCGATCCAAGCCGGCAAGGATGCGGGATCGGTTAACAGAGCACCCTTCCGGGGCATCATTCCGCCGGCAAACCCTCCACCTTCGGATGGCGACCTGTCGCCCGAAAGCGAGTAGAATTGGGCACGGAAGGTACGGCGCAAGTCGCGCCCAAGCACTGCTTCAGCCTCGGGGGTTTGGAGGAAGAGCTGGTAGAACACGGCATTCTTGCTCTGCGGCATGAGTGTCGTTGGCGGCACTGAGCTGCCAAACCCCCGCGGCCGGAACGGCACGCTGAGCGCGATAACAGCACGAAAACGGTCAGGGCGCAGAAGCGCCGCTTCCCATGCTATCGTGGCTCCGACGTCGTGGCCGGCGATCACCGCCTGCCGGGCACCCAAAGCATCGACGAGACCCACGATGTCGCCGATATCGTGGAGAATCGTATACTCCTCCACGTCCTCCGGACGCTCGCTTAGCCCATAGCCGCGCAAGTCTGGTGCGACCGCACGGAACCCAGCCTTTGCCAGCGCCGGGAGTTGATACCGCCAGGAATACCAGCATTCGGGAAAGCCGTGGCAGAGGATGACGAGCGGACCTTCACCCTGTTCGGCCACATGCAAGCGGATGCCGTTCGTCTCGATCATGCGATGCGTCACCTCGGGCATCGCCGGATCCACCCAAGATGCCAGCCCGGGGCCAGCCCCGCCGGGTCCAGCCGCAGCGGCCATTGGCGACTCCACGAAAGCAACACCGACGGCGAGCGCGCCCACCGCTCGGAGCATGTCGCGTCGGGATAACGTCGCGCCTCGCATTGCGCTGCTCCTTCGATTGTCGCGCATCCGGGCATCGACATCACCAACAGCGGCGGCAGTCATCCGCGGTTCTCCATGTGAATCCGGGTCTTCGTCTTGAGGCTCATGGCTCCGACCGGTGCTGGCACTCATGCTCCGCCAGCACCCAAAACGTGGGAGCCTCGGAATCTGTTTGCACTGGCCATCTGTTCACATATGCTGTCCATTCATGAACAGATCCGCGGGAACCTGGCTATGGGATGATGTGCGCTTCTTCCTCGCCGTGGCGCGCTCCGGCAGCCTGTCAGGAGCTGCACGCGCCTTGGGCGTAGGTCACGTGACGGTTGGGCGGCGGATCACGCTGCTGGAGAAGCGGCTCGGCGTGACCCTGCTGAACCGGACCCCGGATGGGTTTGCCACCACCTCGGCCGGAGCGGCGATCCTGCGCCAATGCGCGGCAATGGAGAGCGCGGCAATGGATCTTGAGCGCATCGTCGCGGGACATGACTCTCTCGTCACCGGCTCGGTTAGAGTCACCACGACGGAGACGCTGGCCTATCAGTTAGTAGCACCTGCAATTGCCGCGCTACATGCGACACACGCGGAGCTTCGGGTCGATCTGATCACCGGCGTTCGCTCGCTCGACATCGCACGTCGCGAGGCCGATCTCGCAGTGAGGTTTGCGCGACCCTCGGCTTCGGACCTCGTTTGCCGCAAACTAGGCGAGGTTGGCTTTTCACTCTACGCGTCGAAGCGCTATCTGGCGAGCGCAGGCATCCCGAAACGAGGCCATGGATTGGCAGATTTCGACCTGATCACCTTCACAGGTGCACCGGCAGCGACAAGCCCATTTTTTATGGGCGAGGCTCTCGAGGGCGCGCGAGTCGTGCTGCGATGCGACGCCCCGCTTATCCAGCTCCGAGCCGCGGCGACCAATGTGGGCATCGTCGAAGCTGCTTGCTTTCTTGGCGATTCGTCATCCGAGCTGGTCCGTGTTTGGCCCCATGAAGCGCCCGCACGACGCGCAGTGTGGTTGATCGTGCATCAGGACATGCGGCGCGCAGCGCGTATCAACGCTGTCTCGAGCGCGATTATTGAAGCATTCGGTCGCCAGCGAAGAATTTTGGAGCAAGGCAACACGGCAGGATAACCACAGGTTCAGGAGATAGCGTTCTCCCTTCGCGCGGGTACGCGTTGATCTAATAGCGCAATTTTTCTCCTCGTTCGAAGAACCGACTCTCCGGTCCGTCAGAAATTTGCGCTCTTGATTTCGGCTGTTCTGACCACGAGCCTTGGTCAAGGTCCAAATGGCGCGTTTATCCCAGAGATGGTGAGCCTGATCCCTGATGTGCCGGTGATTGATCGACCGGGAATCATCAGCGCGTGGGATGATCCAAAGGTCGTCGCTGCGGTCGAGAAGGCGGATCGCAAGAACCTGATCATGGCCGGCGTCACGGTCGACGTATGTCTTGCTTTCGCCGCCATGCAAGCGGCTGATGTGGGCTACAATGTCCATGGCGTGCTTGATGCCTCCGGCGCGCTTGAGGTGACAATTCCCCGAGAATGCCGTTGCCAGAATGGAGGATCATGGATCACGTCCGTCAACTGGACGACGGTTGCCTCCGAACTCCTGCGAAACTGGGCGCTACCGACCGGACAGGCATCGGGTCGGGTCTTCCACGACCACTGTCACAGCTACGGCCTTTTGATGGACAGCTTTGAGGCCGTGACAGCGAAGGCTGCAAAGCAGGCGTCATAGCCGGACCGCGTTGTCCTAAAACGATCGAGCGCGCCGACCTCGTCCTGGTAGTCGGCCGTGGTCCTCATCAAGGAGAGGCCGATGAGTCAAGCTATCTCAGTCGAGCGCGTCGATCACATCGGCATCCGCGTGCGCGATCTCGGTCGAGCGCTCAATTTCTATCGGGTACTAGGGTTCAGCCTCCTGCAGCAGCGCCAACGCGGGTGATCCGGCTGCAAACCTGTTAATGGATGCTCCGGAGGAATACCCCGGCTTACCCACATGGCTCTCCGGGTCGCATCGATCTCGGCGACGATCGCCGCCCTGACGGCGAACGACATCGCGATAACGCAGGATGACAGCGGTCAGGTCTCGGTCTTCATCCGCAACCCGGATCGCAACGTAATAGAGTTGTGCGGCCCGCGACCACGAGGCCAGCCTAGATCGTATCGAACCTCGTAGACGATATCGTCGGCGACGATATCAAAGAAGTTGTCACCGTCGACAAGGTCACCAAGTGCCTTGCGGACCAACTCGAAATACGGCGCGGCGCCTGTATAGGCAGAATATTTGCTATCAGGCATTCTGGTTTCTCCATGCGTTTGTGGATTGCCTGGGAGACGCCGGCGCGACGCTGCAACGCCGTACCGGTGCCGCGTGTTCGGTCAGCCGGCCGGCCGGGTCTCCGCGCCGACAACGTCCCGGAAGCAATGTTCGGGACTATCGACGATCCAATGAGCCCACCTCGCGGTGCTACCCCTAACTATCCCACACCCACCTTGTATGGGGATCCAGTTGTCAAGCTCGAAATCAGCTATGCCGCGCTCATTTTCGTATCCATCCTCAATGTGTCATCCCGTCCGTCCGAGGCGGAGCTTGCCGGCGGGCGCAACTACATCGCGCCACAGCCTTGTATCCGGCGGGTCCCGTTGGGACCGCGAACCATGATGCGGTCATGCGCATCGGCGGCGAGGCTCCGGGGCGGCGCACCCATTCTTTTTCCCGGCACAAAGGCCATGGGGGGCTTACGGGTGACGCCACCTCGGATGGTGCTCCGGCGGGCGGTCTAGCGGGCGCGCCGAAATGGTAAAGGTCGATTTGGCGGTCGTGCTGCTGCGTCGTGTTTCAAGTGGCGGGGTGGAGGGCGACACCGTCGGGGATGACGCCCCGCGTTGCGAAGCGCCACAGCACGATCAGCAACTTGCGGGCGAGCGCCACGATCATCGTCTTGCGCGTGTTCGGGGCAGTCTTCGTCCGCGCGTGATACCACTTCGCCAGTGCGCTATCACCTTGAAAACGCAGGAATCGCCAGGCGAGTTGGATCATGCCGCGGCGGACACGACTGTTGCCGGCGCGGGCCAAACCCTTCTCACGCCTTCGGCTGCCACTCTCGTCAGGAGAACCCGTCAGTCCTGCATAGCGGGCCAGAGCTCTCTGGTCGCGGAGCTTTCGCGCGAGGATCTCATGCACCAGCATGTCCGCCGTCTCGATGCCAACCCCAATAATGCGGGCCAGCAGGCGGATCATGGCGTGCGGCCCTGTCAAGGGAGTCTGCTGCTGGAGTCGTTGCAACCGAGTCAGTTCGATGGTCTTGATCTGCTCTCGCAGGAGCGTCAGCCGCGCAAGTTCGCGTCGTAATTCGGCCAAGGTGTTCGGTGGCAGCTTCTCACCTTCCGGCGTGATCAGACTGTCAAGCCGTTGGGCCGCCTTGCGAAGTTTCGGATTGAATCCGCGAACACCCCATCGAGCCAGAGCCCCCTTCACCCGGTTGACGATGCGAGTGCGCTCCCGCACGAGACAATCGCGCTCACGGCTAGGACGCCGCGCATCCTCTTCGGCCAGCGTTGGAATCGCCGCCATTTGGCAGTGTTCCGGTTCTCCTCGGAGCCAACCTAGAAATGCGCGCTTCAGCATCTCCGTATCAAGCCGATCTGTCTTCGCTCGCTTATGTTCCCTCGGGACCGCAACGCTAGCCGCATGAATGACATACGCCTCAATACCGCGGCTCCGCAGCCACCGCGCCAGCCAGAACCCGTCGCGGCCGGCCTCAAAGGCCACCACGATCCGCTTGATCTTGCGGCCGGCCTTCGTTGCCTCGTCTCGCCAGCGGTGCAGCTGCCGAACCACGCCAGCTTCATCGGCTCCCAGCTTCTTCAGCGGCGCACGACCAACGCCAGGAACGATCCCGGCGAGCAAGAAGCTCGTCAGACTCATCTCGATTACCGCGATCAGCGTGCTATCCTGATCAAAGGCGGTGAGGGATCGGCTCAGGTCATCAACGTCAGACATGGGGCACTCCATCGGTTGCTCGGCAGCGTCGATGGTGCCATGACCCTCGCCGCCCGCCCCATAGCATCTTTTTCTGCGCTCTTCACGCTCT
>Ga0335074_10008315_pt1 | contig 14419 bp, 15 predicted proteins | sample Lox_Sample_23_FD_206715 | JGI IMG/M metagenome (GOLD analysis project Ga0335074, IMG submission 206715) | Soil microbial communities from Loxahatchee National Wildlife Refuge, Florida, United States - Lox_Sample_2.3 | ecosystem: Environmental > Terrestrial > Soil > Wetlands | place: USA...
GCGGTGAGCGGCGGTGGGGAGGGCAGCAGGCCGAACCAAGCGCCAAGCACGGTCCTCCAGCCCGGCCGCAGCGGCCAGCAGCATCCACCGCGCCAGGATGCCGGCGCCGCGGGCCCGGCCCGCGTCGGCTCGCGCTGCGCCGCGGGAATCGGATAGGTTCTTACTGATGACACCGCGGTCCTTCCTTACCGGATCCGCACGGCCTCACCGCTGCCATCTGCGGGCTTGCGGCCACGCGGCGGTGATGATCGCCTGAGGTCAGGGCGGCAGCGACCGGACCCAGTGCATGCGCGCGGCGGTTGCCTCCGGGTGGTCGCCGAACTCCTGCGCCACCTGGCCGAGGCAGCCATCTGCACCGAGTTGCTGCACGGTGACCCTGATCGCGTTGGCCACAGCGCCGGAGCCCGGCGCATCCGATCGCTGCAGGCTCGAGGCGAACAGCGCCGGGCACCGGGCATCGCCCGCGGGCGGCTGCGCCGGGGGTGAGCTTGCGCGGCCTGGCGGGTGCCGCCGGATGAACGATGAGGGCCATGGTGGTCATGAGTTGTCCTGCTCTTCCTTATGTTTGGCCTGCATCAGCGCGGACGGGGAGCCAGTGGAAGTCGCCTCCCTTGTTCGCGCCCGGGGCGGCTGGGGGGTACCCAGGTGCGGTTTGCCGGGCCATTGGAGGCATCGGCCAGCTGGCGGATGTTGCCGGCATGCTTGCCGGAGATGGCTGCGCACGGCACGGGCATGGCAGGCATCGGCCAGGTGGCTGATCTTGCGATCGGCCGGGGCCGCCGCGGCGAGGAGGAGCGGCGGACTCCCGGTCAGGCTCGTGGGAGGATGCGGGTCACGCCAGCGGGGTATCTCTGTGGCTGCGCGTGGCGCAGGTACGCGATCTTGTCAACGGGCGGTGACTGATGTTGGCGGCGCCGAGCCTACCCAGGTTTACTCGCCCACCGGCCAGTGCGTCCCCCGTGGGCTTGTTAGCCCCTGACGCCGGGCCGCCTCGGCGGCGAGCTGGGCGCGGGAGGTGATGTGGAGCTTGGCGAACACGTGCGTGAGATGGGTTTGCACCGTCCGGCGTGAGACGTACAGGCGCTGGCCGATCTGGGGGTTGGACAGTCCCTCGGCGACCAGGCCGACCACGGCCTGCTCGCTGGGGGTGAGGCTCTGCCAGCCGCTTTGCGCGCGGGTGTGGGTGACGTGGCGGCTGCGGCGGATACCCATGTGTCGCAGCACGGCCTCGGCCCGGGCGAGGTCACGCGCGGCGTCGAGACGCTCGTAGATGGTGATCGCCTGATCGAGGAGCTGGCCGGCGCGGGCCACGTTGCCCCGCCGCGCGAACGCGGCGCCCGCGTCCTCGCAGGTGAGCGCGAGCTCAAGCGGGCGCGACCCGCGGGTGCAGGCGCTGACAGCCGCGTCTAGCATGCCGGCGTCATTTGCGGCCAGCCCCTGGCAGCGCAGCGCGGCGCCGGTGATCCAGGGCACCTCGTTACGGGACGCCACGCTGGTGACGGCGGCCGCGACCTCGCGCGCCCGGGCCGGGTCCCCGGCGGCTAGCGCCAGCCGGACCAGATCAGGACCGATGACCGGGTATTCGAGCGCGAGCCCGGACCTAGCGCACCGGTCCCAGAGGTCGCTAAGCGTGGTGAGCGCGTCCGTATGTTCGCCGTCAGCTTCCAGCAGAAGGGCCCGCGCCCACGCCGACCAGCCGACGCGGTAGCCGCCGAGGGCGGACAGCTCGCGCGGCGCGGCGCCGACGGCGTCCCGGGCTCCGGGCAGGTCGTTACGGTGCAGCCTGATCAGGGACAGCACGCTGCGACCGAGGACGGGGTTATAGCTGTCGCCAGTGACGCTCACCACCCCGGTGCCCGTCTCGATCTCGGCGACCGCATCATCCCAGTGCCCCGCGATGAAGCGCTCCAGCGCGCGAACGACGTAATAGACGGCAAGGCCCCAGCCGATGCCGAGTTCCTCGCTGATCCGCATGCCGGATTCGATCGTGGACCTGGCCTCATCGAGCCGGTCAAACTCCACGAGCACATAGCCGCGGGGAATGTGGACCGGAAACCGGTGTCCCAGCCTGCCGGGGCTCCGGTCAGCCAGCAGCACAGCCTCGTCGGCAATCTGCAGCGCCTCCCGGAGGTGCCCGCGCCGTAGAGAATTCATGGCGAGTGTGGCCATGGCGATGCTTGTGGCCACGTCATCGCGGGCCGACACGGCCGCCGCCCAGGCTTCCCCGGCGGCCGCTGCGGCCCCGTCGAGGTCTGCCGCCAGCATGCGGGCGAAGCTCGCCCACGCCTGGGCCTCGGCCCGTTCGGCGCCGGTGAGCAGAGGGGACTGGCATGCCCGCTCCAGCTCGCAGAGACCTTCTGGTGCCTGTCCGCCCGTCAGCAGGGCGTGCCCGAGACATGCCCGGACCGCACCCTCCAGGGATGGATCCAGGTCGCGGCCGAGCAGCAGCCGGCAGGCTGCCTCGGCGTCGGCGCTCCGCCCGGCCCACATCAGGCTGCTGGCCCGTTCGGCGAGCAGCCGGTCACGGCCGGGATCCCCAGCTGCCATCAGCCCGGCCGCCCGGCTCAGAAGATCCGCGGCGACCTCCGGTGACCGCGGCGCCGCCTGGCGGGCCGCCCTGGTCAGCCAAGTGACCGCCTCGGGGTCCCCGGGCAGCGCGCCGCGTCCGAGGTGCTCGGCGACCTGCAGGGCTGGTGCCCCGGCTCGTGCCAGCCGCTGCCCGGCTTCGCGGTGCAGGGCCCGGCGCACGCTGCCGGCCAGGTCCTGGTAGATGGCATCGCGAATCAGCTCGTGGCGGAACCGCAACCGCTGGCCGTCGTCTTCCAGGACGTGGGCCCTGATCGCCTCGCCCAGGACGACGGACAGGTCGACAGCAGGGCGGCCAGTGATGGTGGCCAGGTCGGTGATCGAGAAACCAGATCCCAGGATGGAGGCGGACCGCAGCGCCTGCAGGGCGGTCTCGGGCAAGAAGCTGACCCGGCGCAAGATGGTCAGACGCAGCGTCGGCGGCAGCACTGTCTCCGTCACCTCGGCCCGCCCGCCCGCGGTCGTGATCGCCTCCTCCTGGGCCAGCGCGGCGAGCAGTTCGGTGATGAACAGCGGGTTGCCCGCCGCCCCGGCCACCTCGGCCAGTAGCCGCGGGCCCGGCTCGGCAGCCACGGCCTGGGCCACCAGGCCGGTCACCGCCTCCCCGGTGAGGGGGCGCAGGCTGAGATGCCGGGCACCGGCCGCCTCCAGCGCGCCGGCCAGCCGGTCCAGCTCGGCGGCGCGCGGGGAAGGCCGAACGCACCCGATGAGGCCCACCGGCAGACCGGTCAGACGGCGGGCCAGCACGCCCACGGTGAGCAGGCTGGACGGATCGGCCCACTGCAGGTCATCCAGGCCGATCACCAGGGGCCCGGCCAGTGCCAGCTCCTCCACCAGGTCGGTAAAGGCGTCTACGACGCGGAACTGCAGGCCCGGGTCGCTGGTCACCGTGATCGGGCCCAGGTCCCCAGCACCCTGGCTGGCAAGCAGCGCGGCGATGGCCGCCCGCCGCGGGTCCGGCGATGACCGGGCGCACTCCAAGGCAGCGGCCAGCACACCGAACGGCCGGGTCCGCTCCAGCTCCTCGGCCCGGCCCGCCGCCACCTGCATACCGCGGCCCCGCGCGTCCGCCAGGACCTTCGCGAGCAGGCGGCTCTTGCCGATCCCGGCCTCGCCCTCGACCAGCACGACCGCCGGCCCGCCAGCGGCCACACGGCCCAGGGCCTCGCCCAGGGCCCCGATTTCCGCCTCACGCCCGCAGATCCGCGGGACCGGGGCCACCGCGCCCATGCCTGGATGGTACTGCGGCCCCGGTGGGCATGCCCGGGCACCCAGCCGCAGCATGGTCATGGCCCGGGACCTGCGCCCTGGCCGGGCTCTGCGGTCACCTCATACAGCACCCGCAGCAGCCCCAGCCAGCCGGTGAAGCTCATCTTCTGCTTGCTGTCCGGGCGATGAGTTTGCCCGGGGCCGCGGACGACCCAAAGACGGCCGGCCGGCGGCTCGGCGATGTCCAGGACAATGCGGATCTCCACCTACCCCATGGTCCGGGTTCCCGCGGCCGACAGCATCGGCCAGCTGGCCGATGCCTGCCAGGCCGGTACCGCCCCGGCTCGGCGGCCGCCAGCAGCCGGCGCAGCGCCGACACCCCACGGCCCCGGCCGGCCCACCCCGCGCTCCCGCGCCCATAACCGGATCGTAACCAGCAGTGAAACGACGCGAAACAACCCGCGGCAACCCCGGCCACCACGCCCGCCACCCGCCAACTGCCAGCCGGTGCCACGGCAACAACCCAGACCCCGCCGCGGAACCCCCGCAAATACCGCACATGCGTCTTGCGCGTCCACCGGCGCTCAGGTCGAGGGTTAGGGGCCTGACCTGCGGTAACAGCGTCATAACAGCGCGCGTGCAGTGGTAGTGCAGCGGCGCACCGCACTCTCGGGACAACACCGAACCCGCCTCCTCATCCATGAGCCTGCCCGGGGTTCCGCGGATGCCCTTCCCCGGGACGCCGCCCCCCACCGACCGGAATATGAGCCAGTTGGCCGATGCCTGCGACGCCAAACGCGCCGCAGGCTGAGGGCGTCATGTGACCCACCGGCAGCCCACACCCGGCCGCTGCTCTCTGAAAGGACCCCTGTGAGGCAAACCCGGATCCAAAAGCACCGCAGCCGCCCGGTCGGCTGGAAACAGACGCCGCTGCGGCTCGACGGACGCGACCCCGACATCGTCAAGGCCCATCAGCTTGCCCGCAATCCCGGCTGGCGGGGACCCGACTCTGTCATCGCACGCCACCACTCCAACATCACAAGTCCGGGCGACGAGGGTCCCCCGGGTGTCTGGAAGGAGCGATGACCCGATGAGACAAACCGGAAAGGAGACAGCCGTGATCACCCCCACTGCCCGTTTGACGGCAGCGCGGCTGGCAATCCGTGAGGCTAGGCCGGGCTTCCGTACCAGCATTCTGCTTTGGGCTGCGCAGATCCCGCTGGCCGCGCTGTTCGTGAGCGTTGCCGTGCCCAAGCTGACCGGGAGCCATCAGGCAGTGCAGGAGTTTGGCCTGATCGGAGCAGGCCAGTGGCTGCGCCACTTTGTCGGAACAGCAGAACTGGCCGGGGCGATCGGCCTGCTCATGCCCTGGCTGGCCGGGCTGGCCGCCGCCGGGCTGGCCGCCGACATGGCCGGCGCGACCATCATCAACGCCACGGTGCTGCGCAACACAACGTTCGGTGTCAACGTCTGGATGACCGCGGTGCTGTGCGCCGTGTTCGTGCTCCTCGCCTACGCCCGGCGGCCGCAGATCACGGGCCTGTGGGCAGCCATCCGCCGGTAACGGGCGGCCGACCCCGGCACTGCTCATGCCCCAGCCTCGGACGTGATGACGATGATGAGCCTCAACCAACTACAGACGCAGGCCCTGGGCTCCATTGCGGACGGCCTGGCCGGTTCTGACCCCCGGCTGGCTTCCATGCTGACCATCTTCAGCCGGCTGGCCGCCGGCGAGGAGATGCCTGCCCGCGAGAAGAGACGGGTGCGGCGCCGGCGGCCGGCCGCCCACCGTCCGCGCCCGGCGGCACCCGCGCCGGGGCACAGCACTCCCGCAACCGCGCCGCCTGCACCCGCGGCTGGGCCTGCAGCCGGCCATGCTGGTGCTGGGGGCCGTCATCTCCGCCGCACTGCTCACCACCGCGCTGACCCTCAACGCCAGCGGCCACAAGACCTGCGCCCGGTCGCTGGGAACGGCGTGCACCTCGCCCTCCATCCCACGGCATGCCGCCGCGGGCAGACGCTGATGCACTGCGCGGAAATGACCGGCGCGGCGGCAAAGCTGGCCGCTCGGTGGAGTCCAGGGTGCGGTAGGAGCGCGCGGGGTTCAGGGCCGTTGCCTTACCGGCTGGCCCTGGCGGTGTGTCAGCAGATCGCTGCGGGTGATGCGCAGCTCCTCCGGTCGCGGGGAGTCGTGGAACTGTCCTGCTGGAGGCGGCCGACGCGTTCGTGGTGGCGCTGGCTGCGCGGCGGTCCTTGGTCCTGCTACCACCAGCTATTCGCGGTGCTGCTGCGGTTCGACGGCCGGGGGTGAGGGGCGGTGCGGTGGAACGGACTGGGCTTCTTGCTGGGTGTCCCTGTGCTCGGCGGGCTGTTCACTCTGGTCACCGCCGTGATCTTGGCCCGGGTGGGCGGGCGCCTGCTCGGCATCCGGCTGCGCTGGCGGCGCGCGATCCTGGCCGGGTTCGCCGGCCTGGTCCTCGGCTGGATCGCCGCCTGGTCGATCAACGGCCAGCGGCACGGCCCGCAGAGGTTGCCGTGGTCGGCCGTGCTGTTCAGTGCGCTCGTCGCGACGATGCTGATCGCTGTCCTGCTCGAGCTGCTGGCCCGCCCGGGCCGGCTGGCCGCGGCAGGACGCCGACTGCATGCCAGCCCGCTCCCGCATCCGATCCGGTCGCTGCGCCAGCGCGCCGGCCGGAGCCGGCGGTACCTGCAGGTCACCCGCATCGCCGCCCGCCACGGGCTGAGCGTCTACCTGGGCGGGCGGCAGCCCGGCGCCGATGAGCCGGGCCCGCTGGCCCGCAACCTCCGGGCTGCGCTGGACGAGGCCGACGGCATGTTCGTCAAGCTCGGCCAGGCGCTGTCGACCCGGGCCGACCTGCTGCCGCCCGATGTCATCGCCGAGCTGTCCCGGCTCCAAGATCACGTCGCGCCCGCGGAGGAGAGCGATCAATGACACACATGACCAAAACGCTGGCCTCTAGCGGGACCAATTTCACCCCGATCGGGGTCGTGCTGGCGATCTTCGTGCCGATCTGCGCGGCGATCGCGGTGATCGTCTGGAACTACTACCGGCTGCAGCGGCACCGCGCCGACGCGGTCGCGATGGCGTCCTACCGCAAGCTGGCCGAAGAGGCGGTGGCGAACATGGCCGAGCTACGCGCCGAGATGGCCAAGCTGGCCGAGCACGTCAGCGTGGTCGAGCAGCTGATGCGAGACGTGGGGTGAGCGCCGTGACGAACGCCCTGAGCCTGCGCCGCGATCCCGTCCGGCTCGTGCTGTCCAGGGGCCTGTGGGCGGGCGCCTGGTACCTGCTGGCCTACCAGGTCGTCGGCTGGGTGCTGTTCGCGATCGCGCTGAGCGCCGCGCTCACTGGCGCGGTGCTCGGCCTCACCCTGGCCGGGCTGCCGGTGCTTGTTGCCGCCGCCGCGACGATCAGCTGGTGCGCGAACGTGGAGCGGGCCAGGCTGCGCATCGTGGACTCCGAACCCGTCACCGGCCGGTACCGCGAACCGGTCGGCCCCGGCGTCATGAACCAGCTGCGGACCCGCTGGCGGGACCCCGCGACCTGGCGCGACGTCGCCTACCTGCTCGGCGTGTTCGTCCCGCTGGCCGCGCTCGACCTCATCGTCTTGACGGTCTGGCTGGTGTTCCTCGCCGGGATCACGCTGCCGATCTGGTACTGGGCGCCACGCCAGACCTTCGGCAACGGCGGAACCGCCCACGGCGTCCAGCTGGGCTACTTCCCGAACGGTCGCGACCGCCCGCGCGCACGCCACCATCGCCCGCACGCTGCTGCACGCCCCGGAAGACCCGCTCAGGGAGGCAAAGGAGGTGCTCAGCCGTCCCGGCCCGCTGCACGAGGTCAACCCAGGCGAATTTAGCCCGAACGGGCCCTAGCTGACTGTCCCCGCCCACGAGGGTCCAGCTCACGGACGCGGACCAGGCCGCGGCCGACTCGCACGGCAAACACCTGCTGCGCCAGCAGAAAGGCACTCCCATGCGTGACCCGCGCACTTCAGTATTGCCCATCTCACCACCCGCCGAAGCGCACGACCCGCCGCCGGAGCATCGCGCCTGGCCCAACCTGACCGAACGGGTGGCCGGCTGGAGCGCCAGGCACCGCAAGACCGCCGTCTTCGGCTGGCTGCTCCTCGTCGCCGCCGTCTTCATGGCCGGCCAGGCGCTCGGCTCAAGGAACCTGCCGCAGTACGACGCCGACCAGTCCGGGCAGGCCGAACGCGTCCTGCACCAGGTCTCGCCGGCACAGGACAACAAGTACGCCGAGACCGTGCTGATCTAGGCCACGGCAGCCGGCGCCACCTTCGCCACGGATCCGGCCATGCGCCAGGCGGTGAGCCAGGTGGCGGCGTCGCTCGCGGCCCTGCCCGGCTACGCGACCGGCATCTCGACACCGCTGTCCGCGGCGGGCAGGCGCTGGTCTCGAAGGACGGGCGCAGCGCCCTGGTCATCTTCGACGTCCCCGGCAACGTCCCGGACATGAACCAGGCGGCAGCCGCTCTCCAGCACGCCGTCGCAACCGTGCAGGCCCGGCACCCGGACCTGCGCGTCGCCGAGACCGGCGACGCGAGCATCACGCAGGCGATCAACAACTCGCTGAACCTCAGCAAGGCCGAGGGGACCTCGGTGCCGGTCACGCTGATCCTGCTGCTGATCGTGTTCGGCGCGCTGGTCGCGGCCGGCATCCCGGTGCTGCTCGCGCTGACCGCGGTGACCGCCTCCCTCGGGGTGCTGACGATCGTCAGCCACTGGCTGCCGGTCAACGACTCCACCTTCGAGGTCGTGGTGATCGCCGGGATGGCCGTCGGCGTCGACTACTCGCTGTTCTACCTGCGCCGGGAGCGCGAGGAGCGGGCCAGGGGCCGGTCTTCCCCCGAGGCGCTCCGCGTCGCCGCGCGCGCCTCGGGCCGCACGATCGGCGTGTCCGGCCTGACCGTGATGGCCGCGATGTCCGGCCTGTTCCTCGTCGGCGGCGGGCCGTTCAGTGCCATGGCGGTGGGCACGATCGCCGTGGTGGGCATCGCCGTGGCCGGCTCGCTCACCGTGCTGCCCGCGCTGCTGGCCTGGCTCGGGCCGAAGGCCGACGCGGGACGGATCCCCTTCCTCGGCCGTAGGCGGACTGCCGCCCGCCCGTCCCGGCTATGGGCGGCGCTGGCTCGCCGGGTGGTCGCCAGGCCGGTGATCTGGGGGCGGTGTCGCGATGGTCGCGCTGCTCGCGCTGGCCGCCCCGGCGCTGGGCCTGCGGCTCGGCGAGCCGACCGTCGACGCGCCGAAGGACGCCGCCGTGATCCGCACGATGGACGCCATCGAGCGGGCGTTCCCGCAGGCCCCGGCGCCGGCCGAGGTCGTGGTGACCGGCACGGACGTCACCGGGCCGAAGGTGCTCGCGGCCGTGGACGCGCTGCGCGCCCGCGCGGCGGCCAGCGGGGCGATCCACGAGCCGGTCACCGCCACCGCGATCGGCGGCGGGCGAGCGCTCGTGGTCAGCGTGCCGTTGGCCGGCAACGGGGCCGACTCGGCGTCCACCAGCGCGCTGCTGACGCTGCGGAACCAGATCCTGCCCGACACGCTGGGCAAGGTGCCCGGCGTCAGCTACGCGGTGGCCGGGGATACCGCGGGGCTGTACGACAACGTTCACGTGCTGCACTCCAGCCTGCCCGCCGTGTTCGCCTTCGTCGCGGCGCTTGCCTTCGTGCTGCTCCTGGTGGCGTTCCGGTCGGTCACCGTGCCGCTGGTGTCCATCGCGCTGAACCTGCTGTCCGGTGGGCGCGGCCTACGGCGTGGTCACGCTGATCTTCCAGGACGGGCGGCTGCAGGGCCCGCTCGGCTACACCTCGTTCGGCGGGATCATCTACTGGGTGCCGCTGATGATGTTCGTGTTCCTGTTCGGGATCAGCATGGACTACCATGTGTTCATCCTCAGCCGCGTCCGCGAGCTGTGGGCACGCGGCTCGTCCCCCACGGAGGCGGTCGTCGGCGGCATCGCTTCCAGCGCGGGGGTCGTGACCAGCGCAGCGCTGATCATGGTGGCGCTCTTCTCGATCTTCGTCACCATGCCGCTGATCGACCTGAAGATCCTCGGCGTCGGCACCGCCGCCGCGGTCCTCATCGACGTCACCGTCGTCCGCGGGGTTCTCGTCCCGGCCACACTCGCCCTGCTGGGCGACCGGGCATGGCGCCTGCGCCGCGGCGGTGACCGCGGCGGCGCCCCCCGGTGCCCGCCCACCCCTGCCAGGTCACCCCAGGGACCGTGACCTCGCTTCACCGGCCCAGGCAAGCGCCGCGGCTGACCTAGATGAGTGCGCCGTCCGGGGGCGCACATCAAGATCTAGTACCGATCCCCGTCCCAAGCCGATCGCCGCAGGAGACCCGTCCCACTGCACGCAGCGTAACTGCCTGGAAATTAATCGATTCTCACAAGCGCGTCGCGGGCACGCCGGCGAAGGAGTGCGCGACAGGTGCGGCCTGCTCATGGCGCAGCGATGGCACGAAGACTTCCCGCCAGAAGCCGCACGTTCAGAAGCCCGGCTGACAGCCAAATGCGCCGCCGACACAGGAATGGCGGTCACCGTCCAGGACCGCTCGAAGCCGGCGGAGCGGTCCCCGCAGGCCCCTCTCATACCTCTCGCGACCAGCCTCTACAGTTCCAGACTGCCAAACTTCGCCACGCATTCGCCAGAAGAGGCAACGCGACGGAAGGTCCCGCTCCTAATGGGCATCGCATCACGGGGTGAGTGTCCGGTCCAGGTGAAGGTTGCAAAGTCCAGAGTTCGGCTGCACGTGATCTTGCGAGGTCCAGATTTAGGTTGCAGGTCGCTCTGGGAGCTGGGCCCATGCCGGGCCCGCACCGCCAGCTCCCGCGCCCGGAGGATGGCTTCATCGGCACCGGCCGGGTACGGCTGCCGGGGGTGCCCGGTCGGGGGTGGGCAGGCGGCGGTTCAGGAGTCCGGGTAGACCGGGCTGATTTCCAGGACCTGGTCCGAGGGCGATGAGCACGTATCGGCTGTGATCGGCACGTAGATGGCGTGGCGGGAGGGCGGCGGGTCGACCTTGAGCCAGTGCGCGACGACCGGGGTGCAGCTGGAGCCGGTGAACATGACGGTCTCGGCGACTCCCAGCAGCGCGGCCGCGCGCTGGCCGGGCGCCAGGGTCACTGTTGTGACCGGTTCCGCGCTTGGCATGAGCAAGGGCCCGGGTGACCCGATCGGGCGGCCGCCCGGGTTCCCGGCCGTGACCAGCGAGACGCCGGGGTAGCCCCGCAGCGTGCAGGCGGTGCCAGACACATTGGTGAAGCGCAGGTCGTAGATGGCGTGCTGGGTCGCGCCCTGGATGTATGGCACGGTGACCCTCAGGTCCGCCGGCGTGCAGGCGGCGGGGGCGAGCCGGGATGAGGAGGCGCAGCCCGCCAGCGCAAGGGCTGCCAGGACGGTGACCGGCAGCGGCGCGAGGACGCGTAGCGCAAGTGCCCGCATGTGGTTTGAGACGGGGGATGGCCGCGGCCGGTTGGACGCAGCGCGGGCGATCGCCGGGATTGCGGCCTGAGGCTGGGCACCAGCCTGCCGGGTCGTCCGCATTTACCGTGTGAACTTGCGGCTCAGAGGCCGTTCCCCGGGCAGCCGTCATCTGGACAGGACAGTGAGGGCGAGGCCGGCGTGACACGCCGTGCGGGGTGCTTGAGCCTGTAGTTGAGGTTGAGCATGATCGGGGTTCGTGTCCGATGTGCCTGATCCGTCTGCTGATGCCGGGGAGCGTGAGCTGCGGGCCCGGCTGCGGGCCGTGATCGAGGCGAAGGACGCTGAGAACGCGGTGCTGCGGGCCGAGCTGGACGCTGCGCTGGAGCGGTACCGGCGGCTGGAGCTTCGGGTTGCGGAGCTGGAACGCCGCTGGGCCAGGACAGCACCGGCTCCGGGACGCCGCCGTCGAAGGAGAGCATCGCGGTGAGGGAGCGGCGCAAGGCCGGGCGCCGGCCGCGGCAGGAATCGGAGCGGCAGCGGCGCGGGGACCGCAAGCGGGGCGGTCAGCCCGGGCACCAGGGGAAAGGCCTGGCCCGGGATCCGGATCCCGGTGAGATGAGGGAAGCGGGGCCGCCGGCGCAATGCCGCAGCTGCAAGGCCCGGCTGGATGGCGCGGCGGCCGCGGGCTCGCGGTGGGCGCAGGTCATCGACGTGGAAGTGTCCCGGAAGGTGACCGAGTGGCTGCTGCGGGGCCTGCAGTGCCCGTGCTGCGGGATGGTCACGTTCGCGAAGCCGCCGCCCGGCGCGCACCCGGGCTCGGTGTCCTACGGGGCGGTGCTGAACGCCGCCGCGGTGGTGCTGACCGCGTACGGGAACGTGCCGCCCGAGCGTGCCGCGCAGGTGATGGCCATGCTGCTGGGCGTGCCGGTCTCGCCGGGCTGGGTGGACAAGGCCAGTGCCCGGCTGGCGGCGCAGCTAGGCAAAGCCGGGTTCGACCGCGCGATGCTCGCGGCGCTGGCCGGCCAGGACGCGCTGGCCGCGGACGAGACCCCGGTCAACGTGCTGGACAAGAACGCTCCGCAGCCCGCTGCGCGGGAGGAGGAAGAAGACCAGGACCCCGACGGCAAGGAGAAGGCGGCTGCGGGAACCCCGCACGTGCTGATCGTCCGGACCCCGGACGGGCGGCTGACCTGGCTGCAGGCCCTGGCCTCGCGGCGCAAGGGCGATGTCGCCGCAGGCGTCCCGGCCGCGTTCACCGGGCTCCTGATGACCGACGGCTACACCGGCTACCAGCATCTTCTCACCCGGCTGGCCGGCATCCAGCAGTGCTGCCAGCATTATCCCGATACTGCTGTTGTGCCGATGACGGACGCAGATCCCTGTTGCGAAGGTGAGTTCCTGCTGGCGGTATCGGCATAATCAGAGGCCCTCGAGGAAGGCGAGGAGCTGGTCCGGCGGCTGGTATCGTCCTTTCGGGATGCCGGGCGGAGTCGTCCGGTCGAGCGCTCTAGCCGAACGCCGAGCCCATGGTGTCACTGGCGAACCCACAGTCGCCCTTCGTTCCCACGACCCGGAACGATGATGCCGCCATCCGGTCTCTGGAGCCTGAACGGCGGCGATGCGCGCAGCACTTGACCGAGCCAATCGGCGACTGAGCGTGACCGGCACTTTTGGCGCCCATCTGTGCCTTGTTGTTTGGCCATGATCTGCGCGATGCTGCTGGTCCCACCGGAGCCACGGCCGACGCGATCGCCGATGACCACGCCGACGGACGGCGAGGCGCCGGAGCGCACTCAGGTCACGGGTCGCCTACTTCTTCGGCTTCTTCTTCGCCGGCTGCTTTAGCGGCAGCGACCGCGCATGTCCCACACCGATGTCCACCCATCCGAAAAGGTCGTCGTCGCTGGCGAGGTCTTCCGGGCTTATGCGCAGCCAGGCGGGCATCTCCCGGCCCTGCATCACCGCGGTGGTGGCCCTAGTCGTGCCCACCAGGTCGCCTGATCGCCCGGGAGCCACGTGGACCAGCACGCCGCCCTGGCCACTGGCACTGATCGCCATGTGCCCGCGGATGAGAAAGGCCAGCCCGCCGAACATCTTCTTCTCGGTCAGATCAGGGTCAGGGCCGATCAGGTCCCTGATGCGAGCGGCGAGATCTTCCTCATAGGCCATGCGGCGATCGTACCGAGCCGGGCGTTGCCACACGATCCGGCGAACACCTGCCTCCCACAGCCGCAGGCGCCGCGTCCCACGGAACCAGCCGCGAGCGCCGGCATAGAGGCAACCCCGGCACACGAGCCGGTAAATGCCTGACCAGCCAGGCCCTCGCCGAGCCCGGTGAACTCCCGTAGCGCACCTTATCTATCTGCAGCCAGTTGCAGATCAACCCGTTCTGCACGCCTTACCGCGGGATGCCGAGGTTCCCGTAGTAGTACCGAACGGCGGGGATGCGCGCCGACCATTACCGGCTTCATTTACCGTCCGTGATGGTCTACTTGATGGCGTGCCCATGGAAGGGCGGCTCGCGGCCGCAGATGATCACGTGCCAGGGCGCCGCGGTGGCCAGGAGTTCCGGCGGCTTGTCCGGCCTGCGGGCAGATGCGAAACGGCGATTCAGCCCGTACTGTTGCGGCCGGAGACGATGCAGAACCGGTGGCCGGCCGGAATCGGGTGAAGTCCCTGAAGCCCGTTTCGCGTTCACCGGGGACAGGGGTGGCACCTAGGGCGAGCCGTTTCCTGCTCGGCCCGGCCGGCATCGCTGGCGCGGATGTCCCGGTGCATCTGCTGAGGATAGGCGGGATCGGGCCGCTGCGGCCGAGCCCAGGCGGCTACGCGCTGGAAAGCCAGCCAGCGCTCGCCGGGCCGGAACCGATGCCTGCCCAGCTGCCCGACCGGCCTGGTCTTAGCGGATCGGCTTGGGCGGGTCGATGACGTCGGCTGCCTGCCGGAGAGCGCGGGCTATCCGTTCCCGCGGCCCGACCTTCCGCAGCTCTTCCGTCAGGTCGGAGACCAGCCCGCGCAACGGCGTCAGGTCAAGCACTCCAGGCTCGCCGCCGGTGTTCGCCACCCGTCTGGCCCGGGCGGCCTGGGCCGTGCGGCGTGCCTGGTCAGCCAGGCGGCTGGCGACTAGGCCGCTCAGCCGCGTTCGCTCGGCC
>Ga0335074_10008316_pt1 | contig 14419 bp, 12 predicted proteins | sample Lox_Sample_23_FD_206715 | JGI IMG/M metagenome (GOLD analysis project Ga0335074, IMG submission 206715) | Soil microbial communities from Loxahatchee National Wildlife Refuge, Florida, United States - Lox_Sample_2.3 | ecosystem: Environmental > Terrestrial > Soil > Wetlands | place: USA...
GCAAGTGGCCGGATCGAGATCACCGAGACGGCCTTCGGCACCAGGCTGTCCAGCCTGCTTGACCTGCGCGGCGCTGGCGCCGTACTGGTCGGCGGGTATCACGGTGCCTGGCTGCCGACGGAACTGGCGGCCGGCCTCAGGCTGAGCGATGCGTCCTTGCGCCCCTACGGCGCGACCGTCGGCGCCGGAGTACTGGCCGCGCTTCCCCTGAACAGGTGCGGACTGACCGAGACCGCGAGGGTAGCCAGGTACCTGGCGCTCGAGTCGGCCGGCCAGTGCGGTCCTTGCCGCAACGGACTCCCGAGGATCGCCGCCGCTCTCGCCGAAATCGCCATACCGTCCAGCCACCAGGCACCGGCGCTGCTCGCCGACCTGCAGCGCTGGTCTGGCCTGATGCAGCGCCGTGGCGCCTGCGCCCACCCCGACGGCACCGTGCGTTTCGTCGCGAGCGCGCTCAGCACGTTCAGCGACGAAATCGATGCCCACCGGCGCGGGCACTGCACGGCGCCAGACCAGGAACCCTTCCTGCCTGCGGAGGCGGCGAGATGAACCTTCGAGTTAACCCGATCGCCTGTTCTGGTCACGGCGTGTGCGCAGAGCTGCTGCCCGAGCTGATCAGCCTGGACGAGTGGGGTTACCCGCTCATCTCCGATCAGCCGGTACCCGTCCGCCTGATCAGGCAGGCGAGACGCACCGTGACGGACTGCCCGGCCCTGGCATTGATCTTGAGCCGTTCAGAGGAACCTCAGAGGAAGCCTGTACCTGACTCAGACGTTGTGCAGGCAGTGTAGGCAGCGTGAGGAGTCATGATGAGCGTGCTTGAGGAAACCACCGCGAGCGCTCGGGCCGACGGCAGCCCCATCCGCGTGCTGGTCGTCGACGACGAGCCCAGCCTGGCCGAACTGCTTGCCAGCGTGCTCCGCTACGAAGGCTGGGACATCAGGACGGCCGGGGACGGAGCGTCGGCGGTGCGCGCGGCCCGCGAGTTCCGCCCTGATGCGGTCGTACTCGACATCATGCTGCCCGACTTCTCCGGACTAGAGGTGCTCCGCCGGGTACGAGCCGAGCTTCCCCACGTGTGCGTGCTCTTCCTCACCGCCCGCGACGCGGTCGAGGACCGGGTCGCAGGCATCACGGCCGGCGGCGACGACTACGTGACCAAGCCGTTCAGCCTGGAAGAAGTGCTGGCCAGGCTGCGCGGCCTGCTCAGGCGAGCAGGCGTCACCAGGGCAAGAACAGGCACGGAGCTGACCATCGGCGACCTGACCATGAACGAGGATGCCAGGGAGGTTCACCGTGGTGGCGAGCTGATCGAGCTGACCGCGACCGAGTTCGAGCTGCTGCGATTCCTCATGCGCAATCCGCGCCGCGTCCTTTCCAAGGCACAGATTCTCGACCGGGTGTGGAATTACGACTTCGGCGGGCAGGCCCACATCGTCGAGCTCTACATCAGTTACCTGCGCAAGAAGGTCGACGCCGGTCGCGAGCCCTTGATCCACACGGTACGAGGCGTGGGGTATGTCCTACGTCCAGCGGGCTAGTCACTGGCTCGCCGGCCGAACGCTGCGTGGCCGGCTCATCGCGGGCCTGGTAGCGCTGCTGGCGCTCGCCTGCGCGCTGGTCGGCGCGACCACGTACGTGGTCCTCAGGGGCGCCCTCTACCAGCAGCTCGCCGGGCAGCTCTCCGAGGCGGGCACCAGGTTCACGAACTGCGTCACCTCGAACGGCCAGCCGCCGCCCGGCCGGCCGCCGCCCGGCGGCGACCACGACGGCGATCCCCACTGGCTGCCGCCGGTGCCGAACTGCGTCACGATCAACGGGCAGTCACAAGGCACGTTCAGCGCGCTGCTGACGAAGTACTCGGAGACCGCCGACTACAAGGCGACGTACGCGAGCATCACCAACGAGCGCTGTCACCTTTCCGAGGCCGACGCGTCCGTGGTCGCCGCCCTGCCTGCTACCGGCACGCCGGTATCCCGCGATCTGCCGTCGGCGGGCGGCGATTACCTGCTCGAAGCCAGTAGGCAGCCGGACGGCGCCGTGCTCGTCACCGGTCTTCCGCTAGCGCAGACGCAGTCCACGCTCGAAAAGGTCGAGATCACCGAGGCCATCGTGTTCGGCCTGGCGCTGCTGCTCGCAGGCCTCGCGGGAACGGCATGGGTGCGGCTGTCGCTGCGGCCGCTCGGGCGGATCGCGGCGACCGCGACCGAGGTCACCAGCCTGCCACTGGCCAGCGGCGAGGTCGATCTCCCTCACCGGGTCGACTCGGCCGATCCGCGCACCGAGGTTGGCATGCTCGGCGCGGCGTTCAACCGCATGCTCGGGCACGTCGAATCCGCCTTGGCCAGGCGGCACGCAAGCGAGGCGAGGCTGCGCACGTTCGCCGCGGACGCCAGCCATGAACTGCGGACACCCCTGGCCGCGATCAGGGGTTACGCCGAACTGGCGCAGCGTCACGCTGACGACCTGCCAGATGACGTACGGCGGGCGCTCGAACGGGTAGGTGCCGAGTCGGCCCGGATGAGCGGTCTCGTCGATGACCTGCTGCTGCTGGCGAGACTGGATGCTGGCCGTCCGCTCGAGCGGGCGCCGGTCGACCTGACCAGGCTCGCGATCGACGCGACCAGCGACGCTCGCGCGGCAGCTCCTGGCCACCGCTGGCTGCTTGACCTGCCAGCCGAGCCGGTCACCGTGACCGGCGACGAGGGCAGGCTCCGCCAGGTACTGGCCAACTTGCTCAGCAACGCGGCCAAGCACACCCCGGCAGGCACGAAGGTCACGGTCGCGCTCAAGGAGCGCAACGGCAGCGCCGAACTAAGCGTGACCGACGAAGGGCCGGGGATTCCCGCAAACTTGCAGTCCAGGCTCTTCGAGCGGTTCGTGAGGGGCAGCGCGTCTCGCTCCCCCGGCCCGGCCGGCTCGGCCGACTCGGCCGGCCCAGCAGGCTCGCCAGGCGCGAGCACCGGCCTGGGCCTTGCCATCGTCGACGCGGTCACCAGCGCCCACGGCGGCCGGGTCACTCTGACGAGCTGCCCTGGCCAGACCAGGTTCACCGTAGTTCTCGCTCGATAAACGACCAAAGCGCCCAAACATGGCCACTCCAAAGCCGAACGTAGCACCCACAAACCCCGGATTGAGGGCAGTACGCGCCCACAAACCCCGGATTGAGGGGGCAGGCCGGGTCGGGCACGGCGGGCCGGGTCGGGCACGGCGGGCCGGGGTCGGGCACGGCGGGCCGGGTCGGGCCTGGCGGGCCGGGGCTTAGGGCCGCCGGCGGCGGGCCGGGTCGGGCACGGCGGGCCGGGGCTTAGGGCCGCCGGCGGCGGCGGGGGCCCGGCAGGTCGGGATAGACGGGGGGCGGGGGCTGAATGCCTACTCTCGCGGTTTCCTCGCCGACCAACTCGAACAAGAGTCCTTGCACTTGCCGCACATCGGGGATCTCGTGCAACTCAAGCCGCCCCTGCTCGCCCGGCGACTCAACGACCAGCGTCCCGCAGCCAAAAATCCGGTCTATTACGCCCTGACGGAAAGATACGTCACTAATACGATTAAGCGGAAAATCGCGGCCCGTGCGGCTCAGGATGCCAACTCGCAGCCGAAGCCGTCGATTGGTCAGCTCATAGGTAGTGGTACGCCACCGCAGGAATGGCACCCCGAACCAGCTGACACCAGCGACCAGCGCAGCCAGCCCGACCGCCAGCCTGATCGGCCACAAATTGGACGGCGTGCTCGGCAAGACGAAAATGATCGCGATCGCCGCCGCGACGATGAGCAAGAGCACCATAGCCGGTTTCACGAGCGTCTTGCCGTGCGGATGCAGCCCGAGGACAAGCTGCTCTCCGGGTGCCAACCCATCGTTAGGCGCCACATGTCACATGATGGCACTTCATCTGAGCGCTGACGACACGTCCGGGCCGCCAGGCGACGCCCGCGCCCGCTGCCCGCGCCTCGCCCCCCGCCTGGCGTTACCTGACGTGGATGACGTCGCCCGCGGTGACGGCGGCTGGTGGTCCGGCCGGAGGCCGGACCACCAGCCGCCCGGAGAAGTCCACGTCAACGGCCTGCCCCCGGAGCGACTTGCCGCCAGGCAGCTCGACTGCCACGGTGCGGCCTAGCGTGGTGCACAGGCCCGCGTACGCGGGGCGGAGGCCGCTCTGGTCAGGGTCACCTGACCAGAGCTCTGCCCAGGGCTGGTACCAGCGGGCGAGCTGGCCGAGTATCTCGGCCAGCAGTCCGTTACGGTCCACGTCACCGCGCCCGTGCTGCTCAAGCGAGGTCGCGGTCGGTACGGGCAGTTCGCCAGGCTGGCCGAGCACGTTGAGGCCGATGCCGACCACGATCGCGTCGCCGGACTGCTCAGCGAGTATCCCCGCCAGCTTTCCTTCTCCTGCCAGTACGTCGTTGGGCCATTTCAGGCTGGCTTCCACGCCGGCGAAGGAGCGTACGGCCGCGGCAACAGCGACGCCGGCCAGCAACGGCAGCCAGCCGCGCGCCGACTGCGGCACCTGACGGGGCCGCAGGAGCACCGAGAACGTGAGGGCCGCGCCCGTGCGGCTCTGCCATGAGCGGCCATGCCTGCCACGGCCTGAGCGCTGCTCCTCTGCGGCGAGTACCAGGCCTTCAGATTCGCCGTCATGCGCCCTGGCGAGCAGGTCGGCGTTGGTTGAGCCGGTACTGGCGACGACCTCGACGCTCTTCCACGGGCTGCCCCCGCCGGGTACGGCGGCCCTGAGCCAGTCTGCGTTCAGCACGTGATCATTGTCCTCACCTGGGAAAGCGCGCTCGCAGGCGGCACGGGCTCGCGTCATTATGCATGTCACAACATCTGCTCGCATAGCGGTACGCTTGCTATCGCCGGTTCGGGCACGGGCGAAAGCCCTCCTAAAAGGAGAGTCCGCAGGTGGCGTTCCGTAACCGTTCGCTGCTTTCTGTCATCGCCGTGTTCGCTGCTGGCGTGCTGAGCTGTCCGCTGATCACGGCCTGTGGATCGGCCGCGAGTCCGGCCGGCGCCCCGCTCGCCTCGACCGGCCTCCTGGTCGGCGGTCCTGGTCAGGCCGCGACGTCGTCGAAGCCTGCCCCTGGCAGCGTCACCCTTACCGAGACAGGCAGCACGCTGATCTACCCGCTGTTCGCCAACTGGGCGCACGCTTACCACGGCATGTACTCCAACGTCACGGTCAGTACCGCTGGCACCAGTTCTGGTGACGGCATAGCGGATGTGACCACGTCAGACAAGAAGATGTTCGTGAACATCGGCGCCTCGGACGCGTTCTTGTCGAGCGGGAACCTCGTGCAGCATCCTGACCTGCTGAACATCCCCTTGGCGATCGCGGCGCAGGAGGTCTTCTACAACCTGCCTGACCTGTCGCCAGGCACGCACGTGCACCTCAACGGGCAAGTCCTCGCCGGGATGTACGACGGTCAGATCACGAACTGGAACGACGCGAGTATCAAGGCACTCAACCCTGGCGTCCCGCTGCCCAGCCTGCCTGTCGTGCCGCTGCACCGCGAGGGCAGCACCGGCGACACGTTCCTGTTCACCAGTTACCTGTCGGCCGGAGACCCGTCCTGGAACAAGACTTACGGCTACGGCACCAACATCGCCTGGCCGAAAGGCATCGGCGAGGCGCCGGCGGTTCCCGGCAACTCGGGCATGGTCTCCGAGTGCGGCGTTACCCGCGGCTGCGTCGCCTACATCGGCATCAGCTACCAGGCCAGCGCACAGAGCGGCGCTCACCCGCTTGGCTACGCGGCGCTGAAGAACGCGGCGGGCAGCTATCTGCTCCCAACGCCGGCGACCATCTCCGCCGCCGTGCAGCCGTTCGTGGCCGCGACGCCGCCTAACGAGTCGATCTCGCTGGTCAACGGCCCGGCGCCGGCCGGCTACCCAATCGTCAACTACGAGTACGCGGTCGTCAGGTCCGACCAGGCAAGCGCGACCGTTGCCGACGACATCCGGGCGTTCCTGCACTGGGCGGTTACCACGGGGAACTCGGCGAGTTTCCTGTCCGCTTTCCGGTTCCAGCCCTTGCCCCTGCCCGTGCGGCAACTGGCCAATCAGCAGATCGCGAGGATCCGATGACCGCGCCCGCTCGCACAGCGCCGCAGGGACCACAGCGACCACGGGGACCACAGGCGCCGGCGCGCCGGCGCGCGCCATCGCCGCCCGCGCCACCGCGCCAGGCCGGACCGGCTCGCGCCACGTCCGGACGCGCACGCCGTTTGCCTGGCGGCTCGGGAACGCCGGGCATTCTCAGGTCGCTGCTGGTCGGGCTGCTACTCGCCGCGGTTCTCTGGGGCGTGGTTGGCGCCTGGACAGTCAGCCAGCACGCCTCCGCGGCCAGCGAGGTCGTCAGCACCAGCGAGCCGCTGAGCCTGGCGGCGCAGCAAATGTACCGGTCGCTGTCGGACGCGGACGTCACCGCGACAACGGCGTTCCTTGAGGAGCAGGAGACAGGCAAGCCAGAGTCACTGCCGGTCAGGCAGCACTTCGAAGCAGACCTGGTGAGCGCCGCCGCCGAGCTTGCGGTGCTGACCAGCGCAGGCGCAGGCACAGGCACAGGCACAGGCGGAAGCCGCCAGCTTAGCTCCGAGCTAGTCACGATCTCCGCCGGCCTTCAGGCCTACCGTGGCTACGTTGAGCAGGCACAGAGCTTCAACTCCTTCAACGTGCCGCTGGCCGGCGCCTCGTCGATGCAGGTCGCTTCCGAGGAGATGCACACAGAACTGCTGCCTGCTGCCGGCGCCATCTACGCACAGGAAAGCTCGGCACTGCGGGCCGCCAGCGCGCAGGCGACCGGCTTTCCGTGGATCATCATTACCCTGCTGCTCGCGATCGGCACCGGCTACGCGCTGATGCGGAGCCAGCGCTGGCTGACCAGGCGCACGCACCGCAGGATCAACTTCGGCCTGCTGCTCGCCTCGGCGGCGCTGCTCGTCAGCGTTCTGTGGCTGGCGGCCGCGTTCATTTCTGCCAGGTCAGACTTCAACCAGGGCATCGGGCACGGCTCGGCTCCAGCGGAATCGCTTGCCCAGGCCGTGATCGCTTCTGAAGGCGCGCGCGGCGACCAGATACTCAACCTGATCTCACGCACAGGCAGCACGTCGTTCAGCCAGGATTTCGCCAGCAAGACCAAGCAGATCGGGCCGCTGCCCGGCTCGCTGCTCAGCTCTGCGGACGCCGCCTCCCTCCAGGTCAACCGCGAGGAAGTCCTCACTGCCGAGCACGCAGCGACGATCTGGTACAAGGCCGCCGACCGCGCCTTCAACCTGGACACGGCCGGCCAGTTCGGGCAGGAGACCAGCCTGGTCATCGGCACCGCCAAGGGTGATTCGACCCCGTCGTTCATGAGATTGGAAAGCGAACTGGGCCGGGCCATAACCGCCGATCAGAACGTGTTCAACTCCAGCGCGGCCAGCGGCAGCGGCGCTTACGGCGGCCTGGAGGTGGCCGTGATCATCGCCGCGCTGCTGATGGCCGCTGGCAGCGCCTGGGGCATTTCCCGTCGGCTGGCCGAGTACCGCTGATGGCTGCTTTCCTGACCCGTGATCAGGCGGAGGCCGCCGTCAGCTCAGCCGCGGCGGAGCGGGACACGATCCAGGCCAACCTGCTCGAACTCGACGGCAGCTTCGGCAGGCGCCTCCTCGCGGGCGCCACGCTCACCGGCCGCAGCAAACAAGCATGGGACCAGGCATCTGCGACGCTCGCGAGGCTATGGGACACCTATACCGGCTATTCGGCGGTGATCGACAAGGCGGCGGAGATCGTCAGGTCCCCCGGCCGCATCCCGGCACAGCGCCTGGAGGAAGCGGCGAACCTGCTGACCGGCCCCTCGGTCAGGCTGGAGCGCGCGGTCGCTCCGCTCAGCCAGCGCGAGCTGACCTCGGGCGGCGAGGCCAGGCTCACGCTTCAGGCGACCGTGCGCGACATGCGCTCCGCGTTCAGCGAGGTCGTTCCTGTCCTGACCGCCGCAGAGAACGTATGGAACGAAATCTCCGACGGGATCAGGCAACTAACTACCGAGATCGAGGCGGCCAAAGGGCAGCTCACCGGTCTCGGCGACAATGAGCTGGCGAACAGCGTCACCGAGGCCGAGAACGGCCTCGCCGGGCTGCGGGAACTGCTGAACAGCGACCCGCTGTCGCTTTGGTCGGGCAACCAAGTCGACCGGAGCAGGCTTGACCGGCTCAGCGAGCAGGCCAGGAAGGCGACCGCGCAGGTCGCGCTGCTCGCCCGCGTACGCGACGACGCCGACCAGCAGCTCGCCGCGGTCGCGGCGGCGGTCGCCGCCGCGCGTGAGGCCCGCTCCGATGCGACAGAAGCGCGCGAGCGCGCGGCCTCGCGGATAATTTTGGCGGCTGAAAATAATCTTTTGCCCGATGTTTCCGTGCTCGCCACGCGCGTCGAAGGACTGCAAGCACTCCGGGCGTCTGGCCGGTGGACCAGGCTGGCATCCGAGCTCGACCTGATCGGCAAGCAGGCAGCGGCGGTGACGAAACAGTGCAGGGACGCCGAGCAGGACGCCAAGGGGCTTGTGGAGCGGCGCAACGAATTGCGAGGCTTGCTCGATGCTTACCGTGCCAAGGCAGGCGGCACCGGCGGTGCGGAGAACAGTGAGCTTGACCACCGCTACCTGCAGGCCAGGGACCTGCTCTGGACCGCGCCTTGTGATCTCGCCGCGGCGACGGCCGCGGTGAACGGCTACCAGCAGGCGGTGCTGCATCTGCGCAAGAGCGGAGAACGACGATGACGACGCCAGCGGAGCGGTGTACCCAGCCAGGGTGCGGCGGGACCATCGACGGCGGGTACTGCGACGTCTGCGGTGTCGCGGCCACGGCCGCGCCTGCCGCTAGTTCGACCTCGTCGGGCAGCGGGACATCCGGGCGGGGCAGCGGGACGTCGGGGACCGGCAGGACTCGGTCGGGCAGTTCCCGTTCCGGCCGCGGGTCACGGCCGTCGCGCGGCAGCCTCGGTGCCGGGCTGATCGAGATTCCGCCCGTGCCCTATCGCGACCCCGCTTCGGCGGTGCTCGCCAACCCCCAGGTGCCTGAGAACAAGCGGTACTGCGGCGTCTGCGAGCGGCCGGTCGGACGAAGCCGCGACGGCCGCCAGGGGCTGGCCGAGGGGTACTGCCCGAACTGCGGCAGCAAGTTCTCCTTCTCGCCCAAGCTCGTGCGCGGCGAACTCGTCGCAGGACAGTACGAGGTACTCGGCTGCCTGGCTCACGGCGGGCTCGGCTGGCTGTATCTGGCGTTGGACAGGAACCTGTCCAACCGGTGGGTGGTACTGAAGGGCCTGCTGAACACCACCGACCCGGCCGCCGTCGAGGCGGCTGTCGCCGAGCGGCGGTTCCTTGCCCAGGTTGAGCATCCGAGCATCGTCGGCGTATACAACTTCGTGCAGCACGCCGACCTGACGACCGGTGAGCAGGCCGGATACATCGTCATGGAGTACGTGGGCGGGCAGTCGCTTCGGCAGTTGCTGGCCGATCGGCGAAAGGACGGGCAGTCGATGCCGCTGCCCGTCGCGCTCGCGTACATGATCGAGGTGCTGCCCGCACTCGGCTACCTGCATACCCAGGGCCTGGTGTACTGCGACTTCAAGCCGGACAACGTGATCCAGACCGAGGAGCAGCTCAAGCTCATCGATATGGGCGGCGTCAGGCGGGTCGACGACGACGAGAGCGCGATTTACGGCACGGTCGGCTATCAGGCACCTGAGATCGCCGACGAGGGGCCTTCGCCTTCTTCCGACCTGTACACGGTGGGACGGGCGCTCGCGGTGCTGGCGTTTGAGTTCACCGGGTACCAGAGCAGCTACGAACACAGCCTCCCTGATCCGGCGACGGTACCTGTGCTTGCCGTACACGAGTCTTTCCTCCGGCTGCTGCGGCGGGCCACCAACCCTGATCCTGGCCGGCGATTCGATTCGGCGGCCGAAATGGCCGAGCAGCTCACCGGGGTGCTGCGCGAAGTGCTATCGGTCGCCGACCACAAGGAAAGGCCTTCGTTCTCTTCGCTGTTCAGTCCTGAGCTGCACACGGTCGGCGCTCCGCCGGTCAGCGCGGGGGACGCCGGGCCTGAGGCCCAGGCCGGAACGATGCGCTGGCCGCTGCCGCCACCGACCCTGGCGGACGTGATCGCCGGGCTGCCGGTGCCCAGGGTGGATCCCGATGATCCGGCGGCGGGGTACCTGGCCACGCTGGGGACGCTCGAGCCAGGTCAGCTCGCGGCGGTACTCGCCGCCGCCGCAGGAGGACAGCAGGGCACGCCACCTGAGGTGGCTGGTTCTGTCGAGACCTTGCTCGCGCTGGCCAGGGCCAGCATCGTGATCGGCAGCCTTCCCGCCGCGGCGAACGCGGTCGCCGCGGCCGCCGCCAAGGATCCAGGTGACTGGAGGATCGCCTGGTACGGCGGGCTCGGCGCGCTAGCCGCCGGGCAGTTCCCGCAGGCCAGGGAGGCGTTCGACGCCGTTTACGACGCGGTGCCTGGCGAGCTGGCGCCGAAACTGGCGCTCGCCTTCACCGCGGAAGCGACCGGTGATCACCTGGTAGCGACCAGGTACTACCGGCTCGTCTGGACCATCAACCGGTCTTTCGTCAGCGCGGGCTTCGGGCTGGCTCGCACTTTGCTGCATGCCGGCGATCGTGCAGGAGCGATCACCGCACTGACCGCGGTGCCAGATACGTCGAGCTACTACGTGGCCGCTCAGCTCGCAGCCGTGCGGATTCGGGTGTTCCCTCCGGCCGACCGCGCCATCGTTTCCTCGGCAGACCTGCGCGAGGCCGGGGCAGGGGTGAGCAGGCTGAGACTCGATCCTGGCGCGCTCCAGCAGGTCACTGCCGAAGTGCTGCAAGCGGCACTGAACCGGATCAGAGCCAGGGAACAGCTTGAGCCCGGCCAGCTACTCGGCTGTGACAGCACAGAACGCTCGCTGCGCTTCGGGCTCGAGCGCAGTTACCGCGCGCAGGCACAGCTCACCTCTGACCGGCGGCGGCGCACGGAACTCGTCGACCTGGCCAACAGCGTCCGCCCGAGTACGTGGTCATGAGCGCGCCAGACACGCCGGCGGCGGGACCTAGCTGCCCTAGCTGTGGCCAGCCGGTCTGGCCAGGCGATAACTTCTGTGAATCGTGCAGTGCGGAGCTCTCGCCCGCGCTGCTCAGCGGCGACCAGGCCAAGCCGGGCAGGCAATGCCCTGACTGCCCGGACGCCACGATCAGCCCGGAGGGATATTGCGAGAATTGCGGTCGCAAAGTGCCGTCAGGTAACGACCACGTCGAGCTGGCGCTCGACATCGTCGCCGGGGTAACCGACCGGGGCCTGCGCCACCCGCGCAACGAAGATGCCATGGCGCTCGCCAGCGCGCTCGCGGCGGGAGGCCCTGTCGCGCTCGCCGTGGTCTGCGACGGGGTTTCCACCTCAACCAATCCGGACGAGGCCTCGCAGGCCGCGTCACAGTCAGCCGTCCAGGTACTGCTCACCGCGGTCAGGAGCGGCGGCGACCTTTCCGACGCTTCCGTGCGAGCGGTCAAGGCGGCGCAGCAGGCGCTCGACGAGCTCGCTGACACCGCCAACGCTCAGTTCAACGCGCCCTCGGCGACGTTCGTTTCTGCCGTGGTCATGGCAGGGATGGTCACGGTTTGCTGGCTCGGCGACAGCAGGGCCTACTGGATCGACGCCGATGGTCCCGAGGCGTCCAGGCAGCTCACCATCGACGACTCGATCGCGCAGGAGCTGGTCGCGCGCGGTGTGCTTTCCGAGGCCGAGGCACTGGCCTCACCGCAGGGGCACGTCGTGACCGGCTGGATCGGCGCCGACGCCGCCGAGGCCAAGCCTCACGTGGCGACCTTTGAGCCGGAGGGGCCAGGTGCCGTGCTGCTGTGCTCAGACGGCCTGTGGAACTACCAGCCGGACGCCGCCGGGCTCGCCGGGCTCTCGCTGCCCGGCGCGATCAGCGACCCCCTCGGTACCGCGGTGGCGCTCGTTGACTTCGCGAACAAGGCGGGCGGCGGCGACAACATCACGGCCGTGCTCATTCCTTACCCGCCGGGCAACCGCAAGCGGGAAGGCGACACGTCCCAGCTTGCCGTGACCGACATTGGAGAAAGGCCCCATGAGCCAGACTGACTTCACCGTCGACATCTTCCAGAACGAGTACCTGCCAGAAGGTGCCCGTGAGGTGAACGCGATCGTGACCGTGACCGCGCCCGATGACCTGCCGGCCGGCGGCGGCCCGGGCACGGGCAGCCGCGGCGAGGCGATCATCATTGACTGCTCGGGGTCCATGGACTACCCCCACGCCAAGATCGTCCAGGCGCGGGCCGCGACGGCCGCGGCGATCGACGTGATCCCAGACGGCGTCGCGTTCGCGGTGATCGCCGGCACCGAGGTGGCGCGGCCGGTTTACCCGAACAACGGGACGACGGCGGTCTCCAGCTTCCAGACCAGGGAGACGGCCAAGCAGGTCGTCGCAGGCCTGAAGCCTGGCGGCGGCACGGCCATGGGAAGCTGGCTGCGGCTGGCCAGGCAAATCCTGGTGTCGAGCGGGGCCGAACTGCGGCACGCGATCCTGCTGACCGACGGAAAAAATGAGCACGAGTCGCCAGAGGCGCTCACCGCCGCGATCAGCGAGAGCGAAGGCAACTTTAGCTGCGATTGCCGCGGCGTCGGCACCGACTGGCAGGTCGCCGAGTTGCGCAGGATCTCGACCACGCTGCTCGGCACCGTCGACATCGTGCCTGATCCGAGCGGACTCACGGCCGATTTCGAGGCGATGATCACGGCGGCGATGGGCAAGGCCGTCGCCGACGTGGCACTCCGGGTCTGGACACCGCAGAGTGCGGAAACCAAGTTCGTCAAGCAGGTCGCGCCGGCCGTTGACGACCTGACTTCACGGCGTATCCCGACCGGACCGCAGGCCGGTGACTACCCGACAGGCTCGTGGGCCGGCGGCGAGAGCCGCGACTATCACGTCTGCGTTCAGGTCAAGGCGGCCGCGGTGGGACAGGAAATGCTGGCGGCCAGGGTCAGCCTCGTCGTCGGCGGCGAGGTCAAGGGCCAGGGCCTGGTCAGGGCGGTCTGGACCGATGACGAGGCACTGTCGACGCGGATTAACGCGAACGTGGCTCACTACACCGGCCAGGCCGAACTGGCGCAGGCGATACAGGACGGACTCGAAGCCCGCAAGCAAGGCGACGAGGAACTGGCGACGGCGAAGCTTGGCCGGGCGGTGAAGCTGGCCCAAGATTCCGGCAATGACGACACCGCCAGGCTGCTCGCCAAGGTCGTCGACGTTGTTGACGCTGCGACGGGTACCGTGCGGCTGAAGCGTAAGGTCGACGACGCCGACGAGATGGCACTCGATACCAGGTCGACCAAGACCGTACGCACCAAGAGGTAAGCGAGCCCACATGCCAACCTGCCCTGACGGCCATCAGTCGACGTCCGCCGACTTCTGTGACACCTGCGGCATGCGGATCGAGGGTGCACCACCGCAGGCGCCGGCTGCCGCCGGCGACCCCGCTGACCCAGGCAATCCCTGCCCGCAGTGCGGCACAGAGAAGACCGGTCAGTTCTGCGAGGTCTGCGGGTTCGACTTCGCTACAGGTACCCCGGCGCCGCCGCCCTCGGAAGCGCCGGCGCCGCTCGCCGCAGACCCGGCAGGCCAGCCCTACGCTGCCGCACCTGGCGACCCAGGCACGGCGGCTGATCCCGGCGCGGCTGATCCCGGCGCGGCTGATCCCGGCGCGGCTGATCCCGGCGCGGCTGATCCCGGCGCGGCATCCGCCTCGATGGTGACCGGCGCTGGCGAGATCGGCACCAACCCGGCAGCCGGCCGCGCCACGATGATGCCGGCCGGGCCTTCGTGGACGGCCATGGTTACAGCGGACCGCGACTACTACGACGCCGTGATCGCGGACGGCGGTCCTGACGCGGACTCGATCGAGTTCCCCGCTTACTGCCCAGAACGCCGGTTCACGCTCGCCGGCCAGGAAATGCGGATCGGCCGGCGCAGCGCATCGCGCGGCCTTGACCCCGAGATCGACCTCACCGGCCCCCCGACCGACCCCGGCATCTCGCACCTGCACGCCGTCCTCATCGCGCAGCCCGACGGCACCTGGTCAGTGCTCGACCCTGGCTCCTCCAACGGCACCCAGGTAAACGGCGACGACATCGTCTCGGGAGTAGAGACACCGCTGCACTCAGGCGACCGCGTCTGCGTCGGCGCCTGGACCGTCCTCACGATCCAGGCCCCCTGACCCCGCCCCGCCCCGGCGGGCAGCATCAAGTAGCCAGCGATGCTGCCCGCCCCGCCCCGGCGACAGCAAGAATGTCCCAGCGACGTCACGGGAGCAGCATCAAACGGCCACCGATGCGGTCGGATCCGCCCCGCCAGCAGCAACGCAGGGCCACCGAT
>Ga0335074_10008317_pt1 | contig 14419 bp, 10 predicted proteins | sample Lox_Sample_23_FD_206715 | JGI IMG/M metagenome (GOLD analysis project Ga0335074, IMG submission 206715) | Soil microbial communities from Loxahatchee National Wildlife Refuge, Florida, United States - Lox_Sample_2.3 | ecosystem: Environmental > Terrestrial > Soil > Wetlands | place: USA...
TTTTCCGATCCTGTGGCATCTCTTGAAATCGTATACGCATCACGGCTTTAACGATTTCATACTCTGCCTGGGTTACAGAGCCAATGATATAAAGCGATACTTCTTCGAGTACGAGGCGATGAACTGCGATTTCACCGTAAGTCTCGGGAAAAAACGGATCGAATATCATGGCAATCACACCGAGCAAGATATTTCCGTGACTCTGGTAGACACCGGTCTTCAGACCATGACCGGCGGGCGGCTCCGGCGCATCGCGAAGTATCTCGCCGACGAGGATTGCTTCCTCGTCACCTATGGGGATGGCCTGTCGGACGTGAATATTGCCTCAGTGCTCGATTTCCATCGTTCCCATGGCAAGCTGGCGACCATGACGACGGTAAGACCTACTTCACGCTACGGTGTTCTGGACCTCAGTGAGCAAGGCGAGGTTTTGCGCTTCGCGGAGAAGCCGCAGCTGGAGGGTTGGATCAACGTAGGTTTCTTCGTCTTCGACCGGCGTGTGCTCAATTACATCGAAGGCGATCAAACGCCGTTGGAGTCCCAGCCCCTGGAGTGCCTGGCGCAAGCCGGCCAACTCATGGCTTACCGGCATGAGGGATTCTTCTATGCCATGGACACTTACCGTGAATACCAATTTCTCAATGAGCTGTGGGCTTCCGGGAAAGCGCCGTGGAAGGTTTGGCCATGAGCCCGGGAGCCTTTTGGAACAACCGTCCGGTCTTGGTCACCGGTTCCACAGGCTTGGTTGGATCGTGGCTCTTAAAGCGGCTCTTAGGCGCCGGTGCGGACGTGGTTTGCCTGATCCGCGACTGGGTGCCTCAATCCGAGATGGTGCGCTGCGGCGATGTCGGCCGGGTGAAAGTTGTGCGGGGCGACGTGCGGGAACAACCCTTGCTCGAGCGAGTCCTCGGCGAATATGAGATCGATACAGTCGTTCACCTGGCGGCTCAAACCATCGTTACGATCGCGAACCGCAATCCCATCACAACATTTGAAACCAATATTCTCGGCACTTGGGCGCTGCTCGAGGCGTGCCGCCGGTCGCCGGCCATACGGCAGATTGTGGTGGCCTCCTCGGACAAGGCCTATGGGGAACAGCGCACTTTGCCCTACGACGAGGACACGCCGCTTGCGGGCCGGCATCCTTACGACGTCAGCAAGTCCTGCGCCGACTTGATCGCCCGGACCTACGCTGTGAGCTATGGTTTGCCGGTCGTGATCACCCGCTGCGGAAATTTTTACGGCGGAGGCGACCTGAATTGGAGTCGCCTGGTGCCCAGCACGATTCGCTCTTTGCATCACGGACAGGCGCCCATCATCCGATCGGACGGCCGTAGCGTGCGCGACTACTTCTACGTCGAGGATGGAGCCGCGGCTTACATGCTGCTGGCGGAACGTCTCTCGGAAAATCGTGATCTGGCGGGCCAGGCGTTCAATTTTTCCTACGAGAGACCGACCACGGTATTGGAACTGGTTCGAGAGCTGGAGTGCCTGATGGGAAGCACGCTGGAGCCGGAAGTCCGGAATGAAGCTTCGAACGAAATTCAAGATCAATACTTGAGCGCCGCGAAAGCCCGCCGTCTGCTCAGTTGGTCGCCGTTGTACAGCCCGGAAGAGGGTCTCACGCGCACCATCGCCTGGTACCGTGAATTTTTCAGGGGGCAATGATGAGCCGCGCCGACCAGCTACGGGAGCAAATCCGTGACCTGGTAACGGACTATTATAACGAAGCCTTTTCGGCGGAGTGCTCGCGGCGAGACACGCTGCCCGTTTCCGGCCGCGTCTTCGACGCCGACGAGCTTGTAAATCTGGTCGACAGCTCGCTCGATTTCTGGCTGACGTCGGGCCGTTACGCCGCGGATTTTCAAAGACAGTTTGCGCGATACTTTGGTGTCCGGGCGGCGTTGTTGGCCAATTCGGGATCCTCGGCCAATCTTCTGGCGGTGAGCGCGCTCACCAGTCCGCGCCTGGAGAACCGCCTGGAGCCTGGAGACGAAGTGATTACCGTCGCCGGGGGATTTCCGACCACGGTGAATCCGATCTTCCAGAACAAAGCGGTGCCCGTATTCCTTGACGTCACCGCGCCCACCTTTCAAGTGGACGCCAGCCAGCTGGACGAGGCTCTGAGCAGCCGCACCAAGGCGATCATTCTGGCCCACACGCTGGGAAATCCGTTTGAGGTGGCGGCGGTTCGCGAGTTCGCCCGCAAACATCATCTTTGGCTGATCGAAGACTGCTGCGACGCTCTGGGCGCCACCTACGCCGGCGCCAAGGTTGGAACCTTCGGCGACCTGGCCACCTTCAGCTTCTATCCCGCTCACCACATTACGATGGGAGAGGGCGGATGTGTGATCACAGACCAGCCGCTGCTCAAAACAATCGCAGAAAGCTTCCGCGACTGGGGGCGCGATTGCTGGTGCGACCCGGGCAAGCAGAATACGTGCGGGAAGCGTTTCGACTGGCAATTGGGAAGTCTTCCAGCCGGCTATGACCATAAATACACGTATTCGCACATCGGCTATAACTTGAAACTCACCGATATGCAGGCGGCGGTGGGTGTGGCCCAGCTCAAAAAGCTGCCGAAGTTCATCGAGACGCGCAATTCCAACTGGCAGCTCCTGCGGCAGGGACTGAACGACCTGGCGGAGTTTTTTCTCCTGCCTGAGCCGACTCCGAACAGCCAGCCCAGCTGGTTTGGATTTCCGTTCGCTCTTCGGGAGGGTGCGCCATTCAGCAGAAACGCATTGGTGCGCTATCTGGAAGGCCATAAGATCGCGACCCGGCTGGTGTTCGCCGGAAATCTCACTCGTCAGCCTGCGTACCGGGACGCGCAGTACCGCCAAATCGGAGACTTGCGGGGAACGGATTTCATGATGAATCAAGCTCTGTGGATTGGAGTCTATCCGGGGTTGAGTCCCGACGACATCGGCTACATGGTGGATGTACTTCACTGCGCCGCTAAGGAGCTCCCATGAGTCAAGCAACCAGCGCGAGCGCTGAAATTGCGCCGCGGGATACCAAAGACGCACGACGTCTGAACGTCTATAGAGACGCCGTGCGACGCAACTTTGCCGTGTTGAAGCAGACCTGCGCGCTCGACGAGCTGATGGCGAAGAGCGTGGCCTTGCCGCGAACCGGCGGTTGGCTGGTTCCGGTGTGCAAACTGCATGCGGACCAGCCGAAAATCATCGCCAGGCTTTCGGAGTGGCGCAGGCAGAACGCCTCCGCGTTCCCAACACAGTTCGAGGTCACCGACGCGGGTACGGCGGCGTGGCTTGAGCACAAACTTCTGGCGGTCGAAGACCGCATTCTATTCCTGGTGCTGGACCGGCATGGCGAGCCGATCGGGCACATGGGATTTGCAAACGGCTTCCACCCGGAAGGAGCGCTGGAGGCCGACAACATCGTTCGCGGCGTAAAGGACGGGCCTCCGGGGATTATGAGCGAGGGCCTCAGCGTGCTCCTGGACTGGGCCGAAGAGAAGCTCGGCCCGAGCGAGCTTTTTCTGCGAGTCTTCAGCGACAACGCCCACGCCATCGAATTCTACAAGCGCCTGGGGTTTGTTGCGGGAGACCTGTTACCCCTGCGGCGTCATGAAACAGGCAGCACTCTCGCATTTACATCCGTGGAGGACGGCGACACGTCTCCGCCCGACAAATATTTCCAACGAATGACCTACGCGCCTCGCCGCAAGGTCGGGGACGAAATGATTCTGACGGCCGGTCCTTCCATTTCAGCCGCCGAAAGCTGGTATTGCCTGGATGCGGTTCGCACCGGATGGAATCACAACTGGAACCGGTATCTGGAGCGTTTCGAAAAAGCGTTTTGCGAGTACGTGGGAGCCGAGTTCGCGCTGGCCACTTCGAGTTGCACGGGCGCCCTGCACATCGCGCTGCTGGCGCTGGGAATCGGCCCCGGCGATGAAGTTATCGTGCCCGACATCACGTGGGTGGCCACGGCCAACGCGGTACACTACACGGGCGCGACGCCCGTATTTGCCGATGTGCAGCCGGAGAGCTGGTGCCTGGATCCGGCTTCCATGGAATCCAAGATTACCGAGAAGACTCGCGCGGTCATCCCCGTGCATCTTTACGGGCATCCCGCGGAGATGGACAAGATCGCCGCTATTGCGCGCAAGCACAACCTCTACATCGTGGAAGACGCAGCGCCCGCCGTGGGCGCCGAGTGCCGGGGACGCAAGACCGGCACCTACGGGGATTTCGTGGCTTTCAGTTTCCAGGGGGCAAAACTATTGGTCACCGGCGAAGGCGGAATCCTTCTCACCAGCAACAAGGAGCTCTACGAACGTGCCCACACCATCTGGGACCAGGGCCGGCGACCCGGCACGTTTTGGATTGAGGAAGTGGGTTACAAGTACAAAATGGCCAATATTCTGGCCGCGCTGGGGCTGGGACAACTGGAGCGGGTCGGCGAGCTCATCGAAGCGAAACGACGAATCTTCTCCTGGTACGAAAGCGGCCTGCGGGATTGCCCGCACCTGGCGCTGAATCACGAGGCGGCTTGGGCGCGCAGCATCTATTGGATGAGCAGCATTCTGGTCGACGACAACGCGGGCATCACACGCGAAGACCTCTGCCAGGAACTGAAGCGGCGAAATATCGATAGCCGGTTCGTGTTTCCCGCCATCAGTCAGTATCCAATTTGGCGACGACGCCAGGAAGCGCAACCCAACGCCGTTCGTATCGCCCGGCAGGGGCTGAATTTGCCCAGCGGCGTCCGCATCAAACGGGAACAGGTGGAGTATGTGGCGGCGAGCATTCGGTCGATTCTGGAGTCCCGGCCTCGCCTTGGCTGAGATCGCACTGGCGTTTCATGGGAAACAAAATCTCGGTCATTACTCCTACTTACAACGAGGAAGACAACGTCGAGACCTGCTATCAGACGGTCCGAGACCTTTTTGAAGGCCCTCTCGCCGGCTACGAACTGGAATACATCTTTGCCGACAATTGTTCGAGCGACCGGACGGCCGAGCGCCTGCGCGCCATCGCCGGCAAGGACGACCGGGTGAAACTCATCTTCAACGCGCGAAACTACGGAGCGCTGCGCTCGAATTTCAATGCGCTGACACGAGCCACCGGCGACGCCGTGCTCGTTTCTCTGGCGGCTGATCTGCAGGATCCCCCGGACTTGCTGCCGGACTTCGTCGCCCGGTGGAGAGAGGGCTACCAGGTGGTGTACGGGGTTCGACAGAACCGGCCGGAGTCCTTCGTGCTGCGGAATCTGCGGCGGCTCTTTTACCGCGTCATCAACCGACTCGCGGACGTGCGAATTCCGGTGGATGCGGGCGAATACCAGCTGATCGATCGGGTGGTGCTCAACGCCATCCTGGAGTGCGACGATTATTATCCATATATTCGGGGCTTGATCGCCAATTGCGGCTTTCGATCCACCGGAATCGCCTACGACTGGAGAAAGCGGCGCAGAGGCGTTTCCAAGGCCACCTGGTTTCTGTTGATCGACCAAGCCATCAACGCGCTAGTGTCCTTCTCCAACATACCGATCCGCATCTGCCTGCTGACCGGGCTCGCGGTTGCCGCGCTGAGCGTGCTGTATTCGCTGGCGATATTGATCTGGGTGCTGGTGCTGCCGCGAGGCACGGCGCCGGGAATATCGACCTTAGTGGTGGCGCTGTTTTTCTTTGGCGGAGTGCAGCTATTTTTTCTTGGGATTATCGGGGAATACATAACCGCTATCCACTCGCAGGTACGGCACAGGCCGCTGGTGATTGAGCGCGAGGTGATTAATTTTTCCGATAGCGCCCGGACTACTCCGTCCCCTTACCGCCTTCCGTCGCACTGACATGGGCATCGCAGGGCTAGGCGTCCATGGGGGTGGGCTTGACGAATGGCTCCATGTCAGTGACCGGACGGCCGAAGGCCACCTTGGGAAATGCGTTGGCATAGGTATCCACCATGACCTGAAGAAGAGCCGGCGTGCCGGCGTCTTCCCACAGCCACTCGGCGGCCGAGGAAGCGCAAGCCGCATCGGACACGGTCCTGGCTGCGATGCCGTAACCCAGCGCTACCTTCTCGAAATCGGGTGCATCATAGCCCCACAGCGTGGATTGATAGCGTTGCTGGAAATAACTCTCCTGAAACTGTCGCACCATGCCGTGACAACGGTTATTGAGAACCACCATCTTGACCGGCAGCGCATTGCGCACAATGGTTTGTAATTCCTGAATATTGCATTGAAAGCCGCCATCTCCAGCGATCAGGACCACGGGCGAGTTCGCCGTGACCGCCACGCCGACGGCGGCCGGCAAGGCAAATCCCATCGATCCCAAACCACCGGACGTGAGGAACCTTTGCCCTTCGTCCAACTCCAGCGATTGGGCAGCCCACATCTGGTGCTGGCCCACGTCAACCACGTAAGCGGCGGCCTGCCGGCTGGCCTTCGATAACCGATGCAGAAATTCATTCGGATTCACGCCGGTGGCAGGCGATAGTTCGGCGGTGTCGGGCCATTGACGCCTCCAGGCATTGATCTGGTCATGCCATCCGCCGCGTTCGCCCATCTCCTGCGTTTCGGCCAGGCGGGTCGCCAGTTCCAGGAATTCCGGCAAGGTACATACAATGGAGCGGCAGCCGGAAATGCGATTGTTGATTTCCCCGGCTTCACAGTCGACATGGATGATATCTCGTCCGGAACGAAACGCCTCGGTATCGCTTCCAGTTTGGCGAACGTCCAGCCGGCTTCCCAAAACCAAAATACAATCGCTGTTTCCAAGCGCCGTGTTCGCCCAGCGATTTCCGTACGTTCCAATCATTCCCACGCGCAGCGGATGCGAGTAGGGCAATACGTCCACGCCCATCAGGGAATGAACCACGGGAATTCCGAGCCGCTCCACCAGACGCCGGAACGGTTCCCGAGCGCGGGAGGCTCGAATTCCGCCGCCCGCCAGCACCAGAGGGCGCGTGGCACGCTGTAAATGACGCAGGGCCTCGCGCACCTGAGAAGCATCGGGAGACAGGCTGAAGCCGTCCTCAGCGGGGCCGGTGGCATCTGGTTCGGCGATGTCGGCGCGCTGCAGGTCCATCGGCAAGTCCAATAAAACGGGGCCAGGCCGGCCGGCGGCGGCAACAGAAAAGGCCTCCCTCAATCGGGCGGGAAGTTCGCCGGCGCTTTCCAGTTTCCAGGCGGCCTTGGTGACGGGCGATGCGATCGCCACAATGTCCGCCTCCTGGAATCCGAGCTGTCGAATCCTCCGGTCGCCTTTCTGCTCATTTCGATTTACCTGCCCGGTCAGAAACACCGCAGGTGAAGAATCGAAAAAGCAACTTGCAATCCCGGTGAGCAGGTTCGTAGCGCCCGGGCCGCTCGTCGCCATAGCGACGCCCGGCACGCCGGTCATTCTGCCGGCGGCGTCAGCGGCGAAGGCCGCAGCCTGCTCGTGATGTACGCTCACGATGCGCAATTCTCCTTGCCGGCACATCGAGTCCAGCAGGTGGGTGATCATCCCGCCGGATACCTCAAAAACGGCGCGGACACCGCGGCCGGCGAGGAAATGGGCGATATAGTCTGATGCTTTCATACTGAAGTGGAGGGCTATTCGGCAGGGGCCCGGGACACCTTCACCTCGCCGATCATTAAAAATGAAACTGGCCGCCCATCCGGCAATTTGCCCGATGGCTCGACGCTTACCAGACGAAACGAGTTCTGGCCGTGATCCAGGAAGACATGAAAGCGTGCCACCGTCGATGGAGTACTCCAAAAATTGCCTTTGACGGACACCGCTTCCCCGGCGGGCCGGCCGTTGACGATCAACCGCGCCGAACGCGGAGGACCGTTGGTGGCTAATTCTACGCTGAGGATTGCACCGGTCGAGGGGCCATATACGTTTCCGGTAAAATCGGTTTCCTGCGGCAACCAGCGAACGAAGTAGGATTTGTGATCCTTTTCGCCAACTTCGGGTGCGGGGAAATCGCCTAGCATGTCCATGTCCAGCGTTGAGGCCCCCGGTTGAGAGTGCGCCCGGCTGAGTTGCTCACCGGTGAGTTCGTACAGCTTCACACTACCTCTTTCCTCTCCGAGAGGGGGCGCCACGCCCAGGATCGCGGTGGTGAAATACAACACATGGGCGCGAGCGGGAACCGCAAGTCGCGCGAATTCATCTCGCGGCAACGGGCGAATGGTCAAATCCGGCCAAAAAAACAGCACTCGAAGCCCGGAGAAGAGGTCGGTCCGGGTGAAGTCGGGGTCATAGTAGACAGAGCTGCCGGGGTAGGCGCGGCTATCGCGAAACGCGCGCTCCGCAAGACCGTGGTAAGCCGTGACATTCAGGTCGCCGCCCCGGTGATAAGTGCGGGCAGAGGCCACGTCGCTGGCCGCCCAGACCAACGCCGTCAAGGCCAGCGCCACCCCTCGCGAAGCGCGCGAGCCGCGCACCCAAAACCAGGCCGCCGTAATAACGGACGCGAAATAAGCAAAATTGACCGATGCTTCCGGAAATGGAAATCGGCGTTTTTCAAATAAAGCCAGGGCATCGGTGAAATGGCACCCCAAGTACGACGGGCGGAAGGCGAGCGCCGCGAGCGCCATCACGATGGTTCCCAAAAACAGGAAGTCACGATTGAAGCCGGCTCGATAGCGGATGGCGAGAATCAGCGCGAAAATCAGGTACGGCATGACATAGCGGTTCCAGGTCAATTCGCGGCCGCCCCAATGATCCTCGGTGACCAGCGACGTAACCACGGCGCTCATCAGCATGGACGATAAGAAGAATACAGCCGTGAGGTCCCGGCGCAGCAGGCCGGGCTTGCGCGCGAACAGTGTGAACGTAAAGACGCTGGCCAGCGACAAAGGCGCCAGCATGAAATAAAAGATACAGTTCGTGAACCAAGAAAAATGAAGATCAAAGCGTCGCGCGCTCTGGAGGATCCCCAGAACATTCGCCAATTCGAACTGGGGCATGAATCCCTGGTACTTCACAAAAAAGCGCTCGAAGAGCAGCCATCCGCCATCCAATACCGCAAAAACGCACGCCGATAGCGCCGCACACCGGAATGCCGCCCGCCAATCCTTGTTTCGATGCATCCACAAATACGCCAGGAGGACGATCCCGTAGCTGACCAGCACCACGGACGCCGCCGAACGCGTCAGCATGGCGAGCGCGAGTGCGGCACCGGCGCCGATGAAGCCGCTGGTCCTCGAAGAGTTCAATGCCCTGCTTACGAAAAAGGCCAGCCATGCCAGCACCGGAAAGTACAGCACCTCCGTCATCATCATGCTGGTGTATGGCAGTGAAGCGGGCGATAGCGCCAGAGCAGCGGCAAGGCAAGCCGCAACCGTTCGAGAGAGGTTACAGTATTGCTCGAGCAGCAAACAGACAGGAATGACCTGCGATGCAGCCAAAAGAACGTTTATCAGTAAAATCAAGTGAAAATTGGCCTGGGGATCATGCACCAAATATGCGGCTGCCATCAGGATCGGATACAGAGGAGGGTAAATCAAAGGCGCCAGCCCATTGTCGAGATTGAGGTCCCAATGATCCACCAGATGCTTGGCCCGATTGGCCAGCAAGAAGCTGTCTCCCATGAAGACGATCAGCCCGGTGTAGGAGACATAAGCAAAAGCAGCAACCAGGACGACCGCGAATGCTACCATCATCGGCAGGTATCTGTTCGCGTTCACGTCGGAGCGTGGCTCGGCGGATGCCTCTGTGACTGGCGAAGCCATACGTAATTAATATAGCGCCGGGCGCGGTTCTCGCGAGGTTTTTTCAAGTGGACATAATGCTCCTGGTGGTATTTGTTTCGAGTTTTGCGCTCGGACTTTTGATTCACGTCAGCGTGTGGCGGATCAAAAAACCTGCCGACGATGCCGCGGCCCTATTCGGGCTGACGGTTGTGTTGCCAGTTTTCGCAAGCGCCCTGCTGGCGTTCTTTGCGCTCGATTTTCGAGGCCTGCAAATGCTCGATGCCGCCTTACTCGGGATCATTTTTCATGTCGGCACCGGCTTCGCGTACATGAGCCTCTACACGGCGTCGCAAGCCGCTTCTCCCACCAGTCTGATCCTGCTGCGCGCCGGCCGAGCGGGCGCTCATGGGATGGACGAAACCGAGTTGTGCGAGCAGTTCACCTGGCAACAGCTCTCGGGCGGTTCCGTGCAAAGCGCGATTGAGGAAGGATTTTTGGCGGTGGCGGCCGACGGCTCGCTACAAGTAGCTACGCGCGGGAAGGCTCTGCTGCGCGTATGCTCCACGCTGCGCCGTTTCCTGAACTTGCCCCCGGGCAGAGGCTAGGGTGCTCAGCTCAGTCTACATTGCGCTTCTGCTTCTCGCGTATTTGACGTCAACCGTTATCAGCCACGCGGTGTGGAACCGCCTCGCTCGCTCCAACGCCGCACCGCAAGGCAGAGCGTTACGGATCGTAGTGATCCAGCTCCTGCTTTTTGCCGCGGTAGGTTCGTGGGGAGCGAGGCGATATGCTCCTCTGGCGTCGATGCCTTACGTAGGCATTTGTCTGGCCTGCTTCGGATACTGTTATTGGTCGCTCATATGCCTTTCCGAAAGCGGCCGCCGGTATCAGATCGTTTTTCTGGTCGCGAGCGGCCGGGCGAGGAATATCGGGGATCTGAGAACTGTTTACAGCAGCGCCATCGTGGTGCAGCAGCGTCTTCTGCGTCTGGAACAGTGGGCGGAGGTTATACGGACGGACGGCCGCGTCGTATGTGCGGGGGGGCCTCTTTTCCGGGTCAGCCAGATGGTGTATCTTTGGGCGCGCTTATTAAGGTTTCAATGGTTTTGAGCGAACTCGCGCGTCTCGTTAAAAACGGCAAGCAGGCATTTGCTCGAGCTGTCACTGCTTGAATTCCGAGGCGTTCCCCATATCGGTTAGCCCTAGCTGCGCGCGCGGCCGCCAAGCGTCCCCTTCCAATCCACTGACCTTCTCAATCAGAATCTCGGACAGCATGATCGCCAGCGGCCGGGCGTTTTGCTCCGGGCCGTACCACCGTGAAAATTCGAAATGCAGCAGATTACGTTCACAATCCAATTTGATTTCTTTCATAAGCACGCGGCTGGAATGTAGGCCGGTAGTGGCAAGCTCATACGCTCCGAGCATCTCGCCGTTCAAGCGCAGCCGGAGGCACTGGGCGTCGTGCGGATTTCGATAGGCGATCAGTACGTTATAGGAACCCACCGAGTTTACGAAGATCTCGGCATGGGCCGCCGGACCGTACATCCAGCGGAAAGTGTCCATACGCTGCGAATCCCTGGCAAGGGCGCCAACCCGAGGCTTTTTCCGAAACGTGCTGGGAAAGCGGAAGGGGAGGCGGCGACACGAGAAAATCAATCTTGCGCCGAAGATCGAGGGATTTGGCTAGTCCCAGCCGGTGGAGGGCGCAGAAGAAGTGTCGGTACGCCGAAAGCTCGGACCATTCGTTCTCCACATGCAGCCGTCCCCACTTCGACAGATCTTTTCGAACTCCGGGATGAGTATACAGATAATGAACTGCGGCGGCCAGGCTGGCGGGATTGCTGTCGAGAGCAAGCAGGCCCGTCACGCCGTCCAGTATGGCCTCCGGAACCGCGGCCAGGGGATAACCGACCACCGGTGTGCCACATGCAATGGCCTCGATATAGATCTGGCCAAAAGTCTCCGCCGAGCTGGGAGCGACGACCACATCCACAGCGGAGTTGAGCATGGCCACCTTATGAGGATCGCTGATATAGCCTAACTGGAGCACCTCGATGTTACGGGGCAGGTCGGACGATGGCCAGCCGATCGTGACTACCAGCAGGTTGGGCAGCTCCAGGCGAGCCAGGGCGTCGAGCAGTGTACGGGCTCCCTTGCGGGCTTCGTCGAGCGAAGCCGGCAGAAGAATGACGAAGCGATTTTCGGGAAGACCAAAATGCTCGCGACAAGCCTTCTGGTCGCGGGGACGGAATACATCCAAAGGGAAACTCAAACGAAAGGCTTCCACCGACGGAGCCCGCCCGGAGGGAAACGCTGCAGCCGCTACCGCCCTGCGAGCGAACTCGGCCGTCCATTCGGAATTCGCAAGCAGCATGGGGCGACGTTTTGCGGAGAGCAATTGGCGCTTTTTCCTCCAGGCGTCTTCAATCTGGCCCGGTGGCAAGGCAGGGTACTCATTTGGCGTGGGACAAGTCTGGTCGCAGCCGGAGAGATATTTCTCGCAATCGGCGGTATAGGCGCAACGCCCGGTGAGAAGCCAAAAATCGTGCAGCACCACAAGCGTAGGAAAGCGCTCGGCGAGCAGATGCAGGATCATGGGATCCGCTCGGGCGCCATGGAGATTGCCCACGATCACCAAATCGGGACGAGTAGCCGATACCCGGTCCAGAACACTTTCCAGGGTGTACTTGAGTGGTCCGGCTGCGTCCGCCGGAGACGCGAGAATGGCGACCATGCTGATATCGTGGCCGGCGCTAGCCAACGAGCGGCCGAGCCGGATATGCGCGATGCCGGCGCCATATGCCCCGCCGTGATCGTTGAGCAGCGTAATGCGCAGCTTTTGCCGCCACGGAGCAAGCGGCAGGGCCGGCTTCACCGTGATCCCGTTCTGTTTTACGAACGCGTCCCGGCAGGAGATTTGTTCGAGCAGGACGTTCGACAAAGCATGGGTTTTCTGGTCTACATGTATGCGGAACCAAGACACCGGGCGCCCGATCACGTGGAGGCAGGCTCCGGCGTGCGCGAAGCGCAACCAGAGATCGTAGTCCATGCTGTAAAAGAGGCGTTGATCCACATATCCACCGGCGCGCAGCCACATGTTTCGCGTGAACATCACTTCGGGCTGGACAAAGAATTGGCCGGCATTCCAGCCGCGATCCAGATCGAGAAGATCCTCAAGTGGAAGCGGACCGTCCGCACAAGACGTTAAGTGCTGGGATTCCAGGCGGCCATCGCGGTAAAGCCGGCAAATTCCCGCGATCATGTCGGCATTTTCCACGTCGAAAGCCAGGGCCACGGCAGCCAACGCCCCGGGGGCTAACATATCGTCACTGTTCAGCCAGGTGAGAATGTCACCGGTGGTCTTCGCCATTCCTTTATTAATGGCGTGACTTTGTCCGTTATCCGGTTCGCTGATGACGAGGGACAACCGGCTTCTATAGCGCTCCAGAATGGACGGCGTTTCATCGGTGGATGCGCCGTCGACGATGACATACTCCAGGTTCGGATAGTTTTGATGCAGGACCGAGAGGATGGTCTCCTCCAGATATCTTCCCTGGTTGCGGGTGGGCGTCACAATCGAAACCTTGGGCCACGGTTTGCCGCTGGGCAGCGTCAACGGTAAATCTCCAGAATCCGGCACGGCGTAGGGCCAAGAGCCCAATCCACTCGCAGCAGGACACTCCCGGGAAAATTCACGCCGCAGGCACTCGGTCAGGTCAGCCACGGAGGTATGGCCGGCATCCGCCGAGGCTTCTGATAGGAAATAGCGTTCATGAAGGCCGCCCTGGAGCGCGATGCGGAGCTGGGTCCGGGGTACCAGGCCCACGCCCCGACAGCAGTTGGTCGCGCGATAAACGGCGCCGCCGGCATCGAGCGACGCCTCCTCCAGAATCCCAAGCTCAACCAGATGCTGAGCGTTCGCTGGATCCTCGGGGCGGGAAGCCGCGGTGGGGCTCAAAATCGCCGTGCCGGCCGCGACGGAGGAACGCAATCCATCCGCATTGAGCTCCAGCCCGCCGATGCCGGCGCAGATTAGATCGGCGCGCAATGGCAAGTCGCGGAAAAACTGGACTAAAGAGCCGTGATAGAGGGTAATCTCGCTGGCCAGAGCCCTTTTGTTTAACTCGGCGAACAGCAACATCAGCCGGCCCCGGTGCGGGTCAGTGATGTAGACTCTCGGGGGACCAAGTTTCGATTCCGACCGGAGGGCGGCTAGAATGGCCGAGATCGCGACTCGCAGGGAAGGCTGGCTGAGAACGATGAGGCCCTCGCAGCGGCGCACCCATTCATAGATCAGTTCCACCGCCGGCCGGCCTTCTGTTCCGGGAATGCGGTCCAAAATATCCCAAAGATCGGCTTCCGTTGTTGTCTCTATTGGATGGTTGAATTGCGGATTCATGGCCGGGCACCGTTCGGGGGCCGCGCGATCAGCCTTCGAATCGGTGACAGGATCCAGTGCAGCGAGCGAGCTGCCCGAAGGGCCAGACTCGACTCCATCTGATAGTTCAGTTGTGATATCTGTGTTTTGAGATCGTCGGCTCGAATAAATCCATGCAGAAGCGAATGTAACCGCTGTATTTCAGCTTCCTTGGAAGAGATACTCGTTTGCAGGTCCGCGATCTGAACTTGAAGCCGATAGCGGTCGAGCTGGGTGTGCGCGCGGACGGCCTCGAGTTCGGTGGTTAGGGGAGCAGGGCCGATCAAAGTCCGAATGGTCTCCCGGACAGCGCCCGTGATCTGAGCGCTGTGCATTTCGAAT
>Ga0335074_10008319_pt1 | contig 14418 bp, 12 predicted proteins | sample Lox_Sample_23_FD_206715 | JGI IMG/M metagenome (GOLD analysis project Ga0335074, IMG submission 206715) | Soil microbial communities from Loxahatchee National Wildlife Refuge, Florida, United States - Lox_Sample_2.3 | ecosystem: Environmental > Terrestrial > Soil > Wetlands | place: USA...
GAACACGGTGCCCACCCACCTGGTCGGCATGGCCAGCGGCACCACCAACATGTTCCGTGACTCCGGCTTCACCCTGGGCCCGGCGATCATCGGCGCGGTCGCGCTCAGCCAGTCGGCGACCGAAATCCGGCAGAAACTGGCCGCCAGCCCGGCGCTGAGGCATGCCCTGTCCGCGTTCGTCTCCTCCCCGGCCCACGTCCCGGCCGCGCAGCGGCCAGCGGTGGAGGCAGCCGTGCACGCGGTCGGATCGGGGCCCCTTGGGGCGAACGCGGTGCCCGCCACGGTGCGGCTGTCCAGTGGTCAGGTGGTGCCGTTCAATCCGCTGCATCAGGTCGCTTTCGACGCCCTCAGCCACTGGTATTCGGTCGGATTCCTCATCTGCGGGGTTTCCGCACTGCTGGCCGCCACGCTGACCGTGGTCGCGATCCGCAGCGAGGTCAACGAGACGCTGCTGGATCTGGAGTTGCTGGATGACTAATATCGCGTCCTTCCCATTAGCGGACAGAAAGCCGGAGCAGGCAATCTTCGACCGGGAGCCTTGATACCCGTCACCTAATCGCGCCTATGGCGCGACTACCGAACATCCCATAGCGGGGGTCCTATATGCAGCCGCAGGCGAGAACATGGCCTGTCTTCTCGGGAATCGTTCCGTTCCTGGCCGATGGCTATATGCGCCGGCCGGAGACCGGGAAGGGGCCATGGGATGGCTTACACCCGGGCCTCACGGTCATCCTGGGTCCGGATGGGGATCCCAAGGCTTCGGCCAGCTGGTACGGCGGGACCGGGAAGACCCAGCTAGCCGCGGCGTTCGCGAACAAGCTGTGGGTCGCGGGCGAACTCGATCTCCTGGTGTGGCTGTACGCGGGCAACCGCGACAGCATAGTGACCGGCTATGCCCGGGCGCTGGCCGACATCAGGGTCGCGGCGCCGCCCGGTCAGCCGGAAGCGGCCGCCGCCCGGTTCCTGAACTGGCTGGCCGACACGGGCAGGCGCTGGCTGGTGGTGCTCGATGACCTAGCCGAACCAGCCGACGCAGAAGGACTGTGGCCGCACGGCCCCAGTGGCCAGGTACTGGTCACGACCAGGCTGGCCGGGCTGAGCCCCGGGCCGGCCACGCCCGGCACCACCGGGCCGGCGACGCCCGGCACCACCACGCCGGACGCGCCGCCCCCCGCCGCGGAGCAGCGAACGATCGCGATGTCTGCGTTCAGCCAGCGCGAGGCCATAGATTACATATTGGCCCAGCTCGACGAGGATCCATTCCAGACCGCCGGTTCGGTCGACCTCGCCATCGCTTTGGGCTGCCTGCCGGCTGGCCTGGCCCTCGCGGTCGCCTACCTGCGTGACAGCGGGCAGGACTGCCGTCACTACCAGCGGGCCAGCGCACAGCGCAAGCAGGATCTGGCTGACCTGATCCCCAGCGACCCGCTGGTGCCGTTCTGGATCCTCGCCCTCGACCGGGCCATGCAGTTCGCGCCGAGGGAGCTGGCCTGGCCGGCCCTCAAGCTGGCCGCGGTGCTAGGACCAGCCTGGATCCCGGGCGCGGTCCTCACCAGTTCCGCCGCGTGCACCTTTGTCACCGGGCGGACCGCCGTCACCCGCGGTGACCAGGCTAGCTTGCGGGCCGCGTTCGAAAACCTGGCGCGGATCGGCCTGGTCAGGATCGAGCCGGATGACGAGGTCCGGACGGTGCTGCTGGCTGCCGTTCTCCAGTTCTCGGTTCGGCAGACAATGACGCCGGCGGAACTCGGCCAGACCGTCCAGGCCGCGGCCGACGCGGTATGCGAGTCCTGGCCCGAAGACACAGCCCAGCCCGACCTGGAGCAAGCGCTCCGGGACTGCGCGACCAGTGTCATGCGGTGCGACGAACAGGCGCTGTGGCATCCGGACGGCCATCCGCTGCTGGTCAGAGTTGGCCGGAGCCTTGATGAGGCCAGCCTGCCCGAGACCGCCCTCGCCTACTGGCACGTCCTGGCCAGGCGTTCCGCTAAGGAGCTCGGCGCCCGCTCTGCGTTCACGCTTCAGATCCGGGAGCGGCTCGCGACCGCCGCCACGGCGGCAGGCCATGCCGATGAGGCCGTTGGCCTGCGCGCAGACCTGGCCGCCGACCTGGACAAGGCGGTCGGCTGGATCGACCCGCAGGCGATCACCGCGCGTGCGAGCCTGGCCGTGGCCCTGCGGGCCGTCGGCCGGCTCAGCGAGGCGATCTCGCTGAGCGAGCGCGTCGCGGCCGACAGCGATCTCGTGTTCGGCCCGGCTCACGCGCAGACCACGGAGAGCCTGCGTGAGCTCGGCAGCGCCTACCGCGACGCCGAGCGATATCCCGAGGCGATCCGCGTATCGCAGCGCTGCTTGGCCGTGCGCGAGCAGACGATCGGCCTGATGCACGCTGAGACGATCTCCGCGAGGGATCACCTGGCCGAGGTATATCGCCGCGCCGGCCAGGCTGACGAGGCGATCTCGCTTTACCGGAAGGCACTCGCCAACGTTGAGAACGCCCTGAGAGCCGCCCATCCCGACGCGGTCACCGCGCGGGAGAACCTGGCGATGGCCTACTACCGGGCCGGGCGAACCGATGAGGCAGCGGCAACGTTCGAGCGGGCTCTCACCGAATGGCAGCGTGTCCCGGGGACCGGTCCCGGGCACACGATCGCCGCCCGGGCGAACCTGGGCGCCATCTACTGCCTCAGCGGCCGGCTGAAGGAGGCGATCCCGCTTTACGAGAGCGAGCTGGCTGACCTCGAACGGGTCAGCGGCCCCGGTCATCCGGATACCCTCCGGGCCCGGTGGAATCTGGCCGCCGCCTGCCACAAGGCGAAACGGCTTCCAGAGGCGGTCCAGCTCGGGGAGGCCACGCTGGCTGACTGCGAGCGGATCCTGGGCCAGGGGCACCGGGAGACCCTGACCACGCGCGCGAATCTCGCGCACGCGTACCACGCAGCGGGCCAGCTCAAGCGGGCCAGCGCGCAATTCGATCGCGCGCTCCGCGACTGCGAGCGATCTCTCGGCCCGGACGACCCCCTCACCGGCTCGGTGCGGGCGCTGCGGAAACGCTATCTGGCCGGCCGCCAGGGGGCCGCCCCGATCATCGCTCCGCCCAGCGCCTGACCGGGCCGGGGCTGTCCCGGTTGCCTACGCCGCCGGCACCATAGCGCCGTCGATCAGTGTGGCGGCCACCAGGCCGGCGGACGGCGCCGCGAGCGCTTCGGCCAGCGGGACCCGCAGCAGCACCAGGTCGGCGGGAGCGCCGGCCGCCACTCGCCGGGGTGCGGCATTGTGAACGTCTGGCGGGCGCAGATAACCGCCCAGCGCCTGGCCCGGCGTGAACCGCTCGGCCGGCCCGACGACGTGCCCGGCCGGGGTGCGGCGGTGCACCGCGGCGCTGATGACCGCCCACGGGTCAGCCGGCCCGTAGGGGGCGTCGCTGGATATCGCGCAGCCGACGCCGCCGTCGGCCAGCGACCGGGCGCGGTAGAGGTCGGCGTGCTCCGCCGCGGGCAGGTCGCACAGGTAGTCGTCGCCGCGCACGGTCAGGAACCCGGGCTGGGTGACGACCGTCAGCCCGAGGTCCCGCAGCCGGGAGATGAGCCCGGCGGGAACCAGCGCAGCGTGCTCGATCCGGTCGCCGGGCCGCGTGCCGGCGTCGTCGAGCGCGGCCAGCAGCAAGACCAGCGCCTCACGGGTGACGCAGTGGACGGCCACCGCCCGCCCGCCGTCGTGGACGGCCCGGATACGTTCTGTCAGCGTGTCGAGCGCGGGCAGCGCAGCGTCATTGATAATGATCTTGAACGGGCCAGCGGCTGGCGAGCGTGGCCCGGCCGGTGCTGCCCAGCCGGGCGGAACCCCGAGTAGCTGGACATGCTGCGGGAGCGCACCCGAGTCCATGGCGGTGTGCAGCGCGCCGATCGCCGCGTCGTCCAGGTCGGGTGTGGCGTCGGTGACGTGGGTGATGCCGAGCCGCGCGAGCCGGGCACCGACCGCGCGCAGGTCGGGAGGGCGGGAGCGGGGCAGCCGGCTGCGGAGCCAGCCGTCGGCGCGCCACAGCCGGCCGGTGGGCCTGGCCTGGCCGTCACGCTCGATGCCGGGGTCTTCGGCTTCGGCCAGCCGCAGCGCCCGCGCCCCCGCGGTGTTGACGATCCACAGTGCGCCGCTGCGGTGCTGGAGCCGTACCGGACGGTCGCGGTGCAGGCGGTCGAGGCCAGCGGCGTCCAGCAGCCCGGCCACGTCCTCGCTGTAGCCGACGCCGCGTACCCACCCGTCCCCGCCGGATGGCGCGCCCGACAGCGCCGCGGCCAGCGCGGCCGCAGTGGTGACCGCCGGGGGGCCGCACTGCACCGATGCCGAGGCCGCGGCCATCGCGTGCAGGTGCAGGTGGTGGTCGCACAGCCCGGGAAGCAGGGCACCGCCGCGGGCGTCGATGACTTCCTCCCGTTCGCCTGCCGGGAGTCCGCGGCCGACCTCGGCGATGACACCGCCTGCGGTTCGCACGTCAACGGGCGCGCAGCCGTCCACCTCGGCGCCGCGCAGCAGGAACCCGGTCATGGCCTAGGGATCCGTAGCTCCCGCAGCACCTGGTCGGTGTGCTCGCCGGGGGCGGCGGCGCGGGCCGGCGCGGCCCGCGCGCGCGGTGCCGCGACGGGCACCGGACCGGCCGCCGTGTCGACCACCCAGGCCGGCCCGGTGACGGCCGCCGTGGTAGCGGCGCCTGGGCGCGGGGGGAGGGTGGCTGCGACTACGCCCGTCATCGACACGTCAAAGAGCACGCCCCGGCCGTCGCGCGGCGCCGACATGGCGAGTTCGGCGGCCACCAGGCCGGTCAGCGGGTCGGCCAGCGCGTCGCCGCAGAAGACCGGCTGCCCCCGTTCGTCACACGCGACCAGGCCGGCTCCGGCGGCCACGTCGTCGCCGAACCCGACCCGCGGGGAGCCCCGGCCGGCGGCGGTGATCGACACCCAGATGGTGCCCTGCTCGACGGCCGCCGCGGCGTCGAGCCCGAACCCGGCCAGCGCCCGCGGCCGGGATGCCTCGATCACGATGTCCGCCGCTGCCACCAGCGCGGCGAGCGCGCTCCGGCCCGCGGCCGTCGTCGGGTCGAGCAAGACGGCACGGTGCCCGGCATGCAGGAGGTCGTAGAATCCCTGGTTGCCGCGCCGGGCCCCGTCCAGCCGCTGCGGCGTCTCCACCTTGACGACCCGGGCCCCGGCCAGGCCGAGCAGGTGGGCGCAGAGCGGCCCCGCCCACAGCGCGCTGAAATCCGCCACGAGCAGCCCAGCCGGCGACCGGAGCCGCCCGGCTGGTGTGGCGGCGTGGTCGGCAGCCGTGGCCGGTGTGGTGGCGTGGCCGGCGGGCGCGGCCGGTGTGGCGCCGTGGTCGGCGGGTGTGGTGGCGTGGCCGGCGGGCGCGGCCGGTGTGGCGACGTGGTCGGCGGGTGTGGTGGCGTGGCCGGCGGGCGCGGCCGGTGTGGCGACGTGGTCGGCGGGTGTGGCGACGTGGTCGGCTGGTGTGGTGGCGTGGATGACGGGCGCGGCGGCCAGGCCCAGCAGCGCGGCTCGTTCGGCCAGTTCGGCGCCGGTATGCGTGCCCAGCCAGGCGGCGACGGCAGGCCACGGATCTTCCGGCAGCACCGCACCGACCAGGGCCGAGAGCAGCTTCGGGTCGTCGGGCCGGGCGCAGGACACGGCGGCCCAGCCGTCCGAGGCCGGCAGCAGCCGGGTCGCGCCGCCGGCCGACATCCGTCCCCGGCGCTGGTGCCCGGTGAACGCCGCGCGCTCGGCGAGCAGGGCCGCGCCGTCGAGCCGCACCGCGTGAGCACTGCCCGACGTGGCAGCGGCCAGCCGGGCGCTTATCCGGCCGGCCAGGCTGGCCGCGTTGCCGGGCGGAACCAGCGGCGGGCCATCCGGTTGGCCGGTCAGCCACACGACGCCGCTGCGGGCCCAGTCCGCCACCGGATCGCCGCTGACCTCGTCCGACATGCCAGCGATGGTACGCTTGCGCTCCGTTGCCGGTTCCCTACGCGCGGCCACCCCGGCCGCGGACCTCAGGCCCATACGTAATGCCGAATCCTGCGTTCCCGCGCCCGCGCCCGGGCGCGGCTGGCTGGGTCACGCTGCGGCAGCTCGCCGACGGGGCGACGCAGACCCCGCTGCTCGACGCCGCCGGCCAGCCGGCCGAGCCGCTCATCCTCGTCGACCTGGATGGGCCGGCCGATCCGGTGCTGCTGGCCCGGGCATTGAGCGCGGCCGAGGCGGACCAGCGCGTCCTGGTCGGCGTGCGGACGGCCGGGGTTCTCGACGAGCGCTGGTACGACCTGCTCGGTGCCCTCGGCCTGACCCTCACGCGGACCAGCCAGGACACGCTGCGCCCCTGCGTGGTGCTGCCCGACCCGGCCGCGGCGGCGAGCTCGCTCCAGGCGGCCGCCGCCGCCTGCCCGCAGGCCTGTCTCGCGCTGTCCCAGGTGCTGCGGGCCGGGGCCGGGCTCGATGTGCCGTCGGCGCTCAACGTCGAGTCGTTCGCCTACTCCACGCTGCTCGGTGGCGCCGAGTTCCGGCGCTGGCTGACTAGCCGGCCGCCCCGCCCGATCCCGCCGCCCGGCCCGGAACCCGCGGTGATCACCGAACGGGACGGCGGGTCCATGCGGGTCACGCTGAACCGCCCGGCGCGGCGCAACGCCTACAGCCGCGAGCTGCGGGACGCGCTCGTGGAAGCGCTGCTGGTGCCGGTCCTGGACGAGACGGTCACGCGGGTCGTCATCGCCGGGGCCGGGCCGTCGTTCTGCTCGGGCGGGGATCTGGACGAGTTCGGGACCGCCCCCGACACCGCCACCGCACACTTCATCCGCACCAGCGGCGGGGCGGCCGGCCTGCTGCACCGCATCGCCGGCCGCACCGAGGTCAGGGTTCATGGCGCCTGCGTCGGCGCGGGCATCGAGCTGGCCGCATTCGCGGGCCGGGTCATCGCCCAGCCGGGTACCTCGTTCCGGCTGCCGGAGGTGGCCATGGGGCTGATACCCGGCGCGGGTGGAACCGTGAGCATCCCGCGCCGGATCGGGCCGTGGCGGACGCTGTACCTGGCCCTGTCCGGCTCCGCGCTGGACGTGGATACGGCCGTCCGGTGGGGGCTGGCCGACGACGTCACCGGCCCGCCCGCGGCCGGCCGGTGACGGTCAGGTGGCCCAGCGCAGCGGCAGCTTCATGATCGTAAGCTGCGCGCCGCGCTCGTAGAGCTGCTGATCGGAGGCCAGCTCGTAGTCCGGGATCCGCTTGTGCCATTCGGTGACCGCGATGGCCAGCTCGTGCCTGGCCAGATGCATGCCCAGGCAGCGGTGCGGGCCCGCGCCGAACGCGAGGTGGTGGTTGATGTGCTCGCGCTCGACGTCGAACGTGAGCGGGTCGGCGAACTTCTTCGGGTCGCGGCTCGCGGAGGCCAGGCCGAGCCACAGGATGTCGCCCTTCTTGAGCCGCAGCCCGTGAAAGTCGATGTCCTGCTTGACCAGCCGCCCGTCCTGGTAGACCAGCGGGTAGAGCCGGATGAACTCCTCGACGGCCGTGGGCCACAGGTGCGGGTGGGCGGTGAGGTGGTGCCGCAGGTCGGGATCGGCGGCCAGGTGGTGGAAGATGTAGCCGAGCGCGGCGCGCGTGGTGTCCAGGCCGGCCGCCATCAAGGTCAGGCAGATCGTGACGATGTCCTCGTCCGAGATCGGGACGCCGTCGAGCTTGGACACGAGCATGCGCGAGATGAAGTCGGTGTCGGTGTTCTGCGGGTGCGCGCGGCGGTCCTCGATGGCCCGGCCGAAGTAACCACGGATCCAGGTGACGGCCCGCGCGGCCTCGTCGAGTTCCTTCCCCGCGAACCCCTTGAAGATCTTCTCGACCCAGAACAGGAACTCCGGCCCGTCCGAGGCGGGCAGGTTCAGCGTGGCCAGGAACATGTCGGTCGGGAACCTGATCGCGAAGTCGGCGACCAGGTCGCAGCCGCCGGCCGGCTTGAGCTCCTCGACGAGCTCGATGCACCTGCTCAGCACCTGGGGCTCGAGCCGCCGTACCGCCGCCGGGGAGAACCAGCGGTTGAGCACGCGGCGCATGGTGGTGTGCTCCGGCGGGTTCAGGTACTGGGGGAGCAGGTCGATCGTGTGCTCGGGAGTCAGCGCGGACAGGACCTCGTTGCCGAACACCTCCGGCATCTGCAGCGCCTCGATGACGTGCTCGTACTCGGTGACCATCCAGAACGGCGTCCGGCGGGAGTCGTTCAGCAGGAAAGGCGCCCGCTCGCGGTCCGAGTCCAGCAGGGCGCAGGTCTCGAACAGCGGGCGCTCGACCGTGTAGTCCGTGTGGATCACCGGGCAGCCCCGGGGGTCGATGGACTCGGTCATTGCCATCCTCCCTAGCCGGTCAACTTGGATAATGATGAATATGAATCGGCAGGATTGTCAATGAGGAGGATCGCCCATGGCCGGTGCGACTGACCTGCCCAGCTACGCCGGGTGGGACGGCACAACAGCACACAAGACCGGGCTGGCGATGTTCCGGGCCGCGCTTGCCCAGCATCCGGGCCGGCCGCTGATCTATTTCGGCGACCAGGTGCTCACCGTGGCCGAGGTCGCCGACCAGGCCGAGGCCATCGCGGCGGCGCTCACCGACAACGGGGTGGGCCCGGGTGACCGCGTGGCGATCCAGTTGCAGAACGTCCCCGAGTACGCGATCGGGATCATCGCCGCCTGGCGGGCCGGCGCGGCGGCCGTAACCGTGAACCCGATGGCGACGCGGGAGGACGTCCTGCTGCTGATCGCCGACAGCGGCGCACGGGCCTATATCGGAGAACGGGCCGCCGCCACCGCGCTGGGCCCTCAGGCCGTCCCGCTCGTGGTGGCCGTCGACGGCACCGGCCCCGCGTCGTGGCCCGGGCTGCTCGCGCGGTACGCCGGGCGGCACGCGCCGGAGCCCGGCCTCACCCCGGACTCGGTCGCGCTGGTCACCTACACCTCCGGTACCACCGGCGCGCCGAAGGGCGCGCTGAACACGCACGGCAACCTCGTCTTCGGCGCCGAGGTCTACCGGCACTGGGCCAGGCTGGAACTCGGTGACGTGGTCCTGGCCGTCGCCCCGCTGTCCCACATCACCGGCACCATCGCCCATCTGGCGGTCAGCCTGCTGGTCCCGGCGCCGATGGTGCTGCTCGGCCGGTTCGACCCCGGTGCTGCCCTGGCCGCCGTCGAACGGCACCGGGCCAGCTTCACCGTGGCCGCTGTCACCGCGTTCATCGGAATGAACGAGCACGCGGACGCCGGCCAGCGTGACCTGCATTCGTTCCGCAAGGTGTACAGCGGGGGAGCGCCGATCCCGGCGGCCGTCGTGGCCGCCGTCGAGGCGCGGATGGGCTGCTATCTGCACCCCGTGTACGGGCTGACCGAGACCACCTCCCCGGCCCTGATGGTCCCGCTGGGCACCCGGGCGCCGCTCGACCCGGCCGGGGCCTTCATGTCGGTCGGGCTGCCGGTCACGGCGACCTCCGTGCACGTCGTCGACGATGAGCTGGCCAGGCTGCCGCAGGGGCAGACCGGTGAGCTGGTGATCAGCGGTCCTCAGGTCGTGCCCGGCTACTGGGGCAAGCCCGGGGAGACCAGCCACGCGTTCCGCGCGGACGGGCTGCACACCGGCGACGTCGGGTTCGCCAACGCCGACGGCTGGTACTTCGTCATCGACCGCAAGAAGGACCAGATCAACGCGGCCGGGTTCAAGGTCTGGCCGCGCGAGGTCGAGGATGTGCTGTTCGCGCACCCGGCCGTGGCCGAGGTCAGCGTCGTCGGCGTGCCCGATCCCTACCGCGGGGAGACCGTCAAGGCGGTGGTCGTCCGGCGCCGCGGGGCCGAGGTGACCGGGCCCGAGCTCATCGCGTTCGCCCGCGGGCGGCTGGCGGCGTACAAGTACCCGCGCATCGTCGAGTTCCGCGACGAGCTGCCCAAGACCATCAGCGGCAAGGTCCGCCGCACCGACCTGCGATGACACCGCTCAGGCCAGCGACTCGCCGCCGTCGACGGTCAGCAGGACCCCGGTGACGAACTGGCCCGCCGCGCTGCACAAGTACAGCGCGGCCTCGGCCGTGTCGAGCGGGGTGGCGGCGCGGCCCAGGGGGACGGTGTCGCCGATCCGGTCGAATACCTCGGGCACCCGGGCCAGCGTGATGTCGGTGGCGGTGATGCCGGGTGCCAGGGCGTTGACCCGGATCCGGTGCTCAGCGAGTTCGTACGCGGCGATCCGCACCAGCTGGTTGACCGCGGCCTTGGTCGCCGAGTAGGCGGCCCGGCCGGGCAGGACCGTGGACGCGCGGATCGAGGTCACCGCGAGGATCGCGTGGTTGTCGCCGGCGGGCTCGGTGAGCATGCGCCGGGCCGCCGCCTGGCAGGTGAGGAACGTGCCGGTGAGGTTCAGGTCGACCAGGCCCTGCCACTCCGCCAGGGGCATCTCGGCGAACGGGCTCATGCTGCCCGACCCGGCGTTGGCGACGAAGACGTTGAGGTGCGGGATGAGCTCAGCCATCTTGGTGAAGCCAGCGGCGATGGACTCCGGCTGGCTGGTGTCCATCGCGATCCACTGCACCTGCTCGCCCGCGCGTACGTCGGCCTTGACCGAGTCGCACGCGTCGGCCAGCCCGGCCTCGTTCCGGGCGAGCAGCACCACGCTGGCCCCGGCCTGCACGAACCGCCGCGCGATGCCGAGGCCGATCCCCTTGCTGCCGCCGGTGATCGCGGCGAACTGCCCGGCCAGCGGGCGCTCGGCGTTGCTCATCTCGTTGACCGTCACTTCTTGTTGGAGTAGCCGGCGTCGACGGGCAGCGCTACCCCGGTGACGTAGCGGGCCTCGTCACTGGCCAGCCACAGCACCGCGTTGGCCACGTCCTGCGGGGCGATCATCCCCACCGGCATCGCGTTGGTCGTGGCGTTGGCCCGCCCTGCGCCGGAGCGGAAGAACGCCTGCATCGCGGGGTTGCTCACCATCGGCGTGTCAACACCGGTCGGGTGGACCGAGTTAACCCGGATCCCGTGCGGCGCGAGCAGGTTCGCGTACGCGCGCATGAGGCCGACGCCGCCGTGCTTGGCCGCGGTGTAGCCGAGGCTCCCGGCCCCGGGCCCGCCGATGCCGTTCAGCCCGGCTGTCGAGTTGATCATGATGATGCTGCCGCCCGCCCCGTGGGCGAGCATCTGCGGCAGCGCGACCTCGACGGTGTGGAAGACGCCGGTGAGGTTGACGTCGATGACGTCGCGCCACTGGGCCAGGTCCGTGCCCGGGGTCATCGGTGCGATGCCGGCGTTCGCGACGACGATCGTCGCGGGCCCGAGTTCGGCCGTCCCGGCGCTGAGCGCCTCGGCCAGCCCGTCGTGGTCGCGGACGTCGGCGTGACGGGCGACGACGCGCCGGCCCAGCGCGGTGACCTCGCGTGCCGTCTGCTCGAGGTCCTCCGGGCGGGCCAGCGGGTAGGGAACCGAGCCGATGTCCTGGCACAGGTCGACCGCGATCACGTCCGCGCCGGCCGCGGCCAGGGTGAGGGCGTGGCAGCGGCCCTGGCCCCGGGCCGCGCCGGTGACGAACGCGGTCCTGCCTTCGAGACGGGGGGTCACGGGCGGCGGTGCCCCGTCAGCCCGACCGCACGAGGCTGAGCGCCCGCTCCGGGCAGGCGGCCACGGCCCGCTCGGCCGAGGCGAGCTGGTCGCCGGTGACCTCCATCGACGAGCCGCGCAGGGTCACGTAGCCCTCCTCGTCGTCGGAGAGGAGGTCAGGCGAGACCGTGTAGCAGCGGCCGTGCCCGGTGCATCTGCTGTCGTCAACCGAGAGCGTGTTCATGTCTGTACTCCTTGAATGCCGCCTTGAATGCCGCCGTAACGCTCACGTGCGCTGCCCGGCCGGGCCGATCGCCGACCCGCCCGCGGCCCACTTGCCGATCGCCATCGGCGACGGTCCACCGATCACGGTCAGGCCGGCGTCGACGGTCATCGTGTGGCCGGTGATGAAGCGGGCATCGTCACTGGCCAGGAAGCTGACGGCGGCCGCGATATCGGCCGGCTGACCGGGCGGGCCTGGAAGCAGCGGGTCGCTCCCGAGTGCGTCGGCGGTCCGGTCCAGCGCCGACGCGTCCCCGGTCACCAGGTCGGCCGTCATCGCGGAGACGACCGCGCCGGGGACTATCGCGTTCACGCGGATGTTGTAGGGCCGCAGTTCGGCGGCGACCGACTTCACGAGGCCGATGATGCCGGCCTTGGCCGCGCTGTAGACGTGCGCGCCGACGCCGCCGATGACGCCCGCCGGGCTGGACGTGGCGAGGATGACCCCGCTGCGCTGCGCCATCATCACCCGGGCGGCGTACTTCATCGCGATCAGCGGGCCCTTGAGGTCGACCGCGAGGGTCAGGTCCACGTCGGAGATCCGGGTGCTGGCGATCGACCCGTAGGCACCGATGATCCCCGCGTTCGCGAACATCAGGTCGAGCCGGCCGAAGGCGTCCACCGCGGTGGCCACCGCCGCCTCGACGTCGGGCTCGCTGGTCACGTCGGTCAGCGCGAACCGGGCCGCTGGGCCCAGCCGGTCCGCCAGCGCCTGGCCCGCCTCGGCCTGGATGTCCGCGACCACGACGCTCGCCCCGTCGGCGACCAGGCGCTCGGCTGTTCCGGCGCCGATCCCGCTGGCGCCGCCGGTGACGACCGCGACCCGGCCGGCCAGCTTCCCGGCCCCCGCGTCCGTCATTGCGGCCCGCCGGACGGGTCGTCGGCGGGTGCGGGCTCGGTGCCGGGCCAGCGCACCGGCAGCTCGTCGATCAGCGCCAGGCCGGCCTGCGACCACGGCAGCGCGTAGGCGAACCGCAGGTCGCGGCGGGCGAACTTCCAGGCTCCGCCGGCCTTGACGTACTCGTCGAAGTACCTGATCGCGCTCACGACGAACTGGCCGCCGATGTCGAGCTGGGCGCTCGACGGCACGTAGCCGCGGGCGTGGCCGTCGTCCTGCTGCTCGAGGACCAGCCCCTGCGCGGTGTGGATCGTCCGGCCGTACCCGCCGCGGATCGCGCGCAGCGTCGCGACCACGGCGTCGCCGCCGGTCTGCCCGGCCATGGCCGCGTCATCGGTGAACAGGGTGCGCAGCCTGGCCCAGTCGCTGTCGTCGATGTACCGGCAGTAGCGCTGGCCCAGCTCCTGAATCTCGGCGCGGTCCTCGATGCGGCGCAGCCTGCGGTCGAGGTCGGCCAGGTCGGTGGGTGTCATGCGCCGCCTTCACCGGTCGCGCCGAACGGCACCCGCCCGGCTGGTGCCAGGAGCATAATGCTGACGACCATTCGAAGGAAAGCGGCTCATGGTCAGGCCTCGACCCGGACCAGCAGCTTGCCCGTGTTTCCGCCGGTGAACAGGTCGGTGAAGGCCTGCGGGGCGTGCTCCACGCCGGTTACGACCGTCTCCGCGGTGCGCACCGAGCCGTCCGCCAGCCAGCCGGCCATCGCCCGCTCGAACTCCTGACGCAGGTTCTCGTGGTCGGTGACCAGGAACCCGCGCATGGCCAGCCGCTTGCCGATCAGCATGCCGATGTTGGCGGGCCCGGGGGGCAGCACGGTCTCGTTGTAGACCGAGATCATCCCGCACAGGGCGATGCGGCCGAAGCGGGCCATGGCCCCGATGGCGACCTCGAGCTGCTCGCCGCCGACGTTGTCGAAGTAGACGTCGACGCGGCCATTCGCCGCCGCGCGCAGCTGGCCGGCCAGGTTGCCATCCTTGTAGTTGAACGCGGCGTCGAAGCCGAGCTCGCTGGTGAGCAGCGCCACCTTGGCGGCGCTCCCGGCGCTGCCGACGACCCGGCCGGCGCCGAGCTGGCGGGCGACCTGCCCGGCCAGGCTGCCGACCGCCCCGGCTGCGGCGGACACGAACACCACGTCGCCCTCGCGCACCCTGGCGATGTGCTTCATCCCGACGTACGCGGTGAAGCCGGGCAGCCCGAGCGGGCCGAGGTAGGCGGTGGGGGACAGCTTCGCGGTATCGACCACCCGGTACCGGGCCGCGGGCCCCGCTGACCAGGCCCGCCAGCCGTCGCTGTGCACGACGCTCGCCCCGACCGGGATGGCCGGGTCGCCGGACGCGACCACGCGGCCCACCGCATCGCCGTGCATGATCTCGCCGAGCTCGTACGGCGCGGCGTAGGACCTGGCGTCGCTCATGCGGCCACGCATGTACGGGTCGAGCGAGAAGAACTCGTTGCGGACCACGACCCCGCCCGTGACCAGTTCGGGCACCGGCTGGGGCACGACCTCGAAGCAGTCCATCGCCGGGACGCCCCGGGGCCGCCGGGCAAGCCGCACGGCCAGGCCCGGACCCTGGTCCGCCATCACCCGGCCGTCACTGCGTGGGGCACGGCCGTCTCCTCACCACACGTCGCCGTCTCGGTACAAACA
>Ga0335074_10008320_pt1 | contig 14416 bp, 12 predicted proteins | sample Lox_Sample_23_FD_206715 | JGI IMG/M metagenome (GOLD analysis project Ga0335074, IMG submission 206715) | Soil microbial communities from Loxahatchee National Wildlife Refuge, Florida, United States - Lox_Sample_2.3 | ecosystem: Environmental > Terrestrial > Soil > Wetlands | place: USA...
ACATCATCCTGGAGGGCCCGCCGGGCACTAGCAAGAGCACGCTGCTGCGCGCGATCACCGCCGAGTGGGGTATCCCGCTGGTCTTTGTCGAAGGCAACGCCGACCTGACGCCGGCCAAGCTCGTCGGCCACCACAACCCCGCGCGGGTGCTCCGGGAGGACTACAGCGCAGCCAACTTCGTTGACGGGCCCCTGCTGGAGGCAATGCGGTCCGGCGGGTTTCTGTACATCGAGGAATTCAACCGCGCGCCCGAAGACACGCTCAACACCCTGCTCACCGCGATGGCCGAGCGGCAGATCGCAGTGCCCAGGGCGGGCACGGTGAGCGCGCGGCCGACGTTCCGCGTCATCGCCTCGATGAACCCCTACGACAATGTGGGCACGACCCGGCTATCGACCTCGGTGCACGACCGGCTCTGCCGGCTCGCGGTCAGCTACCAGGACGCCGGAGCTGAGCGCGGGATCGTGGCACTGCGCGCTCCGCTGCCCGGCCAGCCCGCCGGCCAGCCCGAAGCGCTGTACGAGCGGCTTGTCGCCGACGCGGTAGCGGTGACGCGGGCGACCCGCGAGCGAGACGACATCCGGCAGGGCAGCAGCGTCCGCGGCGCTATCGACCTGACGCTGGTCGCCGGTCAGCTCCTGTCGCTGGCCGGCATCACGGCGAGCGACGACGCCCGCTATCCCGAAATCATCTACGACGCGATGGTGGTGGCGCTGTCGGGCCGGATCTTCCTGGACGAGACGATAGACGCCACTCCCGAGACCGTGCTGCGGCAGATCTGGGCCGACCGGTTCGTCCTGGAGCCGGCCATCGCGGCTCCTGGTTGAAGAGAGGTCGGGGCCGACTCGCCGGTTCGCCGCACGGCAGAGTCCGGCGGCCAACGGCGGCCGCGCAGGCCGGCGCAGCCGTTGCGCCGTAAACCGAAGGTCCTGACGGAGGAGCCGCGGTTGCTCGAGCTGGCCGGTGGCGAGGCCGGAGGTCTTGTGCTGGCCGGCCCGTCCGCCGCAGGCCTGCCGGTCCGGCGCGGCAGCGGCAGGCCGGCGTTGACGGCGGACGAGGGCACCCTGCTCGCCGGGCCGCCCGGCGATGGCGAGCCTGACCTGGAGACGCTGCGGCGAGCCCGCCAGATTGCCGCCCGGCTGGCCGTGCCACGGCCGCGCCGCGATGTCAGCGCCCGCCGCGGCAGCGGGCAGCTCGCCAGCGTCCGGTACCGCGGCGGCTCGGACGACATCGACCTTGACCGCACGCTGGACCAGCTTGCCGAGCACCCGGTGCCCGCGGACGACGACATTATTGTGCGGGAACGAGTTCGCACCAGGCGCAGTGTTGTCCTGCTCGCCGATGTGTCCGGCTCAATGCGCGGTGAGCGCGTCCGCACTATCGCTGCGGCCGTGGGCGCGCTTGCCGCCGAGCTGTCCCGCGACGACCTGGCCGTCGTGGCGTTCTGGTCCGATGCGGCCGTGCTGTGCCATCTTGGTCGCCAGCTGGCACCAGAGCAGCTGCTCGAGGCTATGCTCCGGATACCGGCCCGTGGACTGACGAACATGGCATTCCCGTTGCGGGTGGCCGCGCGTGAGCTTGCCCGCGTTCCCGCCCTGGATGCCCGGGTGCTCCTGCTGTCGGATTGCGTGCACAACGCCGGCCCGGATCCTCGCCCCTTCGCGGCGCGGCTGGCACGGCTCGATGTGCTGCTCGACGCCTCCGGCGAGCAGGACGCTGACCTGGCCCGCGATCTTTCGCAGCTGGGTCGCGGGCGCTTGCGCAGCATCCGCACTTATCATGACGTCGCGCCCGCGTTGAGCGCGATTTTCGCAACCTAAGGGAGAGTTCATGTCGGTCGTTGTTGTCGCCACCATCGTGCCGCTGGCCGAGCACCGCGACGAAGTGATCAGCGCGTTCAAGGAGACGATCGAGCGCGTGCACGAAGAGGACGGATGCGAGCTCTACAGCCTGAACGAGGCACCGGACCGGCTCATCATGATCGAGAAGTGGGCCAGCAAGGAGGCACTGGCCAACCACAGCCGGGGCGTCAATCTCGCCGCGCTGAATCCGAAGCTGGCCGGCAAGGTCGCCGGCGCGCCTGAGGTCATCGTGCTGCAGCAAGTCCCAGCTGGCGATCCGGTCAAGGGCGAACTCTGAGGCGCGCTGACTGGTCTCAGAGCAGCTGATCGGCGGTGATCGGCAGGGACCGGATGCGCTTGCCGGTGGCGTGGTAGACCGCGTTGGCGACAGCGGCGGCGATACCGACCAGGCCGACCTCGCCGACTCCCTTGACGCCGATCGGGTTGAACCGGTCGGGCTCGCCGACGAACAGCACCTCGAGTTCGGGGACGTCGGCGCTGACCGGGACGAGGTAGTCACCGAAGTTCGCGTTGGTGATGCGCCCCGTGCCGGGATCGGTGACGGTCTCCTCCAGCAGGGCCATCCCGATACCGCCGACTGTGGCGCCGATGACCTGGCTGGTGGCGGTTTTCTCGTTGAGGATGCGGCCGGCGTCGACGGCTGACACGATTCGCGCGATCCGGATCAGGCCCAGGTCCGGGTCGACGCGGACCTCGACGAACCGGGCGGCGAAGGCTCCGGCCGGAACCATGCCCACGTCCTCGGGCTTGGGCGGCGCGCTGTCCCCGTCAGCGGTCAGCTCGGTCAGGCCGTGCCGGGCGAGGATGTCGGCGTAGGTCTCACCGAGAGCGGGGTCATCGCGCCGGTAGATGCGGCCGCTCTCGACGGCCAGGTCGTCGAAAGCGCAGCCGCGCAGCGGGGAGCGGGCGTCGCCGGCAACGGTGGCGATGAAGGACCGGATCACGCCGCGGCAAGCCGCCCGGACGGCAGTGCCAAGCGCGGCGGTCAGGCCGGAGCCGCCCGCCATCGGCGCTGCCGGCATCTCGGTGTCGGCGAGCCCGAAGCGAACCTGGTCGAGGTCCAGGCCGAGGGTTTCGGCGGACAGCTGCGTCATGACGGTGTACGTGCCGGTGCCGATGTCGGTCGCGGCGCTGCGGACGAAGGCGGTCCCGTCCGCTCTGACCGACGCCCTGGCCTGGCACGGCGCCTGGAACCAGAAGAAGCTGACGCCGGCCATGCCGTAACCCACCAGCATGTCCCCGTCGCGCATCGAGCCCGGCCGGGGATCGCGGGCCTGCCAGCCGAACCGCTGGGCGCCTCGCTCAAGGCAGTCGCGCAGGGCCTTGCTCGACCAGGGCAAGCCAAGTTGTGGCTGGATCTCGGCGTAGTTGCGCAGCCGCAGTTCGAGCGGGTCAACGCCGATGGTGTAGGAGAGCTCGTCCAGAGCGGATTCCAGCGCGAAGTTTCCCTGCGCCTGGCCGGGCGCTCGCATCGAGGTCGGGGGAGGGATGTTCAGCCGCGCCTGGAGGTCTTTGGTGTCGACGTTGGGGCAGGCATAGGCGATGGCCGAGTCTGCCGCAGTCGGCTCGTAGTTGTCGTCCTCGACGGCAATCGAGCCTTTCGCCTCGTGCTCGAGCGCGATCAGGTGCCCGTCGCGGTCCGCGCCGAGCCTGATGCGCTGAACTGTCCTGGTGCGGTGGCCGACGCCGGTGAACATCTCCGGGCGGGAGAGCACCAGCTTGACCGGCCGTTTGATCGTCCGCGCCGCCAGCGTCGCCAGGACGATGTGCGGCCAGGCGCGGATTGCGGCGCCGAACCCGCCGCCGACGAAGGGCGCAAGGACCCGCACCCCGGTCTCAGGTACCCCGAACGTAGCTGCCAGCGCCGCGCGGACACCGTACGGCCACTGGGTCGAGTCGTGCACGGTGAGCGAGTCGCCGTCCCAGGCCGCGACTGTGGCAAACAGGCCCATCGGGTTGTTCGTCTCGTCCGGCGTCGTGTAGGTGGCCTCGAGCACGACGTTGGCGGCGGCCAGGCCGGCGTCCGGATCGCCGCGGTGCGCGTCGAGCCCCCACGGGTTGGCGACCACTTCCGCCCGCGGGTCCTCGATGTCCAGCAGTGGCTCGGCCGGCTGGTAGGCAAGCTTGACCAGGCGAGCCGCGGCGGCCGCCTGCTCGGCCGTCTCCGCTGCCACCACGCCAACGTACTGGCCGTAGTGCAAGATCCGGTCGTCCTGCAGCGGCGGTGCCGGCTGCTTAAAGAAAGGGGTGTCCGGACCCTGGGCGAGTACGGGCGCGTTGTCATGGGTGATGACCGCCAGCACGCCCGGCGCCGCCTCGGCGTCGGCGGTATGAATCCCGCGGATGCGTCCGGCCGCGACGGTGGCTCGCACCAGCACAGCGTGCGCCATGTCCGGGTAGCTGAAGTCGCCTGGGTACGGGGCCGATCCGGTCACCTTCAGCGGGCCGTCCACCCGGTCAACGCCCGGCCCGATCAGCCGGACGGCCTCCATGGTGGTCATGGCGTCGTTCCGGTCAGGGTGTGCAGGACCCGCACGAGGGTCCGCTTGGCCAGTTCGACCTTGAACTCGGTGCCCGGCACAGTGAACGGGTCGCGGACGGCCGCTTCGGCCGCAGCCCGGAATGTCTCGGCGCTGACGGGAGCGTTGCGCAGGACATGCTCGGCGTCATAGGCACGCCAGGGAACCGTGCCGACTCCGCCCAGGCAGATCCGCGCCTCGCGGATCGTTGCGCCGTCATCGGCGAGTGCGACCGCCGCCGCTGCCGAGGTGAGCGCGAACTCATACGACGTGCGGTCGCGGACTTTGAGGTAAGTCGAGCGCATGTCGCCGGGCAGCAGCGGGATCTCGATCTCGGTGATCAGTTCGCCGTGCGCCAGGACGTTCTCGACGTCGGGGGTGTCGCCCGGCTCAACGTAGAAGTCCGTGAGCGGGACGGCGCGGACGCCGGCCGGGCCCAGGACGCGGACCAGCGTGTCCGCTGCTACCAGCGGAACGGCCAGGTCGGACGCGTGCAGCGCGATGCAGTTCTTGGACGCGCCGAGGATCGCGTGCATGCGGGCCGGCCCGGTCACCGCAGCGCAGCCGCTGCCCGGCTGGCGTTTGTTGCAGGCGTCGACTGCCGGATCCCGGAAATACCGGCAGCGAGTGCGCTGCAGCAGGTTCCCGCCGATCGTCGCCATGTTGCGCAGCTGGACCGAGGCGCTCAGCAGCAGTGCCTCGCGGACGAACGGCAGCCGGGCTGACACGGTGGGGTCGGCCGCGAGCTCCTCCATTGTCGTAGTGGCACCCACCCGGATCGCGCGTGCATCGGCAATGATCCACTTCAGCGGAAGCCTGGTGATGTCCACGAGCCGGTCCGGAGCCAGGATGCCGTCCTTCAGCATCAGGTCCACCTCGGTGGTGCCGCCAGCGAGATAGTCCGCGGCGGGGTCGGCAGTGACCGTGGCGACCGCCTGGGCGGGCTCAGTGGCCTGGATGTACTCGAACGGGCGCATAGTTAAGCGGCTCCTCGGCCGGCGACCTCGCGGATCGCAGCGACAATGTTGGGGTAAGCGCCGCAGCGGCAGATGTTGCCGCTCATGAACTCGCGGATGTCCGCGTCGCTGTCCGCCCGCCCCTCGGCCAGCAGCCCGACAGCGGACATGATCTGCCCGGGCGTGCAGTACCCGCACTGGAACGCGTCGTGGCGGATGAACGCGTCCTGAACCGGATGGCGGAGACCGTCGTTCGCCAGGCCCTCGACGGTCAGCACCTCGCGGCCGTCGCAGGTCGCCGCCAGCGTCAGGCAGGACAGTACCCGTCTGCCGTCAACCAGGACCGTGCACGCGCCGCAGGCACCCTGGTCGCAGCCCTTCTTCGTCCCGGTGAGCCCAAGCCGGTCGCGCAGCGCGTCGAGTAGCGTGACCCGAGCGTCGAGTTGGAGCTGCTCGGATCGGCCGTTGATCCGCATCGTCGTCACGGCCTGCGGAATCGTGCCTTGCTGCTGGTAATGGACGTCGCTCACGACAACGGCTCCCCATGCCTTGGGTGAGACAGCCCAGAAGGTTAAAAACTCGGTTTGCCCGCGGGCAGCCTGCGGCAAACCCGGCGCTGGCCCGCTGGCCCGCTGGCCCGCCGCAGCCGGATGGGGCGGCTAGCTGGTGACCCTGTCCGCCCAGGCGATGAGGGACCCGATGACCTCGGCGGAGTTGGTCTCGTTCAGGATCTCGTGCCGCGCCGCCGGGTAGGTGACGACGGTGACTTCCGTCAGCCCTGCCCCGCGCAGCCGGTCGGTCAGCGGGTGCAGCACGGTGAGGCCGCCGTTGACCGGGTCCGCCTCGCCGACCGCGATATACACCGGCAGGCTCGGGCGCAGCCCGGCGAGCTGGGCCGGGTCGGCGAGCCGTCGCGCGCCCGCGAACATGGCTTTCGCCGACTGCGTGTCGATGCCGAAACCGCACAGCGGGTCCGCGACATAGGCATCGACTACGGCTTCGTCGCGCGACAGCCAGTCGTAGTCGGTCCGGGCAGGCTGGAACGGCGCATTGAACATCGTCAAGTCGAGCGGCTGATCCAGGTCCAGGGCGGGCTCAAGCAGGTCGAGGAGGGCGGTGCCGGTCAGCACGACGCCATCAGCGTCCTCGCTGTGCTCAAGCAGGTACTGCTGGACGGCGAATGAGCCCATGCTGTGGCCGAGCAGGATCAGCGGGATTCCCGGATGGACGGCCCGGATCCGGGCCGAGAGCAGCCCGATGTCATCGACCAGCCCGGTCCAGCCTGGCTCACCCAGGTCGCCCAGCTCCGCCGTCGCGCTGGCACCATGACCGCGATGGTCTTGCGCGTAGACCACATACCCGGCTCTGGTCAGCTCAGCGGCGACGTGATCGTAACGCTGGGCGTGCTCGCCCATGCCGTGGGCGATCTGAACCGCGGCTCGCGGCTCGCCTTCAGGGTCCCAGCGGTACGCGGCAATCTGCGTCCCGTCCGCCGACGGGTAGCTAAAGGTGCTGGTGGCTGGCATCGGACGGATCCTCTCGTCGGTCGGCGCGGCAGGCATCCGACCATGCTGGCGCGCCCGGCCCCCGGTGACAAGAGCCACCGGGGGCCAGCACCGCCAGCACCGATCAGGGATAACTGCTGATGTCGACCGGCTCGACCGTCCCCGGATCTGTCGAGGTCACCGGGCCGCCGACACCGTTGATGATCGAGTCGTCGCCGCCCGATCCGCCGATCCAGACCGCGAAGACGTTGCTGAACTGGACTCCCGGTGTATCGGGTGCCTCAACGGCCTCGGTATCGAACAGCGTGGCCGTTGTATCGATGAACACCACGTAGCTGCCCATGCCGTAGCCATGGAAGGAGCTGACGTTCCTGGTCACCAGGAATGCCGGGTACCCGTCCTGGCTGGGGCTCGCCATCCAGGCCGCCTGGCTCGGCGGGTCGTAGGGCAGCTCATTCTGGAAGAACACCTCGGTGCCGCCCTGACCGCTCCAGATCACCTCGTTCTTCTGATAGTGCTCCACGGCCAGGCCGTAGGCCGTCACGTCATTGCCGGTGACGACCAGGCCGGTATCGCCGGTGTTCTGGGTCCAGCCCACGTCGTTGCCGTGGTCTGCCCGCCAGGCCCAGACGTCATCGATGATCGAGTTATCGGCATTGTCCAGCAGGCTGACCGTCGCCGACACAGGCGTGGTCTCGGCGCCGCCGATGCGGAAGAACACGTCCTGGATGGCGTCGGGGTCAGCAGCGGTGCCCGATCCGAAGCCGGGAACGCCGACCGAGAGCAGTACCGGTGAGTTCACCGGGCCGGCGTCGAAGATCAGGTCAGAGAGCTTCACGCCGGTATTGGCAAGGACAATCATGGCCGCCGTGCCGTCCTGCGGGACCAGGGTCGCGAAGCCGAGACCCAGTACCACCGTGTCCGGCCTGCTGACGAGGATGGGCTGGCTGAGGTCATAAACGCCGGGGGTGAGTATCAGGTCCTTGCCGAGCGCAAGGGCCGCGTCGATCGCGAGAACCGGCGTGTCCGGACTGGCCACGAAGAACTTCGACAGCGGAACGGACGTGCCGGCTTCGCTGCCGCTTGTCCACGAGGGGCCAGTCGTATCGCGCTGAACGGCTGGCACGAACACCCGGTAGTTGCCACTCGAATCGGTGTAGAGGAACGGCTCCTCCTCGGTCACCGGGCTAGTCGCCAGGACCGTGTTCTGCTCGCACTGACCGCTGAACGCCGCCGCCGGTGCGCCCTGGACACCGGAGTAGACCATGTTCCACAAGCCGTCCGGGCAGCCGTTCGCGCCGCCGATATCGCTGTTGCGCACCAGGTACTGCTGGTTGCCGTAGAAGTCGAGGTCACCGGAGACCTGACTGTCGGCGATGAAACCGCCGCTGGCGTAGTCGTCGGACGCGCAGTAGTCCTGGAACACCACGCTGCCGTTGATGATGGCCCGCCGGATCGGTGCCGCCTGCGAGACCGACCACATCTCCGCGCTGTTCGTGCAGTACGGCCCGCCGCTCTCCTGAATGGGCGGCACGTAGTCTGGCGGCGAGGCTGGCAGATCGACGTTGAGGTCCAGGTTCGACAGCGAACGCCAGAAGTTGTCATCGGAGTTGCAGTCGCTGTTCCCGTTACTGCACAGGTAGTTGAAGACGTCGATCGCGCCGTTGATGACGGTGTCCTGCGGCATAGCGCCGAGACCGGCGACCTCGGTGTAGTAGCCAACCTGGAAGATCAGCGGATTGGCAGCAGAGCCGTAGGTGCCAGGCTGGAAGAAGACGGCGTAGCGGTCGCTGTCGAACTGGCTCGCCACCGGGACTTGCTGAGCGGCGATGTTGTTCAGGTCCGTCTGAATTGCCGACTGGGTCATGGCGTCGCTGAACACGCAGACGTTGGGGCCGAAAGCCGCGACGTTCGCGTCCGGGCACAGCGACGTCGTGGCAACTGCCGCGCTGTCTGGTGCTGCTGTGCCTGCTGTGGCTGCGCCGGCCGAGACGGTGGCGAGGCTCGCGGCTAAGACCGCCGAACCTAACAGCGCAAGGAAGCGCCGCGATCGACGGGCACCGCCCCGGTGCCGACTGGGAACGAATCCAGGTTCGCTGGCTTCACGCATGCTGGCTGTCCTTTCCTGGCTATGCGTGCATCGAAGCCGAGGCGGGAACTCGGTAGTGTCACCGTCGAGCGTCGTCCGTTGTTGGCTGCCCGTCAAGGCATGAATTGAGCCAAAACCTGCCGTACGTTACGGCAGGAACGGCAGGACTACATGCGAGGGATGCTCGGCGTCAGCGAAGATCTCGAACCGGCACCGCCGGCCGGATCGCCCGGTGCCGAATGGCTGCGCGGTGCCAAAGTTCCGCGCGTAGCGCGGGAACGCGCCACCACACACCTGCAGCCTCAGACGGTGCCCGGCCAGCAGGCGGTAAGCCGTTGGGTAGAGCTCGACGTCGACGGTGAGCATGCCGTCCGGCCCGGCCTGGACGTCTGCCGCCGGAACGGTGTCCGGGCTGAGCCGGCGGATCCCGTCGACGATGTTGCGCGACACCGCCTTCTCGTCGACGTCGCACAGCCGCACGAAAACGTCCGCATAGTCAGCCTCGGTGCGCACGAAGATGCGTGCGCTCACCGGCCCGACGAGATCCTGGTCGGCTGTCGCTGGCGCGGACGTGTAGGTGAGCACGTCGGACCGGGCCTCGATCGGCGCGTTGTCCACCTGCTTGCCGGGTGGCTGCAGCACCGGGCCGCCAGCTGACGGCGTCGGATCGGCCGGGTCGTAGATAAACCAGTCAGGCATCGGATTTGCAAGCTCGGCTTCGGGCATCAGCCGCCCGCCGGTACGCAGGTAATGCGTGGTGGCCGTCGCCGGTGGCGGCCACTGCTCGAGATCCAGCCAGCTGCCCGCTTGCTGCAGGAACACGCGGACCGGCGGTCCCGGCACTGGCGTACCTCCGGCCAGGTGCTGGGTGAGCCAGGCGACGTCCTGCTGGCTTATGACCCGCACTTCGCCGGGCTCGGCGTGTAGCCAGGGGCCGACGACGAGCCTGACCGGCACTCCGGCAGCCCGGATCGCGGCATAGTCGCGCAACTGCTCGGGCAGGAACAAGTCCCACCAGCCGGTCACCATGCTGACCGGCGGCAGTCTGGTCAGATCCGCCTGGTGGTGGTCGACGCCCGCCCAGAAGTCGTCATCAGCGGCCGCATGGTCGACGAAGTCGCGCCAGAACGCGACCGGAGCACCGGCTACATCCACGTCAGCGGCTTGCAGGGGAAGCTTCTTGAGCGCCTTGCGCATGCGCGCGAGCTGCACCGGGTTCGGCAGTAAGCCGAGCACCGAGCGTTCCTGCCGGCCGATCTGCCCGGTCCAGTTCAGCGCGTTTCGCAGGCCGGGCGCGCCGTGCTCATAGAACGCAGCGGTGATCCTCGCGGCAGTGACGTTCAGCGACACAGACTCCAGCGGCGGATCCACGTACGGAGCGATGGCCCACTGGGTATGGCCCAGATAGCTTGCGCCGGTCATGGATACCCGGCCATCGCACCACCGCTGCTGGCGCAGCCAGGCGACGGTCGCCAGGCCGTCACTCTGCTCGTGCAGGAACGGGCGGAACTGGCCGCCTGAGCCGAAGGTGCCCCGGGTGCTCTGGATGAAGACCTGGAAACCACGCCGCGCCAATGGCGCTGCGAACACTGCTCCGGCGATCCCGGCCCGGCCGTACGGCGACCTGATCAGCACGACCGGCATCGGCGCGTCATTGCGGGCGGGCCGGTAATGGTCGCCGAGTAACACCACGCCGTCAGGCATCGGCACGGCGATATCGGGCCTGATGCTAAACGCCTCAGCCGTCCCGGAGAGTCCGATTGCCCGGTCAATCGCGACGCCGGCAATGCGCGCCAGTGGATTCATGATCGCCTCCGGCTCCAGGCTAGACCGTGCGGCCGCTGTAAAACAGCAGCGCCACGGAGGTCCGCTGCGGGCCGGCAATGCCCTTATTGTTGGTGAAATCAGCCTGGTGGCGGCGAAGGGCAATGCCGATGACGCCGGAAATCAATCTCATCGATCCTGATGTCTACCAGTGCGGCGGGCCGCCCTACGCAGCGTTCTCCTGGCTGCGGGCGAACGACCCGGTGTACTGGCACGCCGACGGCGGGGCGCCTGAGTGGCCCGGCTTCTGGGCGGTCACCAGCCACGCCGACATCGCGCACCTGTCCCGGCACCCGGAAATTTTCTCCTCAGCGCGCCGGCTTTCGCTGTTCGGCGAGCTACCCGAGCAGCACATCGAGCGCCAGCGCCTGATGATGCTGAACATGGATCCGCCGCAGCACACCAGGCAGCGTGCCTTTGTCAATCGCGGATTCACCCCCCGCATGATCGGGCGCCTCGAGGACCACATCGTGCAGATCTGTCACGCGCTGCTCGACGACGTCCAGGACTCCGGCGGCGCGGACTTCGTCACCGAGATCGCCGCGCCGCTGCCGCTGTGGGTCATCTGCGAGCTTGTCGGCGCGCCGGTGGAGGATCGCGGCCGGATCTTCGAGCTGTCGAACATGCTGATCGGCGCGGCCGACCCTGAGTTCCAGGCCAGCCCGGCAGAACGGCAGAACGCGGCGGCAGAGATCTATGCCTACGGTGCGTCGGTCGCACAGCGCCGCCAGGCTGAGCCTGCCGACGACATCGTCACCCGGCTGCTGCAGCCTGATGAGAACGGCGAAGCGCTGACCGGCGACGAGTTTGACTTGTTCTTCCTGATGCTGACCCTGGCGGGCAACGAGACGACCAGGAACGCAGCGGCGGGCGGGATGCTGGCGCTGTTCGAGCACCCCGACCAGTGGGAACGGCTGGTCGACGATCCCGGCCTCATCCCGACCGCCGCCGAGGAGATCGTCCGGTGGGTGAGTCCCGTGAACTTGTTCCGCCGCACCGCCATGCAGGACACCGAGCTTGGCGGCAAGCGGATTGCCGAAGGCGACAAGGTCGTGGTGTTCTACCCTTCCGCCAACCGGGACGAGGCCGTCTTCGCCGCGCCGGACGCATTTGACGTGGGCCGCAATCCCAACCCGCACATCGGCTTCGGCGGCGGCGGTCCGCACTTCTGCCTGGGCCGGCACCTCGCCGCGCTCGAGTTGCGCGTGCTCTTGCAGGCGCTGACCGAGCGGATGCCGGGCATCCGCCTCGCCGGCGAACCGAGCAGGCTCCGGTCCAACTTCATCAACGGCATCAAGCACATGCCGGTTAGCTTCTAGGGCAGCTGCCAGAAATGCGTCCGGGGTTGATCAAGGAGGTACCTGGTGCACACTCTGGCTGCGATAAGCGATGGACTTCACGGGCCTATCAGCGTCATCGTCATCATCGTGATAGCGATGATTGCGATCGGGGTGGCCGCGAGCAAGCTGCTCCGCCGCTAGCTCAGAGACCAGGACCGCATGGATCGATAAGGGCTAGTCGAAGTGGACGTTGCCAAGCGGCGGGAACTGGCGAGCCGTGCGCTCGAAGGCTACGTGCACGGTCCGGACGCCGCGACTGAGGCGACCGCCCGCGCGCTGGCGAAGGTGGCAACCGCGCAGGCAGTCGTGCTGGTCGAGGGAATCAGCGACCAGATTGCCGTGGAGACGCTGGCCCGCCGCCGGGGCCGCGACCTGGCCGGTGAAGGCGTGGTCGTCCTGCCCATCGGCGGAGCGCACGCGGCCAGGCGATTTCTGGAACAGTTCGGGCCGGCCGGAGCCGATCTGAGGCTGGCGGGCCTGTGCGACATCGGCGAGGAGGACGTCGTCCGCCGCGGCCTGGCCAGTGCCGGCATCGGCTCGCCGAGGACGCGGGCCGACATGGAGCAGCTGGGCTTCTATGTCTGCGTCGAGGACCTAGAAGATGAGCTGATCCGGGCTGTGGGCGCCAGGCGGGTCACAGCGCTGATTGACAGTCAGGGCGATCTCGGTTCCTTCCGCAGCTTGCAGCGGCAGCCCGAGTGGCGCGGCCGCCTCGTCGAGGCGCAACTACGCCGGTTCATGGGCAGCGGCGGTAAGCGCAAGCTCCGGTACGCGCGGCTGCTCGCCGCGGCACTCCAGCCAGACCGGCTGCCGAGTTCGCTTGACGGCCTTCTCAGCCGGGCCTAGCGCGAGCCGCACCGGGAGGACCGGCGGTTACGACCGGCGGATGCCGAGGAGGTCTGCGACCTCGGGCTCTCCCGGTTCGTCGAACCGCGTCGAGCCGACCGGAGGCCAGATCACAGCCAGGCAGGTAACGAGCACTTTGTCCGCGCGCTCCACAAACTTCATGCAGAACCTGGCTCGATTAGTGTCTGTCCCGGTCTGCTCGACCAGGCGGTCGTGCCATGTGCCGAACCGGTGATGCAGCCAGTTGCCCGCGGACCAGGCCAGGTGGAAGAGGAAGGCAAGTCCTGCTACCGCAGCTGCAATCCAGCGCCAGGCGGGACCTGACGCCCGCCAGTGGTCCGGGACCAGCACGATGCAGATGGCAAGCAGGAACAGGATGAGACCCACCTCGAAGAAGCGCTCCGCGCGCCTTCGGAGCTTTTGGAAGTTGGTCATCCGTCCGGCGAGCATGAAGCGCTCGCGTCTGAGCGCAGCTGAGCTCACAACCGCGGCCGGATCCCACATCAGCCGCTCATCTGGCGTCGTCCAGTAGCTCACGGCCCAGAAGCCGTAGCGAAGGCTGGAAACCATGAGAGCGGCAGACGCGATCATGGCGGCTACCGCCGGACCAGCGAGCGGAACATATTGAGCGACGTGCTGACTGGTCAGCATGAGCACGACAGCCGCAAGCTCGAACCCGGCGACCAGCGGTGCGCCACTGCTGATATAGCCGCCGAGCGCGGTGGCCAGGTTAGGGTGCTCCGGCTCGGCCCAGAGGGGGCTCACCTGTGCGCTCGGCTGCGGACGTACCTGAACTGTCCGGGCCTGGTCATGCATCGTCCCGCTGGCACACGCACTTGTCGCACTTCGTTCCCACGGGCAGGATCTGGCCGTAGAGGCATTTGGTGGCGACAAAGTCGCTCAGCGGGACGCCTCGGCCGAGCGTATCGGCAAAGTCGTTGTCGAGGACGAGCACCCGCCCGCTGACAGGCTCGCCGAGTTCAGCCTCAAAGAACCGTCTCGGCTCCCTGGCGAATTGCGCGACATAGGCCGGGCCGAAGCCATCGAAAAGCGTCCCCACAGGGCGGTACGGGTCCAGTTCGCTGACAACCTCGGGTGATACGAACGCGACCGGCGCCCCGTCAATGGTTACCAAGGCCCACAGACCTTCGGCGGCTTGAATGCCCGCCGGCGGCGCCTGCTCGGCCGGCAGCACGACGAACGGATCGTCGCGACCACGGCTGCCGTAACCCGCCCGGTCAATGGTCGGCGGCTCGGCGGGTTCCGCAACGGACATACTCATCTGCGCCTCCGCATGCAGGTTAAGTTCTAATGGGTCAGCCAAGGTGCGATTTCGGCAGCACTATGTCAACTTCGCGGGATAGGAACTAGATGAAGCTCGGGCCGCATGACGTACAAGTGACGCGCGATGTCATGACGACAATGCGTGACGGCATCGAGCTAGCCTGCGACATCTACCGGCCCGCGGACAGCGG
>Ga0335074_10008321_pt1 | contig 14414 bp, 13 predicted proteins | sample Lox_Sample_23_FD_206715 | JGI IMG/M metagenome (GOLD analysis project Ga0335074, IMG submission 206715) | Soil microbial communities from Loxahatchee National Wildlife Refuge, Florida, United States - Lox_Sample_2.3 | ecosystem: Environmental > Terrestrial > Soil > Wetlands | place: USA...
CGGGCAGGTCGTTGCCGGCGAACACGAGCGGCTGCTCGATGGCGCCGGTCGCGAACACGTGCGAGCGCGCCCTGATCTGGTGCAGGGTGTCGCCCTGCCAGACCGGGACCATCCCGTCGAAGTAGCCGAGCGCGGAGGCGCGGCTGAGCGTCTCCACCCCGCCGACCGGTTCGATCTGGCCCTCGTCGACCAGCACAACGTCGGCGCCCGCGTCGGCCGCCGCCGTGGCGGCGCTCACCCCGGCGATCCCGCCCCCGATCACCAGCACGTCGGCGTGCCGGCGCCGGTATTCGGTCCGCCACTCGCGCTCGGGCTGTTCCTTGCGGAGGACTCCGAGCCCCGCGGCGTGGCGCAGGACCTTCTCGTACACCGGCCACAGCTTCCGCGGCCGGATGAACGTCTTGTAGTAGAAGCCCGGCGGCGTGAACTTGGTTCCCACGACGTCGGTGGCGCGCATGACGTCGAGCTCGAGTCCGGGCGAGGCGTTCAGGTGCTCGACCTTCATCCCCTCCTTGACCGGCTCGACGCACGCGCGCACGCCGGGGGCGCCGTCAACCGCCACGATGCAGTTCGGGCACTGGCCGGCGCAGCACAGCAGACCGCGCCGGCGGTGGTACTTGAAGCTCCGCGAGAACGTGCGCCGGCCGGCCGCGTACAGCGCCGAGCCGATCGTGTCGCCCTCGAACGCCTCGACCGGCTTGCCGTCAAACGTGAAGCGAAGGACGTTCAGCCGGTTGAGGACCTCGCCCGGCTGTTCCGGCAGCCGGCTCACGCCGCGCCACCGTGATCCTCAGCCCCGCCGGACCCGCCCGGGAGCTCGACAAGCAGGACCTCGTTCGTGGTGGTGTCACGCTCGGCGATGAACCAGGCGCGGCAGCCCGAACGGTGAAACCACCACTCGCGCTGGACGCCCGCCCGGTTGCGGCGGAAGTAGTTGTATTCCCCGAGCTGGCGCAGCGTGGGACGGTCGGTCGGTCGCGGGGAGATCTCGCCCCCGTAGCCGAAGTCGGTCACCTCGCGGATTCCACAGTTGGGGCAGGTGAGCAGAAAGGACATGGGTGCGTCGGCGCGGGCTGATGCGAGCCGTGAAGGGCAACCGTACGCCCGTCGCTGTGATCGTGTCCAATATCTTGTTAAGCTCGATTGAGTCGTATAACGAATCAGTCGTAATGGAGCTTCGTCAGCTGCGTTATTTCGTCGCCGTCGCGGAGGAGCTGCACTTCCGCCGCGCCGCCGAACGTCTGCATATCTCGCAGCCTCCCTTGAGCCAGCAGATCCGCGCGCTCGAAGAGGAGCTCGGGTTCGCGCTGCTGATCCGCACCCGCCGGCGGGTCGAGCTCACGGCGGCCGGAGCCGCCTTCCTGCGGGACGCGCGGACGCTGCTGGCCGAGCTCGAGGGCGCGGTCGCCACGGCGCGCCGGATCGACGCCGGCCAGACCGGACGGCTGCGGATCAGCTTCGTCGGGTCGGCCCTGTTCTCGATCGTGCCCCGGATGGTCGAGCGCTTCCGGCGCTCCCGGCCGGGAGTCGAGATCGAGCTGCACGAACGGCCCACGATCGACCAGCTGCGTGCGGTCCGCGCCGGCGTCGCCGACGTCGGCATGGTTCGCCCGCCAATCGAGGACGAGGCCGGGCTGCGGGTGCAGACCATCCTGCGCGAGCGCACGGTGGCGGCGCTCCCGGCCGGTCACCCGCTGACCGCGCTCAGCCGCGTGCCGTTGCGCCGGCTGGCCGCCGAGCCGCTCGTGTTGTTTCCCCGCGACCAGGCACCGGGCTTCCACGACCTGCTGATCGACTCGCTGGCCGGCGCGCGCGCCACGAGGGTGGGTGGGCCACAAGTCATTCAGTACGCCCCCGAGATGCTGACCATCATCGGGCTGGTCGCCGCCGGGACCGGCGTGTCACTCGTGCCGGCGTCGGTGAAGAGCCTCGCGCTCGACGGCGTCACCTACCGTCCGGTAAGCGGCGCCCCGCTGTCCGAGCTGGTCGCGATCACCAGGGAGGGCGAGGACTCGGCGCTCGTCCGCGCGTTCGTCGACGAGGCGAGCGCGAGCGCCGCCGCCAGCTGACCGAGCACGACAAGCGGGCTCTTGTCCAGCTGCGTCGCGGTGAAGCGAATGACCACGTAACCGAGGGCAATGAGCTTGGCATCGCGAGCCCGGTCGTCCTCGAATGACCGGCGATCGCCGTGGAAACGCTGGCCGTCGACCTCGACGACGACCCTGTGCTCCGGCCACAGCGCGTCGACCTGCAGGCCGTGAAGCATCACGTTCGTCAGGGGCACCGGCAGCCCGGCCTCACGGACCAACGCGAGGAGGCGCCGTTCGGCCCATGACCGCGTTCTGCGCGCACCCCCGTCCTGGTTCAGGAGCCTCCGGACCCGCCGAGCACCGCGCCGCGTTGGACACCGCGCGAGCGCCTGCTCGATCTGGCGCCGGGTCACGCGGCCCTTGGCGAACGCGGTCCCGATGAGCTCCTCCAGGTCCGCATCGCGGGCGTTGTCGAGGACCGTCCGCGCCGGCGAGGTGACTCTGACCCCGCGCCGGGTCGTGACGTCCGCCGGATCCAGCTCCGGCACGCGGTGGCGTCGAATCCCGGGACGATCTCCCGCGTTGTGCCCAACGACCGTCACCTCGATATGTCCTCGATGCGGCTCCAGAAACTCCCACAGCTCGGCGCCTGACCGATGGCTCAGCGCCGCGCCCGGTCCGCACGCCTCAACAGCCGCGGTCATCAGAGTGACTCGACTGGCCCGGTCCGGCGGGTCGAGCAGGTAGACGCCGTGGTGCTGGCGAAATAGCCAGCCCACGGCGACTCGGTGCATGATCACGTCGTCACTGATCCCGGCAGCATTTAGCGCTCGCCGACTTGCGACTCGGTTATTCGACGATGCAATCGCCCGGATTACCCGATCCACTTCGTTCCCGCGTGTCACCCCGCCCTCCCGGAGCCGAAATTTCCGCCATTCCAGTCGCTGATCGCGGCTGTTGACGGATTTCTCGTCCCCAGCCCGAGAAATCCGGAATTACTCGCGGGCCGCGGTGCTAATGGCGGAAATTTCGGGTGGGGGCGGCGCACGGCTCGCAAAAGATTGCGCGCCGAGACGTGTAAGTGGGCGTTTTGCGCAGAGTTGTTACAGACCGAGGGACCGGGCGATGATCTCGCGCTGGATCTCGCTGGTGCCGCCGTAGATCGTCGTGACGAGCGTGTGGCGCACGTGGGCTTCCATGTCGTACTCGGTCGCGTAGCCGTAGCCGCCCATCATCTGCATCCCCTCGAGCGCGGCTCGCTTGGCGAGCTCGGTTGCCTTGAGCTTGGCCATCGACGCCTCCCGGGGCAGCATGCGACCCGGGTTGGCCTCCACCGCACGCGCCACCGAGTAGACGAGCTGCTCCGTGGCCTCGATCTCCACGGCCAGGTCGGCCAACCGGTGCGCAATGGTCTGGAAGCTGCCAATCAACCGGCCGAACTGCTTCCGCTCCTTCACGTAGGCCAAAACATCGTCGAATGCGCGCCGGCCCATCCCCAGCGCCTGCGCGGCGATGATCAGCCGCTCGTTGTTCAAACCCGCCATCAGCTGCATCCAGGCCTGGTCGACCTGCCCCACCACGCGCTCCTCGGGCACGAAGCAGTCGGTGAAGTACATGTCGTTGACCTCGCGCCCGCCCAGGGTCTCAATCCCGCGGACCTCGAGGCCGTCAACCGAACGCGGCACGGAGATCATCGTCAAGCCAAAATGCTTGTCCTCTCCCCTCGTCGTCCGGCACACGACCACGATCTGCTCGGCCACGTGCGCGCCCGTGATCCAGGTCTTCTGACCGTTGATGACGAACCCGCCGTCGGACCGATCCGCCCGGCAGGACAAACCACCCACGTCGGATCCTGCCTCGGGCTCGGACATCGCGATCGCGCCGGTCCGACCCCGCACAAGCCCGCCGAGGATCTCCTCGCGCAGCGCCTCGGACCCGAACAGCTCAACCGGGCGGGCGGCCATCATCGTCACCGGGAAGAAACCCATCGGGATCAGGCCCCGGGCGAACTCTTCGCAGAGCAGGCACATGTCGACCGCGCTTCCGCCGGCGCCGCCGTATTCCTCCGGGATCGCCACCCCCAGCCAGCCGAGCGAAGCGATCCGCTCGTACAACGCCTGATTGTGCGGTTCGCGCCCGTCCTCGGTGAGCGCGTCGCGCTGCTCGCGCGTCCCGCACTCGCGCCGGGCGAAGTCTCGAATCGCCTCGACGAAGGCGTTCTGCTCGTCGGTCAGGTTCTGAATGGTCATCCCTCCTGGATCCAGGTATCTGATTCGAGACTACCTGCCTCAATAGGGCATGATCCTTCCCGTCGAGGCAGAGCTCGAGCAGTTCGTGCTCGGTCCCGAGTCGGTGGCGTGGCGCACCACCAGCGATGTGCGTCTGAACCTGGCGATGCTGTATCCGCTGCTGCTCCAGGTCGCGCATCCGACGGTCGATGCCGGCGTGAGCGACTTCTCGGAGTTCGAGCACGAGCCCTGGGCCCGGGTCCGGCGGACGATCGACTACCTCAGCGCGATCGTCTACGGCGGGCGCGACGCGCTCTCCGCCGGCCGTCGATTGAGAACACTCCACAAGCGTTTCAAGGGGACCAACGCCAAAGGCCGCCGCTACAGCGCGCTCGAACCCGAAGCGTACGCGTGGGTTCACGCAACCCTGCTTGACACGTTCGTTCGCGCCAACGCCCGGTTCTGTGCGCCGATGAACGCGGCCGAGCGCGAGTGCTTCTATCGCGAGTATCGGGGACTGGGACGGCTGATCGGCGTGCGCGAGTCCGATCTCCCGCCAACCTGGCCGCAGTTCTGCGACTACTTCGCCGAGACGGCCGAAACCCACCTCACCCGCACCACCTCGGTCGGGCGGGTGCTGGACGCGCTACGCCATCTGTCGACGCCACCCCGGCCAATGCCCGAACCGCTGTGGCAGGCGATCAGGATCCCGGGGCGGCGGGCCCTGTGGCTCGGCGGCGTCGGCATGATGGACCCATGGCTGCGCCGGCAGCTGGAAATCGACTGGAATTCGCTCGACGAAGTTCAGTTCCGAACCATCAGCATCCTCGCGCGCGCGGCCGGCACGGTCATGCCGACCAGCCTCAAGATGATCGGCCCGGGGCGCATCGAGAGATCGGGCCGCCTGGCCAGACCCGGCGGCCGCGCGTTGGCCACCGGGCCGAGTAGCTGAACCGCGCCCCGGGCTACATTGCGAGCCATGCTGATCCGCGACGCCACCGCGGACCGAGACGCCGCCGCCTGCGCCGAGATCTACGCGCCGTATGTGAGCGACACGGTCATCTCCCTCGAGGAACGAGCACCGGGCGAGACGGAGCTCGCAGACCGGATTCGAGCGACGACCAAGACCCATCGCTGGCTCGTCGCCGAGGAGGCACAAGAGGTGATCGGCTACGCCTACGCCGGCGCGCACCGCACGCGTGCCTGCTACCGATGGGCGACCGATGTCGCCGTGTACGTCTCCCCCGCCCATCAGCGCCGCGGCGTCGGGCGGGCGCTGTACGAGACGCTCTTTCCGCTCTTGGCCGCGCAGGGCCTGCGGATCGCCTGCGCCGGCATCACGCTGCCCAACGACGCGAGCGTGGGACTGCACGAGGCGCTCGGATTTCGTCCCGTCGGTGTCTACAGAAACATCGGCTTCAAGCACGGGGCATGGCGAGACGTCGGCTGGTGGCAGCTGGAGCTGGGCGGCGCCGACGGACACCCGCCCGAGCCCGGACCGCCGACCCGGCTGGCCGGCGCACCGGACCGAGCGGCTGACCGTGTATGGCAACGAGCCCTAGCGAAATCAGCGAATCAGTCCTCGTCCAGCAGCAGCGCGAGCGTCGGGCAGGCGTCGACTGCGCGCCGGGCCAGCCCCACCAGATCGGGCGGGACCTCCGACTGATCGAGGATCGGGTAGCCCCAGTCGTCGAGGCGGAACAGCTCGGGCAGGAGCTCCACGCACAGGCCGTGCGCCTCGCATGCGATCGGATTGACCCGCAGGACCGCGCTCATGCCGGAACTCTCGCGCCGCCGCGTTTGCGGAGATCGGCGAGCCGGCCGCCGGGCACGCGGACGGCGCCCTCGCCCAGCGGCAGCCCCGCCGGCCGGGCCTGACAGCGCCCGCGGCGGTGGCGCTCGATGTCGTCCTCGAACACCCGCAGTGCGCTCTCGACGAACCGGGCCGCGCCATCGGGGTGGTGGCAGGCGCCCCGCCCGCGGATCTCTGTGGCCCACCGAAGCACGCGGTCGCGTTCGCGCGGCCCCGCGACGCCATCCGCCATCGCCCCGACCGCATCGGCGATCGCCCGCAGGCCGAATACGCACGGGCCGCACTGACCGGCGGACTGCTCGGCCAGATAGGCGATCACGCGCGCGCTCTCATGCAGGCCGCACGCGCTTTCGCCGAGCGCAATCAGCACGCCGGAGCCGAGCGAGCAGCCCACCGAGCGAAGGTCCTCGCGCGCCAGGCGCAGGCGACCCGCGGCCAGAGCATCGACCCAGGTTCCGAAGTACCCGCCGACCAGCAGGGCCTGAAGCGGCTCGGTCGGGCCGCCGGCGGCGTTCAGCAGATCGCCCATCGAGGTACCGAAGGCCAGCTCGTAGACGCCGGGAGCGGCGACGGCGCCGGTGATCGTCACCAGCGCCGAGCCGGGATCGGCCGCGGTCCCGAGCTCGCGGTACCAGCGCGAGCCGAAGCGGGCCACGAGCGCGAGTTGCGCCAGCGTCTCAGGGTTCTGGATCAGCGTCGGCCTGCCCCGGAAGCCGCGCTCGAACGGGCGCGGAGGCACGAACGTCGGCAGCGGCGAGCCGCCGTTCAGGTAATGCACGACCGCGCTCTCCTCGCCCGACACGTAGCCGTCAGCTCCGGTCACCACCTGAACCGACACAGACTCGTGCTCGCGCACTGAGGCCGCGCTGTCGAGCGCGCGCAACAAGTCGGGCGAGCCGGCGCCGACCTTGACGATGACCTCAGACGAACCGATCGCGCCGGCCGCGAGCACGGCGCCGTCGAGCACGAGGTGGGGAAGGCGGGCCAGCAGGAGGCGGTCCTTGGCGCTGGCCGGCTCGGTCTCCGAGCCGTTCACGATCACCGGGCCGACGCGCCGGCGCCCGGCCACCGCCCGGAGCTTGCGGGCGGTCGGAAAGTCCGCGCCACCCCGGCCGCGCAGGCCGCTTCGCTCGACCTCCTCAATCAGCTGGGCGGGCGCGATGCGCGGCAGCGGGCCGTGGATTCGCGCGTGCGCGGCCAGCGTCATCGGCTCGCTGCCGGGCTCGAGGCCGGCGAGCAACCGGGGTAGCCCCGTATGACCCTCGATGCTCACCCGTTACTCCCCACGGGGGAACCGGACAGCGTTCCGGTCACGCGGCCGGTCGAGTTATCGATCTGAAGCTGGCTGCGCAGGTCGAGGACCGTGCCCGATCCGTCGGTCACGCGCGCGAGGAACTGCTCGCCCTCGAGCGACACGATCCGCCCCTGCAACGCCGACGGCGCGCCCGCCGGCGCGAAGTCGACCTGGCTGCCGGTCATCGAGAGACCGCTGCCACCCACCGGAACGCCGCCGAGCCTGACCCGCAGCAGTCCGTGGACGCGGCCGGACACCTGCAGCGACAACTCGACGATCGCTCCGCCCGGCGCGCCCTGCTCCTGCACCGTGCCGGACAGGCTCGAGGTGAACGGCCGGGCGAGCAGAGCCGAACCGCCCGCCGACGAACCCCCCGACGACGACGAAGAGGAAGAAGACGAAGACGTCGAGGAGTGCGGGCTCCCCAGCAGCGACGCCGGCGTCCCCGCGCGCCGCGCCCAACCGGTCTGGAGCGGACCGGCGAGCGTGAAGATGGCCAGCCCAACCGGGGTGATCACCGCGAGCGCCGTGGCCGGCGCCCGCAGCCCCGCATGCTCGCCCGAGACGTGCGCGATCCGAGTCCACACGGCCACCAGGACGGCGACGATGCACACCACGGTCAGGCCCAGCATCCACCATTGCTTGACGTCGCTGCCCGTGCCCAGCCCGTGCAGGACCGCGACTGGCCAGCTCACGTAGGCCAGCCAGTGCACCGCCCGCCACGTCCGGTACCCGAGCCGGCGACGGACCAGGCTGGTGATCGCGATCGCCAGCAGCAGGTCGAAGGCCAGCGTGCCGAGGCCCATCCACAGCGGCCGGTAGGGCGTCAGGAACGGGATAACGCCGTCGAGCAGCGTGATCGGCGCGAAGCCGTCGAGCACGCTCGTCGCGATGTGGATCGCGAGCACAACGATGATGAGCAGCGAGATGTCGCGATGCACGGCGTCGACGGCGAAGCGCGGCCAGCGCGGCCCCGCCGTGAACCGCACCGAGCCGAGGATCCCCAGGACGACGCTCGCGGTCAGCAATACCAGCGCCACCGCACCGGTCCCGCGCGCGAGGTACCAGTACCAACTCGGGCTCAGCGTGGATGCGAATGCCGGATTCACGTCCCGCCCACCTCCGGACGGGCGACCGCCACGGTCGTGACGCCCCCACCCGCCGGCAGGTCGTCGCCCTCAGACGGCCATCCGGCGAGGTGCCGCACGGTTCCGTCGACCCCAACCAGGCGGCTCGGCAGCCCGAGCCGCTCGAGCCAGTCCGCCGCCTCGACGCCGCGCACGATCGCCGCGGTGCTCGCGATGTTCGCGTCCAGGCAGGACCGCGCGGCCACGCTGGCCGTCCGCCACGCACTGTCGACCGGGCGCCCGGTCGATGGATCGAGGAGGTGGTGTGCCTCCTCGCCTGAAGTAGTGCGCCACCGGCGCACGAAAGTGCTCGACGTCGCGAGTCCGCCCGAGTGCAGCGAGATCCATTGCCCGGGCGCGTCGACCCCGGCGCGATGGTCATCGGTCACCCGCACGCGCCACCCATCCTCCGGGGCGGGCCCGGCGATCGCCAGGTCGCCGCTGAACGAGACGAGCACACCGCAACCCGCTTCTGTATACGCGACGGCCGCAGCGCGGTCCGCGGCCAGCGCCTTCGCGGTGGCGCCGAGGTCCAACCGGACCCCAGGGGCGACCCGGACGGTGCTCCGCTCGACATCCACAGCGACCGCTCGCCATCCCGGGATCGCGGCGATCGGTCGAGGATCCGGAGACGCAACCTCGACGCCCGGCGAGATCGAGGCGAAGTCGCGGTCGTACCCGAGCGCGATCAGCGCCTCCCCGACCGTCGGGTCGACGTCGCCGCCGGTCAGCCGGGCCGCCCGGAGCGCCGCCGCCACCGCGTCGAGCAGCACGGACCCGACCTGGACCGCCGACCCCGCCGCGGCATTGACCGCCGAGAGCTCCGAATCGGAGCGAAAGCGCGAACACGCCCGGTCGAACTCAAGGACCGTCCGCGAGACGGCGTCCACCGCACGGGAGAGTGCCGCGGCATCCACCACCGCCACCATGGCGACGCCGCCGAACGCCTCGAGGCGCGTCAGGTCCAGATTGTCGGAGGCCATGGCCGCGAGAGGGTTGGACTACGACTACGACCCGCCCGAGACGACTCCGCCGCCCCCTTCGGAGGGCTGCGGAGCGCTCTGGGACTGCGAGGGTTGCGGAGCACTCTGGGATGGCGACGGCTGCGACGGCTGGGATTGCGAGGGCGAGGGCGCCTGGTCAGGGCCTTGCAGCCCAAGTTCGCTCGCGCTTGCGGGCGCGGGCATGCTCGGTAGGACCGAGCCGGAGCCGCCCGTCGAGGCGACCGTGCTCGCCCGAGACCCGGCAGCAGATGACGGGCGAGCGAGCGTCCGTCCCGGGGCCACCGAGGCCACCAGCGCAGCGATCCCCGCGGTCAACCCAGCGGCGCCCACGACGACCCAGCGCCGCGTCCGGCGCACCCGTTCAAGCGCCGCATCGCGCGCCAGCGCAGCGCGCGAACGCTCCGAACCGGCGAAAGGAGTACTCAGCCGACTACCCATCGTGGCATCACTATCGGGTGAGACTGTCAGCGCTCAGTAAGACCAATATGAGAATTTCCGGAGCTTGCCGCTCCGCCTCCGCGCGAGCCTACTCCGGCGGCCCGTCCGAGTCATCGCCATCCAGCGCCGGCAGCTCGATCGTGAACGCGGATCCGTCGACCCGCACCGCCCCACCGTGCCGTGCCGCGATCGCCGACACGATCGACAGCCCCAGGCCCGACCCCGGGCGGCCCGAGGCGCCCGCACCCCGCCAGAACCGCTCGAACAACCGCTCCCGGTCCGCGACATCCGGCCCCGGACCCTCGTCACGCACTCCCAACATCGCACGCTCCCCAGAGCGCACCAGAGAGATCGTCACCTGACCCTCGGCCGGCCCGTGCACGAGCGCGTTCTCGACCAGGTTCTCGACCGCGCGGACCAACTCGACCCGGTCTCCCTGCACGGTCACGGGCGCGACCCCGTCCAGCACCACCCGACCGTCGGTACGAGCATGGGCCTGGGCGACCTCGCGCACAACCGATGCCAGATCGACGGCAACGCCCTTCTCGACGGAGGCACCCGCCCGCTCCAGGACGAGCAGGTCATCGACCAGCCGCGCCAGGCGCCGGGCATCGCGCTGCAGCTCCTGCAGGACCTCCGGGTCGGCCCCGTGGCGCGCCGCGTACTCGACGTTGCCCAGCAGCGTGGTGACCGGCGTGCGCAACTCGTGCGAGGCGTCGGCCAGGAACCGGCGCTCGCCGGCTCGAGCCGCCTCGAGCGAGGCCAACATGTGGTTCAAGACCCCCGTCAGCTGACCGATCTCGTCGGCCACGCCGGTCTCCGGCAGCCGCCGCGACGGGTCGGCGGTCCGCTCGATCTCACCGGCGGCCACAGCCAGCCGGCGCAGCGGCCGCAACCCCCGGCGGGTCAGCGCCAACGCCACCAGCGCCGCCAACAGCGCCACCACCACCCCGATCACCACGACCAGAAAAGCCAGTCGGTTGCTCGTCTGGGTGATGTCGGTCGTGTCCGCGGCGACCAGGACCGCGCCACCGCCGGCCGGACCGGTCAGCGCGATCGGCGCCGCGAACATGCGGAACACGGCGTTCTGGAGCTCGATGTCCGCAAACCCGGTGGCGCCCGAGGCCAGCGCGGCGTGGGCCAGGCTGTCCTCGGGCAGGATGCTCGCGCCCAGGGTCAGCGACCGCGCGAGGATCCGACCGTGGGAATCGAGGACCTCGACGACGATCTGATGCCCGGACACCGGGCTCTCGAGCGCGCCGGGGCTGGAGAGGAGGGCGGGGGCTGAGACCGCGAGCTGGGCCACCTGCACGGCGCGCTGGCGAAGGGCGCTGTCCAGTGACGAGCGCAGCTCGTGCCGGACCACCACGACCGTGGCCACCCCGAACAGGACGAGGGCGACCACGATCGAGCCGGCAGCGGCCAGCACCAGCCTGACCCGCAGGGTCTGTGGCCGTGGCACCGCTATCCCGGTCCTGGACGGATTGACGAGACGAACATCCTCCGCGACCAGCAAATTTTTGCCTGATCCACAAGTTTCTTGGGTAAAGCCCCCTTATTCATGGTGGGCAGCTTTAAACAAGGATGTGAAGGTTTTGCCTGCTGATGGTCTTGGGGGTTCATTTCTGGCCGGCTCGGTCGCCGCAGGGCCGGTTCGGGTCCTGCTGGTCTCCTCGGAGTACCGCACGGCGCGGCTGATCGAGGGGCTGCTCACCGCGGGTGGGCAACGCGCGCACCTCGTCACGTACGCCACCTGGGACGCGGCGGCCGCGCAGGCGGTCCTGGACCATCCGGGCTGCTGCGTGCTCCTGGACTTCACCTCGCCGGAGACGATGGCGCTGCTCGAGTACGTGCGCATGTCGGCCCCCGAGGTCCCGATCGTCCTGCTCGCGCCAAACCACGACGAGGAGCTCGAACTCCACGTCATCGAAGCCGGCGCCCAGGACTGCCTCGCCACATCCACCCTGACCCCAGCCCTGCTGCGGCGAGCACTCGCCCACGCGACCACCCGCAAGCGCGGCGAGGCGCAGCTCGCCCACCAGGCGCTCCACGACCAACTCACCGGGTTGCCCAATCGCGCGCTGTTCCTGGATCGCCTCGGTGTCGCGCTCGAGCGCGCACGCCGGTCGGGGGCGCAGCTCGCCGTGCTGTTCCTCGACTTCGACAACTTCAAGCAGATCAACGACTCGCGCGGCCACGCGGCGGGCGACCGGCTGCTGGCCATCATCGGCGAACGGCTCAGCGGCCTCCTGCGCCCGATGGACACGGTGGCGCGGTTCGGCGGCGATGAGTTCACATTCCTGTTCGAGGACCTGACCTCCGAGCGCGAGGTCGTCCTGATCGCCGACCGCATCTGCCAGGCCGCGCGCCAACCGATCGAGATCGACGGCGTCGAGCTGTCGGTCACGGTCAGCGTCGGCATCGCCATGGTCGCCGACCCCACCGTCTCGTCCGAGACGGTTCTCCGCGAGGCTGACGCCGCCATGTATCGCGCCAAGGCGCGAGGTCGCTCGCGCTACGAGCTGTTCGACGAGGACTCGCGCCACCGGGCGATCGAGCGCATCGAGCTCGAGGCGGCGGTGCGCCAGGCGATCGAGCGACGCGAGCTGCGCGTCCACTACCAACCCACGCTTGACCTGGACGATTCGCGCCAACCCTCCGCGGTCGAGGCGCTGGTGCGCTGGCAGCATCCGAGCCGCGGGCTGATCGCTGCGCGGGAGTTCATGCCGGTGGCCGAGGACGTCGGCCTGATCATCCCGATCGGCCGGTTCGTCCTCGAGCACGCGCTCGAGCGGCTCGCCCACTGGCGCGCCCGCCGGCCCGACATCACGCTGTCGCTCAACATCTCCCCCCGCCAGCTGCACGATCCCACCCTCCCCGCCGCTGTCCAAGCGGCGCTCAGCACCAACGACCTCGAACCATCGGCGATCTGCCTGGAGATCCCCGAGCGCGCCGTGGCCGAGGATCCCGAGACCGCGATCGATGCGCTCGAACGGCTCAAGGGCACCGGGGTGCGGATTGCCCTCGACGACTTCGGCGCCGGTGCGTCGTCCCTGTCGCGGCTCCGGGAGCTCCCCGTCGATGAGCTCAAACTCCACGAGAGCTTCATCGCTCCGATCGGATCCGCGTCCCAGGATGCCTTGCTCGTGGGGGCGCTGGTCGACCTCGGGCACTCGCTCGGACTCACCGTGGTCGCCGAGGGGGTCGAGCACGAATCGCAGATCGAGCAGCTGCGCGAGCTGGGATGCGACACCGCCCAGGGATATGCGATCGGCCGGCCGGTGAGCGAGGAAGAGCTCGAGGCGGCAATCATCGGCGGGCTCACGCCCGCAGTGTGAATCCGCTCCCGCGAACCGTCCTGATCAGCGGCGGCGACCCGAGCTTGCGGCGCAGTCGCGTCACGTAGCGATCGACCACGTTCGTCTCGGCGCCGGCATCCCAGATCTCGTCGACGGCACGGGCGCGGGTGACCACTCGACCGGGTTCGCGCAGCAGCAGCTCCAACAGGTCCACCTCCCGCGCGGTCAACTCGATCGGACGCCCGGCCCGCACGGCCCGCCGACCCGGCACGTCGAGCGTCAGGTCGCCGTAGGACCGGACTGCCCCGCCCGCGCCGGCGTCCGACGCGCGCCGCGTCAAAGCCCGCAGCCGCGCGACCAGCTCCTCGACGGCGAACGGCTTGACCAGGTAGTCGTCCGCCCCGGCCTCGAGCCCGGCGACGCGATCGGGGACCGCGTCCCGCGCGGTCAGCATCAGGATCGGGGTCGGATCGCCCTTCTCGCGCAGCCTCCGCGCCACCGCGAGGCCGTCGACTCCGGGCATCGCCACGTCGAGCACGATCACGTCGGGGGCCGCCCGCTCGGCCTCGGCCAGCGCCGCGCCGCCATCGGCGGCCACGCTCACCTCGTAGCCCTCAGCGAGCAGCGTTCGCTCGAGCATGCGCCGCAGCGGCGGGTCGTCGTCGACGACCAGAACGCGACGGATGGCCTCAGTCGGCGGCGCCTCACGGCGGCGCCGTAGTGATTGGTCGGCGCCTGACGGCGGCGCCTTAGCCACCGGCGACGTCGCGGCGCAGGAACACCAGAAACGCCGTCCCCAGCGCCGGCAGGCCGTACAGCGCGCACACCCACGCCGCCCGGACGATCGGCGACCAGTCGATCGGCTGGCGCAGCAGGCCCTGCCACGCGTTGAACTGGGTGCTGAGCAGGTAGGGCTGGGTGGCGCTCAACCCGGGCAGGACGCCGATCAGCTGAAACAGGAGCGAGATCATCAGCGTCCCGACCACCGCCGCCGCGCTGTTGCGCGTGATCGTCGACAGCAGCAGGCCGATGCACACGACGGTGGCGATCGGGATCAGGTAGACGAGCAGGCTCAGGTACACGAGCTCGAGGCCCTTGGAGGCCGAGACAATCGTGCCGGACAGCGTCTGCACCGAGTTGAAGCCCGACTCGATCGAGCCGGCGATCACCGCCACCGTGCC
>Ga0335074_10008322_pt1 | contig 14413 bp, 11 predicted proteins | sample Lox_Sample_23_FD_206715 | JGI IMG/M metagenome (GOLD analysis project Ga0335074, IMG submission 206715) | Soil microbial communities from Loxahatchee National Wildlife Refuge, Florida, United States - Lox_Sample_2.3 | ecosystem: Environmental > Terrestrial > Soil > Wetlands | place: USA...
TGCGTGAATGCCGACATGCATTGCAATATCCCATCGCGCCGCGCTGTTCTGGTTATAGCGCTTTCCCTTGCGTGACAGGTCACCTAACAGGAACCTCTGAGTACTCATGAGGACACCATCTCCTCTTGATAGACGCAGCGGATCCCCGTCCATAGCTCGATTAGCCACCGCCTTTGTGACCAACGGCATGCAGCGAATGGCGAATGGCGTTCCGCATGGTGGAATGACGTTTCCGCATCGCTGGAAGCGGCGGCGCCTCCGGCAGGGGCTGCTTACCTCCATAACCCGGCTGAGTTGTTCCTGGAGTTCAGAGAAGGCGGCGAAGAGGGTGTGGTGGCGACGAATGCATCTCTGCCTTCACCGAACAACTGAAATGTGAAGATCCATGCCGTCTGCAACGGCAGAGTAACATTTCGATTTCTGTAGAAGTTAGTTGTGCAGGAGGTCCTGAATACGGGAGCGGTAACCGCGGCTGACTCCGATTCTCTGTCCGTCAGCCATCAATACCGCCGACTCCCCCTCCTTCCCCGTACGCACTTCCTTCACGTATTGAAGGTTCACGATGAACGACCTGTGAACGCGCAGAAACATCTCCGGGTCCAGCTTCTCGGTCAGGTGACTCATCGTCTCCCGCAGCAGATGAGATTCCGACGCAGTCCTTAGCCGGACATAGTTCTCCTCCGCCGCGATCCAGCGGATTTCCGCGACGGGCAGAAACAGAATCCGACCCCGCGACTTAAAGACGATCCTCTTCGTGTAAGAACCGTTTCTGGACTCCGCCGAACCATTGCCGGCCGGCTGCGTCGCCGCGGTTTCCATCTGGCGCCGGACGCGCTGCAGCGCCGCGTGCAATCGCTCCCGCGTAAATGGCTTCAGCAGATAATCGACTGCATTCATTTCGAATGCCCGCAGCGCATAGCCGTCGTAGGCGGTCGTAAAGACCACGCGCGGCAAAACGAAGTTCTCATCGCGCGAAAGCGTGCGCAGCAGGTGGAATCCGTCGCTGTCGGGCATACGGATGTCGAGGAACAACACGTCCGGGCAGGTCACCCGAATCAGGTCGAGGGCCTCGGTAGCCGTCGCACCCTCGCCAACAATTTCCACGTCGGGCTCGGAGCGCAGCAACTGCCTCAGCTTCTGCCGCGCCAGTAACTCATCGTCGACTACGATCGCCTGGATCATCCCACCTGCTCCCATGATCGCGGGGTCCCTGAGCCTGCTTCGATGGATCGATCGGAGAACGCTTTCGCCGCCGGGGCTGCGGCACACGATCCGGAATCGGCCTCCGAACCTTCGGCGTTTCCGTGTATTGCTTTCGACATCGAAAGCAGCGCGATCGTCAACCGGCGCTTCTCAAATTTGTGGACGTGTTCGGAAATGGTCAACCTCTCGCGTGTCCTGCCCGCGATTGGTTTTGCAATTCAGCTTCCGACCCGGCAGCGGAGATCATACTGATCTGTCGCGCGGTTAGAGAGATCCAGGGCAACAGACACTGTCCACATCCGAACTCTGCTGTCCGCTGGCGGACAGTTCAACCCACCTGTCGTCGGCGATAATCGCTCTAATTCCCGTAACTGTGCCTGACATTCCCGGTATCAGCGTCCGGACGGATTTCAAGCGGCAGCAGCAGAATCGCCTGGACCTCGCCGTCGGCAAATTCCCGGAGCGTGAAATTCTGCGCACTGCCGTAGTGAAGCTCCAGCCGCGATTTCACATTGGCGATGCCGACGCTCTTTCTCCCCGGCACCGCCGGTCCAATGCCCCGGCCCGAATTGCGTACGCATAACCGCAGCTTGTCGTTTTGCTTTTGCGCCTCGAGCCCCAGAAACGCCTCCCCGGCCGTCCGCGCCACCCCGTGGATGTAAGCATTCTCGACAATTGGCTGCAGGATCATCGTCGGTACCAGCGCGTCCAGAACCTCCGGATCGATGGCCACGTAGTGATGCACGGTGCCCTGAAAGCGCATCTTCTGAATCGACAGGTAGAGCTGGATAAATTCCACTTCTTCGGTCAGCGGGATGAGCTTCGCGTCCCCCCGCTCCAGACTCATGCGCAGCATGCAGCTCATCCGTTCCAGCATCACATCCGCAGCTTCTACATCGGAGCGCATCAGGCTGGAGACACTGTTCAGCGTATTAAACAGGAAATGTGGGTTAAGTTGCATTCTAAGTGCCCGCAGCTGCGCATTGGTCATCTCGGACTGCATCCGTACCGCCGCATTTTCCTTTTCGCGGAGTCGCTGTGAATACCCAATCCCCCGGAACAGCCCCACCGCACACCAGAAGATCACCAGGTTATCCAGCAGTTCCGCATTGGCATAAGACTTCAGCGTGTGCCAGTAACTCCAGTGCGTAGTCGACGACACGCCGTGTGGAAACACCGCCACCCACAGCGCTTCCACTGCATAACTTAGCGCGACACTCAGCGGAAGCAGATGCAGGAAAAGGCTCGTAAGCGACCCGCTTTGGATAAACTCGCGCAGCTTCCACCATGTCGCATAGCAAACCGCGCCCCACAGCGCGAAATACACCTCCTCGGCAAAGATCAGGAGCAAAAAATGCGGATGATAGTTCCAGGAACGCGCCATCACATAGTCCTGGAAGCCAAACAGTCCCCCCAGGAGCAGCCAGCCCGCCATAAAAAGCGCGGGATGCATATAAGTTGGCTGCCTCGCCGTTCCTTCGAATTGGAGCCGTCCCGTCTCTTCTTTTCTCAATCCACCTCTGCCCAACCCTGCATGGGTGTCTCAGCCGCCGGAAAGGGTCCGCTGCGATAGCGATCGCCCAGCACGAACCGGTCCGCGCGCGGATGCTCGGCCAGCCATGCCTCGGCCGCTTGCTTCTCGCGATCCTGCGCCTCCGCATTCAACAGGCTCGCACATTCGCCCAGGCTGCTGCTTACAATCTTCTCCCTCGCCTTGTAGCGGCGATCAGGAACCAGCGCCGGCGGCAGAACAGGCTTTCTCTATCGTCACCTTCCGGAGCACTCCGCCTGCAAACCCCCGTCCCTGCGTCGGTGAAGGCTCCCTCGCTATTGACGCCGCCCGTCCCTGAAATCTGCATCTGATCACAAAATCGCCCTCGTGCCGCAGCCTGCTCCGCCGCGCTGCGAAATCCTGCCGGACTGGAGTTTCCCGCAATTCCGTTGGGGCGCGAACCCATTCTCCGGAAAGAATGCGCTTCAGGCCGCGCCGCCGCGTTGCGCCCCGCTCGCTGCGCTATCCTTATATATAGAGGTTTCCCCAGCGGCAGGTTTCCCAGCGCAGAACCACCCGGTTCACCGCTGCGCCGCCGCCCTGAATCGCACCCGATGCACATCTCCCCGCTCACCTACGCGGTCACTTCCGTCTTCGGCGCTGTCGCCGTCATTGTCTGGCGCATCCGCGAAGGCCAGACCCCGGTCACCCTCAAAAAAATCCTTATCCCCCCCGCGGGCATGGCGACCGGCTTCTCCATGTTCTTCGTGCCGGTATTCCGCTTTCCGTGGCTCTGGGCTCTCATCGCCTTCCTCATCGGCGCCATCTTCCTCGCCTGGCCGTTGCTCCGCACTTCGCGTCTTCACCGCGAAGGCGAGGTCATCATGATGAAGCGCTCCAGCATGTTCCTTTTCGTCATCATCGTGCTCGCCGCCGTACGCTTCGCCGCCCGCAGCTACTTCGATCGCATCATGACCGTCGAACAGACCGGCGGCCTCTTCTTCATCCTCGCTTTCGGCATGATCCTCCGCTGGCGCCTCAACATGTTCTTCGAATACCGCGCGCTCACCGCCGTCCCTAACGGCCTCGACCAGTCCGCCGCCTGACAGAACGCTGATCACTCATCACTGGCAACTGGCCACTGATCACTGTCCCCTGTCCTGCCCCAGCCTCACCCGCAACTCCACCCCTCCGCCCATCGGCGTCTCCACCGCCGACACATCCACCAGCCGCCCGTGCTCCTTCGACCGGTGATTCAGCACGTACCCGCCCACCAGCCATCCCAGCGTGCTCCCCACCACCACATCCGATGGAAAATGCTGCCGCGCCAGCACCCGCGACACCGACACCGTGCTCGCCACCCCATACACCAGCGCCTTCGTCGCGATCCCGTCATACTGCCCCGCCACCACATGCGCAAACGCCCACACATTCATCGCGTGCTCCGACGGCATCGACGGGTTATTCGGCCAGCTCTTCGGCCCTCCCGGCCAGAACCCGCCCTTCGCGTTGTCCGCCATCGGATACTCCCGGTCCAGCGCATACTTCAGCCCCTCGTCCAGAATCCCCGCGTCCGCCATCGCTTCGGCTGACAGCACAGCCGTCTCCTTCAGATAGCCGTCCTGCCGCACCGAGCCCAGCGCGTACCCCGCGCCCGCCGCCGCAAACGGCGCGTAAAGCCCCGCCGCATCCGACAGCTTGTTGAATTTGTCCTCTCGCGACGGATGCACCCCCAGGTCGTCGATGGCCTGCGTGTCGTAATGAATCGATACCTCGGTCGCCACGCCAAACGGCACGATCCACAAGAGGTTGTACGCCGGCGCATGCAGCGGGCTCAGCACGATCCCCTTCTCGTCCTCCGCGACATCCTTCACGCACACCATCAGGCTCTTCAGCTCGCACGGCCGCTTCTCCGCTGCCCGCGGCAGGCTTGCGCCCGATGGCGTTCCCGCCGGCGCCGCTGACTGCGCTCCCTGCTGTGCGTCGGCAGTCACATCCGGCGCTGACGGCAAGTTCTCCGCTGCAGCCGGACCCGCACTCGCAGCCATCATCGCCGTTGGCGCCGCATCCTGCGACCATCCCATCGCCCCGCTCGAACTCAGCACTGCCGCCCACACCACCCACTTCACCATCTGCCCATCATACGAAACCGCACCGATGCCATTGCGTCTGCGTTCGCGACTGCAAACGCCACAATTTCGCGAAAATAATCGATCTGTCATCCAGGCGAACCTTCCAGCTTCCAACTGCTGGCTACTGGCCACTGGCCACTGGCCGTTGCTCCCGGGAACCACCTTCCCCTATCCCGCGTATTCTTTCTCGAGAGGCCTGCCCCCAGCTATGCCCACCTTCCGCCAGGACATCGCCTACGCCCTGCGCCAGATGCGCCTTTCCCCCATCTTCACCCTCACCGCCATCCTCACCCTCGCCCTCGGCATCGGCGCCACCACCGCCATCTTCTCCCTCATCGACACCGTCATGCTCCGATCCCTCCCCGTCGCCGACCCCGGGAGCCTCTACCGCATCGGCACCGGCGACGACTGCTGCATCGAGGGGAACACCCAGGATGAATGGGGCTTCTTCTCCTATGACTTCTATCGCCGCATGCAGCAAAACACTCCCGAGTTCTCCTCCCTGGCCGCCTTCCAGGCCGGCGGCTGGACTCTCGGCGTCCGCCGCGGCCAGACCGACCGCGTGGCCAAACCGCTTCGCATCGAGATGGTCACCGGCAACTACTTCTCCACCTTCGGCCTCGGCGCCTTCCTCGGCCGCACCATCGCCCCCGCCGACGACCAGCCCAACTCGGCGCCCGTCGCCATGCTCAGCTACCGCACCTGGCAGCAACAGTACGCGTCCGATCCCTCCGTCATCGGCTCTACCCTCATCGTCTCTGACCACCCCGTCACCATCATTGGCATCACCCCGCCCGGCTTCTTCGGCGAAACCCTCCGCGCCAATCCGCCCGACCTCTGGCTCCCCGTCAATCAGGAGCCAATCTTCGCCGGACCCAACTCCATGCTCCACCACTTCCAGGCATGGCTCCGCGTCATCGGCCGCCTCAAACCCGGAGCCTCCACCGCCACCACCGGCCAGCGCATGACCGCCCTCCTTCGCAACTGGCTCGTCGACGACAGCGGCATGCCCGCCGACTGGATGGCAGGCATCAAAGCCAATCTTCCCAAACAGAACATCCACGTCGTCCCCGCCGGCATTGGCGTCGCCGTCATGAAACAGGACTACGCCGACTCCCTCCATATCCTCCTCACCGCCTGCTGCCTCGTTCTCCTCATCGCCTGCGCCAATATCGCCACCCTCCTGCTTGCCCGCGGAGCCGCGCGCCGCGCCCAAATCTCCATCCGCCTCGCCCTCGGCGCATCGCGCCGCCGCCTCATCCGCCAGACCCTCACCGAAAGCGTTCTCCTTGCCCTCTTCGGCGGTCTTGCCGGACTCGTCGTCGCATATCTCGGCGTCAGGCTCATCGTCGCCATGGCCTTCCACGGCGCGCACTTCGTGCCCATCGCCGCCACGCCCTCATTCCCCGTCCTCGCGTTCGCCTTCGCGCTCTCTCTCATCACCGGCATCGTCTTCGGAACCGCCCCCGCCTGGCTCGCCACCCACGCCGATCCCGCCGAAGCCCTCCGCGGCGCCAACCGCAGCACTCGCGATCATGCCTCCTGGTCGCAGAAGACCCTCGTCGTCGTCCAGGCCACGCTCTCCGTCGTTCTCCTCACCGGTGCCGGCCTTCTCACCCGCTCGCTCGCCAACCTCCAGCATCAGGACTTCGGCTACCAGCTCGACCATCGCATCACCATCGGCCTCATCGCGCCCTGGTCCTCGTACTCGCAGCCGCAGCTCGATGCCCTCTATCGGGAGCTGCAGGATCGCCTCGCCCACATTCCTGGCGTCGAGCGCGCCGCCCTCGCCCAGTACACCCCGCTCACCGATAACTGGGGCGAATTCGTCATCCGCCAGGGCCACCCCATGCCCGGCCGGAATGAGAACGCCGGCTCCTCCTGGGACCACGTCTCCGCCGGCTACCTCGAAACCCTCGGCCAGCCCATCCTTCGCGGCCGCTCCATCACCGCCGACGACACTGCCTCCACGCAAAACGTCGTCGTTGTTAACGAAGCCTTTGTGGAGCGCTTCTTTAAGCCCGGAGAAAATCCCATCGGCCAGTTCTTCGGCCTCGATCTCCCCCGCTACTCCAGCACCTTTGAAATCGTCGGCGTCGTCGGCAACGCCAAATATGTCGACCCCGCTAACGCTGAGCCGCCCCGCCCCCTGTTCTTCGTCCCCCTCGCGCAGCACGTCGAATATCACGACGGCTCCATGATGCAGCAGATCGACGATGCTACCCACTACATCGAAGGCGCCGTTCTCCAGGTCCGCGGCGGCGGCCGGGGTCTCGAGCCTCAGATCCGCAACGTCCTCTCCGAGGTCGACCCCAACCTTACCCTGCTCGGCGTCTGGCCTCTGCGCGACACCGTAGACTCCCGCTTCGATCAGCAGCGCGCCGTCGCCAACATGACCGGCCTCTTCGGCATCCTCGCCCTCATCCTCGCTGCCGTCGGCCTCTACGGCGTCACCGCCTACACCGTCGAGCGCCGTACCAGCGAAATCGGCGTCCGCATGGCCCTCGGCGCCGACCGCCCAGGCATCGTCCGCCTCGTCCTCCGCGGCGCCTTCCTCCAGATCGTGATTGGCCTGCTCATCGGCATTCCCGCGTCGATCGGCTGCGCCCGCCTCATCTCCACCCAGCTTTACCACGTCAAAGGATGGGACCCGCTCGTCCTCGCCGCCGCCATCGTCACGCTCTCCCTCTGCGCTCTCGTCGCCAGCATCATTCCCGCGCAGCGCGCCGCCTCCATCGACCCCGTCCGCGCCCTCCGCATCGAATAACGCGGCGGGGATGCTCTTCGTCCAGGTGCCGGCTTGCGGTCAGCGTCCCCTTACCTGTATCCGCCAACCGCCTCGGGAGAATCCCGGATGAAGCTCCTGTTGTGAAGCTCCTGTTATGAAGCTCCTGCCGTGAAGCGGTGCGGATGAACAGCGCCGGAAAAATTCGCCCGCCCCCCAAAAACACCCAACACCCACAGTCCGACGCCAGGTTCACCCCACAGCAAGTAGCGAAAGCCTTTTCCAGACGAACTTCAATGCAAATCGCGTCAAGGCTCGTCTCGAAAGTACTGCCCTTGACCGTTTTGGGAAGAAAGTCCCAGCGTGGTTAAAGAATTGCCCTTTGGCTTCATCAGGGCATGGTTCTGGCTGTGCGTAACAATTGAATCCGGCTTCAGCCCCTGAGGGAAGCCTGGATGGCTCAATCCGTGCTTCGTTCGTGGACGCTCATAAGCTGCGCCCGCAGCATCTCCGCCAGCATGGCTTCCATCTGCGACACGTCAACCGTTCCCGCCAGCGCAGCCGCATCGGCCGCCTTGAGTGCCTGATAGTAGGCATCCCGGTTGTCAACGATCTGCTGCGGAATGGTTCGTTTTCCGGGCAGGCAGAAGCCCAGGCGCGCACTCAAAACCAGATAGGCCCCATTCCTCGACGTCCGCCCATTGCCACCGTTGAAAGGATGAATCCAGTTGTGCCGCCACAAAAGCCAGGCCGCGGAGTGGATCGGAGAATCTCCCAAAGGCGCGTTGATATAGGCGCACATCTCGTCTACAAGTTCCGGCACCCGTTGCCACTCCGGAGGCTGATAGCGATTGTGGGTGATCTCGACATTCACCTGCCGGAATTGCCCGGCGCACGTGTAAATGTCGCGCATGAGAATCTCGTGGAGCGAGCACAGTGTCTGGGCAGTCAGCGCCAACCCCCGCCCCGATCGCTCAACCATCTCTTCGATCGCCGAAAAAAGAAGAAGGCCGTTCCTCATCTCGAGGCCGGCCTTCTCTTCTCTTGTCTCGTAGAGCTGGTGGAGCGGTCGTGGGCTCACGGAATCAGCAGGGCTGGAGTTCCTCCGCGGCGCTTCTCACCGTCTCCATTCTCACCGTCTCCTGCCTGGCGGTCTCCCGCCTGACCGTCTCCTGCCGCACGGTCTCCATTCTTACCGTTTCCATGCGGACGGTCTCCATCCGCACGGTCTCCGGCGTGACGATTTTGTCGTTTCTCGTGTTGCTGTACGCGAAGCTGGCGCGCTGCTCCTGCTTCTCCGCGTCGCTCATCGTCACACTTCGCGCCGACTCGATCAACTGGCTCAATTCAGGGGACATTCCTGGCTCCTTGCCCGCGACGTTGATTAGATTGAGATGATCCTAATCGCGGTCATTCCTTGTCAAGCGCAAAATTAACCAGCCGTGAATCAACTGGATACGGATCAAAATCGAGTGAACCACCCTCGGCGCCTGAGAGCCTGCAAAAACGCCGCCGGTCCGTCAGCCCACGCCATTTCTTCCCGGGTTCTGCGCGCCGCCCGTCCTCCGCGCCCTTCCGGTGACCGCTCCCGATTCCCCGTCATCGCCCCACCCTTTCTCTGGTAGACTCGGGTACCCACCATGAGCCTTTTCCGCACCAAACCCCTCTCCGCGCTGCTCGCGCAGCTCGAAGAATCCGGCGGCCTCAAACGCACCCTGCGCTGGCCTGGCCTCATCGCCCTTGGCATCGGCGCCATCATCGGCGCCGGCCTCTTCGCCCGCACCCCCGCCGCCGCCGCACAGAATGCCGGACCCGGCGTGACCCTTTCCTTCGTCATCGCCGCCATCGGCTGCGCCTTCGCCGGCCTCTGCTATGCCGAGTTCGCCGCCATGATCCCCATCGCCGGCAGCGCCTACACCTACGCCTACGTCACCATGGGCGAGCTCGTCGCCTGGATCATCGGCTGGGCCCTCATCCTTGAATACGGCCTCGGCGCCGCCACCCTCTCCATCTACTGGACCGAGTACTTCAACAACCTCTTCCCCAACCTCATCCCCTGGGCCTGGCGTCATTCACCTCTGCAGACCAGCCCCACCGGCGTCCACGGCATCGTCAATGCGCCCGCCCTCGTCATCCTCCTCATCATGACCCTGCTGCTCATCAAGGGCATCTCCGAATCCGCCACCGTCAACGCCGTCATCGTCGGCATCAAAGTCACCATCGTCCTCATGATCATCGCCATCGGCTGGCACTTCATCAGTCCCGCCAACCACACCCCCTTCGTCCTCGCCCAGGACGCAACCCACCAGGGCATCTTCCAGCACGGATGGGGCGGCATCCTCGGCGGCGCCGGCGTTGTCTTCTTCGCCTTCATCGGCTTCGATGCCGTCTCTACCGCCGCTCAGGAAACCATCGACCCCGGCAAAAACATGCCCATCGGGATCCTCGGCTCTCTCGCCGTCTGCACCGTCCTCTACATCCTCTTCAGCTGGGTCCTCACCGGCATCGCCCCCTCGCTCGATTTCGCCGACCCGAACAAAGGGATGGAAGCCTCCGTCTCCTGGGCCGTCCACGCCTACATGCCCGGCTATGCCTGGCTCTCCACCCTCGTCTCCGTCGCCATTCTCGCCGGCTTCTCCTCGGTCATGCTCGTCATGCTCCTCGGCCAGAGCCGCGTCTTCTTCTCCATGTCCCGCGACGGCCTCCTGCCCCGCCTCTTCGCCGACGTCCACCCGAAATTCCGCACTCCATACAAATGCAATTTGGTGCTGTACGTCTTCGTCGGCCTCCTCGGCGGCTTCCTCCCCGGCGATATCACCGGCAATATGACCAACCTCGGCACCCTCTTCGCCTTCGTCCTCGTCTGCATCGGCGTCTGGATCATGCGCAGGAAGAATCCGCTGCAGCCCCGGCCCTTCCGCGCGCCCCTGGTGCCGCTCGTCCCCATCCTCGGCAGCATTTTCTGTATCGCTATGATCGTCTCCGTCGATCCAACCTCCAAAATCGCCGCCGGATCCTGGATGCTCATCGGCCTCCTCGTCTACTTCGTCTACGCCCGCGGTCACAGCAATCTGGCCGGACCCGCCCTCTCCGCCGAACCCGAACCCCAATCCGCTGACTAACCGCGCGCAGTAGCGCTGACCCCTCCTTTTCCCTTCAGCTTCTGAGCGCGAGCCATTTCTGAACGCGCAGTTACGCCTTCGCTGCGCCGCTCACCAGCCGCCTCCCCGGCGCGAGCGCGATCAGGACGAGCCCAATGACCAGCAGGACCGCCACTCCAATCAGCTCTCCGCGGGCAACCATGTTCCGCAACGCCTGCGTCCCCATCAGCCCGGCGTGGGCCAGGCTTGACCACGCTGTGAACGCGATCAGGCTCCGATGTTCAGCCGGGTTCCGTATCGCCATCAGCAGAAAAACTCCCAGCGTCGCGTAGAGGCTCATCATCATCGACAGCGCCGGTTCCTGTCGTATGAACACCAGCATGGGGTACACCATCGCCACAAACAGCACCCCAACGATTCCCAGCACGACCCTCAAAGCCGCTTCACGATTCATCTCGGTCCCCCGCGTGCAGATTACGCTTTCCTCTCCGAAGGCGGTTCCAACTCGCCGCTCCCGGAAATTCACTTGCCTATCCACAACCTTCTGTCGCACGATATTGGCAAATTAAGCCCGCCGCCGATTCGACTCCTGTCCCTGCCGCTGCTGCGTCGATTCGCCCACGATCATGCAAGCCGGTCCCCGCGGGCCTCCTGAAGACTCGATCCGGAGGGTAAATCCCCTATGCGCTCCTCGGTGTGCTTCGCCGTCCTCGTCCTCGCCCTGCCCCTCGCCGTCGCGCAATCTTCCTCACCCGCGCAAACGGCTTCGCCCGTTCTCTCCGCAGCCCAGGCCGCCCAGCATGTCGGCGAAAACCGTACCGTCTGCGGCCAGATCGCGAACGAGTACACCGCATCGACGAGCCATGGTACCCCCACCTTCGTCGATCTCGACCAGCCCTATCCGCATCAGATCTTTGATCTCGTCATCTGGGGCGACAACAAGGCCGACGTCGGCCCCTTCCCAAAATCCGGCAAAATCTGCGCCAGCGGCAAGATCATCGTCTATCGCGGCCGCCCCGAAATCCTTCTGCCCGACTGGCACAGCTGGTACGTCCCCCGCCAGAATTAGCGGCCCGGCGCAGTTCTGAACACCCGCTGCCTTGTTTAGCTGACCGGTCCGTAGCCAACCGGTCCGTAGCCAACCGGTCCTTAGCTGACCGCCTCTTAGCTGACCGGTCTTTAGCTGACCGCTTCTCAGCTGACCGCTCCCAGCTCCCGGCTCCCGGCTGCCTTTCTCCTCCACGACCGCAGACTCACCGCGTACACCCCGATACAAAACAAATTCGCCGGGATAAACCCGAACTGCTGCGTCCGCAAACCGATCACGCAGATCACCACGCTGTTCAAGCCTGCTACCACCAGCCCACCCCACAGTTTCCTCCCCACCAGCACCGTCGAAAGAACGGTCAGCGCGCACGACACCGTATCCAGGCGAAACATATCTGTAACAATCCTCCGTCCCCAGTGTGACGCCCATCCCCCCTGCTCCGCTGTGACCGGTCACACATCCGGAACCAATCCGCCCCGCTCGCCGTATCGGAGGTCACCGGGCCCGCCACTCGTCCCAGCTGCCCCATGACGATTGTCATAACCGATTCCTGACAATCGGCACTGCATTTTCACCACCCCAACAACCAGGATGAATTCAGCATGACGAACCACCCCCACTCACCGGTCCGGCCCGCACGCATCCAGCTCCGCATCCGGCTTTTCGCCTCGCTGCTTGCCGCGGCCCTCCTTGCCGCGCCCGCCCTCGCCCGCGCCCAGCACTGCTCCACCGGCCTGCGCGTCGAAGGCCTGGTCCTCGACCCCACCGGCGCAGCCCTCCCCAACGCCACCATCGCCGCGAACAATGGCTCCTCCACCGCCACCGACGCCACCGGCCGCTACGTCTTTCCGTGCCTCGCTCCAGGCGCCTCGCGTCTCACCGCCTCCGCGCCCGGATTCTCCCCACGCCAGCTGCCCCTCCATGCTCGCGACGGCCAAACCCTTCACCTCGATTTCCATCTCGCCATCGCCACCGTCAACACCAATGTCGAAGTCGGCGACAACGATAACGGCGTCTCGCTGGACTCCGATCACGGCATCGGCACCCACACCCTCACCCAGAAAGACATCGCCCAGCTCGCCGACGATCCCGACGACTTCCAGCGCGAGCTCCAGATCCTCGCCGCCGCCAACGGTGGCGCACCCGGCGCCGCCCGCATCACTGTCGACGGCTTCCAGAACTCCAGCGCCCTCCCTCCCAAATCCTCCATCGCGCGAATTGTAACCGCGCCTGATCTTTTTTCCGCCGAATACGACACCCCTCCCTACGCCGGCGGCCGCGTCGAAATCTACACCAAGCCCGGCGCCTCCAAATACCACGGCGCGCTCTTCCTCACCGACAGCGAAGGCGTCTTCAACGCCACCGATCCCTTCTCCACCATCGCTACGCCCGCCAGCCGCCGCCGCTATGGCTTCGAGCTGAGCGGTCCCATCACGAAAACCCGCAGCGACTTCTTCCTCGCTCTCGAAAAACGCGATATCAACGAGTACAACATCGTCAACGCCATCACCCTGGGTCCCAATGACGCCGCCAGCGCGGATCCGACCCTGCTCCACCAGACCGTCTCCGCCCCGCAGCGCCTCTGGATCGCCTCCGCCCGCGCCGACTGGCAGGCCTCCAAATCCGATGTCGTCACCGCCTCCTTCGCCGCCAATACCAACAACCTCACCAACCAGGGCATCGGCGGCCTCGTCCTCGAAGACGCCGGCTATGACTCCACTGTCAGCGAATACGACCTCCGCACCACCAACACCCAGACCCTCAGCGTCAACCTCCTCCACGAAACCCGCGCCGCCTTCACCTGGAAAGACACCGCGCAGGCCCCGCTCTCCACCGCGCCCGGCCTCAACGTCGCCGGCTTCTTCCTCGGCGGCGGCAGCGCCGCGCAGCAGCTCGACGACCGCGAACGCAACCTCGAAGTCGATGAGGACTTCCTCTACACGCACCACAAACAAACCTGGAAAATCGGCGCGCAGTCCCTCGGCATCTTCGTTCACGAAACCGACCCCAACACCTTCAACGGTTCCTATACCTTCGCCGGCGCCACCGCGCCCGTCCTCGATGCCAGCAACAATCCCACCGGCGCCACCACCACCATCAGCGGCCTCGAGCAGTACCGCCGCGCCCTCCTCGACCTCCCCGGCGGCACGCCCACCACCTACGCCATCACCACCGGCACCGCGCTCGTCCCCTTCACTCAGTGGCAGCTTGCCCTCTACGCCGAAGACAGTGTGAAGCTCCGCCCGCGCCTTTCCGTCTCCGGCGGCCTTCGCTACGCGCTCCAGACCACCCCCACCAGCACCGCCAACTTTGCCCCCCGCGCCGGACTCGCCTGGGCCGTCGACAAGCGCTCCAAAACCGTCTTCCATCTGCACGCCGGCCTCTTCTCCTCCGTTGTCCCCGAATCCGTCGCCACCGAAGCCTACCGCCTCAACGGCATTCGTCAGACCGAGCAGCTTATCTACTCGCCGTCCTACACGTCACCTCTTACGCCCACCACCGGCTCCACCGACATCGTCACTCTCCGCGCGCCTCTTCGCGACCTCGCCCAGGTCCCCTCCTTCCAGAGCGGCATCGGCGTCGAGCACGACTTCCCCCATCACTGGCACGCCCAGGCCAATTTCTACTCCGGCGAATCCTGGAACAACCTCCGCTCCCGCAACATCAACGCGCCCATGCTCAGCGCCTCCACTCCACCCACCCTCGCCGGCG